>VOFI01003344.1_pt1 | contig 170302 bp, 208 predicted proteins | sample 5384131 | NCBI WGS metagenome assembly VOFI01 (sample SAMN12384728, study PRJNA508395) | human gut metagenome | isolation source: healthy gut H | host: Homo sapiens | reverse complement strand
TCCCCGTGAGCGTCGCCTCGGTGCTGCTGCTCATGCTGTTGTCAAACACCGGCGGTACGCTCACCGCCCTCGAAGGCGTCATTCTGCTCGTCGTGTTTGCCGCCTTTATGGGCTACACGGTGTTCCTGGGCCTGCGCGAGGGCGACAGCGGCCACGACGAGCTCGACCCCGAAACGCAAATCCATCCTCATGAGCTCGGGACGAGGACGCCGAGGAGGACGTGCCCCGTGGCATGCACGTCTCGATCGCGCTCGTGCTCATCGGCATCGTTCTGCTCAAATTCGGGGGCCGATCACGTTGTGAACAACTCGGTGGAGATCGCCACGGCACTCAGCATCAGCGAGCGCATCATCGGGCTCACCGTCATCGCGCTGGGCACGTGCCTGCCCGAGCTCGTCACGAAGCGTGGTGGCGGCGTTCAAGGGCAACACCGACATCGCCGTCGGCAACGTGGTTGGGTCAAACATCACCAACGTCCTGCTGGTCATGGGGCGTACCCGCGCTGTTCTCGCCCATTGGCTATGCAACGAGCTACAACCTCGACTTCGCGCTGCTCGCGCTGTTCTCCGTCGTGCTCGTTGGGTTCGCGTTCGTGGGTACCAAGCACACCATGACCCGCCGCGAGGGCGTGTTCTTCGTGTTCCTGTACGTCGTCTACATCGTGGCCTCAGCCGTGCTGTAGCCTCTACGCCTTTTGAAACAGGGGCGTGCGGCCGCAGGAAAGCCCGCGGCTGCATGCCCAGCCCCCACGTGACATCGGCCCCGCACGATATCGGCCCCCCCCGACCGCCGACCCTTCACCCGACTGACACCTGCCGCCCGGCGGCCTCGTTCGCTCGGTGCCAGTCGGCCTCAGTCGCTCGGCCTTCCAGCCGATCGCCGGCACCCAGCCGATCGCTGGTCGGCGTCGCGACCAGCCGATGGTCGGCACCGCGGCAAACCGCCAAGCAGCACCGCGGGCAGCCGGCACACGGTGCCGCAGCTAACCGACACGCGGCTTCCTGCCGCCTTTTGATGTGCGTAAGCAGCCGTTTGAAACTCTCCGCTACGTTTCAGACGGCTGCTTACGCACAGAAATGGGCCTGGTAATGTGCTTTACCAATGGTTTTGAAATGAACGGCACGTTTTCAAACGGCTACTTTCGCACATTGACAGTGCATATACATCTCCAGGCTCTGTCCATGGAAAACAATGAGGGAGCAAAGACCCAACTTAGCGGGTTTTCTCGCAACGACAAAAAGGCGTCCCTGTAAAACAGAAAGGAAGCAAAGACCTAACCAGTGGGCCAGCCCCGAGAGACAAGGAACGTGGGCCAACTCGGTGAGCCCGCCCACGGAAAGCAGGGGCGAGCCCCAGCGCGGCCGCACCTGCCCCAACGAGCGCCACCTGGCGGCAGCCCGTCCATGTAAAGCAAAAAGGCGGGACCCACTCGAGTGGATCCCGCCTTGCAAAGAGCTTGCACGCTCAGGCAGCTTGCAGGCGATGCGCCTGTGAGTAACTACTTGAGGGTGACAGCAGCGCCAGCAGCCTCGAGCTTCTCCTTGGCAGCCTCGGCGTCCTCCTTCTTGGCACCCTCGATGACGGCCTTAGGGAGCGTTCTCGACGACCTCCTTGGCCTCCTTCGAGGCCAAGGTTGGTGAGCTCACGGACGGCCCTTGATGACCTGGATCTTGTTGTCGCCGAAGCCCTCGAGCACGACGTCAAACTCGGTCTTCTCCTCGGCCTCATCGGCAGCGCCAGCAGCGGCGGCGACAACAGCGGCAGGAGCAGCGGCGGAAACGCCGAAGGTGTCCTCGATAGCCTTGACGAGCTCGGAAGCCTCGAGAAGGGTCATTTCCTTAAGAGCATCGATGATCTCATCGGTGGTAAGCTTAGCCATTTCTAAGTCCTTTCGGTTTCCCTGCGTCTGGCAGGGAGATCAAACTAAAGTACGGCGCGCAAAGCGCCAGAGGTGCGGCCTTAGGCGGCCGCGGGAAGGCCGCCGACTAGGCTGCCTTCTGCTCGGGAGACCTGCTGGATCGAACGCGCGAGACCAGAGGAAACGCCGTTGACGCAGACAGCGATGTCGCGAGCGAAACCGGAGATGAGACCGGCGATCTGGCCGAGAAGCTGATCCTTGGTGGGCAGCTCGGCGATAGCCTTAACATCATCAGCGGAAACGGCCTTGCCGTCGGAGATACCGCCCTTGATCTCAAGGACGCCCTTGGACTTCTTAGCGAACTCCTTGAGCACCTTGGCGGCGCTGACAGGCTCCTCCTCGAAGAACACGTAGGCGAGCGGGCCGGCGAGGATCTCGTCGAGGTTCGGCTGCTCCGTGTTCTCCAGAGCGATGCGGACGAGGTTGTTCTTGTAGACCTTCATCTCGGCGCCGAGCTCGCGAAGCTGATGACGCAGCTCCTGGGCCTGAAGAACGGTGAGGCCGTTGTAAGCCACGACAAAGACGCCGGCGTTGGACTCGAGTTTGACTCGATCTCGGCAACTGCATCGATCTTGTACTGCTTTTGGCATGTGGTACACCTCCTTCTTGTTCTTTCCCGGGCACGACCCGCCTTAAGAGTGGCGGGGGTGTGTCTCGAAAAAGACCCCCGCGCTGCATGAGCGACGGGGGGAGAAGACATATCTACTCGACCACCTCGGCTGGCGGGTTTCCCCTTTACTCCGTTGCGCCCGTCTAAGCGGGCACGCGGGAACCGGCTGTCTCTGGCAGCGAATCGTGCGTGTGCGGTTAGGCAGTATCGCAAGTAAGGAAGTGGGCGTCAAGCGGCAACGGTGGCGACGCTAATCGCGCACAAGCTGCACACATTGACGCTACTATCCTCGTCCTTTTCAAACCCATGATAAATCGCATTATCAGGCCCTTTTCTGTGAGGAATCATGGGTTTGAAACGAAACGGCTATTTCAAACATAGGATTCCTCACAAAGGTCCCGGGCAGGGGGGGCACCAGGGTCCCGGGCTAGGGCGGAATCTGAGACCCGGGCAGGGGGGGCGCCAGGGCCCCGGGCTAGGGCGGAACTGGGGTCCCGGGCAGGGGGGCGCCAGGGCCCGGGCAAGGCTGCGCAAAGGGCACGGGTCAAAGGCACAGCCGCTCCCAAATTACACGCAGTGCCGCTAGGCAAAGCCCAAGGCGGTGCCGACTATGCGCACGACGAACGCAGCGATCCACGCCACACCGCATTGCAAGGCAAAGACCGCGACCGCCCAACGCGGGCCCAGCTCGTTCTTCACCGCACCGATCGCCGCCACGCACGGCGGATACAACAGCGTGAACACCAGGAAGGTGTAGGCGGTAAGCGGCGTGAACAGCGAGGCGAGCGCCGAGGCTGACTCCGTTCCCAGCAGCACCGCGAGCGTGGAGATCACGCTCTCCTTGGCGAGCAGCTCCGGTCACGAGCGCCGTCGAGGCGCGCCAATCGCCAAAGCCGAGCGGCGCGAGCACGGGCGCGATGATGCCGCCGAAACCCGCAAGGAGGCTCTGTGACTGATCGGCCACCACGTTGAGCTGGCCGTCAAAAGTCTGCAGGAACCACACGACGATACTCGCCGCGAAGATGATGGTGAAGGCGCGCTGGATGAAGTCCTTCGCCTTGTCCCATGCGAGCATCACCGTCGTTTTGGCGGAGGGCAGGCGGTAATTTGGCAGCTCCATGATGAACGGCACCGGCTCGCCCTTAAACGCCGTGCGTTTGAGCACGAGCGCCACTACGGCGGCGGCGACGACGCCCAGCAAGTAGAGCGACACCATTGCCAACACGCTGTTGCGAGCGAAAAAAGGCTGCGGTGAGCAGGCCGTACACGGGCAACTTAGCAGAGCAGCTCATGAACGGGGTGAGCATGACGGTCATCTTGCGGTGGTGTTCGGAGGGCAGGTGCGGGCCGCCATGATCGCCGGAACGCTGCAGCCGAAGCCCACGAGCATGGGCACGAAGCTGCGCCCCCCGACAGGCCGAAGCGGCGCAGAACCTTGTCCATCACGAACGCGACGCGCGCCATGTAGCCGGAGTCCTCGAGCATCGAGAGCAGCAGGAAGAGCACGACGATGAGCGGCAGGAACGACAACATGCTGCCAACACCCCGCGAACACGCCGTCGATAACGAGCGACTGGACCACGGGGTTCACGCCGGCGGCAGCCAACGCGCCGGCCGCGAGGCCGGTCAGCCACGAGACCCCCCTCCATCCATCAGGCCCTGCAGCCACGCGCCGAGGGAGCCGAACGAGACCCAGAACACGAACGCCATAATGAGCAGGAACGCGGGAAACGCCGTGAACCTGCCGGTGAGGATGCGGTCAATCGCCACCGAGCGCTTGTGCTCGCGGCTCTCACGTGGCTTCACCACGCAGGCACGGCACACCTCGCCAATGAACGCGAAGCGCATGTCCGCCAAGGCCGAGAGCCGGTCCTTCCCAGACTCCCCCTCCATCTGGCAGATGATGTGCTCAAGCGCATCGAGCTCGTTTGATCCAGACCGAGGGCCTCCCGCACCAGGGCATCACCCTCGACGAGCTTGGTCGCCGCGAAGCGCACAGGGATCTCCGCGGCTTCGCGTGGTCCTCGATCAGATGCGCGACGCTGTGGATGCAGCGATGCAGCGCACCGCCGTCCGGACCGTCGGCGCGCAGAAGTCGAGGCGGCCGGGGCGCTCGCGGTAGCGCGCGACGTGCATCGCATGCTCCACGAGCTCGCCGATCCCTCGTTCTTGGCGGCGGAGATGGGCACGACCGGAATACCCAGCATGCTTTCGAGCAGGTTAACGTCGATCGTTCCGCCGTTCGCGGCGACCTCGTCCATCATGTTGAGCGCGATAACCATAGGACGGTCGAGTTCCATAAGCTGGAGCGTGAGGTACAGGTTGCGCTCGATATTAGTGGCGTCGACGATGTCGATGAGGGCATCGGGCTTCGTCTGCAGAATGTAGTTGCGACTCACGACCTCCTCACTTGTATAGGGTGAAAGCGAGTATATGCCCGGCAGGTCGGTGATGGTCGCCTCGGGATGGCCCTTGATTTGGCCGTCCTTGCGGTCGACCGTGACGCCGGGGAAGTTACCGACATGTTGGTTGGAGCCCGTAAGCTGGTTGAAAAGCGTGGTCTTTCCGCAGTGGCGAGGGCAAGGCGATGGAATTCCCCGCGGGAATCGGATGGGCGCCGGGACGGGGCGATAGGTCTTCCCCCAGAGCCGGATGCTCGGTCGAACCGACCGCGGCGTTCTCGCGCTGAAGCTCGTGCGCGTCGTGGATATTCGCCAACACGATACGGGCCGCACCCGCACGGCGCAGCGTAAGCTCATAGCCGCCGCGCAGACGGATCTCGATGGGATCGCCCATGGGGGCGTACTTCATCATGGTGACCTCGGTGCCGGGGGTAAGGCCCATGTCGAGAATATGCTGACGAAGTGCCTGGTCGTCCGCGTCAACCGACGCGACGACAACGTCCTTGCCGATCTCCAGATGATCGAGACGCAGGGGCCATGCGCAAGCTTCGGGCTCCGCGCCCGTCGGCTCTGATGATGTGTCGATCGCGTGTTCCATTCTGCCCTCCCATCGCGCCCAATCCAGTCTCACGAGGGCGCGGCACATGTTACCCATGGTTGTCATTCGTGATGATGATAACGCGACCGGCAACGACAGGAGCCATGCAGCCAGATTTCCGCAATCTCAATTTCGGTCGCGAAACGAGCGAACCGATGGGCAAAGCAGAAATTCGCGCAGAGCGCCTGGAGGCACGGGGCGCCGCGCGCGAGCCGCAGGGGCGCTCCATCCCAGCAGACGCGTTATATGGGGAGCCCCTCGCCACCGAGGTGCGACGCGGGGTCGGCAGCCTCGAGCAAGGTGAAGCGGCCATGGTCGTATCGATACACGAGCACGCAACAGTTGGGGAAGGGATCGGGGAGTTCGTCCTGGGCGAACTCGCTCCAGGCTCGTGCAAACGTCTTGCACGCGGCCCCGTGGCTCACGACGAGGACGTTTCCAGTGCGCGGAGCACCCGTCGGAAGGGGGCTCGATCGCGCACGCCTCGATGGGAGCGTCGCTGCGGCCCGGAATGGGTAGCGCTGCGGACGCGGAAGTGTGCTCGGTAGCCGCGTCCCGCCCAGGTCCCCACATGCGATCGCGTGCATGGCCCCGTTCAGGCGCCCGGTCAGATCCCGTTCGGATTCTCCCCGAACGCCACCGGATAATCGCCCATCGGCTTGGGAAGCGCAAGCACGTCGGTCCCCTCGAGCGCACCGAAAGAGCGCTCGCTCAGGCCCATGAGGCGCGCATACGGCCCACCCCCACAGTATCTCCGCCGTCGAGCAGGCGCGCTCGGCGGGCGAGGAGAACGCCGCATCGAATTGGACGCCGCGCCCGTGCAGCCAGGCGGCCGCGGCGCGGGCCTGCTCGCGGCCGAGGTCGGTAAGCGGCGAGTCGCAGCGGCCTTGGATCAGCAGGCGTGTGTTGAATACCGTCTGACCATGGCGGACGAGGTAGATCATGCGGGACACGAGCCAGACCTTTCACTCGTGGAGTGGGTATCGTTACGGTACGGCATTATACGGCCCCTCTCCCATCGCTACGCCCTCACATCAGGCGACATCCTCATCGAGCTTCACCGAGAACTTCGCCCTTTCCGTTGCGGCGCGGACGCGCTAGAGTAATCCTCAATCTCATTTGCCCTCCACCCCGCAAGGACCCGTGATGGCCGCTCAATTCCCACACTCCGGGATGCCGATCCCGCTTGCGGGTTCACCATCGGCCTCGCACTGCTCGACGCGAGCACAGGGAAGCTCGGAGCCGCATTGCTCCACCTCGCGGACGACCTCGAGGGAGGCCCTCGGCGTCTACGAGCGCACGTTCGCCCCCCAACAGCCAGACGGCATCGCCCAAGCGCGGGATATCCGCGTCCAACGCATCGTGCCGCCCATCCCAAGCGCGGCCGAATCGACAGGTCCAGAAGAGGCTGCGCGCATCGCCGGGGCGTTTCCCGGCCACGTGCGCCCCCTATACGCGCTCGCCGCAACCGACACCTATGCCTGCACTCCCGCCGAACATGCGCTCATGCGCCTCACGGCGTCTTGTCGCGAGGCCGGCGTCCCCTGGGGCGGCGGACTTGCGTGCGGCGGCGGCTCCCCTCATCGAGCCGTGTGCACGCGGTCCTCGTATGGGCCGTATGCGCCGCGCACGCCCGAGCGCATCGACCAGCTAATCGCCGCCATCCGCTCACGCCGTGCCGTGAACGACATGATCGATGGACCCGCCTCGGGCATCCTGCTCGCCCCATGCCCCCCTCCCCGCACCCCTCTACCCTTTAGCGACCAACTTCTACGAAAGGCATTGCCCATGATGTGGCTCGGCGTCGATGGAGGCGGAACTAAAACCGCCTTCTCCCTGTATGACGATGACATCACCTTCGTCGATCGGCTGGTGCTGGGCACCTGCCATTACTCGCAAGTGGGCTTCGAGGGCATAGAGCGCGTCCTTTCCGAAGGCGTCTGCTGGGGACTCGATCGAGCCTCCCACACGTGCATCGAGCCCGGTGCTCCTAGCGTGGGCATCGGCTTCGCCCTCTGCGGCTACGGCGAGGGCGCGCCGATGTATCGCGACGCATGGACGAGGTGGTGGAACGCATCGCCGGCGCACGGCCCCATCTGTTAGTCAACGACGTCGAGGCCGCCTGGGCCGCAGGACTGGACTGTGCGGACGGCATCGCCATCATCTCCGGCACCGGGTCCATCGCGCTGGGCGTCTGTCGAGGCGAGCATGCGCTGCGGCGGATGGGACTACGAGCTCGGTGACGAGGGGTCAGGCGGTTGGCTGGGCAAGGAGGCCCTGCGAGCGTTCACCCGTCAAGCCGATGGGCGCGACGCGCGCGGTGCCCTGTACACACTCGTGCGCGAAAGACTCGGTATCGACGATGACTTCGACGTAATCGGGTGGGCTCAGCGTCATTACGCCGAGCGCTCATCGGTTTCCGCGCTCGCGCCGATCGTCACGGATGCCGCCCGTGCCGGCGACATCTCCGCTCTCACCATCCTCGAACGCGCCGCTCGAGAAGAGGCCGACATGGTCGACGCGATCGTCCGGGGGCTATTCCATCACAGCGGGCCACAGAGCGCGCCATCCCCGTCACGTATGTGGGCGGGACCTTCGCCGCGGGCGACCTTCTGCTCGAACCGCTTGCCCGCGCGCTCGGTCCCGGTTGCCGCCTCGTTGCACCGGCACACGAACCCGACCTCGGCCCCGTCCTCCTCCTCAAAAAACAAAACCCGCGGCATCTGATCCCAACGGAGCGCGGAAGCACCGATGCACGCCATGCTGCGCATCGGCACGAGCTGGCGCAGGCCCAGGCGGCGTTTTGCCACGATAGCGGCCATCGTCCGCCTCACCCCCAAGGAATGCACTTGACATTATTTAGATAGATATCTAATCTTCTAATCTCAACCAAGTGAAAGGCCGTCCACCTAACGGGTGGATCGACCCCAAGGATTGGAGGATCGATGGGAGGAGAGGCGTTCAAGGCGCTTTGCCGACCCCACACGTAGGCGCATCCTCGAGTTGCTGCGCGGCGGAAAACTAACTGCGGGCGAGATCGCCACCCATTTCGACATGACGAAACCGTCCCTCAGCCACCACCTGAACTCACTCAAGGCAGCAGGCCTGGTCGAGGCACGCAGAGATGGCCAGAACATCATCTACAGCCTCGACACGACGGTATTGCAGGATCTGATGAGTTGGTTCTACACGTTCACCGATAGGAGAGATTCCAATGAGCACCATGTCGAACGATAAAAAGGGCGACCAAGCCCGGACACTCCACAAGCCCCCTGAGCCGCCGCACCCTCATTGCCTTGACGGCACTGTGCATCGTGAGCCTGCTGGGACATATCGCCCTGCTCCCCCACATGCCCGAGATGATTCCCACACACTGGGACGCAGCCGGAACCGTCGACGGATGGACGGGGCGCACCGCGATTGTGGCCCCTCGATGCGCTGCCTCTGCTATTCCTCTTCATGTTCCACATCATCCCGCGCATGGATCCGCGCGGCCAGGCGTACGAGCGCATGGGGTCGCTCTACACCGGGTTCGTCATCCTGTTCACGATCTTCATCGTCGCCATGACGTGGAGCTCCGAACTCACCGTCTTCGGTATCTTGCCCGAATCGAGCAGCCCCATCGGGGCAGCGATTAGCATCGCGGTGGGAGTGGGCCTCATGCTACTCGGCAATTACATGCCCAAGATCAAGCGCAACTACACCTTTGGCGTAAGGACCCCATGGGCGCTGGATGATGATGACAACTGGCGCCTCACGCACCGCTTCAGCGGCATCGCGTGCGTGTTGGCCGGAATTGCGGTCGTTGGCGCGGGCGCACTCTCGCTCCAGCACGGAGAGATCGCGTTCTGGGTTTTGATGGCCGCGGTCCTGGGTGCAAGCATCGTGACGTACCTCTACAGCTTCCTCGTGTATCGCAACGGGAACAGGCCGCTTCGCACACGCTAAGGCACCCCTTGCACTTTGCGCCCTCCACCCCTTTGCGCCCCAACTGATATAGACAAGGCGGCGGTCCCGACAAACATCGGGCCGCCGCCTCTTTCATCAGCTCATGTTTGCGCGTAGGCAGTGCCTATGCGTTTGACGCGAGCAGCTCGAGCACCGCGTCGACGATTGCCGCGACATCGGCACGCGCGTACACATCTGGGTCGATGCTCGCCAACGGAACGTCGGAAGCCTCGCGAATGCCGCTCTGGGCGAATGCGACCTGAGGGCTCAGCAGAATCGCGTCGGCCTCCGACAACCGCTCAACCAACACGTTAATTGGAAGGGGCCTCCACCTCGAGCGGAAGCTCGCGCTTCGAGACCTCGAGTTCGATCTTCTGAACGAGCAGACCGGTAGTGACACCAGACGTGCAGCAAATGAATACCTTCTTCATGACATTCTCCATAGGCTCATGAAGCGCCGATACTCCGAAGGGCGATGGGAATCGCATCGATGGGGCACCGGCCCCGTAGTCGGTCAACTACTTCTTGCGAACGTACTTCAGGCAGTCGAGCGTGACGGCGATAAGGATGATGACGCCGGAGAACACGAACTGCAGGTTGGTGTCGATACCGAGAATCGTGAGCGCATAGGTGAGTGCGGTGAAGATCAGGACACCCACGGTAACGCCGGAGATCTTACCGATACCGCCGGTGAAGGAGATACCACCGACCACGCAGGCGGCGATGGCGTCCATTTCCCAGCCCTGGCCGTAAGCGGCGGAGCCAGAACCCACCATGCGGATACACTCAGCCAGGAGCCGAAGCCGTACAGCACGCCGGCAAGCAGGAAGGCACCGATGGAGACCGCGAAGACGTTGATACCAGAGACGGCAGCGGCCTCGGGGGTTACCACCGACGGCGTACAGGTTCTTACCAAAGGTGGTCTTGTTCCAGATGAACCAGACGATGGCAATGGCGGCAATAGCCCACAGGATGATCGTGGGGAAGCCGTTGATCTTAGGCGTCACCATGCTGGGAATCGTAGGATCGATCGCGCCGAACGAAACACCCTTGGTAGCGTAGGTTACCAAGCCGAAGATGACCAGCATGTTGGCCATGGTGGACACGAACCAGTGCATCTTGAACCGCGCGGTGAAGAAGCCGGCGATCGCCGAGAAGAACGTGCACAGCGCCACGCAGACGACGAGTGCCATGACGATGCGGCCCACCACCGGGATGCCGGAGAAGTCATATGCCACGCCGAAGATGGTACCGGTGTTGGGGCCCTGGTGCATGATGACCGTCGAGGCGACCATGCTCATACCCACCATACGACCGATGGACAGGTCGGTACCGGTCTGCAGGATGAGCCCCGCAACGCCGAGAGCCAAGAACATACGGGGCGACGCCTGCTGCAGAATGTTGAGCAGGTTCTGCGGCGTGAGTAGGTTAGTGCCCTTCAGGATGGGCGCCGCCACGCACAGGCCCGCGAACACCAGCAGAATGGCGATGTAGAGGCCGTTGTTCAGCAGGAAGTCGTGCGCGTTGAACGTGTAGCGATAGGCTTCCCAACGCTGGTCGAGCTTCTCGGCGAGCGTGAAGTGGCTCATACGGAGCAGGTCGATGAGGTGATAGCGATAGGCCGCGGCGTCGTGCTGGCGATCCTTGATGCGCTGCAGCTCAAGCTGGTAGGTCACCTTGGCATCGAACTGCTTGTTCTTGTAGACGTACTTCTCCTCCTTGGCCTCCTTGGCGTCGGAGGTTTTGGCCATCAGCTGCTTGTGCTCGGCCTCGAGCTCAGCTAGGCGCTTCTGGTACTTCTCCTTCGCCACGACGCGCTCGGCCGCGCAGCTCTCCTTGACCGGCGTGAGGTATTCCTTGTCGTAGTGGGCCTTGAGGTATGCCTCGCCGTCGGCGATCAGCGTTGCCACCTGCTGCTTGCGGGAGCTCTCGACCTGCTTGGCCGCGTCCATCTCCTTCTGCAACGCGGCGATCTGCTGCTCGCGCTCCTGCTTGGTGAGCAGGCGGTCGCTCTTGATCGCGTCGATGCTCGACTGCAGCGACAGCACCCTTGGAAAGTGCCGCTCGAGCGAAGCTCATCGATCTTGCTCTGGATACCGCTCATGTAGGTATCGATTGGTTGCAGGAGGGCTGTCTCCCCCTCAACCGTCAGGATCTTAGGTGTAGTTGCCATAGCTCCCCCTCGCTAGAGATACTTAGCACTCAGACGCAGGAGCTCTTCCTGGTCCGTGCTCTTGGTGTCAACGATGCCGGACAGACGGCCGTTGGACATAACGCCGATACGGTTGGTGATGCCCAGGATCTCGGGCATCTCGGAGGAGACGACGATGACCGTCGTGCCCTTCTTCGCCATGTCGATGATCAACTCGTAGATCTCGTACTTGGCGCCGACGTCGATGCCGCGCGTGGGCTCGTCCATAAGGAAGACCTGCGGATAGCGCTCGAGCCACTTGCCGAAGATGACCTTTTGCTGGTTGCCACCGGACAGGCTGGAAATGAGATCATCGGGCCCCATGCACTTCGTGTTCATGGTCTTGATCTCGCGGTTAGTGGCGCGCACCATCTTGTCGTTCGACAGGGCGGGGCCGTTCTTGTACTGCTCGAGGTTCGCGATCGTGGTGTTGAACGTGAGGTCGCCCTTGAGGAAGAGGCCGTTGGCCTTGCGCTCCTCGGTGATGAGGGCGAAGCCGTGATCCATGGCATCGCGGGCGTTGCTGAAGTTCATGAGGTGGTCGCGGAAATACACACGGCCGGCAGCGCGGGTGCGAATGCCGAAGATGGTCTCAAGCAACTCGGTGCGGCCGGCGCCCACCAGGCCGTACAGACCGAAGATCTCGCCGCGGCGCACGTCGAAGGTGATGTCCTGCAGGTGCGGGTCGAACTTCGTGGACAGGTTCTGAATCTTCAGAATGGGCTCGCCCGGCACGTTGTCCACCGGCGGGAAGCGGTTATCGAGCGAACGGCCGACCATGGCCGAGATGAGCTCGTTCATGTTCGTCTCGCTGGTGGGCTTCGTCATCACGAGGTTGCCGTCGCGCAGCACCGAAACCTCATCGCAGATCTCGAAGATCTCATCCATCTTGTGCGAGATGTAGATGAGGGAGATGCCCTGCTCGCGAAGCTTGCGCATCATCTGGAAGAGCTTCTCCACCTCCTGCGCCATAAGCGACGAAGTGGGCTCATCAAGAACGATGACCTTGGCGTTGTACGAGACAGCTTTGGCAATCTCCACCATCTGGCGCTGGGACACCGACATGGTGCGCATGGGCTGGGTGAGGTTAACGGTCATGCCCAGGCGGCGGAACAGGTCGTTGGCCTCCTTGCGCATACGCGCCTCGTCGACGACGCCCATCTTGTTGACGGGATAACGACCGAGGAACAAGTTGTCCACGACGTTGCGCTCCAGGCACTGGTTGAGCTCCTGGTGCACCATCGCGATACCGTTTTCCAGCGCGTCCTTAGGTCCGGAGAAGCTGATCTCGCGACCGTCGAGCGTGATGGTGCCCTCGTCTTTTGATAGGTGCCGAACAGGCACTTCATCAGGGTGGACTTGCCGGCGCCGTTCTCGCCCATCAAGCCCATGATACTACCGCGGCGCAGATCGAGGTTGATGTGATCCAAAACGCGGTTGCGCCCGAACGTCTTGCTCATCCCCTTGATGGAGAGGACGATATCTTGCTGTGATTCTGTCATGTAATCCCTCCCGGTATCTCTCGAAAGCCCGCCTCTCAAAGACGGGATGTGCCGAAGGAAAGAGGAAGAGCGCCGCCGTGAAAAGTAGCCACATGCACCGGCGCCCTCATAAATCAGGGGGAAGAAGCGCCGCCTCTTCCCCATGAGTCGCTACGAAACCGTGTTTGCAGCGCGGGTCAACCGATTAGCCAAGCAAGGATGTGTACGAAGCGCCATTGTCGGTCTTGACCATGTTGATGGCGAAGCCGTCGAAGGACCTGGGATCGGCGAGCTTGTTGGTGATGGAGGACTCGGACTGGCCGTCGCCGCCAACGATCCGAGGTCGAGGTTGAGGATGTCCTTGTACTTCTCGAGCAGGGGCTGATAGGTGGAGGACAGGAAATTGTCGGCGGAGTTGTAGATGGACAGCCAGATCTTCTTGGACGGGCTATCATTCTCGCTGAGCTGCTCCTGCGCGGTCTCGTACAGAGCGGTGGCGTCGACGAACTTGTCGGCGTTGTCGGCCGTTACGGCAAGGTTCATGGCGTAGTAGGAGCGCTCGTCCGCGCTGTACTTGAAGTCGTCGGCGGCGATCACGTTGCCAGCCTCGTCCTCCGTGCCAATGCCGGTGTCGATGTCGACGCCGTCGAGCACGTTGCGGATCAGGCGAAGGGTGAGGTAGGCCTGGACGGCAGGGTTCTGGGAAATCGTGCCGGCATAGCCCTCGGCGATTGCGGCATCGGCGTCGGAGTTGGCGTCATAACCGAAGGTGGGAACCTTGTTCTCCTTGGACCAGGCGTTGAACATGGCCATGCCCATGCCGTCGTTGTTGGAGACGACGACGTCGATCTGATCGCCGAAGGAAGAAGCCCAAGTGGAGATCGCGTTACCGGCGGTGGGGGCGTCCCACGTGGCGCCGGCGGTGGTCTTCATCTCCTGCGAGGCGAGCTCGCGGACGGTGTAGGTCTTACCATCGACCTCGAGGGTGCCGTCCTTGACCACGGTAGCAGAGCCATCGGTGTTGGTGCCGGCGGCGTCGGACACGATGGCGCCGTCCTTCTCGACCGCGGTGCCCAGGGCCTTACGGCAACCACGGGTACGAGCGATGGAGTCGTTGTGACCCACGTCGCCGATGGCCAGAACGTAACCGATGACGCCGTCGCCGTTGCGATCGATCTCGTCGATGTGGGCCTTGATGTAGTCGACGATCATGGTGCCCCTCGAGCTCGCCGCCCTGGTTGGCGTCGAAGCCGACGTAGTAGGTGTTCTTGTTGTAGTTGAGCGCGGTCATGTCCAGCTCACCGGTGGAGCTGTTGGAAGGCTGGCGGTTGTAGAAGATGACCGGCTTGTCGGTGCCGGAGGCAGCGGGCTCGCCACCAGCGGGGGCCTCGGAGCCGCCACCGCAGCCAACGAGGGCACCGGCGCCCATGGCGCCCATGAGGCCCAGACCGCCGACCGAACTGACGACGTGAAACTTGCATTGAAACGCTCCTTTCATGCGATGGGACATCGCATTGAACCACGCCATGCGCTGGTTGCGCATGGCGACCCGGCGTCCCCCTTCTCTTGGACACGCCGTGTCTCGTGCTTGTGGTAACGTTAACACCGCAAGGGCATACGCACCTCCCTTGCCCGTCTCATATCGCCAGAAGGTCTGTTTTTCTACGTGGACGGTTTTTGGATACCGGAGGCGGAACCGTCGGCGCGCCTAGGGGCGAGGCGCCACTGTCGAACGACGCACCAGCTCACCGGGTATGCGCACCGCCTCTATGGGCGCATCGACCGAACCCATGGCATGTTCGAACACCAATCGGCCGCGTTCCCTCAAATCAAAGCGAACCGTCGTCAACTCCACATGGGGGATCATGCTCCTAAGCGAATCGTCGATGCCCACCACGCTCACATCCTCCGGGACGCGGCGCCCCGCCTCGCGCAGGGCCGCGATGACGCCAACCGCCATCTGGTCGTTCGCAACGTACACGGCGGTCATGGTGCGATCGGCAGCAAGGGCGCGCCCGACTTCGTAGCCGCTGTCGGCCGTCCAGTCACCGCGCAGGGGCGCCACGGGCTCGATCCTGCGAGACGCGAGCGCATCACGCCATCCCGCCTCGCGAAATTTGCTGTCGATGGAAAAGGCAGGGCCACCCACGAAGCGAATCTGCTCGTGACCGTACTCGAATAGATGGTCCATCACGAGCTTGGAGCAACCGTAATGGTCGGAATCGACCGTCGTCACGCGCGGGTGCGCGCACATGGTCACGATGACGGTGTTCATACCCGGCTGGGGATCGAACGTCTCGAAATCGGGCGCCATGCGGCTCATGCCGATGATCATCGCGTCGACGGGCAGGGCGGCCATGCGACGCGAGGCGTCCTCCAGCGAGAAGGCAGACTCCTCATCCATCTCCACCATCGTCACCGCGCATCCCTGGGCGCATGCCGCCGCCAGGATGCCGTCAAGCATGGTGAGGTTGCCCACCTGCGTGACATCGTATGCGCACAGGCCCACCGCGCGATAGCACCCCCCTCGCAGCGACCTGCCCGCGTAGTTGGGCCTGAACCCCAGCTCTCGCATCGCCTCAAGGACCATCGCCCGGGTCTTCTCGCTCACGTTCGGCGCCCCATTCACCACGCGGGATACGGTCTGCTGGGAGACCCCGGCGGCGGCGGCGACATCGGACATGGAGACGTTGCGCCCCGCGCGCTGCGTGGCGCCAAGGGCCACTTCCCGATCGACCATCAAATATCCTCCCATCAACGTACACCCCCGTTCTCGGTGGATTCGTTCGACCGTTCACGCCGCGAAATCGACCAAATGGGGTATGTCGCGTGTTTTTTACTTATGAGTACGTTAACATCGTTTTCGGCGCACTCATGCGTCTTTTTCGCGCTCACCCGCGAAAACAGCGTCTTTCGTCTTGCAAGGAGGTCGGCATGATCGAAGCCGAACCGTTCGGCACCCTACCCACCGGGGAGGACGTGCACGTCTACACGCTACGAGTGGAGGAAGCCTCCGTATCGATCATGGATTTCGGAGCGACCATCTTGTCCGTCCGTGTTCCCGATGCCTCGATCCATCGCGGACATTGTCCTCGGATTCGGCTCCATAGACGGCTATCTCGACAATCCCGCCTGTTATGGGGCGACCATCGGGCCCATCGCGAACCGCACCGACTGTGCCGAGGTCCCTTTGGGTGAAGCCCTGTACCACCTGCCCGCCAACGATGGCCCGGAACACACCAACAACTTGCACTCCGACCTCGACACCGGCCTGCACAAGCGCCTTTGGGAGGCGCGCGCGCTCGATGCCGACAACGCCCTGGCACTCACCTGCCACCTCGCCGACGGCGAGATCGGACTACCGGGTAATCGCACCTTCACCGTGACCTACCGGCTCTCTCTCGAAGACGACGGGTCCATCGCCCTCGAGGTATCGCATCAATGCGACACCGATGCCGAGACGGTCGTCAACATGACGAACCACAGCTACTTCAACCTGGCCGGGCACGACAGCGGGCAGGTCGACGACCAACTCGTCCGCATCGACGCCAACTCGTACCTGCCCGTGCGCGAAGACAGCGTGTCTACCGGCGAGGTGCTCGACGTCACCGGAACTCCCTTCGATTTCCGCAAGATGCACCAGTTAGGCGAACTTATGGACCAAGTCGACGAACAGCTCCGCCGCGCGCGCGATACGATCACTGCCTCTGCATCGACGGATTCGGACGCGGCGCGGCACCGCGACACGCGCTTCACGCCGAGGACCCGACGAGTGGACGGACGCTCGACATCGCCATAACCGCTCCAGGCGCCCATCTCTACACCGGCAACTGGCTCGACGATGCGCAGGCGAAGGACGGCGCGTCGTACACGCCGCGCTGCGGCTTCGCCTTCGAGCCCGAGTATTATCCCGACGCGGTGCATCATCCCGCATGGGACCAGCCCGTCTGCACGCCAAGCGCGCCCCTATCGGGAGCACATCGTCTACCGCTTCTCGACCACCCGCTAATCACCGCAACACGCCACGATACGCGCGGCAAAACGGATAGGAGGATCAATCCATGACAACCATCACCCACACTCAGGCGCTCGGCAAGGCTCGCGAGCTGTACGAGGCAGAGTTCGGCCCCATCCCTGCCGACGCCCGCGTGCTCGCCATCCACGCACCCGGACGCTCGGAGATCTCGGGCAATCACACCGACCACGAGGGCGGGCATGTAATCGCCGGTGCACTCGACGTCTCGGTGGACGGCATCGCCGTGGCAAACGGCACCAATACGGTCCGCGTCGCAGACGAGGGGTATCCCACGTTCAGCGTCGAGCTCGACGACCTTGACGTGCGCGAAGACGAGGTCGGTACCTCCGCCAGTCTCGTGCGTGGCATGGCCCATGAGATCGCCGCGCACGGTGGCATCCCGGTGGGCTTCGACTTCGCCTTCGTCTGCACCGTGCCCTCCGGCGGCGGCCTGTCCAGCTCCGCGGCGGTCGAGGCGGCATACGGACGGGCCATGGAGGCTCTCTGGGATGCGCCCGCGGTCGATCCCGTTACGCTGGCACAAATGAGCCAGCGCACCGAGAACAACTACTACGGCAAGCCGTGCGGCCTCATGGACCAGGCAGCCGTGTGCCTGGGCGGGCTCTCATTCATGGACTTCGAGAACGCCCGACCCGCCACCGAAAACCTCGCCCTCACCTTCGAGGACTACGGCTACTCCCTCGTTTTTGGTGAAAGTCGGCGCGGACCACACCGACCTCACCCATGAGTACGCCGCCACCCCCGCTGAGATGCAGGCGGTCGCCGCGGAGCTCGGCCATACGCGCCTGTGCGAGACCGACCCCGCCGATTTCGATGCCGCCGTGCCGGCGCCCGCGAGAAGCTCGGGGATCGCGCCGTGCTGCGCGCCATTCACTACTGGTACGAGAACGACCTCGTTGACAAACGCTGGGCAGCCCTGAAGGACGGGGACATCGACGCCTTCCTCGCCTACACGCGCCAGTCGGGCGCAAGCTCTGCCATGTACCTGCAAAACGTCTCCCCCCGGCGTTGACGTGCGCGAGCAGCACGCCATGCTCGCCCTGGGCCTGGCAGAGCACATCCTGAACGGACGCGGCGCAGTGCGTATTCACGGCGGCGGGTTCGGCGGCTCCATCCAGTGCTTCGTCCCTGTCGAGCTGGCCGCCGAGTTCTGCCAGCGCATGGATGCATGGCTGGGAGAGGGCTCCTGCCGCACCTACACCATCACCGAGGACGGTGCTTCCGCAACATGGCTGTAACCGACACTCCCACATGCGACGAGCGCGACCAGGTGAGGTGTGCGCTCGAGCAGACGACTCTTTACGCGATCGACTGCGGCGCCATCGATGCACAGGATCGCCGCTGGGCATACAACGAGCTCCTCGACGCCATGGGAGCCGAAGGACCTGCGCCGAGCACGGCCTGGGAAGCGGGAACCGAAACGTTCGATGAGGACTCTTTCGACTTGGATGACGCGCTCGCCGTGCTGTCCGAGGTCGCCGTGGCCAACGGAAGGTTCGAGGACAGTGCGGGCGGCCGAGACCGCGCTTCGATGGCAATCATGGGGCGGCTCACTCCGCGTCCCTCCGACATCGCCCGCTCATTCGAAGACCTTCGCCGGGAAAAAGGGGGCGTTGGACGCCACCGATTGGTTCTACCGCCTGTGCTGCGACGTCGGATACGTGCGCCGCTCGGCGATCGCCCGCAATATCGAGTGGACCTCTCCGACACGGTGGGGTGAACTCGAGATCACCATCAACCTTTCCAAGCCCGAGAAGGACCCGCGCGACATCGCTGCCGCCCTCACGCGCGCTGACGACGCAAAGCCCTATCCCGCCTGCCAGCTGTGTATGTCCAACGAGGGATACGTAGGACGGGCGGCGGCAAGCCCACAGGGTGCACATCCGGCGCGTCAAAATCTCCGTATCGTCCCCATCGAGCTCGGAATGAGACGGGGGGCTCCAATACAGCCCCTACGCGTATTTCAATGAGCACTGCATCGCGATGAGCCAAGAGCACCGTCCCATGCACGTGGACCGTGAGAACATCGCACGCCTGCTGGACTTCGTCGATACGCTGCCCCACTACTTCGTGGGGTCCAACGCCGATCTTCCCATCGTGGGCGGATCGATCCTCACGCACGATCACTTCCAAGGCGGGCGCCACGTGTTCCCAATGATGCGGGCGCAGGTCGAACGCACATTCACCATGCCGGGATTCGATGATGTCCGCGGCGAGGTGCTCCAGTGGCCCATGAGCGTCTTGCGGCTCTCATGCGAATCGCGCGACCGCGTGCTCGATGCCGCCGCCCACGTCTTGGAGGTGTGGCGCGGTCACGCGGACGCGTCATGCGGTATCGTGCCACGCGATCCAGATGGGACGCCTCACAACACGGTAACGCCCGTCGCCGCGAGGGAAAACGGGAACTACACGCTCTACCTCGCGCTGCGTTGTAACATCGCCACCGACGAGCATCCCCTTGGCGTGTTCCATCCCCACGCGGACAAACATCACATCAAGAAGGAGAAACATCGGCCTCATCGAGGTCATGGGCTTGGCGATTCTGCCTCCGCGCTTGGTTGACGAGCTTGCATGCGTCGAGGACACGTTGTTGGCGGCGCGGGCAACTAACGAGGATGAAGCGACGCTCCTCATGCACCTTGAGGCCAACGATCGCACCGCCCCGCATGCCGAATGGGCGACCGAGGTGGCGCGACGTCATCCGGACCTCACGCACGAGAACGCTCAGCGCATCCTGCGCGACGAGGTCGCCGCAGTGTTTGCGGGCGTACTTGAAGACGCCGGTGTATTCAAGTGGAACGACACGGGCCGCGCCGGATTGCAGCGCTTCATCAGCACGCTCTAGGAAATAGCGGACATCGTATCGTCTTTACATGCATTGAGCGGGCACGTCTTGAACGTGTCCGCTCATTTGTTCTAGCCTCACTCGGTCACTACGCGACGTTAGCCCGGTTCACACACACCCGTACAAGAACCAGTTACATCGCGTTCGTCGGTGCATCCGCCGCCATGATGCTGCGCGCGACGATGCACATGACCATCAGTTCATCCATGCGCTCTGAGATCTTCACGTTCAGCTCGTATGTGTCATTTCGCTCCATGGGGACTTGCCTCGCCTCCACGTAGGCCCTGCCGCCCGTGTCACGCACCTCGAAGCGGTTCGTCCAGCCGCGCGTCATCACGACCTGCCAATCCGCGCCCTCGACGGTGAGGTAGCTCTCGACCGTACTGGCAGGCGTGCGGAACTTGCGCTTGATATCGAACGTGTGCCCATCAGCCATGACGATGTGATGCGCACGGTCCTTGGCGTCAAGGCGTGCGGTCGTGATTGTGGCAAGCTCGCGGTACTCGGCATCTTTGAGGCGCGTGAGGCGCGGCGAGGAGAGCGGGTCGGTGTCCGCACACTAGACGACCTGCTCATCTGTCGTGCTCACCTCCACATCGCTGTGAACGCTCAAGAGCTTCGCCTTAATCCGCAGCTTCATGGTGTACCCCTTCCATACCAGCGCATTGGAATTGTGCTTTCTCAGCCTTGTACCCGCAATCCCCACTTAGAAAAATGCCCATGGCTTCCTTCCAATTCAACCCGGTCAAACGGAAGGAAACCATGGGCAATGTGCGTATGGAGATAGGCCATGTCGGCGCGGGCTGCGGCGCCGTGCCGGAACGCCAGGGCGGATGCACGCCATCAGGCAAGGAGCCCGGACGTTTCTAGCTCAGCAGCATGCGATCGTTGGCGAGCTCGCCGCCCGAGACCTCCTCGAACTTCTGCAGCAGGTCGGCCACGGTGAGGGCGCGCTTCTCGTCACCGGCCACGTCGTAGATCACATGGCCTTCGTGCATCATGATCAGACGGTTGCCCAGACGGATGGCGTCGTTCATGTTGTGCGTGACCATGAGCGTGGTGAGTTTGCGCTCCGCCACGATCTGCTCGGTCAGGTCGAGCACCTTGGCGGCCGTCTTGGGGTCAAGCGCCGCCGTGTGCTCATCGAGCAGCAGCAGGCGCGGCCTGGTGAGCGTGGCCATCAACAGGGTGAGTGCCTGGCGCTGGCCGCCCGAGAGCAGGCCGACCTTGGCCTGCATGCGCGTCTCGAGGCCCCAGATCGAGCTTTTTGAGCAGCTCCGCATACTCCTCGCGCTCGGCGCGGGTGATGCCCCAGCGAAGCGTGCGGCGCTCGCCGCGGCGCTTGGCGAGGGCCAGGTTCTCGGCGATCTGCATGTCGGCAGCGGTACCGCGCATGGGGTCCTGAAACACGCGGCCCAGGTACTTGGCGCGCTTTGGGCTCGGACAGGCGGGAGATGTCCTCGCCGTCGAGCTCGATGGTGCCGGAATCGAGTGGGTACACGCCGGCGATCATGTTCAGCAAGGGTCGACTTGCCGGCGCCGTTGCCGCCGATCACGGTTACAAAGTCGCCGTCGTTAAGGGTGAGGTCGACACCGGTAAGAGCGCGCTTCTCGGTGACGGTGCCCTTGTTAAAGGTCTTTTTGACGTGCGAGAGCTTAAGCATCTGCCTCACCACCCTTCGAGTAGCTCGCGCGCAGCTTGAACTTCTCCCAAACCACGGGCACGCACAGGGCCACGGCGACGATCACGGCGGAGAGCAGCTTCATGTCGTTGGCGTCCATGCCCAACTGCAGCACGATGGCGCGGATAAGGAAGTACACCACGGATCCAGCCACGGCGGAGACCAGACGACTCTTGAAGCCGGTGAGCTTGCCGGGGGTGAGGCGGCCGAGCACCTCGCCGATAACAATGGCGGCAAGACCGATAACGATGGCACCGGTGCCCATACCAATGTCGGCATACTTCTGGCTCTGGCAGATGAGTGCGCCCGAAAGGCCGATGAGGGCGTTGGAGAGCACGAGGGCGATCATCTTGGTCTTGGCGGTGGACACGCCGAGCGCGCGGATCATGTACTCGTTGTTGCCGGTGGCGCGCAGTGCCGAGCCGATCTCGGTGCCAAAGAACCAATACAGCAGGGCGATGATGAGCACCGCCACAATAAGGCCCACGATGATCGAGCCCGCGTTGTTGGACAGGCCGGTCATCTCCGTCATGCGGGAGAAGATCGTCTCGCTCTGCAGCAGGGGCGTGTTTGATTTGCCCATGATGCGCAGATTGATGGACCACAGGCTGATCTGCGTGAGGATTCCGGCGAGAATGGCCGGGATCTCGAGCACGGTGTGCAAAAAGCCCGTGACCGCACCGGCGAGCATACCGGCGAGCATCGCGGCGACAATGGCGATTAGGGGATCGACGCCGGCGACGACGGCGACCGCGCACACGCTGCCGCCGAGCGCGAAGCTGCCGTCGACCGTGAGGTCGGCGATGTCGAGCAGCTTGTAGGTGATGAAGACGCCGAGACCATGATGCCCCAGAGGATGCCCTGGGAGGCGGCGCCGAGTAGAGCACCACTCATGTTGCCCCTCCTTCTCATCGAGCCAAATGAACCCCGGCGGAGGCGTTTGCCGGGGCTCATCGCTTATGCGACAGTTACTGATGTGCCGGCAAAGAAGCCGCGCACGCGCCCTATGCGCTCACGCGTCGGTGCCGCCGGCGTCGGTCAGGGCGCTCACGTCGACGTCGAGCACATCGGCAGTCTTTTGGTTGTAGACCAGGTCGCACTCGTCGGCGGTCATGGTCTCAATGGACATCTCGGCCGGGTTGGCGCCCTCGGTGAGAATGCGCACGGCCATCTCGCCCGCACGGCGACCGAGCTCCTCGTAGTTGATCGACACGCTCGCCAAGCCACCCGCCTCGACATGGGCGACCTCACCGCACACCGTGGGGACCTTATTCTCATTGGCGATGGAGGCGATCACGGTCATCGCCGGAGGCGATGGTGTTGTCGGTGGGGGAGTACAGCGCGTCGACCTTGCCCATCATGGACTCGACCACCTGCTGGACCTCGTTGGAGCTGGAGGCGGTGTATTCGACGCCTCGATACCCAGCGGTCGAGAGCTCTTCGGCCGCAAGATCGATCTGCATCTTGGAATTTGACTCGGCGGTGCAGTAGAGCAGGCCGACCTTCTTGGCGCCTCGGGGGACCAACTGGTGCAGCAGCTCGATTTGGTCGACAACGGGATTCATATCGGACGTGCCCGGTGACGTTGCCGCCCGGGGCGTCGTTGTCCTCCACCAGCCCAGAGGCGGCGAAATCGGTGATGGCGGTGCAAACGACGGGAATGTCGGCGGTTGCGCCCGCGACCGCCTGCGCGGCGGGCGTGGCGATGGCGAGAATCAAATCGCAGCCCTCGTTGACGAGCGTGCTCGCGATGGTCTGGCAAGCAGACTGGTCGTTTTGAGCATTTTGCTGATCGATCGAGGCATCGATGCCCGACGCCTCGATCGCGGCGACAAAGCCCTTGTTAGCGGCATCGAGCGCGGGGTGCTCAGGTGAGCTGCAGGATGCCGATCTTGCACGATGCGCGGGCGGCAGAAGCCGAACCGGCATCGGCGGCACCATCGCCACCGCAGCCGACAAGGCCGAGGCCGCCTGCAGCGGCGAGCGCAGCCGCGCCGACGGCGCCCTTCGCGAGCGAGCGACGGGAACAGGTCATGTCATTCATGGGTATTCTCCTTGTGCGCCCCGGAGGGGGCAAAAATCGTAAGACGAGCGACAGGGGCTGCCGGGCGCGTCACGCGGGCGTGGAACCCTGCGGAACAGGCATGCGGGCGCACTCGCGCCGCGGACGCAGTCGTGCCGTAAGGCGGATATCACTCGGATATGAACGTTAGACGATCTGGGCGCCCTCAAGGGCGGAGACGTCAACGCCGAGCGCGTCGGCCGTCTTTTGGTTCACGATGAGCTGGCACTCATCGCTCGACAGGTACTCGATGGGCATATCGGCGGGATCGGCGTCCTCGGTGAGGATCTTCACGGCCATCTCGCCCGCCTTATAGCCCAAGTCGTAATAGTTGATGCTATACGACGCCAGCCCTCCGTCCTCGACCATGGTGTCGCATCCTACGATGACGGGGGAGCGTATTCTCATTGGCGACCATGGAAACGGTCGCCATGCCCGCGGCGATAGTGTTGTCGGTGGGGGCGTAGATCGCGTCGACCTTTCCCACCATGGATTCGACCATCTGTTGAATCTCGTTGGAGGACGAAACGGCGTACCGCTCGTGCGCGATGCCGGCCGCGTCCAGCGCCTCTTCGGCGAGCTGGACCTGAACCTCGGAGTTGGACTCCGCTGAGCAGAACAGGATGCCGACGGTCTTGGCGTCGGGCAGCAACTGGTGGAGCAGATCGATTTGATCGGCAACGGGCGTGAGGTCCGAAGTGCCGGTGACGTTGCCGCCCGGGGCGTCGTTGGAGGCAACCAGGCCGCTCTCCGCATAGTCGGTGATGGCGGAACCCACCACGGAATGTCGGAGGTGGCGCCGGCGACCGCCTGCGCGGCGGGGGCGTGGCGATGGCAAGATCAGGTCGTCACCGTCGTTCACGAACTTGCTCGCGATCGTCTGGCAGGCCGACTGGTCGTTCTGCGCGTTCTGCTGGTCAATCTTGGCGTCGATGCCCGATTCTCGAGCGCGGCCACGAAGCCCTTGTTGGTCTGGTCCAGCGCGCCGTGTTCGGTGAGCTGCAGCACGCCGATCTTGTAGGTTCCGCTTGCGGCGGACGAGCCGCCCTCGCTGGAAGAGGAGCCCTCTGCGGAGGAGCCGCCGCCGCAACCAGCCAAGGCACCCGTGGCAAACAGGCCCGCTCCAAGGGTGATGAAATTCCTGCGCGAGATGCTCAGCATGGCGATCAACTCCGTTTCCTCTGTTCCGGGCTTCGCTCTCGCGGCGAAGCACTTTATCGCGAAAAAAGCATGCAAGGGGATATACTAGCGCGCTCACACAACCGCCACCACAACGTTAACGCTGTGTTAACAAGCGGGCAGCGTCTCAATCCACCGTGGTTTGAGGACAGATATTCTATTGAAGTTGGGGCGCGCATCTACGGCCGCCCGGCGTTCCGTGACCGGGGCACCGGGCAGAATGCGATAGCTCGCACATACTGGAGAATAAGCGCGGGTATACTCTATACCCTCTACCACACTCAGAGATCTCCTCGAGGCCATCTCCGCCCAGCATTCGTTCGCCGCGAAACGCAAACAAGGGACTTTACACGTGAAATGCAAAGCCCCTTGTTGTGTTTCGTGTTAGCCTATCAGCCGGACGCTAGAACTCGCAGCTGCCCACGGTGCGGGGGTGCGGCAGGACGTCGCGGATGTTGCCCACACCCGTGAGGTACATGACCAGGCGCTCGAAGCCCAGGCCAAAGCCGGCGTGCTTGCACGTGCCGTAGCGGCGCAGATCCAGGTAGTACTTGTACTGCTCGGCATCCATGCCCAGCTCGGCGATGCGGCGCTCGAGCACGTCGAGGCGCTCCTCGCGCTGGGAGCCGCCGATGATCTCGCCGATGCCCGGCACCAGGCGCATGTAGAAGGCCTTGATCTCGGCCGGGTAGTCGGTTACGAACACCGGGCGCTTAAAGTGCTCCTCGGTCAGGAAGCGCTCGTGCTCGGTCTGGAGGTCGATGCCCCAGCTGACGGGTAGTCGAACGTGTGGCCGGCGGCGACGGCGTCCTCGAGGATCTTCACGGCCTCGGTGTAGGTGACGCGGGCGAAGTCGGAATTGGCCACGTGCGTGAGGCGCGCGATGAGGCCCTTGTCCACGAACTTGTTGAGCATGGCGAGCTCATCGGGGCAGCGGCCCATGACGTCGCGGATAACGTATTTGAGCATGTCCTCGGCCAGGTTCATGTCGTCCTCCAGGTCGGCAAAGGCCATCTCGGGCTCGACCATCCAAAACTCGGCCGCGTGGCGCGTCGTGTTGGAGTTTTCGGCGCGGAAGGTGGGGCCAAAGGTGTACACGTCGCCAAAGGCCATGGCAAAGTTCTCGGCATTGAGCTGACCGGACACGGTGAGCGAGGCGGCAGCTTGCCGAAGAAATCCTGGCTGAAGTCCACGTTGCCCTTATCATCCAGCGGCGGGTTGGCCGGATCGATGGTGGTGACGCGGAACATCTCGCCCGCACCCTCGCAGTCACTCGTGGTGATGAGGGGGGTGTTGACGTAGACAAAGTCTTGCTCCTGGAAGAAGCTGTGGATGGCGGCAGCCGCGACAGAGCGGAATGCGGAACACGGCGCGGAAGAGGTTAGTGCGCGGGCGCAGGTGCTGCTGGGTGCGCAGAAACTCGACGGTTGCGCGCTTCTTCTGCAGCGGGTAATCCGGCGCGGAAACGCCCTCGACCGCGATTTCGGTCGCGGCGAGCTCGAAGGGCTGCAGGGCGTCCGGCGTGAGCTTGAGCTCGCCGGTGCAGATGAGGGCGCCGCGGAGACGTTTTTGATGGGCGATCTCGTCGTAGTTGTCGAGTGCCTCGCGGTTCATGACGACTTGCAGGTCGCGGAAGCAGCTGCCGTCGTTGAGCGTGACAAAGCCAAAGTTCTTCATGTCGCGGACGGACTTGACCCAGCCGGCGACGGTGACGGTCTGGCCGCCGAGCGACTCGGCGTCGGCATAGAGCTGCGCGATTTTGGTGCGATCCATGCATGCTCCCTCGCGTAGGTTCAACAGTTCAACAGCTCATCATTGTACCAGCGAAATGAGAGCGGGCACCCGTAGGTCCAGCGCGATGAGGGCCGGGCGCACGCAGGCACCAGTAAAGCGCGGGTGGGCACCCGCAGCGATGGCAACGACGACATGGGTGCCCGCAGCGACGATAATGCCGCACAAGTACCCACCCATGCACGCGGTGAAGAAAAATGAGGGCTTGCGCGTGTTTGACGAGAGCTTGCGCGCGCTCAGGAAACATGGGAGCACGGACGTTTTCTTGCGACCTCACAGCATGGTCCAACGCCAGGCAGCGCTTGTCGTGTCTCAAATCGGGCGAAAATGTAACGAATAATGAGAACCTGCCGCCGGAGGCGCCCGCTGAGCGCCCCGGATACGGCCGTATCGACTTTGAAAAGCTGCCCAACACGCGCGATTTGGGCGGCATGGTCGGCGCGGACGGTCGACGCGTCAAGCATGGACACCTGTTGCGCCCGGCACCCTGGGCTTTGGCTCCGACGCCGACATCGCGCGTTTGCGTGATGAATACGACCTGCGGCTCGTCGTCGACTTCCGCAACCTTATCGAGCTCTCCGAGTTGCCTGATCCCATGGACCGCATCCCGCAGGCCCGCTTCCTCCACGCCGAGATCTTCTCCGACCAACAGGTGGGCGTGACGCAGGAGCACACCAAGACCGAGTTCGAGTACCGTCTCGAAGCCCTGGCCGAGGGCGACCCCATCGAGTTCATGACGCTGTTGTACCCCACATGCTCATCGACGAGACGGGTATCGAGGGCTACCGTTCCTTTGTCCGCGCGGTGCTCGACGCCAAGGATGGATCCGCGCTGTGGCATTGCTACGTGGGACGCGACCGCTGCGGGATGGGCTCGGCCCCCTCGTCGAGACGATGCTCGGCGTGAGCCGTGATGACATCCTGAACGACTACCTCGCCACCAACCTGTACGCCCCCATCGAGCTCACGCTGGACTCCCCGCCTCACGCTGCTATTTTGAAGCCGTCGAGCAGGCACTCGAACCACGTGGGGGCTTTATGGGTTACCTCACGGGCACCCTGGACATCACGGAGGCCGAGATAGCTGCGTTCCGCGAGCGGCATCTCGAACCGTAATCCACCCTGCATCGAACGGGCGCGACGTCGTTATCCCGACCGCGCCCGTCATTTTTCGGGCCGCGCAGCCCCAAATGGGATCTCACCGAACCACGCCTTCCCCCTACTCAGGCTCCTTCGGTGAGTCGCTTGCGGTATTCACCGCCCTTCCGAGCAGGGAGCCTTCCGCGTCGCTCGACAGGTCATCCGATGGGGCATCGGACGGGACGCCCGGCGACGTCACCAATTCGAGCAGCGCACAGGTCCGTGCGGCGAGCTTCGTCGATATCGGCGCGCATGTTAGCCGTCCATCGGTCCTGACTCGCCACCGTCTCGTCGCCATTCGCAACCAGCGTCGAGATTTGAGGACAACGACGCCATGGGAGTCTTGAGCTCATGCGATGCCTTGATAAGGAACTCGCGCTGGAGAGCCTGCGACTCCGCCACCGGCACCAACGCACGGTCGATGATCTTGCGACACGTTATGACGAGAAGGGCACAGCCGATGACGCCCGCAACGACCAGCACAACCGCCAAGCGCTCCAGCTGCCGCACCGAGGGAGTGATGTCCGAGAAGGTGAACACGCGGGCGGCAATGCGTCCGTCCTTCTCGTAATCCGCCAAATCGCCGTTCGGATACACCGCCACTTCGTCATGTGCGCCAGGCTGTTCAGGATCGTAGTTGGGATTTGCCACGAAAATCCAGGTAGTCCACTGCCATGTCATATTACCCAGCTCTACGCGCTGTGGAGCCATGCGGTCCGATCCGGCCTCGCGATCGGCGATTGCGGTCCTACGAGCTTTTGCGACATTCCATTCATTCCACGCGCTATCGCCACCATCATCCCCCGAGAGCACGTTTCTCGGCGGCACGGCGAACGTCATCGAGCCATCCTCAAACACCATGACCGAAAACGACGTGTTAACTGGACTTCCCATCTCCACGTTGCCATCCGGAGCCGATGCACTCGAACGATACTCGGAAAAGGAACTTGTATCCGCCTCTTCTCGTTCATACGCGGACTTAAGCGCCCCGAGCACCTCATCCTCCGCGACAGGTTTGGCGGCGAGCAGGTCCTCTGCTTGATGTGCCTCCATGCGCATATTCGCAAGCTCCGCGTTATTCACTTCGCGAGCGGTCAGGGCGCTCGCCACCCACGAAGCAGCAAGGGTTATCACGAGCACGCCGCATGTGAGAATCGATGACAGACGCCACAAGCGACCCCGCAGGCACCGCAGGTTCACGTCCTTATACTCAACCGCCGTCTCCGCCTTTTGCCCACGCATTCCGCTTCCTCCTTACAACGTCTCAGATTTGCCGAATCAATAGCCCTTTGCGATGAAGTCACTCTCGAAGTCGTATGTCACTCGAAGTCGTATTCTTGAAGTCGTATGTCAGACGCAGACATGCTCCATCCGTCGCCTCGGTCACGTCAGCGCTCCACCAGGCGATATCCCACACCGCGCACCGTCTCGATACGCGCCGGGGCACCGCACGCCTCGAGCTTGTCGCGCAGGACGTGGACCAGCACTTCGAGCCGGTTCTCGTCGGCGCAAACGGTCGGGCCCCATACGCGCGCCATCAGCGCACTCCTGGCAACCGCGCTGCCCGCGCGCCGCATAAGCGCCTCAAGCAGCTGCGCCTCCCTTTCGGTGAGCTCAAGGGCTTCGGAGTTTCCCGTGCACGCCACGGTGCGCTCGGTGCCGTCGAGCCGCATGCCACAGGCCTCGATCGCATTCCCCGCGCAATACGTCGCCGGCCGACGCGTGACCGCGCGAATGCGCGCCAGCAGCTCGCTGGCGTGAAACGGCTTGGGCAGATAGTCATCGGCGCCCGCGTCGAGTCCCGCCACGCGGTCGCCCACGCCCTGGCGCGCGGTGAGCAGGATCACCGGCACCGTCTCGCCTGCGGCACGAAGATCGCGCAGCAGGTCCATGCCGCTCATATCCGGCAGCATGATGTCGAGCAGGACCACGTCATACGCCCCGGACGTGGCCATGCCCAGACCGTCGAACCCCGTCTGCGCGACGTCCGCTCCATACCCGCTCTTGCGCAGGATCTCAGCGACTGCCTCCGCCAGGCGAGGCGTATCTTCCACAAGCAACACGCGCATGACCGGCCTCCCCATGGCGTCCCAGCGGACCTTCTCGTCCCGCCTTTCTCTTCGTAGCTGAGGATACCCGACCAACCTGAAAGGAAGCTGAGGGCTTCGCCGAATGGCGCATCACGCGGTACGTGAAGCATTTGTGAGCCGCTTTGACCCCGACGTTGCGTCATGGTTTTCAATGCTCGCAACGGCGGGATGTACCGCCCTGCATAGCAAGGAGAACCCATGCTCAAAGGAGCCGTCCTGCGCTACCTCGTCTCCGACGCGCTCTCGCTGACTGGCAACTCGATCGCGGGCGTGGTCCTGCCGCTCGTGCTGCTCGCCCGCACCGGCGACGCGCTGGCGGCGGACTTGCACGCGCTGAATCCCACGCGGCGTCTTTGGGTAGGGTATAGGGAGCATCGTATCCCCTCGTGGTTTGGGAGGTCGTTTTGGACGGCTTATTCAAGTTCTTTGCCCACCCGTTTGTCCAGAGCCTTCTGTGGGCCATCGCACTCGCCTTTGCGACGCACGTGATCTCCAGCATCGCAGCGCGCGCACTGCAGCATTTCCTCAATCGCGATGACAACCCGCTCCCCAGCTCGAGCATCATCATCAACATCGTTCGCGGCGTCATTTGGGCAACGGGGGCGAGTATCATCCTCGATGCCTGCTTTGGCGTGAACGCAAACGCCCTCGTGGCCGCCCTTGGCGTCGGCGGCATCGCCGTCTCGCTCGGCTTCCAGGACACGCTCTCCAACCTCATCGGCGGACTGCAGATGACCTTTATGGGCATCGTCAAACCCGGCGACAACATCGAGGTGGGAGCCGAGGCGGGCGTGGTGCAGGACGTGACCTGGCGCCACACGACCATCCGCGACGCCATGGGGCAGACGGTCATCATCCCCAATTCGATCATCTCCAAGACGGCCCTGGTGCACCTGCTGCCCGCCAGTCGCGTAAGCGTCCCCTTTGCCGTTCCGCGCCTGCGTGAGGACGGCAGCGCCCGCGCCTCCGATATGGACGGCTTGGCAGACGAGCTCACGCAGTTGGCGCGCACCGCCGCGTCCTCCGTCTCCCCCGTCATCGATGGCCCTCGCGTGCTGTTCTCCGAGATCTCCGAGCTCGGCATAAAGGGCAAGATCATTTTGCAGGTCGAGGACGCTGCCAAGACGAGCGCCGCCGCCGACGCCATCGTGCGCGCCATCGCCGCACTCGTGTAGCCGCCAAACAAAGCGCCGTTTACCCTGGCGCTCGCGCCCCCTTGCGACGCACTCCCCCCCACAAGCAACAGGGGCTCGCGGATCACCCTCCGCGAGCCCCTGTTTTGCATCTGACGGACCTTACCGTTTGGCATCTGCTGTACCTTACCGTTTGGCGTGAGCGCTTGGCATGAACGCAAAGCGCTCTAGTTGGCCTGTGCCCCGTGAGGTGCAGCCTTGAGTATCAAGCTCCTAATCCCACTCACGCTCAGCCGCATCCAGCATGTGGTCGATGAACTTACGGCGATAGAGACTGTCCTCCTTGAGCTGCGTCCAGCCCGTCTCGTTGATCAACGCGTCATCCAAGCGCACCCCATAGCAATTCTGCACGGTGTCGCGGCTAAACACGTAGTAGCTCTCGTCCAGCGGATCATCGCGCTCCGTTACCGTGATCTGAATCTCGTTGACGAGGGGCATGGCGCAGAACAGCGCGGTCACATCGTAGACCAGGGCTGCGTCAACCGAGTCGCCATCGAGCGCCTCGGGCAGCTCGCGATATGCCAAGCTCAGCACGTCGACGCCCTTCGTCACGTCAATCCCACTCGCATATTCGCCCATGGGAAGCACGCCGATGAGCGCCTCCACCGCCTTCGCATCGCTGAGGTCGGTGTTGGCGTAGGGGGCAACATCGCCATAGCCCGCATTGACCACGTCCTTGGCAAGCTCGTCCCCAAGCTCACCGTCAATCCAAACCTGCCCCTGCTCGTCCACGCGTATCTCATCGTTTACACGCGAGCGGCTTTCATCCACATTGGCAGACTGCGACTCGCCCTTGCTTGCATCGGTGCTATCCGGGGCTGGCGCCACGTCGACGTCCTCAATCGAGTCGTCCAGGTCGTCCCACGTGTCGACCAGGCCCGTAACGCCAAACATGAGCGCCCCGATAATTCCCAATGCGATGACGAACGCCACGGCACCGACGCAGCCCCATGGCCACAGCTTGCGCGTTCTCGCCGCGCCGCCAACATCCTGAGCACCGTCCCCATTCGAGATGGGTGGCACGGGAGCACCCGGGGTTTGGTCTGCATGAGCCCCCTTGCCGGTATCGGCTGCATCCTGCACGCTGCCCGCCACCCGCTCATCGGCATCGAGGGGACGCACCACCTCGGCGGCATCCTGATGATGACCGCACTCGCTCGAGCCTGAGGCGCACGTAGTACCGTCCTCGGCACCAGGCTCCCGCGGGACGAATGCCTCACCGCTCGCCTTGACCGATTCCGCCTCGGAAGCGCTCGTTCCGAGCCCCTCAGCACCGTTCCCCGCGTTGCCGGCCATTGCCTCCGCATCCCTGCCCGCAAGTACATCATCAACGCTCGTGATGCTCTCCTTTGGTGCGGCGAAGCGCATCGGCTTCAGGCACGCCCCCTCGGAGAGAAGGTCCTCGTAACGCGCCACGAGGTTGCCGTAGATCTCCTCTTTAAGCTCGATGTTCTCAGGCGTGAGCACTTTACCCTCAAACAAGTGCTCCACGTACATGCGCAACTCGTTCATCGTGCGCTCCCTTCCTGGTTAAGCAAGCGATCGATAATCTTGCGGACTTGAATCCAGCGCTCAGTCGCCTCACCCAGCTCCTGAACACCAGCCGATGTAATGCGATAGTACTTACGGCGAGCGCCCTGGGTCTCACTACCCCAATAGCTCTCGACAAATCCCTGCGATTCCAATCGCTTGAGACTTGTATAGAGCGAGGGCTCCTTCATCTCATACTCGCCCTGACTCGCCTGAGCGATTCCCTTGAGGATCTCATACCCGTAGTTGTCGCCTCCCGAAAGCGAGCACAGGATGATCGCATCGATGTTTCCGCGTATCAAGTCGCTCACCGCATCACGCGTTGCCATACAAGTCACCTCCTTGCAATCATGGTTGCTTCGATGACTATAGTATAGCCAAGAGTACTATGTCTGTCGATGTACTTTGGTTCATACGGTAAAAGGTGTCGAATGAGACGTGAACGGTAACACTTTGAATCTGATTAGGGCATCACAAGTGAAGCACCACCGTTTAAAAGCATGGCAATGATATGCATGTAAAACCAGACAGCGGCATGCATGGAAAATCTGACAACGACATATATGTAGAGCAAGACAACGACATATATGTAGAGCATTGCAACGACATGCATGTATGCAGAGCCTGGCAACGATGCTCGCACGCGATTCCAGGGTGCTGCACCGACCTATCAAATCGGACCCGAGCTATACAAAAACCCGGCCCGCACATGCGAACCGGGTTTTCCGAGTCAAAAGGGGTAAGCGAATAAACGCTTAGGCCTCCATGAAGTTGCGCTGGACGGCGGAGTCGACCTTGACGCCAGGGCCCATGGTGGAAGACACGGAGATGGACTTGACGTACTTGCCCTTAGCAGAAGAGGGCTTGACGCGCAGGATCTCGGTGTACAGGGCAGCGTAGTTCTCGACGAGCTGCTGCTCGGAGAAGGACTTCTTGCCCAGGGGCACGTGGCAGATGCCGTAGCGGTCAGCGCGATACTCGACACGACCGGCCTTGAGCTCGGAGACCATCTTGGCGACGTCCATGGTCACGGTGCCGAGCTTGGGGTTCGGCATGAGGCCACGGGGACCAAGGATCTTACCGATGCGGCCAACCTTGGCCATCATCATCGGGGTAGCGATAGCGGCGTCGAAGTTGATCTCGCCCTTCTGGATCTGGGCGACGAGTTCGTCGGAACCGATGATGTCGGCGCCGGCCTCGGCGGCCTTCTCAGCCTGGGCGCCCTCGGCGAAGACGGCAACACGAACGGTCTTGCCGGTGCCGTGGGGCAGGGAGATGGAACCACGGATGTTCTGGTCAGCCTTACGAGTATCGATGCCCAGACGGAAGTGAGCCTCGACGGTCTCGTCGAACTTGGCGCCGGAGAGCTCCTTGACGAGCTTCAAAGCCTCGCGGGGTGTAGAGGGGCGCGCGGTCAACCTTGGCCGCAGCCTCACGGAACTTCTTGCCATGCTTATTAGCCATGTCAATACCTCCTGTGGTGCAATCGGGGACGAACCCCTCCCACATCAGTCATGCGCCCGGATGGCACATGAATTACCAAAAGAAACCGAAGAAGTTACTCAGCGATGGTGACGCCCATGGAACGGGCGGTACCGGCGATGATCTTCTTGGCGGCGTCAATGTCGTTGGCATTGAGGTCCGGCATCTTGATCTCGGCGATCTTGGTGAGTTGCTCCTGAGAGAGCTGACCAACCTTATCGCGCTGGGGAACAGCGGAGCCGCCCTTAAGACCGAGCTCCTTCTTGATGAGGTGAGCCGCCGGCGGGGTCTTGCAGATGAAGGTGAAGGTGCGATCCTCGTAGACGGAGATGTCGACGGGGATGATGTCGCCCATCTTGTCCTGCGTGGCGGCGTTGAAGGCCTGGCAGAACTGCATGATGTTGACCTGGGCGGCGCCCAGGGCGGGACCGACCGGAGGAGCCGGGTTGGCCTGGCCGGCCGGAATCTGGAGCTTGATGACGGTGGCGATCTTCTTCTCTGCCATGTCACACCTTCCTTGTACGTGAAGTATCTGAAATCAAATATCGTCAGCGCACGTTCGCTAGAAGCACGGCACCGATGAGCGGTCGGGACCGAAGCGCTCAAGCGCGGACAAACGAATAGGGCGCTAAGCGATGACCGTAATCTGATCAAAGCTCAGCTCGACCGGCGTCTCGCGGCCAAAGATCATCAGCGTGACCTTGAGCTTGCCAGCCTCGGGCATAACCTCGGAGACCTTACCCATCGAAATCGGAGAGCGGACCGGAGATAACACGGACCGAGGTGCCAACCTCGATGTCGACCACGGCACGCTTGGGGCAGCGCCGCCCTTGTCGGTCTTGCGCATCATCTTGTTGTACTCGTCGCGGGAAAGCGGAGCGGGCTTGCCGTTGCCGCCTAGGAAACCGGTGACGCCAGGCGTGTTACGAACGCACGTCCAAGCATCGTCATCCATCTCCATGCGAACAAGCACGTAGCCGGGGAAGATCTTGACATCCTTCTCGTCGCGCTTGCCACCCTCTTTAATCTCGGTGACACGCTCCATAGGAATCTCGATATCAAAGATACGGTCCTGCATGCCCATAGTCTCGATGCGATGCTCGAGATCGGACTTAACGCGGTTCTCGTATCCAGAGTAAGTGTGAACGACGTACCAACGCTTAGACATCTATTACCCCCTCAGGCTCGCGAAGAGCACGAGGCCCTCGCTGATGACAATATCGAGCAGAGCGATGACGACGCCGACGACGATCAGAGAAGCGCAAACGACGACCGAGTAGTTCACGAGCTCCTTCTTAGTTGGCCACACAACGCGCTTCATCTCAGAGCGAACAGAGGCCATATACGCCTTAGCGCGAGCGATGAAGCCAGGCTTCTTGGTGGTCTTCTTCGCCTTCTCAGGAGACTTGGTGCTCTTCTTGTTGGCCATGATGGGCGCTTCCTCCGCGCGTATATGCGCCTTGTTGGCATTAGGGTTACCTCCGGCAAACCGTAAGCCCCCGAAGAGGCTTACGGAATAAAGACTGGCACGCCAGGAAGGACTCGAACCCTCAACACTCGGTTTTGGAGACCGATGCTCTACCAATTGAACTACTGGCGTGTATAAGACAGAGACTAGCGAGTCTCTTTGTGCAGCGTGTGGTGACGGCACCAGGGGCAATACTTCTTGATCTCCATACGATCAGGCATGGTCGACTTGTTCTTGGTGGTCGTATAGTTGCGGCGCTTGCACTCAGTGCAAGCCAGGGTAACCATAGTACGCATGTATCTAAACCTCCATGTACTGCCCAATTGCGCACGGTCGTTAACAATACCATCGAGCGGGTACTGTTGTCAATCCCAATCGGTATTACCGTATCTGTTCTGCAAAGGAGATTCACATCTCACGCAAGTACCGATATCTGGTACTTGCGCAGAACTCTAGCAGCGCAGATACAGGGAATGCCGTTTGCAACGCTGGATGCATGCATCAGCATGTCACAAGAAAGGACCCGGCACCAAGAGCGGCGCCGGGTCCCACAAACCGCCTCAGATCAGCGAGAAGCGAAGCTACTCGATGATGGTGGTCACGCGATACCAGAACCGACGGTGTGGCCACCCTCGCGGATAGCGAAGCGCAGGCCCTCCTCCATGGCGATCGGGTGGATGAGGTCGCCCTCGATGGTGATGTGGTCACCAGGCATAGCCATCTCGGTGCCCTCGGGGAGCTTGACCGTACCGGTAACGTCGGTGGTACGGAAGTAGAACTGAGGACGATAACCATCGAAGAACGGGGTGTGACGGCCGCCCTCCTCCTTGGTCAGAACGTAAATCTCGCCGGTGAACTTGGTGTGCGGGGTAACGGAACCGGGCTTGCAGAGAACCTGGCCGCGCTCGATGTCCTCGCGCTTGATGCCGCGGAGCAGCAGACCGACGTTGTCGCCAGCCTCGCAGAAGTCCATGGACTTACGGAACATCTCGATACCGGTAACGACGGTGTTCTGGGTATCCTTGATGCCGACGATCTCGACGGGCTCGTTGAGCTTGAGCTCACCGCGCTCGACACGGCCGGTAGCAACGGTACCACGGCCGGAGATGGTCATAACGTCCTCGACGGCCATCAGGAACGGCTTCTCGTTATCGCGCTCCGGGGTGGGGATGTACTCGTCGAACGGCGCTTCCATGAGCTCGCGAATGGCGTCCATCCACTTGGCGTCGCCCTCGAGAGCGCCCAGAGGCGGAGCCACGGATGATCGGGGATGTCGTCGCCGGGGAAATCGTACTCGGAGAGGAGCTCACGGGTCTCCATCTCGACGAGGTCTCGATGAGCTCGTCATCGTCGACCATGTCGCACTTGTTCAGGAAGACGACGATGTACGGAACACCGACCTGACGAGCGAGCAGGATGTGCTCGCGAGTCTGGGCCATGGGGCCGTCGGTGGCAGCGACGACCAGGATGGCGCCGTCCATCTGAGCCGCACCGGTGATCATGTTCTTCACGTAGTCAGCGTGGCCGGGGCAGTCGACGTGCGCGTAGTGACGCGCGTCAGTCTCGTACTCGACGTGGGAGACGGAGATCGTGATGCCGCGCTCGCGCTCCTCGGGAGCCTTGTCGATGTTCTCGAACGCAGTGAAGTCAGCCTTGCAGCCCTCGGTCTCAGAGAGAACCTTGGTGATGGCTGCAGTCAGCGTGGTCTTGCCGTGGTCGACGTGACCAATGGTACCGATGTTAACATGCGGCTTCGAGCGCTCAAACTTCTCTTTAGCCATAAAGCCCTCCTTCTTATCCTCCCCGGATGGGGGCAAATACCTAAAGCGAATTAAACCTAAGCGGCCCCCTCAAAGGAAGCCGCCCTGTTAAATTTGGTAGCGGTGACTGGATTCGAACCAGTGACGCCACGGGTATGAACCGTGTGCTCTAACCAACTGAGCTACACCGCCGGATGGAGCCTGCAACCAGACTTGAACTGGTGACCTCTTCGTTACCAACGAAGTGCTCTACCGACTGAGCTATACAGGCCTGACTGGTGGGGATGATAGGACTCGAACCTATGAACCCAGAGGGAGCGGATTTACAGTCCGCCGCAGTTGCCGCTGTGCCACATCCCCAGTCTGTCAAACTCGCCCACAATCGCCTCGTATTTCGTGGCGTCTCGTGTTCGAGCGAATGAATAGTAAAACGTGTCTGCGCATCGTGTCAACAAAAGGTTTTATATACACGCGTCCGGGCGTATCTCTTTGCTGGTCAATGCCTATATTGCGGATGTGTTCGACCTGTGATGAGCGTGAGTTTTCTCAGCCTCCTGGCATTTGGCGAGGATGTACTTTAGAAGGCCGAAGTATCGCTCTGGGGACGGCCGGGAGAACCTTTCTCAGGCGTCCCTTTTTGAGCGCCGTTCCTCACTGCCCTTCTGGTCCGTTTCCCCGACTTCGCACCCGTCCGGGTTCGATTCCTGGCGTTCGGCAGCAAAAAGCCCGGATCCGCCAAGGGAACCGGGCCTTCAAGCTCTATGGAGCCAGCGACAGGAATCGCCGCGAGCTTTCGCTCGCTCGATCCGCTGCGGGCCTCCGGCCCTTGCGCGCTGCGCTGGCAAACGGCTCCGCGTTTCCTCAGCTCCGCGCCCGCAACCGGGTTCGATTCCTGGCGTTCGGCAGCAAAAAGCCCGGATCCGCCAAAGGGAACCGGGCCTTCAAGCTCTATGGAGCCAGCGACAGGAATCGAACCCGCAACCCACTGATTACAAAATCAGTTGCTCTACCGTTGAGCCACGCTGGCACTTTGGGCGCACGCGCGCAAAGCCTGTTTAGGATAGCCGAGGTCTAGCGCCCGCGCAGGATTTGAGCTTGGCGAGCGACTCGGGGCTCAACCTGCTGCCAAGCGTGAGCTTGATATCGACGTTCTCCTCGCGCGCGCGTTCGAAGTCGCGTTGCATATCGCCGATCTCCTCGACCAGCATGCGAGCGGAGATGCGCGTGACGCCATGCCCCATGACCGTGGCCTGGATCATCGCATCGCTCGTGACGACGGAGCAGGCTCTCCCCTCCTCGCGCGCCTTTGGTGCACAGGTCTTGGATAACGGTATCTGCCGTGACGCCCGTGGGAGAAAACTCCACGCGCACGCCGCCCTGCGGCAGGTTCGGCCGATCGGGCGAGACGTTGCCGGCAGCATCGAACACGACCACCGCGTCGTATTGCCGCCCTGCAAACGCCGCGACGTCACCGATGAGCGCCATGCGGGCGCGCTCGTACACGTCGCTGGAGTACGGATGGTCGCCGCGGTCGAACATGAGCTGCTCGTATTTGGGCGTGGCGTGGATCACGTTGTAACCGTCTACAACAAGCAGCTCCTTTTTTTCCCCGAGCGGGCCCCGCGCGGCGGAACGGGCGTCGGGTGGGCGTAAGCCCCGCAAACGCGTTGCCGACGCCGTACGTGCTGGCATCGACCATGGGCTTTGCTGATCCCTCGCCGAAGCGCTTGGCCTTGGATTTGGCACGGTTCTTCTTGGTCACGGTCTACTCACCCACCCGATCGAGCGCCGTGTGGTTACGGCGCAACCACTCAAAAGCAGAGGGCCGTTGCCGCCTGCGCGACGTTGAGGCTCTCGGTTGCCCCGCGCTGCGGCAATTTGGTGGTGAAATCACACGTGTCGAGCACCAGGCGCGAGATGCCGTCGCCCTCGGAGCCCATGACGAGCGCCACGCGACCCTCGAAGGGAGCATCCCAGCAACTGCCTTCGGCGTGCTCGGAGGCACCGCCCACCCAAAAGCCGGCGGATTTGAGGTCCTCGAGCGCGCGGACGATGTTGGGCACCTGCGCGATGGGCAAGTGCATGACCGCACCGGCAGAGGTCTTGTACGTGGCGACCGTGACCTCGGCGGAGCGCTTGTTGGCGATGACAACGCCCGCGGCGCCCACAACCTCTGCGGAGCGCACGATGGCACCGAAGTTGCCGTCGTCGGTCACGTGGTCGAGCACGACCACCAGGGCGGGGGCGGTCGGCGGGACCGGCGGCGGCGATGATGTCCGCCAGGTCCGCATAGGGAATTTGCCGACCTCCAAAACGATGCCCTGATGGGCACCGTGGCTGGAAATGGCATCGAGCTGAGCGCGAGCGACGCTCTTGACGCTCACGCCCGCCTCGCCCAAACCGGCGAGCAGGTCGCGCACGGCGGGGTCGTTCTCAACGCCCTGTGCGATGAGGGCGCGCTTGATGGGAAAGCCGGTGCGCAGCGCCTCGAACGCGGCACGGCGCCCCTCGATATAGTTGCCCTCGACGGCATGGACATCACGGCGCAGAGAGGCCGACGCCTGGGCATCGCGGGCGTAAGCGGCATGGCTGCGGGAACCACCCGGTTCTGAGCCTGACCCTCATTGCACTGTCGCCTCGCGGCTGCTCCGCGCTGACCAGTCCGGTTCTTCTGACCGGAATGGGCTGGTCGCCCCGCGGACGTCGCCCCGCGAGACTGCATGCCGCGCGTGGCTCCGGGCGCTCGGTGCCCCGGCGCGCTGCGTCGCCAGAAGTCCCGTTGCGCTGCTTCATACGTTTTTTTCTCCGCCACCGCGGCTCCTTTCCCTGTGTTTCGCTCAACCCCATTGTCACATTGAACCGCCCCCATGCGGCAATTGAAACATCCGCGCGCAGAGGGCGGACACAAAAAAGCACCGCACCCGGAAAGACGCGGATGCGGTTGCAACATGCCCAAAGGGCACCTCTAACCTCAAATTGGTGCTTGTCCCTCATCTGAGGCGACTCGCCACCTCAAGTTAGTGCCTGTCCCCATTCTGAGGTGTGATGCGGGAGCCGGCGGCGGTGTCCTCGATGGCCAGGCCCATGTCGCGAAGCTGGTCGCGGATGGCATCGGCGGTCGCCCAGTCCTTGGCGGCGCGGGCCGCGGCACGGGCCTCGAAGCAGGATCTTCTCGGCGGCTTCGTCAATATCGTCGGGCTCGCCGGGCTTGGCTGCCTTCCACAGCGCAAAATCCAAAGGATCTTTCTTGTCCTCGTTCTCCTCGATGCGCGCGCCAACCATAAGGTCGTCGATGTTGCGGCCCGAGACCTGGCCATAGTTGGGATCGCTGCGCACGGCAAAGTACACATCGCCGTTATCGGCTGCGTAAGCGTGGCCCTGCTCGATAAGCGTCTTGATCATGGCGATCATGGGGCCGATCTCCTTGGTGGCGCGGGGACGCACATCGGGATCGAGCACGTTGGCAGCGCGCATGACGCCAATGAACTTGTCAGAGAACTCCGTCGCGACCTCGGCGGCCGTACGGCCCTGCTCGTTGGCGCGCTTGATGATCTTATCGTCGACATCGGTGAGGTTCTGGGCGAAGGTGACCTCGTAGCCGCTCGCGATGAGCCAACGACGAATCACGTCAAAGCTGATGAACGTGCGGGCATTGCCGATGTGAATGTTGTCGTAGACCGTGGGACCGCACACGTACATGCGGACCTTGCCGGACTCGATGGGCTGGAACTCTTCCTTTTTATGTGTAGCGCTGTTGTAGATCTTCATAGGTATCTCCCGTTGGGGCCGAGGCGGGCCATATAATCCGGCGCTCGGGCAGTCCTGCTCGCGCGAAGGGTCCACTGGACCCTTCGGCTCGTGCGGAACTCGCGGCGGACCATATGGCCCGCCTCGGCCACATCGTTATCGTTGCTGAATAGTCTATATGAGCGGGGCGTCTTGCAGAAGCGGGGCATCCTCCTCGTTACGAATGCTTCGAGTGAGCGCTTTCCAACGTTTGAGGCGCTGAAACGTTGGAAAAGCGCTCACTCGAAAAATCAGGAGGGTGGTCCCGGGACGGCCCGCTTAGCTACATCGCTCGAGGAGGCAGACGGACCAGGCGCCTATGCCTTCGCCTTCGCCCCTCCCAGCCGAGCTTTTCGGTAGTCGTGGCTTTGACGCCGATGTTCTCCACGGGACAGCCGATGGCGTGGGCGAGGTTTTCTCGCATGGCCTCGCGATGCGGGCCGATTTTGGGCTCCTGACAGGCGATGGTGCAATCGGCGTCCACGAACTCGTAGCCCAAGCAGCGGGCGTGCTCCATCACCTTGGAAAGTAGCGTCAAAGAGTCCGCGCCCTCGTACGCCGGGTCGGTATCTGGGAATAGCTTACCGATGTCCCTCCACGGCAGGCTCCCAAGATGGCGTCAGCCAGGGCGTGGGCAAGCACGTCGGCATCGCTGTGCCCGAGCAGCCCCTTGCTGTGCGGGATATCCACACCGCCGATAATGCAGCGGCGGCCCTCAACCAACCGATGCACGTCATATCCATGCCCAATGCGCAGATTCGATGCCATGCGACCCCTGTTCCAACTGTGTGCACGGGCTAAGCATATACCCTGCAACGCTCTTTTCGTCCCCGTAGCGCGGAATTGACTGGCCGCTGGGCACCTTCTCGGACATCTTCTCGAACTTTTTCGTATCGTTTTCGGAAAAGTCCGAATAGACCGCGTTTTCAAACAACGCCGAGTTGCGCTTTTGTCTTGGAAACAGAAGCTCTACTCGAAGGAATCGAAATCCAGTACGAAAAACCTCAAGATGCGTCCCCGAATGCGGCACTCAACGCTAAGGAAGCACCTGCATCACGAAGGTCAGCCTTGAAGCCGGGCGTGCAGGGCGGCCTCCACTGGGGCGAGGTCCTCGGGTAGCGTCACCTTGAGGTTGTCGCGTGGGGCGTCGAAGCCGCGCACGCGACCGCCCATGCCCTCGACCAAGGACGAATCATCAGTGCCCACAAAGCCCGTGCGATCGGCCCACTCATACGCGCGGGCGCAGGGAATCGACCCAGAACACCTGCGGGGTCTGGACCGTCCAAAATTTGGCTCAGGGGAGGCGTCTTCACAAAACACCCTCCTGCATCGATGACCTTGAGGGTATCCACCGCAGGCTGGCCGCACACGACGCCATCGAGTGCATGAAGGTCGTTGGGAGCAGATATTGAGGCAGTCGATGCGTCCTCGCACCTAGTCGGACTGGGCGCATCACCATGGAGTGCGTAGTCTGCTCCAAGCTCGCGTTTGCCAGAAACGTTCCCACCCGAGTCGCCGAATGCTGGGGCTTGATCGGCGGATACCAGCGCGCCGATCGCCGCATCGATCGTCTCCGGGAGGATCAGCGGGCGGGCGGCATCGTGCACCAAAACGATATCGCAGTCTGCGGGAACGGAGTCCAAACCGTTACGCGTGGAATCTTGCCGCTCAGCGCCAGAGGGCGCGAATGCGATGGGCGTCGCGAATGCGAACGGCGCGACGGCCGCCCGATGCATCTTGTCCGTCTTCTCGGGTGGGCATACCACGACGATACGCTCGACCCGGCTTGCGGCATCGAACGCCTCGAGCGTCCAGGTGATCAGCGGCTTTCCCGCCACATCAATCAACAGCTTGCCGCCCGGATTTCCAAACCGCGTGCCGGACCCACCGGCGACGATGATGGCGCAACCGCGGGCGCGCGTATTTGTATCCATGCATCCCCCCTACATGCAAAGCGGCGCAAAGCCGCGCCGCCTCGTCCAAGGTATTGTGTTACGGTTCGCGCTTTCCGCCATGCATGCGCTCGAGCGAGTCCGCGAGAATGGCAGGGTTGTTCACACCAAAGCTTCCCAGCCGGTCGGGATCGTTCTTGATGTCGTCCATGAGGTCCTGCAGCGAGCCGTACTCGTCCACGATGCGCTCCCGCCACGCCGTCGCGCACAACCGAGACACGGGAAAGCGTACGCAGCCCCAGCGGCGACATAACGGAATCCTCGTCGAGGTCCTCATAGCCAAGGGCGGCGGCAACCTTGCTGGGGCTCGTCAGGTCCTGAGCCGACATGTCGGAGAACATCGCCCTAATGCGCTCGCTGTTCTCTTCGGAAGCATCGGCGGCATAGTCGCGGATCATCAGGTTGTATTCGGTCTCCATGCTTGCGCCGGCGGGTTGCTCGAGCTGCATCTGCACGAGCTTGCCCCTGGTTGCCGAGCTTGGTGATGCAGCTTTGGAGCTCGACCTTCGCTTGCTCCATGATCTCAAAGCTGGAGAAGATGCTCGTGATGTCAGCAAGGGGGTGACGTAGTCGTCCAGCTCGAGGGCCGTCAAGCGGAGCAGCGCACGGTCGAGCGAGGAGCGCGTGGTCTGGAGCGTGGATACGAGCTGGTTAACCGAGCTCATGATCTCGGTGACGGGCTGAATCTGGTAGGAACGGCCGTCAACGTACACATTCACCACGCCGCGGCGCTCGGAGACCGAGATGACCGTAGCGTTGGTGAGCACGCTCATGCGCGCGGCGGTGCGGTGGCGCATACCCGTCTCGTTGGTGGCAAGCGAAGGATCGGGATTGAGGTGAAAGTTGGCGCGCAGGATCTTGTTGAGCCCACCATCGATGACGATGGCACCATCCATCTTGGAAAGCTCGAACAGGCGGTTGCTCGTGAAGGAGATGTTGAGCGGGAACCCGTCGTTGCCGGCAGCGAGGACAGCCTCAGTGTCGCCCACGCAGATGAGGGCGCCGAGGTGCCCGGCGATGATCATGTCGAGCGCGGTGCGCATCGGCTGACCGGGCGCAGTGAGGCGTACGGCCTCCTTCATGCGATCTTCTGTGCTCTTCTGCTCCATGGGCGTACCTCCTCAAACGATCGCTTTGCCCCATTGTCGCATGAATTGCCGCCACCACCAGAAGATTTGCAGAAAAGCTACTCAGCGCGAAAAACTGGACCCGTGCGCCTTTGGGGCACGCTCCCCTTGGCACACGGGTCAAATCGCATCCTTGCGTTTACTGCGCGCCCGCGCCGACGCTGGTGAGGCCACCTGGCGCTGTTCGTGGTGCGGGGCGCGGCGATGGCGCGGCGCGGCGCGGGGGGCGTCGAAGCCCGCCCCTAGCTCACCCGTCATACGCGGCGCTGGGATCTCGCCCGTCGTGTGACTGAAAACGAACTGCTCGTCGGCCACATCGCAGAGCACGGTGTCACCCGCGTTCCACTCGCCCGCCAGCAGCTCCTCGGACAGCGGGTCCTCGATGAGCTTCTGGATGGCGCGACGCAGGGGGCGCGCGCCGTTGGAGACGTCCGTGCCCTCGCGCACGATCTTTGCGAGCGCATCATCGGTGAGCACGATGTTCATGCCGTTGGCGATGAGACGCTGGCGCAGGTCGTCCACGAGCAGTTCCGCGATCCTCGTAAGGCTCTCGCCTTGGAGCTTCTGGAACACCACGATGTCGTCCACGCGGTTGATGAACTCGGGGCGGAAACAGGCGCTTGAGCTCGCCCATCGCACGGCTCTTGATCTCGTTTGCGGTGAGGCCAGACTCGCCCGTGGTGCCAAAGCCCACGCTCGCGTCCTGCGCGATCTCACGTGCGCCCACGTTGCTCGTCATGATGACCACCGTGTTGCGAAAGTCCACGGTCTTGCCCTGGCTGTCCGTGAGACGGCCCTCGTCGAGCACCTGCAGCAGGATGTTGAAGATGTCCGGGTGCGCCTTCTCGAGCTCGTCGAACAGGACGACCGAGTACGGGTTGCGGCGGACTGCCTTGGTGAGTTGGCCGCCCTCCTCGTGGCCCACGTATCCCGGAGGGCTACCGATGAGCTTGGAGACCTCGTACTCGCTTGAGAACTCCGACATGTCGAAGCTGATGAGCGCGTCCTTGCTGCCGAACAGGTACTCGGCGAGCGTCTTGGCGAGCGTCGGTCTTTCCCGTACCCGTGGGGCCCAGGAAGATGAACGAACCGCCCGGACGACGCGGATCCTTGAGCGGCTGCGGCTGCGGCGAATGGCCTTGGCCACAGCGGCGACGGCCTCGTCCTGGCCGATGATGCGCGTCTTGAGGGCGCTCTCGCACGCGAGCAGGCGGCGGCTTTCGTCCTCGGTAAGAGACGACGGGAACGCCCGACGTCACGGACACGATATCGGCGATTTGCGGCACATCGATGACGATGGGGCTCGCGTCGAGCTCCGCGGTCCAGGCGGCGCGGGCCTCGCCCAAGGCGATTTCGGCAGACTGCATCCCCTCCTTGAGCTCAGCAGCCTTGTTCATGTCGTCGGCAGCGGTCGCCTCCTCCATACCGGCCTTGAGCTCGGCCACGCGCGCCTCCGCCTCGCGAACCGCCTCGGGGGCCTTGTTGCGGGCAATGCGAGCACGCGCACCGGCCTCGTCCATGAGGTCAATCGCCTTATCGGGCAGGAAGCGGTCTTGGACGTAGCGGTTAGACAGGTTCGCGGCGGCCTCGAGCGCCGCGGTCGTGTACCGAACATGATGATGCTCTTCGTATTTGGGGGGCGAGTTTGGCGAGAATCGCCACCGTGTCCTCGACGCTCGGCTCATCCACATCAATCGCCTGGAAACGGCGCTCGAAAGCAGGATCCTTTGGCAAGGTGCTTGCGGAACTCCTCGGCCGTGGTGGCACCGATGATTTGGAAGGCACCACGGGCGAGCACCGGCTTGAGCATGGAGCTCGCGTCGATGGAGCCCCTCTGCGGAACCGGCGCCGATGAGCGTGTGCATCTCATCGATAAATAGAATTATGTCATCGGCTTCCGTCGCCTCGGCGATAACGTTCTTAAGGCGCTCCTCGAACTCGCCGCGATACTTGGCGCCCGCCACGAGCCCGGGCAGGTCGAGCGCCCAGACGTTCTGGTTCATGAGATTCTCGGGCACGTTGCCCGCCGCGATCTCCTGTGCCAGCCCCTCGACGATGGCGGTCTTGCCGACGCCCGGGTCGCCCAAGATCAACGGGGTTGTTCTTGGTGCGGCGGGACAAGATCTCCATCATACGGGAGATCTCCTTTCGCGGCCGATGACCGGGTCGAGCTTGCCGGCGCGGGCCTCCTCTGTGAGATTCGTGCCGAACTGCTTGAGCGTGCTTTCGGTCTTACCGCCCACCTGCCCCTGCGCACCTCCGCCAAAAAACGGCAGCCCCGCACCAGGGCGACCGGATCCGGCTCCGGCAAGGGGGGCGCTGTTTGCCTTGGTCGTTTGACGTGAGCTTTTCCACAGCGGTGCGCACACTTGCGGCGGAAACGCCCAAACGGCGCAAGATGTCCATCGCGACGCCGTCGCCCTCGCTCACAATGGCGAGCAGCAGGTGCTCCGTGGAAACATAGGTCTGGTTGTTCTCGCGCGCCAGGCGGAAGCTCTTCTCCATAACGGACACCACGAGCGGTGTGAACGCGAGCTTGGCGTCCTCCGGCTCGGCCTCCGCGGGAGCCGCCGCGCGAATATCCCCGAGCTGCTTCAAGATGTCGTCGTAGGTAATCTCCAAATCACGGAGGGCCTCAGCGGCAATGCCCTCCTGCTCCTTGGCGAGCGCGAGCAGCAAATGCTCGGTGCCCACGTTGGAGGTCTTGAGGGCCTTTGCCTCCTCCTTGGCAAGAGACATGACCTTGCGCGCGCGGTCGGTGAATCGGTCTAACATGCGTCTACCTCGTCTATGCTCGAGTTCGTGCTATCGAAAAGCGTGTACCCAATGGCGCACCATGATAACCGATTCGGGCAGATACGTCGCATTTGGCAACGAGAGCGTCACGTTCCACGCACGAGGAATGCGGGCCGCACGCGATCGCACGGCCCGCAAAGATAATAAACGCTACACGATGGGTGATATTCCCGAGAAGTGCAGGTAGAGCGATACGACCGCAAGGAGCACAACAACTGCCGCGATGACCTCGTCACCCATATGTAAAGGCCCGCAGCGAACGGTATCGCTGCGGGCCTGTCGCGTCCCTAGGGAAGACGGCTCAATGTGCACCTATCCCCAATGGGGCATTACGCGGCGAGGCGCTTGAGGACGTCGACGAGCAACGTGTAGAAGCGCTCGGAGGACGCGAGCTCCATGCTCGTCGGGCGTGTGGACGTCGTGGAGCTGCGGGCCCACGGCGATGGCGTCCAGACCGGGAAGTGCCTCGGTAAAGAGACCGCACTCGAGGCCGGCATGGATGGACTCGATCTTGAGCTCGGTGCCGAACAGGTCGCGGTAGCTCTCCTGGAACACCTCGCGCACGGGGGAATGCTCGACGTAGCTCCAGCCGGGATACTCGTACTCGAATGCGGCGTCAAAGCCCAGGACGTCGGCGAGCGTCTGCAGGCGGTCCTTGAACCCTCCTGCAGGGACGTGATGGAGGAACGGGGCGACAGCAGAATCTTTGCCTCATCGGCGGAGGTGGCGACCACGCCGATGTTGGAGGACACCCTCGACGGATCCGTCGGCGGCGACGTTGCGACGCATCACGCCGTTGGGGGCCGGAAAGGCGAATGGCGCGCACGAAGGCGAGCGCGGTGTCGGGGGTCGATGGCCTCGACCTCGGCGTTGTCGGCGATCTCGACGCTGCAGGCAAAACCGGGGTCGAACACCTCGAGCTCGGAGCTCACGGCCGCGATGATGCCCTGCGCGATCGCGGCGCCCGCCTCGGCGGCGGCGTGATCGGCATACACGAGCTCGGCCTTGCACTCGCGGTTGATGGCGTTGTCCTTGGTGCCGCCGTTGAAGGTCACGAGCGCGGGTCGCCGGCGGCCATGAGGCGCTCGACGATGCGGGCCATGAGCAGGTTGCCGTTGCCGCGCTCCAGGTGGATATCGGAACCGGAGTGACCGCCCAGCAGGCCGGAGATCCGAGCGTGAGCAGCGAGCCCGCCTTGTGCTCGCGCACGATGGGGCGGCTGTACGTGACGACGACGCCGCCGGCGCAACTCACCGTGGCAACGCCCTCCTCCTCGGAATCGAGGTTGATCATGATGCGCGCGTCGATCTGGGACTTGTCGAGCGTCTCGGCGCCCACCAAGCCGGACTCCTCGTCGGTGGTGAAGACGCACTCGAGCGCGGGATGCACGAGCGAATCGTCATCGAGCACGGTGAGCATGAGCGCCACGGCGATGCCGTTGTCGGCGCCCAGGGTGGTGCCGTTGGCGGTCAGGATGCCGTCCTGACCACCAAATCGATGCCGTCCTTCTCGAAATCGTGCTCGACGCCGGCGAGCTTGTCGCACACCATGTCGATGTGGCCCTGGAGCATGACCGCGGGAGCGCCCTCCGCTCCGGCGCTTGCCGGCTTCTTGATGATCACGTTGTACACGTCGTCCTGGTAGACCCACAGACCGTGGTCCTTGGCGAACGCCACCAGGTAGTCGCTGATGCCCTTCTCGTTACCCGATCCGCGCGGGATGGCGCTGAATCTCCTCAAAGTAATGGAACAGCTTGGCGGGTTCGTAGCCGGTGATCTTGTAGTCCATGGTGCCTCCTCGAAGCGTTTGATGCGGACGGTAGTCATACGGGTTATATATTCCCAGAGTTGCGGCGCCAAAACCACTCCAGCTCGACGGACGCATCCTCGTCCTCGGCGGGGGGAGTGTCATCAGGTGCCATGGCTCTGTTGTGCCTGACGCGTAGGGTCATCAGCCTGGACACACGTAGCCGCCGTCACACCTCAAATTAGGGACTGTCCCTAATTTGAGGTGGTGAGGTGATGACGTTTACGCGTCGCTCACCGTTCGGCGAATGACGACCGCTATGCCTCCCTACGCTTGCTATACTTTGCTATACGTATAGCGATTGGAGAAGACATGGAAGCGGCTGTTCAGATGAACACGCGCCTCGAGCGGTCGATAAAAACCGGGGGCGACGCGATCTTGAGTCAATGCGGTTATAGCCCCAGCCAGGCGGTTCGAGCACTTTGGACATATCTGTGCGACCACCAGGATGTGCCCCCCGTTTATGAAGGAACCCGAGGCAAGCGGCATGGACGCAATCCGGCAAAGGAAGCTTTCGCTCATCCATGATGGCGCGGGCCTGGCAATCAAAACCGCCAGGCAATGCGGGTATATGGGCCCAGACAACAATCTTCTTGCAGGGAAGACGCCCCATGAGCTTCGAGACGTCATGTACGACGACATGCTTGAGGAAATGGAGGCCCGATGCGTGTATCCGGAAAGCCGATGAGCCTGGTCATCGATACCAACGTATGGGTTGATTATTTCTTAAACAATGAACTGGACCGAGGAGCCAGCACGCGCCTCTTGAATGCGCCGTCAAGAACGACGTTTCCCTACTCGTATGCCCAACCACGATCAAAGACGTGTTCTACTTGCTTCCAAGACGCTTCAAACGGCAAGATGCGCTCGAGGGAAAACCGGGGACGTCCTACGAGCCCGTAGCATGGGCATGCATTGAAAGTATGCTCGAGTTGGCCACGCCATCTCCGCTCGGGCTATTTGAATGCACCCTGGCGCGCAGCCTTCGCTCCAAATTTAAAGACTATGAGGACAACCTGATTCTCGCATCGAGCGAATCAGCAAAAAGCCGACTACATCGTCACTCGTGATGGCTTGTTGCTGCGACGCTTCCCCGAGGCCTGCATCACGCCCGAACGCGCCATCGAGCTCATCTCACAGTAAAGAGCCCTCAGGCGAATCATTCTACAAGCCGGGGTTTCCCAGGTGCCCGAGATTGACGTTCAAGCGAGGGCGCTCACGTTAAAGTGGCGTGCCCCCGCTTGAATGCCCGAACGCCCGATTAAGGCGCATGTCCAATAAAACCCAAGGTACATGAATCAAAGGTTCCCGAAACCTCAAATTAGGGACTGTCCCTAATTTGAGGCAAATAAAAAAATCGGGGCACCTGGGATTAAAGATTCCCAGGTGCCCCGGATTCGGGTGAAAGAGGAGGGCGCACGCCTTGCGCGCGGCGCCCGACGTTTGAACCCGAAGGCGCTAGATCGAAGCGATGGCCAGGATGACTCGCAAAACCTCAAATTAGGGACTGTCCCTAAATTGAGGTGGTCCCTAAATTGAGGTGCCTAGTAGAGCTTGGCGCCGGCGGGGATGGCGTCGTCCACGATCAGCACGTTGAGGCGCTCGGGGGTCTCGTCGCCCTCGGCCTCTGCATGCACGGCGGAGATGATCATGCCGCAGGAGTCAATGCCCATCATCTTGCGGGGCGGCAGGTTGGTAATGGCGATGAGGGTCTTGCCGATCAGCTCCTCCGGCTCATAGGTGTCATGGATGCCGGAAAGGATGGTGCGATCGGTGCCGGTGCCGTCGTCCAGGGTGAAGTTGAGGAGCTTCTTGGACTTGGGCACGGCCACGCAGTCCTTGACCTTGACCGCGCGGAAATCGCTCTTGGCAAAGGTGTCGAAATCGACAAACTCCTCGAACGGGGGCTCGACGGCCATCTTGGAGTAATCGAGCGTGGGCTTGGCGGGCGCGACGAACGGGCTCGCGGCGCCGGCGGCCCCTCGGCGTCCTGAGCGGCCTTCGCGGCGGCGGCACCGCTCTTGGAGCCCTTCTCGGGCTTCATGTGCGGGAACAGCAGCACGTCGCGGATGCTCGCGGAATTCGTCAGCAGCATGACCACGCGGTCGATGCCGATGCCGATGCCGCCCGCAGGGGCATGCCGTACTCAAGAGCGCGGATGTAATCGGCGTCATAGCCCATGGCCTCGTCGTCGCCACCGGCCTTCTCGACCATCTGGGCGGCGAAGCGCTCGGCCTTGGTCGACCGGATCGCTGAGCGCGGTGAGGGCGTTGGCGTACTCATGGCCGGCGATCACGAGCTCAAAGCGGTGCGTGAGGCGCGGGTCGTCCTCGTTGCGCTTGGCCAAAGGCGACACCTCGACGGGATAGTCGCATACAAAGGTGGGGTTCACGATGGTGTCCTCGCCCAGCTCGTCGTAGATCTCGGCGATGAGCTTGCCGGCGGTCCACTCGGGCTTGGTCTGATGCCGCGCTTCGGCGCAGGCGGCGCGCAGCTCCTCGACGGGCGTGTCGAGCGTGATCTCGCGGCCGAGGACCTCGGACACGACGTCGGTCATGGAACGGCTGGCCCACGGCGGAAGAAGAGGTCGATCTGCTGGCCCTGGTACTCGATAGCGCCCTTGAGGCCCACGGCGGTCGCAGCGGCCTTGATAACGCCCTCGGCGAGCTCCTTCATACCCTCGAGATCGGAGTAGGCGCGGTAGGCCTCCATAGTGGTGAACTCGGGGTTGTGCGTGAGGTCCATGCCCTCGTTACGGAAGATGCGGCCGATCTCGAAGACGCGCTCGTAGCCGCCCACCAGCAGGCGCTTGAGGTGCAGCTCGGTGGCGATACGCAGGTAGTTCTCCTGGTTGAGCGCGTTGAAATGCGTGATGAACGGCTTCGCGGTGGCGCCGCCCTGGATAGTTTGCAGGATAGGCGTCTCGACCTCCATGTAGCCGTTATCCTCCATGTAGCGGCGGAACGTGGAGATGATCGCGGAGCGCTTGCGGAAGGTCTCGCGAACGTCCTCGTTCACGATAAGATCGACATAGCGCTGACGATAGCGCGTTTCCTTGTCGGACAGGCCGTGGAATTTCTCCGGGCAGCGGGCGCACGGCCTTGAGAGAAGCTTGATATCGCGCGGGGCAACGGAGAGCTCGCCGCGCTTGGTGCGGGTGACCACGCCGGTGGCCTGATGATGTCGCCCAGGTCGAGCTTCTTGAGCGTGGCCCACGACTCCTCCTCCACGTCGTTCACGCGGCAGAAAAGCTGGATGTCGGCGGAGGGGTCGCGCAGGACGAGGAACATGATCTTGCCCTGGCCGCGCTTCGCCACGATACGGCCGCCCACGGTGACGGTCTCGCTCGCGGACTCCTCGTTGGCCAGGCCCTCGTAGCGCACGAGCAGGTCGGCGGCGTGATCGGTTACGCCTCGAGTGCTCCGGATAGGGGTTCTTGCCGGCGGCGTAGAGCGCGGCGCGGTCGGCGAGACGGCGGGCGCGCTCGTCGTTCAGGGTGTTGGCGGCCTCGGTGACCTCGAGGTTCTCGGCCATCTTTGTGACTCCTCTCGTAATGCCGGGCCCTGGGGCCCGGCTGTTCATCGATGCGGCGATCGCCCAACGAGCGCGCCGCCCCATGTTCCAAGCGAAAACCGCCCCTGGCGCCATGAGGCACCAGGGAGCGGAGTGAGCGCTAGAGCTCAATGGTAACGGGTGAGCCCTAGCGCGAGATCTTGGTGATGGTGTAGACGCGCTTCTTGCCAGAGGCGAGCACGACCTCGACGCTCTCGCCCTCGGCGTGACCGATGATGGCGCGGCCGACCGGGGACTCGTTGGAAATCTTGTGCTCGAGAGAGTTGGTCTCGGTGGTACCGACGATGGTGAAGTCGGACGCCTCGCCCTCGCCGTCGACCAGCGTGACGTTGCTGCCGATGGAGACGATCATGTTGGAGCCGGCGACGGCATCCTGGGCGTTGGCCAGCGTGGCGCGGATCTCGGCGATGCGGGCGGCGTTGCGGGCCTGCTCCTCCTTCGCGGCGTCGTACTCGGCGTTCTCGGAAAGGTCGCCGAACGCGCGGGCTTCCTTGATGTGCTCGACGATCTCCTTGGCCTTCTCACCCTCGAGATAGGCGAGTTCCTCCTCGAGCTTCTTGCGACCCTCGGCAGTCAGTACGATCTGGCTTGCATCCATGCGTCGAACTCCTCTTGTACGTCTTGTGCAGAATAACAGCAAAGCGACCGGCAAACCCAATACGGGTCAACCGGCCGCGATCAACCCTATGCGAGCGGGTTACTCGGCGTCCTTAGCGGCGGCTTCCTTCTTGGCCTTAGCCTCGGCGAGCTGAGCCTCGAGCTGAGCGACCTCGTCGTCCTCCTCGACAACCTCGGCGTCATCGGCAGGAGCCTCGTCACCGGACATGCCCTCACGGATATTCTTGACCGTCTTGCCCAGAGACTTGCCGAGCTTTGGCAGGTTCTTGGGGCCAAAAATCAGCAGGGCGACGATAAGGATGACAACCCACTCAAAGCCTTTAGGGAACATACATTTCCTCCAGATACGATCCGTTTGGCGTGTACGGCACGATGTTCGCCGTGCGCGTTACAACTCGAATGAGTATAACCCGCCACCGCGACACTGCACAACATTTGTCTATTCTACACGGGAGCGCACCGCAAACGGTAAACAGTCGGTAAACGGCGGGCCAAGTCCAAAACGTGCAGAGCCGGCACGATGCGCACGGACCGTTCGTGACAGAAGCCCTTTATGGCAGGGCCCGTTATACAAAAAAAGGGGCCGCCATGAGGCGACCCTTTGCAATGCAATGGTCGGGTTGACTGGATTTGAACCAGCGACCCCCGCGTCCCGAACGCGGTGCTCTACCAAGCTGAGCCACAACCCGTTAGCTTGGCTATAGTATCAAAGCCGCGAACGAAAATCTACCCCACAGCGATAATTGGTCCAGATTTTTCCATCCTCGCAGCTTGCGCCCACCAACCATGCTCCTTCGTCGCGGCGATGCCGATCTTTTCGGCCGCCATTTGCGTCGCGCACACGGCGAAGACCGTCGCCCCCGATCCGCACACATCGACCGCGCGGACGTCGGGCTGCTCGCGCATCCAATCAACGATCTCGCCGATCTCGGGGCAAAGCTCGCGGGCGACAGGGGCCAAGTTGTTCGACACGCAATCGAAAATGGCCTGCTCGTCGTGAGAGCGCATGGCCTCGAGCATGGGCTCGAGAGGCTGCGCCTCGATGGGGGACTCGTCAAAGCGGTGGTACGCCTCGACAGTCGAGACGCCGCCCGTCATGGGCTTTACCAGCGCCACGGGTGTACCCGTGAGCGGGCGGAACAACTCACGCATCGTATCGCCGCGCCCGTCCAGATGGGCGGGAGGGCCATAGAGGAAAAACGGAACGTCCGCGCCGATGGAGCGCGCGACCGCATCGATGCGCTCGTCGCGCGGGTCGACTCCCCAATAGCGGCAGATGCCCATGATGGTCGCCGCAGCGTCGGTGGACGGACCGCCCAAGCCGGCGCGGACCGGAATGTGCTTGTCGATGAGGATGGCAAAGCTCGGCTCGCGGCCAAACGCCTCACCCATCGCCACGGCGGCCTTGTACGCCGTGTTGCTCTCCTGGGGAAAGTCCGCCTCGGGCACCGTCTTGACCATCAGGCGGTCGGAGGGCGCAATGGCGATGGTGTCCGAGATGCCGAGCGTCGTCATCACGGTATCGACGCGGTGGTAGCCCTCATCATCGGTCCCCTCATGCACACCCAGATACAGGTTGATCTTTGCGGGGGCGGTGATGAGCATGAAGTTCCCCTGGGGCGCGGCGGGCTGGGCCGCGGCGCGATACGGGTCGAACGCCGGATTGGGAGCGGGCTTGAGCCCCATCCGACCGCGGTCATTTAGTGCTCCTCGAGCTGGGTGCCGAACGGCGTGAAGATATGCTCGCCGGTCTCGGGGTCGAACAGCTCGACCGTGCCGGTGAGCACGTCGACGTACTGGTAGGACTGGCGGGACTTGCGACCGCGGCGCTCGTCGACCTCGACGATGAACACGGCGGGGTGGACGTTCTTGATAACGCCCATGCGCTCGATGACGCGCGTGCGGCCCATGTTGGCCTTGACCTTGACGCGGTCGCCGACCATCTCGGTCAGCTTTTCCTGGATCTCCGCGACGTGATTGACTTCGAGCTCTTCCATGCGATGGCCTCCACATACGGGCGCTTGACAGAATGCGCCCAAGAATAGACATACGCATTGGAGTATAGCAAGGATCGATACGATTGTCGCTCCGGGCGCCGACGGGGCGTTTTGCGCGAAGCGAGTTCCGCACGAGCCGGAGGCCCCGGTGGGGTCTCCGAGCAAGCAGGACTGCCCGAGCATCGGACAAAGTGCCCCGTCGGCGCCCGGAGCGACCTGAAGGCTCGGATAAGGTCCAGACTATAGTTCGTCGGTGTCGAGCACGATGGTAAAGGGACCGTCGTTCAAAAGCTCGACCTGCATGTTCGCGCCAAATCGACCCGTTGCCACGTGCTCGACGTCGCGGCGCGCAAGGTCGACGAAGTACTCGTAGAGTTCGGTTGCCTGCGCGGGCGGGCGGCCTCGGTGAACGAGGGGCGGTTGCCCGTCTGCAGTTCGCGAACAGGGTGAACTGGGAGACCACCAAAACCTCGCCCGCAACATCCGCCAAGGCGAGGTTGGTCTTGCCGTCCTCGTCATCGTTGATGCGCAGGGCAAAGATCTTGTTCCACAGCTTGTCCGCCTCCGCCCGCGTGTCGGCATGGCCCACGCCGAGCAGAACGAGATAGCCCCTGCCGATCGAACCTACGACCTCACCTTCGATGGTCACGCTCGCGTGGCGCACGCGCTGAACGACCGCGCGCATGCTAGCGATCCCCCTGCCGCGGCACCGGCCGCGGAGGGGCAATCCGCGCCGCCAGTCTCCCCCTGCCCGCTCGGCATCCTCAGCAGGCGCCGCCTGCCCAGCTGGGCAGACAGGTCCTGCAGCGCGTGGAAACGGTGGCTGATGGCGTTCTTCTCCTCCGGTGTGAGCTCCGCCATGGTCTTGCCCGGGGTGTCGGCGGGAAGGAACAGCGGGTCGTAGCCAAAGCCGTGCTCGCCGCGGCCCTCGCGGGCGATCGCGCCCTCGCAGGCGCCCGTGCCCGTGAGCACGCAGCCGCTTGCATCGATGAGGGGCGACGACGCTCATGAAGCGCGCGGTGCGCTCGGCATCCGGGGTGTCGCCGAGTTTGTCGAGGAGCTTGGCGTTGTTGGCGGCGTCATCCCCGTGCACACCGGCATAACGCGCCGAGTACACACCCGGCTCGCCGGCCAGCGCATCCACCACCAGGCCGGAGTCGTCGGCGATTGCCGCAAGGCCGGTGGCCGCAACCGCAGCCTCGGCCTTGATGATCGCGTTCTCCACGAACGTGGTGCCCGTCTCCTTGGGGTCCTCGAAGTCGCCGAGCTGACCCAAGGCCACAAAAGCGGACCTCCGGCAGGACCTCGCTCAGAATAGCCTCAATCTCGGTGAGCTTGTGCGCGTTGCCAGTCGCCACCACAATGGTGCGCTTGGGGTCGAGCGTCGCGATATCGATTTTTTCCAGCGCCATGTTCGGCACCGTCCTTTCTCTATCTATGAGATTCCACATGTTGGAGCATACCCCGTGCTCATCCGTTTCGCGCGCTGGGGCGCACCCGTGCACATCCGTTTCGCGCGTCAGGTCATACCCATGCACATCCGTTCTGCGCGTCAGGTCATACTCCATGCACATCCGTAAAAATCGGTGCAGTTTTCAACCATTTTTCACTTGGAAGTTGGTCGAAAAGTGCATCGGTGTTGCGCTAGGTGCATCGAGTTTTGCCAGATGCATCGACGTTTCGCTCGGTGATCCGAATTTTGCCCGGTGCATAGAGGTCGTCTCACTTGCTGCATCGAACTTTGCCCGGTCCATCGACGTCTCGCTTAGCACATCGATGCTTCGCCCGGTGCATCGACGCTTCGTCTGGCGCGCCAACGTCTCGCACGGTGCACCGAGTTTGGGGCACGCAAGGTGTGCGGAGGCCGTCCCTTTGCGTGCCGCCCCCTTTGACACGCTAGTCCCTAAAGGCCGTGACCTCGTTTTTGCAGGTCGATGAGGTGCTTGATGCCCAGCTCGCCCAGGTCGAGCAGGCGATTCAGGCGGGCGCGGTCGAACGGAGTCTGCTCGCCGGTACCCTGGATCTCGATGATCTCGCCGGCGTCGGTCGCCACGAGGTTCATGTCGACCTCCGCATGGCTGTCCTCGGCATAGTCGAGGTCGAGCAGTTCGCAGCCGTCGACCAGACCCATGGACACGGCGGCCACCTGGCCGGTGAGCGGCAGGCGGGAGATCTTGCCTGCCTCGACCCACGCCATGAGAGCGTCGTGCAGCGCCACCCACGCGCCGGTGATACTCGCCGTACGGGTGCCGCCGTCCGCCTGAATGACGTCGCAGTCGACCGTGACCGTGTGCTCGCCGAGCGCCTTCATGTTCACCACGGTACGCAGGCTGCGGCCGATCAGGCGCTCGATCTCCATGGAGCGGCCCTTGCGATTGGACGTCTCGCGACGCGTGCGGCGATTGGTGGAGGCGGGCAGCATGGCGTACTCCGCCGTGACCCAGCCCTGTCGGCTCGCCTTGCGCCAGCCCGGCACGCCCTCCTCGATCGTGGCGGCACAGAGCACCTTGGTGTCGCCGAACTCGACAAGACAGGAACCCAGTGCGTTCTTCATCACGTCGCGCGTGAGGTTGACGGGGCGCATCGCATCTGCGGCGCGGTCGAACGACCGGTTGATGAGCATGTGATCCATGGGGTAAAGGTCCTTTCAACGTGAAATGGAAACGTGACGTGAACGCGCGATGTAGACGCGAGATGACGTGATGTAGACGCGAGATGAAAACGTGGCGTGCAAGCGCGTGATGTAAGCGTGACGTGCAAGCGTGGGATGCAAACGGGGGGGGTAAAAACGTGACGTGAAAGCGCGGGATGCAAAGGCGAGATTTAGATGCGAGGTCCAGACACGAGACGCATGCACCCGCCGTGCACCCCCGGCTTGGCAGAACGCTCGCGGCAGCCCAGCCGAGGTATCGAGCCAGGACGGCGATCGAACGCTAGAGCCCGCGAAGCTCGTCGAGCGAGACGTGCTCGATGCTCTTGAGTGGCTGGCCAAAGATAAAGCTGCCGGCCGCCGCAAACTCCGCGATGTTGTCCGACGTGGTGGCAAAACGGTGCATCGGTCGATGCCCGATCCCCGCCAGCTGGTCGCGCCGGCGCAGGATGTCCTCGAGCTCGCGCGTTGTCTCCTCGGCCGAGGACACCACGCGCACGTCCGGGCCGAGCGCATGACGGATGGGGCCAGCGAGCAGCGGAAAATGCGTGCAGCCGAGCACCACCGTGTCCCACTTGGGCGCCGCCTTCGACAATAGGCGCCAAGGTGCGCTCCACCTCGGCGCGGTTCTCGGGCGTGTCGAAGATGTCCCCGTCCTGCAGCCAACGCTCCTGCAAATGCGCTCCCGTCGCAAGCTCGCGCTCGACGATCTCGACAAAACTGGGGGCGGGGCAGCCGTACACGTTCACACCCGCATCCAAATCCTGGATGGCGCGGGTGTACGCGCCCGTGCGCACCGTGAGCGGCGTGGCGAGCACGCCCCACCTTGCGGGTGCGCGTGGAGTTGATCGCCGCGCGGGCACCAGGGGCGATGACGCCGATGACGGGCACTGGCAGGATCTGCTGCGCGATGCGAAGGCCCGCGGCCGTCGCCGTGTTGCAGGCGATGACCATGATCTTGACGTCATGCTCGGCCAGCCAATGGCCCGCCTGGAGCACAAAGGCGCGCACCTCCTCCTCGGGCGCACGCCATATGGGCACCGTTTGGTATCGCCCACGTAGTAAATCGATTCATGGGGCAGCGATTCGGCGATGCACCGGGCGACGGTGAGGCCGCCCAGGCCGGAATCGGAATACGCCGATGGGGCGTTCGCTATCGAGCATCCCGTGCTCTCCCCTCCCTTATGCCTTTGCCGCGAGCAGGGCGTTCGCCATGTATACCCAGCCCTCGACGACCTTTCCGCGCGTGATGTACACGTTGTCGTTCTCGGCGATGAGCGCCGGCGTGGCGGGATCCTGAGCGCGTTCTCCACGCAGATGAACGTGCCCACGTACGGCGCCGCCAGAAAATCGGACTCGGAGTCACCGACGGCGAGCGTCTCGGCGGGGTCGATGCCGCGCAGCTCGCAGAAGCGCTCGATGCCGCGGCCCTTGTTGAGGCCGGCGGGCATGATGTTGAACGCGCGGCCGGGGCCGTCCTCGCCCAAGTCGAGCGTGGTGGGCTTGGATACATGGGTGAGGTAGCCGTTGTTGGCCCACACCAGGCCAAGACCGGCCTTGTCGATCATGGCCTGGGCCTCATCGTCCGGCACCTCGCCGCGCATGCCTACGGTGACCTCGCGGTACTTGATGCCGTTGGCCATGTCGTTGTGGTACTCGATGCGGCCGGGCCAGCGGTCAATGATGCCCTGGCACACGCCGGCCTGCTCGATGACCTGATGCGGGGTGAGGCCACACGCGGGGTCGTAGGGCATGTCGCCGGTGAAGTACTCCCACTCATTCGCCTTGAGGTCGAGCATAAGCAAACCGCCCATCTCGCGAATTGAAGCCGAGGATGCGCGAATCCTCGTGCATCATCACGCGAGCACGGCCGGAGCACGGGATGATCTCGATGCCGGCGCGCTTGAGCGCCACGATGGCCTCGACGAGCGTGGTGCTCGGGGTACCGTCGTTGCCCGCGAGCGCGCAGGAGCCGGGCGCCAACATGGTGGCGTCCAGGTCGGTGAACACGTATTTCACGCGGCTGAGCTTCTCGCGCAGCTCGCCCCGCGGGCTCGCTCGGCAGGACGGGATAGTTCGAGAGGTCGAAGTCGCTCATGGCAGCCTTTCTCGCGATGCAGATTCGTCCTCACCATGATAAACAAAGGATGACAACTACACCGTCATGTCGCTCAGCAAAGTGGACAGTCGCTATTATTCCCATCCCCTTATAAGGCAATTGCATTTTTCAGCAACGTCAAGTCTCGGGACCTCGATAGTTCAGGCACTTTAACTGACCAGCGTCACTGACAAGTCCTTCCACACGTTCGTGCTCCACAACGATCTGTGACCCCAAAGGAAACTCGGCGCGGAGCTTTTCCAAATCACGCCTGTCGCTTAAGCCAAACACGACCACGCCGTCCACATCGTTCCCATCGGCCTTAGCGCACCCTTCAACATCCCTGAGCGTAAACGTTCCGGCCTCAAGGTCCACCTCTACCAGCCAACCGGAACTCGTTTTTTCTTGCGTCGGATTCCAATCTCCCACGGGAACGGAGCTTCTCCATAGCGACCACAGGCCAGCCGCACTTATCAGAAGCACTGCGGGTATAACGATTCTTCGTACCGTCTTCATTTTCTTTCCGCCTCTGCGTAATTGGGGCCTCACTTTTTCCTGTATAGAAAAGTTGTATTCTTGAAATTATAGGATGGGAAGTCGAAATTAAAGAACTGATAACTGTCCCAACCATCGAATACGGCAACGCACTGAAGTACTTTATTGTCGCTTTTCCGATGCAGGTACGCGTAGCCATTTGCAGCAAGAAAATGCCCAGAATCTCCTCCAGAGGTTTTGACGCCTGCGCCCATAACCGCGACCTCAACGTTATTTATAAAGGCAGCCCAGGCTCCATTGAGCGTACTAAATTATCCGCAATTGTTGCGGCAACCTCCTCGGAAAACGCCACAAGTCGGTTGGCGTCATTTTCTAAAGCTCTGGCGGCACTCGGCCTCACGATAGTCGACGCGACTCCAGCAGCGACTAGAGCAATAAACTGCCTTCTCGATATCCACTGCATATTTACCTCCAAGTTCGAGGCGATAACCTAAGCAGAGCATAAATCCATTCTTCGCCCTTTTAATTTGATGAATCGGTAACGGCATCACGCTCTTTACAATCGCTGTACTTGCAAACCAAAAAGAAGCAGCCAGTCTTTGACCCGACTTCGCGCCTTGCGGGCTCCGCTGGAAAACGGCTCACGCCGTTTCCTCAGCTCCGCACCCCGAACGGGGTTCGTCCCCAGTCCCCAACTCCGCACCCCGAACGGGGTTCGTCCCAGCTCCGCACCCCGAACGGGGTTCGTCCCCAGCTCCGCAAACGGGGTTCCCATGCAGGGCAAACAAAAACGCGAGGGCACCATGGTCCTCGCGTTTACATTCGATGGTGGGCGATGAGGGATTCGAACCCCCAGCCTTGTGCGTGTAAAGCACCTGCGCTAACCGTTGCGCCAATCGCCCGTGGGTGAACAGTATAGCGGCAACTACCCCAAAACGCGAGCGAGGGCCTGCACAAGGCGGTCGATGTCCGCCTCGCCGCAAATCAGTGGTGGCAGGAAGCGCAGCGTGTGGGGGCCGGTCGCGTTGATCACAAAGCCCTCGGCGAGCATGGCCGCCACCACGTCGTGCGCGTCGCCTGCACGCTCCACCAAGTCGCACCCGAGCATGAGCCCGCGTCCGCGCACCTCGACCACCGCGTCGAGCTCGCTCAGGCGCGCGACTGCATACGCGCCCACCTCGGACGCGCGCTCGTCGTACGCGCCGAGCGTCAGCTCGCCAAGACCGCGGCAGCCGCCGTGACCGCCAGGCAGCTACCGCCGAACGTCGAGCCGTGATCGCCCGGCCGGAACACATCGGCGATCTCCTTCTTGGCCACGCAGGCGCCCGCCGGCACGCCGCCCGCAATGCCCTTCGCCAAGCTCATGATATCGGGCTCCACGCCATACGTTTGGAACGCGAACGGCTTACCCGTGCGGAACACGCCCGTCTGAACCTCGTCGGCGATGAGCAGCGCGCCGTGCTCGTGCACCAGGTCGCGCGCGGCCTCCATGAACTCAACCGTCAGCGGATGCACGCCGCTCTCCCCCCTGGATGGGCTCGAGCATGACGGCGCAAATCTCGCCTGCCCAAGGCGTCGAAAATCGACCGCAGCTCGTCAACGTCATTCGGCGTGCAGGGCGCAAAACCGCCCGGCAGCGGCGTAAAGCTCTCCTGCAGCCAATCCTGCATGGTGGCCGCGATGGTCTCCAACGTGCGGCCGTGAAACCGCCGCGCAGGCACACGATCGTATTGCCCCCGTTGCCCGCGCGCTTGGCGTACAGGCGGGCGAGCTTCATGGAGCCCTCGTTGGCCTCGGCGCCCGAGTTGGCAAAGAACGTCTCCCACACCTGCTCGCCTGGGACGAGGGCCGCCGCCTGGAGCACCCCCTCCGCCTCATCGCCGTCCACCATGGCCTGGGCGAGCAGGCGCGCGCCCGCCATGTCGTCGTTGGCGAGCTTGGAGATCAGCGCCGCGACCTGGCCGCGATGCTCGATGTAGAAATAGTTGGACACGTGCATCAGGCGCTCGGCCTGATCGCGCACCGCGCCCACGACCGCCGGGTGCCCGTGGCCCAGGCAGCACACGCCGATGCCCGCCAAGAAAGTCGAGGTACTCGCGCCCCTCGGCGTCCACGAGCGTCATGCCGCGCCCGCCGACGAACTCAACCTCCGAGCGGCCGAAGGTGCGCATGACATAGGAGGACTCGAGCGTCTTTTTTGGGTGGCAAGCGACATGGTGGATCCTTTCCATGAGGGTGGGGGCAGGGCGAACGGACGGAGCGGCTAGTTGTTCTCGCTCAGGCGCGCCGCGAACGCCCCGAGCGCGTGAGGCGCCATGGCGGGCACGGGATGACGGTCGTGCTCGTAGGCGACGTGCGATGAGTGGATCACCGTGCCCACGCCCGCGTCGGTGAGCAGCTCGATGAGCAGGGAATGCGGGGTCGTGCCGTTGATGATATGTGCGCGGAACACCCCGCCCTCGAGCGCGGTGATGCAGCTCTCCAGCTTGGGGATCATGCCGGAATCGATCACCCCGGCGTCCACCATCGAACGGGCCTCTTCCATCGTGAGGTTCGAGATGAGGGAGTCCTTGTCGGAGAAATCCTCGTAAAGGCCGTCGACGTCGGTGAGGAAGATCACCTTATGGGCGCCGAGCGCGGCAGCGATGTGCCCCGCCGCGACGTCGGCGTTGATGTTGTAGTAGCCGCCATCCTCGCCCACGCCCACCGTGGCGACCACGGGGATGTACTCGTTCTCGACCAGGCTGTTGAGGTAATCCCCGTTGATGCGCGTGATGCGGCCCACGCGGCCGAGCTCGGGCGCGAGCTGCTCGGCCACGATGGTGCCCGCATCCGCGCCGGACACGCCCACGGCGAGGTCGCCATGGCGGTTGACCGCCGCCACGAGCTGCCCGTTCACCTTGCCCACCAGCACCTCGCGCACCAGTTCCATGGCGTCATCGCTGGTGACGCGCTGCCCGTCGCGGAACTCCACGGGGATGCCGTTGCGCTTGAGGGCGGCGTTGATGTCCTTGCCACCCCCCGTGGACGATGACCGGCTTCATACCCATGATCTTGAGCAGGACGATGTCGCCCATGACGTCGGCGCGCAGGCGCTCGTCCACCATCGCCGCGCCGCCGTACTTGATGACGACGGTCTTGCCGGTGAGGTTCTTGATCCACGGCAGCGCCTCGAACAGAAGCTGGGCGGTCTGCTCGTTGGAGAGCGACGGTTTGCAGTCGCGTGCGTACTTCATGACCGGCTCCTAGGAACGATAATCGGCGTTGATGGACACGTACTCGTGCGTGAGGTCGCAGGTCCACACCGTCGTGGAGCACGTGCCTGCGCCCAGGTCGGCCTCGATGACGATCTCGGGCTCCTCAAAGCGGCGCAGCGCCTCGTCCTCGTCAAACGGCACCGTCAGGCCCGCGCGGCACACCGGCATGCCCATGATGTCGATATCGACGCGCTCCTGCTCAAACGGCACGCCGCATTTGCCCAGCGCCGCCGCGATGCGGCCCCAGTTGCAGTCGCGCCCCGCGATGGCCGTTTTGACCAGAGGAGAATTCGCCACGGATCGAGCGGCGGTGTCCGCGTCCGCATCCGTCGCGGTCCCGCGCACGGTGACGGTGACGAGTTTGACGCGCCCTCGCCATCTGCGGCGATCGCGCGGGCGAGCGTTTCGCATACGGCGCGGACGGCGCGGCAGAGCTCCGCGAACGCAGGCGTCCCCTCCTCGATGGGCGTCGCGGCGGGAGCGGCCGCCCCAGAGGCAAGCATGACGCAGGTGTCATTGGTCGAGGTGTCCGAGTCCACCGTGACCTTGTTGAACGTCATGCCTACGGCCGATGCGAGGGCGGCGTGCAGGGCGCGCGGTACCACGGGGCATCGGTGGTGATGACGGCGATCATCGTGGCCATGTTGGGCATGATCATGCCCGACCCCTTGCACATGCCGCCCACGGTAAACCGCGCGCCCTCATATCCCGGTGCCTCGCTCGCGTACGCAACGGCGCATTCCTTCGCGCGCGTGTCCGTGGTCATGATCGCGCGGGCCGCCGCGTGCGCCCCCTCGCGTGACAGGGACGCCACCGCCTGCGGCACGCCCTGCTCAAACGGAGCGAAGGCGAGCGGGACGCCGATCACGCCCGTCGACGCGACGAGGACCTCCTCCGGGGCGCACCCCAGCTCACGGGCAACGACCTCGCACGTCTTATGCGCGACCGCGAGACCCGGCGCGCCCGTCGCCGCGTTGGCGTTACCGGAATTGACCACGACGGCGCGCATGAGCCTGTACCCCTTGCCCGCGCCGCCCAGGTGCTCGCGGCTCACCTGCACGGGCGCCGCGCAAAACCGGTTGGTGGTAAACGTGCCCGCCGCAGCCACCGGGCGCTCGGCCGCAATGAGCGCGAGGTCGGCGCGCTCAGGGTTCTTGCGAAACCCCGCGTGCACGCCGGCAGCCGTAAAGCCCGCCGCGCTCGTGACGCCGCCGCCCTCGATGGGGCTCATCTGGAACGGCTCGTCCGTTTTCATATCTTCACGTTGCTGCGTGTCCATGAAATGCTCCCTGTGATTGTTGAGAGGCGTCGTTGCGACAACACGCGTCGCGCCTCGAGATCTTGCTTGCGAATCGCCGATGCAACAACCGGTCCCCATGCGGCGACCTGGCGCATGCCCGCCCGGGGATGCCGGCACCGCGCGGTGCCATCCCGTATGGGCAGCCTACACCGGCATGCCGACGAGCGGGAGGCCTCGTCGCTCATCCAGGCCGAACACGATGTTGGCGCACTGGACCGCCTGCCCCGCGGCGCCCTTTGCACAGGTTGTCGATCGCCGCCGTGGCCACCAACACGCCCGTGCGCTTGTCGACCGCAAGGCCAATCTGGCACGAGCAGGTGCCGACGACCGACGACGTGCTCGGCATCGCCCCGCCGGCAACACCTTGGCCAGCGGAGATGCGGCGTAGAACTCCTCATACGCGCGAACGGCGTCCTCGGTCGAAAGGGCATGGGCGTCCTCATCGAGCTGCAGCGTCACGGTGGAGAGCAATCCGCGCTTGAGAGGCGCGAGGTGCGGGGTAAAGATCACCCGATCGCGTGCGCCCAAGATCTGCTCGATCTCGGGCGTATGGCGGTGCTTGCACACACCGTACGCCTCGACGCTTTCATCCGCCGCGCAAAAATGGGTCCTGCTCGTGCAGCCCTTTCCGGCGCCCGTGACGCCCGAAATGGCGTCAACCACAATCAGGGACTGCGCCCGGCACCATCCCATCCGCAGCGCCGGCGCCGCAGCCAAGGACGTCGCCGTGGGATAGCACCCCGCGCATGCGATCAACGCTGGCTCCCCCGCGACGTGCTGCGCGCGTGCCGACGCCAGGTCTTCGGCGTACAGCTCGGGGCAGACCGAACGCACGGGTTTTTGAGCAGCTCGGGAGACGTATGAGGAGTCGCGTACCACGCCTCGTACACGTCAGGGTCGTCCAGGCGATAGTCCGCCGACAAGTCAAAGACCGAGACCCCATGGGACAGGAGGCCGGGCACCATGCCCATGGCCGCCGTGTGGGGAACCGCCAGGAAGACCGCATCGAGCGATTCCAGCACGGGGTCATCGTGCGCCGTGAAGGCAAGGTCGGTCTCGCCCGCAAACGCCGGGTACACGTCGGCGAGCCTCACGTTGATATCGGCGTTCGACGTGATTGCCGCGAGCTCGAAATCCGGGTGCGCAAGCAGCAAGCGGACCAGCTCCGCCCCCGCGTATCCCGCCGCACCGACGACTCCAACCCGATATGCCATATGCTCCACTTCCCCACGTATCGCGCGATCTGCCGTTGCGAACAGCAGGTTTACCCCGGCAGGCAGGTCCCTTTCGCCCGTTGCTCCGGCAAAACCGGCATCCGCCTTTCGCCTGCTGCTCCGGCAAAACCGGCATTCGCCTTTCGCCCGTTGCTCAGACAAACCAGCATCCGTCCTATAGACTGCATTCGATAACAATCTATTTACATTATTTCGAGATTTTGGCACGTTATATTTTGTTTTTAGTAGTTTTGCATGCATTTTATACATTCGTAACATACCAAAGCTGAGTCGAGGGGGCCGTGGTGGCCGAAGAGACGAACTGTCGGGCGATCGGATGGCCCGACGGGGGCGGCGCTCCAGCCAGCCGGTGCTCGTCAGATCGCCTGGGACCCGACGCGCCGCGTCGTCTGCTGCCCGTTTGTGCGCAAACGGCCGTTTGAAACGAAGCAGCGCGTTTCAAACCATTGGTAAAGCACATTACCATGCCATTTTTTGTGCGTAACCAGCCGTCTCAAGTTGAGGCGCACTGCCAAAGGTGACATTTCCGCAGACGGCGCGCCAACACGGCACTGCAGGCAGGCGCACCACAGCACTGCCGGCGCGAAAACTACGAGCCGAAACAGCGCCGCTGGCCCACATCACACTACAGGCCGACACGGCGCTGCCAGCCCACATCGCACTACAAGCCGGCACAGCGCCGCTAACCCACATCGCACTGCAAGCCGACACAGCCCCATAAGCCGGCGCGTCTCGACGCTGCCAGCGCGGAGCTGCAAGCCAATGCGCCGCTACGTGCCGATGCGGACTGATGGCTCGAGCCGACGGGGCACGCCCGCGCTCGCGAGCAACCGTTCGAAATAGGAGGTGTCGCGCACCTCGTCCATGGAAAAGCGGACCACCGTCGCATTGGTAAGGTTGATGTGCGCTTCGCGCCTGCGCTCCTGGCCATCGCCCGTATCGCCGCATCGACAGCGCCCGCAGCCCCGCCCCGCCCGCGATACTTCTCAAGGCCATCAAGCTCGCCGATAATCCAGCGACCGTCATTGAGCCGCCAGCCAAAATCCCCGCGCTTCGGATTGTTCGGCTCCATAGGGTCGAAAAGTTCAACCTGCAGCTCGGGCACTTCAAATCCGAGTTCGATCATCGTGGCACGCGCGACCGACTCGCCGCCGTTCTCGCTTCGCCCATCCGCCCACGCCGCCGTTTCCCTCGCCTGACGCACGCCGCGCCTCCGCCGTCCGTCCTCGTGCAGCCAGCCGATCATCTCTTCCTTACCCACCAAACCCCAATGCAGAGCCGAATCCGCAATTGGCAACCCCTGGGAAAACGTGGACGCGCATAGGCAGTCGATGAGCGTCTTTCGAAGCGAGGTCACGCGGACTCCAAAGATCGATGTAACCTCGCCACCCTCCGCGTGAATGTCGTGACGCGCAATGCGGCCGTCCGCCCCGTCGTTGCCCGTTGAGATGACGTGAACCTTGTCAAGCAGCGCATAGGGCACTTGAAGCCCGTGCATAACCGCCGCTGAATAGCAGCAGAACACCCAGGTAGGATGAGCCCTCCCAAGCGCTCTAATCAGCCGGTAGGTACGTATACGACACGTGGCGGCCCGATACGACTCCGCGCGCGCATACACGCCACGACACGGGCTGACCACTTCGCCCTGGGTGCGCAATCTCCGCAGCAGCTCCCCCTCGGCATGGCTCTCTGCCACCAGCCATAGGCCCTCCCCCTCAAGTTTGGCGAGCTTGTCCAGCATCTTCCGCCGTGCTTCCCCATGCAACGCCCCTCGATGCAATACCGCCTTTCGAGCATCTCTTCTCATTACGGTAGACGGTTGGAAAACGGCATCGTCTTACACTATTTCTGGAGCAGTCTGACACCCCAGCTCGGCGGCAGTGCAGCACGACATGCATATCGGCGGACGGTGCGTTTACGCTCGCCAACGGCCGGGATTCGCATGAGGAGCGGAACTTAAGGGACGTGGGCACGGTGAAGCCCTGCGCCCATCGCAGCCGGCGCGCGACGTCGGCCAGACGGTCGGAGAGATGCGAACGGCGAAGCCCTGAGTCCGTCGCCGATAGCCCATCAATCGAAATTGCGCACCCGCTTAAATGAGCGGATGGGTGGGCAGGTTGGCGACGAAGTGGGCGAGATACCGGGTTGGCGGGCGAGTGGCTGGACGGGTGGGCAGGCGGACGGCGGGTCGGACAGGTTGGTGGGTGGTCGGACCGAAGGACGGCAAGACTTGCGAGCACGCGTGCCGGTCGGGCTGGCGGGCTAGCGGGCAGCCGGACTGGCGAACGGCTGGACTGACGGACCGGCGAGCAGGCAAGCGGCCGAACTTGGTGACTGACGAGTGGCCGGACTGATGGCTAACGGACGGCCGGACTGGCGAGCAGGCGTGCCGACCGGACCGACGGGCGACCGGATTGGCGGGTGAGGGGGTGGGTGAGGCGCCGAATGGACGGGCGGCTGGCAATTCATGAGAACACCGCCTTTTGAGGCCGTCACACAAAAGATGTCGGCATTTGCCAAGGCTGTTGCGCACGAGGAGACCGATGCGCAAGAAGGCCCATGCGCGATAAAGCTGCGTGCGCAAGGATAATGACGCCCGAAATCACCATGCAGCGTTTGAAATTACTATGCGCGAACATGAAGATCCCGAGGCTACCATCTACAAGAGCGCCTGTATTAGGAGCTATTTCTTAAAGATGTTGCAATGGGGTCACCCGTCGGCATGCGGGTCGCCCACCGGAACGAGGAGCTTCCATTGGAATGAGGGGGCTGCCGCCGGAACGAGGGGCTGCCGCCAGAATGCTGGGCTGCCGCCAGAATGCTGGGCTGCCGCCAGAATGCTGGGCTGCCAGAGGCACGCGGGGTCGCCCGTCGGTGCATTGGGCCGCAGCCGGCACGCAAGGTTGCCGTTTGTGCGCAAACGGCCGTTTGAAACCATCGATATCTTTTCAAACCATTGGTAAAGCACATTACCATGGCCATTTCTGTGCGTAAGCAGCCGTTTGAAACGAAGCGGCTCGTTTCAAACGGCTGCTTACGCACATCGCCCGGAACGCGCTGCGTCGACCGTTCGCTTTCATGCTATCCGGTGCTCAAAAGCGATGCCCAGAGCCCTCGCCCAGCCGGTGCTCGTCGGGCTTGCCCAACCGGTGTTCCGCGAGTCGCCCGAACCAGATTGTCCGACGCACGCCTCGACTTGACGAGTTCATCACGCTGGGCGGTGCTTAGCCCCATGAAAGGATCTTTCAGCAACATGAGAGGGCTTTCCAGCACCAGAGAAGCGGCAATGGGCGCCAAAAGATAAACAGGCCGCCTCGAGCGAGTTGAACCCGAAGCGACACATGTTGGCAATTGGCGCTCTAGACGCCCAGCTCCAGGCACCCTGCTCTGGGGGCTCAGCTCAGGCAGGACGCTTGGCGCCGGCGCTCTCAAAGCTTAAAGGCACCGCCTCATCCTCGGTCGCTTACCACCCCGTCCTCGGGCACCCACCGCCCCACCTTCGGGCACGTTAAAAGATACGGGACCGGGCACCACGTGTCCGGCCCCGCATTCTTCCGGAAGGCTAGATGCTATCCAAGTGGGAGGCTAAAGGCCATCCACTTGGAAGGTTAAAACTATCCAAGCGGAAGGCCAAAAGCCATCCAAAACGATTAAACACGTCTGCCAGAACGCCATCGAGACATCCGACCAAAACGTCGCCGAGATATCCAGCCGGGGCGTTACCGTAACACTCGTTACGATATCCGGACAGAGCATCACCGTAACATCCAACCGTCACCGGGGTGTCGGTGTAGACGCACTCGAGCAGCTGCTCCATCTCCTCCTGCGTCGGGATGCGCGGGTTGGAGCCGGTGCAGGCGTCGAGGATGGCGTTGGCCGCGACGTCGTGCTTCTTGGACTCGAACTCCTCGTAGTCGATGATGGACTCGTCGGCCTTCACGCCGCCCTTGCCGTAGTTCTTGATGCCCTGCGGGATGTCGAGGGGGCGTCGTTGAGGTCGCGAATCTTCTGGACGAGGGCCTCGACCAGCTCGTCCTCGGTCTCGCCGGCGAGGTGCAGGACGTCCTTGGCGATGAAGGCGTAGCGGCTGCGGGCGCGCTCGTCCTTGGCGTTGAACTGGATGACCTTGCCGAGGTACATGGCGTTAGCAGCACCGTGGATGATGTGATCGCCGGAGAAGGCAGCACCGGTCTTGTGAGCCATGGAGTGAACGATGCCCAGCAGGCCCGAGGAGAAGGCGATACCGGCGATGCACTGAGCCTCGTGCATGTGGGCGCGCGCCTCATGGTCGCCAGCATAGGACTTGGGCAGCCACTCGACGATCTCGCGGATGCCGTGCAGAGCGTTGGCGTCGGTGAACATAGAGGCGCAGGTGGAAACGTAGGCCTCCATGCAGTGGGTCAGAGCATCCATGCCGGTGTGAGCGCACAGCTTGGCGGGCATGGTGTAGGTGAGCTCGGGGTCGACGATGGCGACATCAGGGGTGATGTTGAAGTCTGCCAGCGGGTACTTGATGCCCTTGGCGTAGTCCGTGATGACGGAGAATGCGGTGACCTCGGTAGCGGTGCCGGACGTAGAGGAGATGGCGCAGAAGTGGGCCTTGGTGCGGAGCTCCGGGAAGGAGAAGGGCACGACGGCCTGCTCGAAGGACTCCTCGGGATACTCGTAGAAGACCCACATGGCCTTAGCGGCATCGATGGGCGAGCCGCCGCCGATGGCGATAATCCAGTCGGGCTGGAAGTCCTCCATGGCCTCGGCACCCTTCATGACGGTCTCGACGGAAGGATCGGACTCGACGCCCTCGAAGATCTTGACCTCGAAACCGCCTTCCTTAAGGTCGGCCTCAACGTCCTGCAGAGAAGCCGCCGCGGCGCATGGAGCCGCCGCCGGTGACGATGATGGCCTTGGAGCCCTTGAGGTTCTTCACCTCGTGGCGACTCCCTCACCAAAGTAGAGGTCACGCGGATTGGTGAAACGTCCCATTTCATACCTCCCAAATTCGCGGGATCACCCGCGTTGTGCGCGAAGCCCCGTTGGCTCCGCAAGGACCACGTCCGCAAGCCGAACGATTTGAGACCGCCCCGCAGACGCCCTCCAATGCCAGAGCGGGTGCAACGGGACAGAACGGGCACAACGGAAAGCAGCGCCCCCAGGGAAGCAGCGTCCCCTGGTAAGCAAGACCTTCCAAGCGCACGAACGTGGCGCGGCGGGTGGTAAATCGTTCAACCACAAACGCTCATATCATATCGCTCACGGCCTGACCCCATCGCTCGAAATCTGCTAGGCTTCTTGCATACTCTGCAGGCAAAAGAGCAGGTCGCGAAAGGATCCGTGCATGAAGACACGCCTCAAAACGGGAGACATCCTGCTTTTTGCTGGCCTTTTGCTGGCGGCGGTCGCCGGTGGGATCTGGTGGCTCGCCAACTCCGCGAATGAGGGTGATTTTTCGGCGAACGGCGCCGTCGTGGTGACCCAGACCAAAGACGGGTTCTACCGGGCAGACCCGCTCGACGCGGATGCGAGTTACACGGTCGAGACGCCCGGCACGGGCTCGGGAGACGATGCCCAACGGGGCAGCAACACCGTGCGCATCTCAGGCGGAACCGTTGAGGTCGAGCGGTCGAACTGCGGCAACCAGGTCTGCGTCGAGCACGACCCCATCGAGCACATCGGCGAGCAGATCGTCTGCCTCCCCATGGGCTCGTCGTGGAAATCGTCGAGCGCGAGTCCGATGCGACAGAGCTGCACTGACGTGCCTTGAGCGCGCGCCGCGCCGATAGACGCCCATTACCGTTTGAGCCGTCCATGAGGGCGGCTCTTTCGCTTTCAAGGCATTACGATTGGACCGTATCGATGGTCACCGACCGCCCTGGATGGCCGTTTCGCCCCCCGCCTTGAGACGCCCCGCGCACACAAGAGCCCTGCCCTCTCTGCGCGCGGGGCATGTGTAAATGCACCCAGAATGCATCAGTCGCCCTGAGCGCATGCGGGAGCGGGCGGCAAAACGGCTACACTGAATCGTTATCGTATACGGGGCGATCTGCGCCCCTTGCCCATCAGCCGGGAAGGAGAGACCTGTGGCATTCGACCCCGTCCAGGAGGACTGCCTTCGCCTCATCCTCGCCAACATGGAACGCGATGGTGTCCAGCTTCTTCAGGACCCCCTCTACATCGAGCGGGCCACCGATGTGTTCCAAAAGGACCCGTCGCCGCTCATCCACACCGATCGCGAGCGCTCCTTCCACCTTGTTGCCAAGGCGACCGAGCTCATCGACTATCGCGCTCCCTTCGCCGCGACCGAGACGGAGGCGGAGGAGCAGGCCAATGCCGCCGAGGCCTACCTGCGCGAGGCAGTCGAGCTCGACCCGCGCAACTGGGACGCCCAGCGCATGCTCGCCACGCTTCAATCGAGCTGCGACGACGAGCTCATCGCCTACCTGCTCGACCATAAGCAGGACGTCGCGTCCGACGCGGCGGGCCTGATCGAGCAGGCGTCGAACCCCTATGAGGCGGAATTCGCACGGGACCTGGGCCAGCGTCCCCACCAACGCTGGATCGCCGCCCTGGCTTCGCGTTTTCTCATAGCCGGCCAGTATCGAAAAGCCCTCTCGTACGCCGAGGGGGGCTCGCCGTGAGTCCGACCGACCTGGCGGGCGTCCGCCACACGGGCATGCTCGCCATGGCCAAGCTCGAGGTCGCCCCCGAGGAGCTGCAGCGCTATCGCACCCGCCATGCCGCCGCCTACCAAATCACCGGCCAGGGCCCTTCCCGGCGCGGGCACACCGGCGGGCACAAACCCGACGCCTGGAGCCTCATCGCGCAGATGAGCCTCGCCTACCGCGCCTTCGATTTCACAGGCGCCACGACGGCGCTCCGCACGCTCATGCGCGTATACCCGCACGCCGCGATGCCCCTGTATTTCCAAACGGAATTCCCCGACGGCGCATTCGCGCGCGTGAACGTGCAACCCGGAAGCGAGGACGAGCTCGTCATCGCCCTCTCCGAGGCCACGCCGCTGTTGCAGGAGGGCATGGGCACCCCGATTCCGGCCAGCTTTGCCCTTTGGATCGCCGAGCACGAGCTGGTGCAGCAGGCCCTCGGCGCGCAGGACGCGCACATGCGGCCCGAGGCGCACGGCAACGCCCACGGAGGTGAGGCCTGATGGATCCCAGCGCATACGTCCCCGCCTATCTTGAGCACCGCTACGAGCTCGCCCATCCCGAGCTCACAGACGCGGCGCGCGAGCTCGTCCGCGACCAGATCGCGCGCGACCCCGAGCGCTATGCGCCCGATGCGCAGGCGCAGGCCGCCGTTGCCTACATGTGCGCGCACGATGAGCTCATGGACGGCCTCCGCCGCATGGAGGACCTCCCCGACAGCGACTTCGAGCACGACCGTGGGGCGCTGTTCGAGCGAACGCGCTCGCAGCTCGCCGCGATCGTGCAGGCCGACCCGCACGCCGTGGACGCGCGGCTCGTCTCCATCCAGCTCGCCGAGGTCCCCCCTCGACGCGTGCATGGGCGACATGCTCCAGCTTGAGCGCGAGACGCGCGAGCGGCTCATCGCCACGCGCCCGGGCTTCAACCCTGAGGCAGAGGACCTGTGGGATGAGGAGGCGCGTGCGAAGGGAACGGACGTGCCCGGGAGCTCACGGCGTGCGACCCTGGAGTCATCGGATGGCTCCACACCGTCGAGGCGCCCTCGCAGGGCTGCATCTTCACGGCCCGCTATCGGGCGGCGGCGTCATATGCGCGCACGGCCATGCGCGCCAAGGGATACCCCACCATCGCCGTAGGCACGCTCCTGCTCGCCCTCGCCCGTTTGGAGGACGAGGAGGGCTTCTTCGCCGCGGCGCGCGAGGCGGGCGCGGCGGTGGAGGATCTGCCGTGGTTCCTGCTGGGACGCACGATCCTTCTGTACAAACTCGGGCAGCGGCGCAGCGCCCGTCGTGCCCTGCGCGAGTTTGCCAACCGCTGCGAGGGCGGCGCATTCTTTTTGATCAATCCCACCTATCACGATCCGTATCTGCCCGTGCGCCCCGCCGCGTGCGAGGCCTGGGATCTGTCCCACCAGGCGGTGTGGGAGGCCGATGGCATCATTGCCGACACCCCCGATTTCACCACCTGGGCCGAGGGCGTCGAGGGCGTGCGGGAGCAGGCCGAGGAATTCGCCGCCCGCTACGGGTTCTAAGCCCCTGCCCCGGCGCGCCTTACCCGCGCACGGGCCTGTCGTTCGCGCGCCCCGTCGCTCACACGCGGCTGTCGTTCGCGTGCCCTGCCCGCGTTCGCGTCCCAATCGTGCGCGCGCACCGGCCGCGCTCGCCCGGTCGCTCGCTCGCACGCGCGCCGGCGCGCATCGCATGACCATGTAACAGTTGCGTCCCCCTCGCGAGCTGCGCCGGGGTGAACAGCCCATACGTGGTACGCTTGTCTGGTTTTCATCGACTTTGAAAGGCGGGGCCGTGCCGGATTTTCGCTCAAACACCGCGTCACCGTGCATTACACCGGATCCTTCGAAGACGGCGAGGGTCTTTGACACCACCCAGGGTCGCGCACCCCTCACCTACATCGAGGGCAACCACGAGGTCGTCCCGGGCTTTGAGGTCGCCGTGCTCTCCATGGAACCCGGCGAGGAAAAGACCGTGCGTTTAGCGCCCAAGGACGCATATGGCGAGCACGACCCGCACCTGCTGTACGTCATGCCCACCATCGACATCCCCCATTATGAGGACCTCGTGCCCGGGCAGCTCATCTACCTCATGAATGACGAGGGGCTATCAGCAACTCACCCGCGTCATCCGCGTTGAGGACGACGGGGAGACCCTTTTTCGACTTCAACCATCCCATGGCGGGCCACACGCTCACGTTCGACCTCGAGCTCGTGAGCCGTGAGCCCTACACGGGCGAGGAGGCGTAAGGCATGGCGAGCTCCAGACCCATCGAGCGCGGCGTGGCATGCCCGGGCTGCCCCCCATCGCGCGGCATATGTCATCTGCAAGGAGGCGCTCGGGCGCGGGCGCGGGCGCGTGATCTGCGGAGACGCCGGGTGCGCAGCCGTAGGGCCCATGCACCCCGCCGCCTGTGCGTGCGTGGGCGGGCAGTCCGTGCTGCTCGACCGCTACAAGACCCCCGTCCCCTGGGCGGCACCGCCCAGGCCCCGGCATCCGAGGCCTGCGTCCACTTTATCCCCGACACCGTTCTCGCCGGCAAGGACGCTGCGTCCGAGCTGGGAGACATCAAAGCGGAAGGGCGCGTCGTGATCCTCGCCGTGCTGGCGTCCAGCCGCGCGTTCCTCACGCGCGAGGCGGTGGAGGACCTGGGCGCCCGCGCGCTCGACCTCGGCTGCGACGACGCCGTGGTGGTCGATCCCTTTGACAGCCAGCGTGCCATGGACGTCCTCGGAGGCGCCCTCGCTCGCCCCGGCGCGCATGCCGTGGTCTTTGCCTCCCCGTGCGCTCAGCTCCAGCATGGCGAATACGAAGCGGAGCCCGCCGAGATCGACGAGTACGCCTGCATGAGCTGCCATCGCTGCCAGCAAATCACCGGCTGCCCCGCCATCGCGTTCAAGCCGCCCGTCTTTCGCATCGACGCCGAGGCGTGCGCCGGCTGCGACCTGTGCGTCGAGTACTGCCGCACGCACGTCATCTACTCGCCGCGCAGCCGCATGACGCCCGAGGAGCGCAGCCGCGCGCGCTACGCAGCCGCAAGCCAGCAGCCCTAGGCCTTGCCGCCCATCGGCCAACCTTCGCTATGGAAAGCACGGGCCGGCGGCGGGGCGGCAGACCCGCATCGAATCATCTCCACCGATTGGAGCTCTCATGAGCATCAAGTCGACCATCGCGACCGCAACGGCGGGTGCCGCCCGCTGGGGCCTGCGCTCCGTCCTACACCGCAGCGGGGGCGCCCTGCCCGGCAAGCTCGGCCTCGCCATCGATCCCGAGCTCGTCACCCATCTTGCCTGCCTGCTCGACGCGAGCGTGGTCATCACCGGTACCAACGGCAAGACCACCACGACGAACCTCATCGCCGACGCCGTGGCGGCGAGCGGCGCGAGCTGCGTGTGCAACCGAGCCGGCAACAATATGGAGACGGGCATTACCGGAGCCCTGCTCGAAGCCAACTCCGATCGCCGCCGCACCGCCGGCAAGCGCCGCGTGGGCGTGTTCGAGTGCGACGAGCTGTACACCGTGCGCATCCTGCCGCGCCTCAAGCCCACGTACTTCGTGCTGCTCAACCTGTTCCGCGACCAGCTGGATCGCTACGGCGGAGATCGACCACACGCAAGACGTCATCGCGCAGGCGCTCGCCTTGTCGCCAACGACCACGCTGATCTTCAATGCCGACGACCCGCTGTGCGCCTCGATCGCCGCGCGCGTTCCCAACCCCAGCTGCCCTTTGGCATCGATGGGGCGGTGGGCACCGAGACCTCGCACATCGCCGAATCGCGGTTTTGCGGACAGTGCAACGGCCCGCTCGAGTACGACTACGTGCAGTACGGACAGCTTGGCGCATACCATTGCCCTTCGTGCGGCTGGGAGCGCCCCCCGCCTTGCGAGTTTTGCGAGCGACGTGCGGCTCTCGCGCACCGGCTACACCTTCGACGTGAGCATGTCCCGGGAAGGGGCGCACGATGCCGCACGCCTCTCCACCAAGTACAACGGCCTGTACATGGTCTACAACATCACCGCGGCATGGACCGCCGCCAGCGCCCTGGGAACGCTGGACGACGCGCCCTCGCGTTTCCAGAACGTCCTGGACACCTATGTGCCCACCGGCGGGCGCATGACGCGCTGGCACGTGGGCGGTCGCGAAGTCGCCACGGACCTGGCCAAGAATCCGGTGGGGTTCGACCGCCAGATTCAGCAGATCAAGACGGCACAGGGACGCCTCATGGCGTTTTTCCTCAACGATGCCGAGGCGGACGGGCGCGATGTGTCCTGGATCTGGGACGTCGACTTCGAGCGCCTGAGCGCCACCCCGGGCATCCGTGCGTTTGTGGGCGGGACGCGCGCGCACGACCTGCAGGTCCGCCTCAAGTACGCGGGCATCGACGCGCGCATCGTCGGGCTGGTGGGCGAGGCGCTCGCCTCGGTTGCAGGGGAGCCCGCAGACGAGACCCTCCATGTGGTTGCGAACTACACCGCGTTCCCCCGGTTGTGAAGGAACTCGAGCGGATGGCCAAGGACGGCGCGGCGGCGAACGGGGGACACCACGGCCGTCAACGATGCCTCGACCGCCGTCGACGGCACGGCGGAGCATGTGCCTACGTCGATGGTCAACTCGGCGGATGAGGCGGCGCCGTCGAGCGCGGCGGACGCGGCGGGCACGCCCGAGGCCGGCGCCTCCGCACCGGCTGCCTTGGACCGCCCCTTGCGCATCGTGCACCTCTACCCCGATGCGCTCAACCTGTACGGCGACGGGGGCAACGCGATCGTGCTCGCACGGCGCTGCGCCTGGCGCGGCATCCCCGTGCGGGTCGATGACGTGCGCATGGGGGACGAACTCGACCTCTCGACCGCCGACGTGGTCCTCATCGGCGGCGGCGCCGACTGCGACCAACTCGCCGTCGTCAACGAGCTGCGCTCGCAGCGCGACAAGCTCGCGTCCTACATCGAGCAAGACGGCGTCATGCTCGCCATTTGCGGAAGCTATCAGCTGCTCGGGCGCTCCTACTACATGGACGACACGCGCGTCGAGGGCCTAGGGGTCATCGGTGCGGAAAACCGTGCGCGGCGAAGGCCGCCTCACCGGCGGCAACGTGGCGGTCGCCAGCGACCTGTTCCCCCACAAACTCGTGGGCTTTGAGAACCATGGCGGGCGCACCAAGCTCGATGCCGACGAGACGCCCCTGGGAGCTGCCGTGGTGGCGGGCACGGGCAACAACGGCGATGACGGATTTGAGGGGCTGCGTGCACCGCAACCTGATCGGCACGTACCTGCACGGACCCGCGCTCTCCAAGAACCCCGACCTTGCGGACTGGCTGCTTGCACGCGCCCTCGAGCGGCGCGCCCACGCAGGCGATGCGAAAGCGGCGGCCCTTGTGCCACTCGCGGCACTCGACGACGCTTACGAACACGCCGCGAACGAGGCCGCCATAAAGCTCCTCGGGTAGCGCAATAAAACACATGGTACCGAACGGATGCGCCGCCGAGCCCAACCAGCTCGGCGGCGCATCCGTTTAGCGCTGGGCACCCCGCGAGGCGCCTGCTCACCGTTATCCCCACGCGCGACCCCAGCGCTATTTTTACGACGTCGGGAATGACGAACGGCAGCACGGCGATGGCAAGTGCGTCCAGCAGGTCAAGCGACATGAGCACCATGAGCTGCGCCGTGCCGCACGTATACGAAACGAGCAGCAGAACCGCAGCGGATGCGAGGGCACGGGGTACACACCCGCGCGCTTGACAGCGCACGGCCAACGCCGCACGCGAGCGCCGTGCCCAACACGAACCCCCACAAAAAGCCACCCGTGGGGCCCACAAGTGCTCCGATGATGCCGCCCATGAACCCGGAAAACACCGGAAGGCCCAGCGCCCCCAGCAAGATGTACGCGATAACGGCGAACATCGCTGTGCCGCGATCGAGCACCGCGACGAGCATGGCGAGGACGAACGTCTGCAGGGTGAACGGCACAGGTCCGATGGGCACCATGACCTGGGCGGAGACGGCGAGCAACGCCACCATCACCCCGGCTCGCGCCACCTGCTTCGCATCCATCGAGGACCCCGTTCTCCCGTGGGCGCGCATTCCACGGCGCGCGCCTTGTGACAAAAAGACCCGCACGACGCGAAGCCGTGTGGGTCCAAGCAGAGCAAAATGGTGCCCCCAACGGGATTCGAACCCGTGATATCCACCTTGAAAGGGTGGCGTCCTTGGCCGCTAGACGATGGGGACAGCGCGACTGAGTATAGCAAAGGCACGCATGCCCGCACAACCCTGGCCTCGTTGATGGTGGTGATGCCGTTGCAGAGCTTGTTGAGCGTGTTCTGCTCACACTGCATGGCGGCCTCAGCACCGGCGGCTCGGATGGCCTCAAGACCCTTAGCGACCTTGGTGGCGTAGGCGGTAATGACCGGGCGATAGGTACGACGCGCCTCGCGAACCATCGTGGTAGCCTCGATGTTCATGAGCTTGTTGTACTTCTCCGAGCTTGACCTCGTAACGACACACGGCCTCTGCCTCGGAAAGCACACCGAGCTCCTGGAACAGCGCAAGATTCTTCTCGGCGACAAATGCCGGCAGCGCGTCGGCGGCGGTGCGGAGGTTGCACAGGCCGCGAGACTCGGCCTCCTTTTCCCACGCCTCGGAATAACCATCACCGGAGAAGAGGATGCGGCGATGCTCACGCAGATGCTCGGCGCAGGGCCAGCGCGGCCTCTTGGAAGTCGGCCTCGGGCGTGCCCCTCAAGGGCGTCCGCAAAGTCGCGCAGGGCCTGGGCAACGGCGCAGTCGAGCACCAGGTTGGAGTCGGAGACGTTCTGCTCGGAGCCGCAGGCACGGAACTCGAACTTGTTACCCGTAAAGGCGAAGGGGCTCGTACGGTTACGGTCGGTGTTGTCCTGCTCGAGGTTGGGCAGCAGAACCGTGCCGAAGGTGAGCGTATCGGTGGTAGCGTGGACGCTCGTCTCCCCGTCCATCAGCATCTCGACGACCTCGGTAAGCTGGTCGCCCAGGAAGATGGACATAATCGCCGGAGGAGCCTCGTTGGCGCCCAGACGATGGTCGTTGCCGCAGCTCGCGACGCTGGCGCGCAGGAGGTCCTGGTACTTGTCGACGGCCTCGATCACCGCGGTCAAGAAGACGATGAACTGCAGGTTGTCTTCGGGCGTGTCGCCCGGATCCAGCAGATTCTCGGACTCCGTGCCCAGCGACCAGTTGTTGTGCTTACCGGAACCGTTGATGCCCTCGAACGGCTTCTCGTGCAGCAGGCACACCAGGTCGTGGCGGCTGGCGATGAGCTTCATCTTCTCCATCGTAAGAAGGTTGTTGTCGACGGCCTCGTTCAGCTCCGTGTAGACCGGAGCCAGCTCGTGCTGGCAGGGAGCGACCTCGTTGTGCTTGGTCTTCGAGGGGATACCCAGCGCCCACAGCTCGTCATCGAGGTCCTTCATGTAGGCAGAGACGGTGGGGCGGATGGCGCCGAAGTAGTGCTCCTCGAGCTCCTGGCCCTTGCAGGGAGCGGCGCCAAAGAGGGTGCGGCCGGTGATGACCAGGTCCTTGCGCTTGCGGTAGGCGTCCTTCTTGATCAGGAAGTACTCCTGCTCGTCGCCCACGGAAGGAACGACGCGCTTGGGATGCTTGCCGAACAGGTCGAGCACGCGCTTGGCCTGCTCGTCGAGGGCGGTCATGGAGCGCAGCAGCGGGGTCTTCTTGTCCAGGGCCTCGCCCGTGTAGGAGCAGAAAGCCGTGGGGATGCACAGGACATCGTCCTTGATAAAGGCGGGGCTGGTGGGATCCCAAGCGGTGTAGCCGCGGGCCTCGAAGGTGGCACGCAGGCCGCCGTTGGGGAAGCTAGAGGCGTCGGACTCGCCCTGGATGAGCTCCTTGCCCGTAAACTTGGTAATCGCGGTGCCGTCGTGGTTGGGCTCCAAGAAGCTGTCGTGCTTCTCGCTCGTGATTCCCGACAGGGGCTGGAACCAATGCGCGTAATGCGTGGCACCGTGAGCGATCGCCCATTCCTTCATGGCGTGCGCACGGCGTTGGCCACATCCAGGTCGAGCGGCTGGCCCTCCTCGATGGTCGCGGCGAGCTTCTTGTAAATGTCCTTGGGCAGCCACTTCTTCATGACGTCTTCAGAGAAGACCATCGTGCCGAAGCGGTCGGTAAGATCGGCCATCAGATGCTCCCTTCGTGGCGCGCCGCGCGTGAGCGACGCTGGTGCTAGTGGACGATTGCAGCCTATACGCCATACGTTTCGATGCAATTTCCGCTGCGTTGCAAGCGTGAAACATATCGTAGCGTACCGCATGCTGCCTGCGGAAAGAATGCTGACTGTGCAGCGCGGGCAAAAATCACGCTTGCGCGCAAAGGGCGTCGGTTTTCTCATAACCGCTGGTAAAAAGACTATGCAAAAGAGCCGTATTCAGATGTTCCCCCTACTGGAAACCTGCAGGAAACACGTCTGCAAACCACGCGCAACCAACCGAACGTATCATTCCGCCCGAACGATTCCCCGTGCACCTCGACCCAAAGGAGACGGCAATGGGACAGTCAACCGCATCGCCCGTCACGAGCCCTCAGGGGCGGCAGACGCTCTATCGACCGGCGTTCGAACACGATGCCTGCGGCATCGGCGCGCTGGCGAGCATCAAAGGGAGAAGCGCAGCCATCAGATCCTCGATGACGCTCTCTCCGTCCTCGTCAACCTTGAGCACCGAGGCGGCGTTGGCCTCGAGCGCAACACCGGAGACGGCGCCGGCATCCTCTTTCAGGTTCCCCACCGATTCTTTCGCAAGGAGGCGCAACGATGCGGTCACCTTTTTGCCCAATGAGGGCGATTACGGCGTGGCGATGCTCTTCCTGCCGCGAGACGAGCGCGCGGCGTGGCGGACGCACGGCGCATCGTCGAGGAGGGGCTGCGCCGCATGCGGCATCCCGCTGCTCTTTTGGCGTTCCGTCCCCGTTGACCCGCACGATCTCGGCTCGACTGCGCAAGCCTGCATGCCAACCATCATGCAGGCGTTTTTGGGCCGTCCCCAATCGATTCCGCGCGGCGACGACTTTGAGCGGGCGCTCTACGTATGCCGGCGCGAAATCGAGAAACGCGCGGACGTCGATCCCACACTCGATGGGAAGATCTTCTACATCTGCTCCATGAGCGCACGGACCATCGTGTACAAGGGCATGCTCGTCGCCACCCAAATGCGGCGCCTCTACTCCGACCTCAACGACGCCGCCGTCAAAACCGCCGTCGCGCTCGTCCACTCCGTTACTCGACCAACACCACGCCCAGCTGGGAACGCGCCCACCCCAATCGCTTCATCGTCCACAATGGCGAGATCAACACCTTGAAGGGCAACGTCAACTGGATTCGCGCGCGCGAACCCAACCTGTACTCCCCGTGCTCCAACATGATCTCGACCGCGTGCTGCCCATCATCAATCGAGAGGGCTCCGACTCTGCCATCCTCGATAATGTCCTTGAATTCCTGGTCATGAACGGCCGGTCCCTCACCCGCGCGGTATCCATGCTCATACCCGAGCCCTGGGATTACAACAAGGCGCTCTCGCCCGAGCGCCGCGCCTACGACGCCTACCAGTCCATGCTCATGGAGCCGTGGGATGGCCCGGCGGCCATCGCCTTTACGGACGGTCGCACACTGGGTGCCGCGCTGGACCGTAACGGCCTGCGTCCCGCCCGCTACTATGTGACCAGAGACGATCGCTTCCTGCTCTCCTCGGAGGTCGGCACCATCGAGGTCGATCCGGCAAACGTGCTCACCGCGGGTCTGCTCGGTCCGGGTGAGATGATCGAAGTCGACTTTTCGAAGGCGCGCGTGGCGTATAACGACGAGCTGCGCGGAAGCATGGCCAAGCTCAAGCCGTTCCGCGACTGGATCGACGAGGAGACCCTCACGCTCGACGACATCACCCCCGCGCACAACGAGCGGCCCGTCGACGGGCCGTGCGAGGGGGCGTGCGGGCTGATGACCGTGGACGCCGCCAAACTGGGTCACCATTGGGACGACATCGACGAGGTGGTGCGCCCCATGGCGATCACGGGCAGAATCCCTCTCGCTTCCATGGGCATCGACGCGCCGCTGGCCTGCCTGTCCAAGAAGACGCGCTCGTTCTTTGACTACTTCTATCAGCTGTTCGCTCAGGTCACGAACCCGCCCATCGACGCCCTTCGCGAGCATATGGTCACCTCGACCGTGCTGTATCTGGGCAATCACGGCAACTTACTCGAAGACAGCCGCAACGCCTGCCAGCTCCTCCGCCTCGACTCCCCGCTGCTCACGGAGGAGCAGTACCGCGCCATCACCTCAATCGAGCACACGGGGTTCCACGCGTGCGCATTCCGCGCCGTTTATCGACGCGATGCCGGTGCCGATGCGCTCGACCAGGCCCTCGTCTCCCTTTGCAGCGAGGTTGAGGCGGCCGTTCGCGCGGGGCGAACATCGTGGCGCTCTCCGATCGCGCAGGGGCGGGAGAGGTCCCCATCCCCTCCCTGCTCGCGGTGGGAGCGGTCCACAATCATCTGATGCGGGCGGGGCTTCGCATGTTCGCGGACCTGATCGTTGAAACCGGCGACGCGCTTTCGGCCCATGATTTCGCGGCGCTGGTGAGCTACTCGGCGAGCGGCATCTGGCCCTACGGCGCCCATGCCCACATTGCCGCCCTTGCCGCCCAGCACGACCTCGCAACGGCGGACGGGGTCGAGTTGAGCGCCTCCGAGGGCATCGGGCGGTTCAACCGCGCGGCCACCGCGGGCATCGTGTGCATCATGTCCAAGATGGGCATCTCCACCGTGCAGAGCTACCACTCGGCGCAGATCTTCGAGGCCGTCGGCCTGGCACCCGAGCTCATCGACCGGTGCTTCGCCGGCACCGTGAGCCGCGTGGGCGGCATGGGGATCGACGACGTCCAACGTGAGCTCGACGAACGCTACGACGCGGCGCTCGCGCTGAACGAGTCGCCCGCCCCTCCCAGCTACCCACGCTCGGCCTCACCAAGTGGCGCCCGCTGGACGGCGAGGACCACCTCATCGACCCCCAGACCATCTTTTTTGCTGCAGAGCGCGGTGCGTCTCGACGACGCCTCGGCGTTCGAGGCGTACAGCGCGCGCCTGCACAAACCGGGACGCGTCGTGCGCCTGCGCGACCTGCTCGACTTCGATGCGGCAGGGCGCGCGCCGCTGCCGCTCGATGCCGTCGAGAGCGCGCGCTCCATCGTGACGGGCTTCAACACGGGCGCCATGAGCTACGGCTCCATCAGCCGCGAGGCTCACGAATGCCTCGCCATCGCGATGAACCGTCTGCATGGACGGTCGAATTCGGGCGAGGGTGGAGAGGACCCGCGGCGCGAGACGCCGCTAGCCAACGGCGATTCCAAGAACTCCGCCATCAAGCAGGTGGCCTCGGGGCGCTTCGGCGTCACGAGCCGCTACCTCTCCACCGCATCGGAGATCCAGATCAAGCTGGCCCAGGGCGCCAAGCCCGGCGAAGGCGGCCACCTGCCCGGCAAGAAGGTGTACCCCTGGATCGCCGAGGTACGTCGGTCGACCCCCGGTATCGGCCTGATCTCTCCCCCGCCCCACCACGACATCTACTCCATCGAGGACCTGGCGGAGCTTATCTTCGATCTCAAATGCGCGAACCCCCAGGCGCGCGTGAGCGTCAAGCTGGTCAGCGAGGCCGGCGTCGGCACCATCGCCACCGGTGTGGCCAAGGGCGCCGCCGACAAGATCTTGATCAGCGGCCACAACGGCGGCTCCGGTGCTGCGGCGCGCGATTCGATCTGGCACGCGGGTCTGCCGCTGGAGCTTGGCCTTGCCGAGGCCCAGCAGACGCTGCTGCAAAACGGCCTGCGCTCGCGCGTGGTGCTGGAAGCCGACGGCAAGCTCATGGACGGCACGGACGTCGCCGTCGCCTGCCTGCTGGGTGCCGAGGAGTTTGGCTTTGCGACCATGCCGCTCATCTCGATGGGCTGCCTCATGCAGCGCGACTGCCAGCAGGATACCTGCCCGGCCGGCATCGCGACGCAAAACTGCCGTCTGCGCCACGGGTTTGCCGGCAAGCCCGAACACGTCGAGCGCTTCATGTTGTTCGTCGCCGAGCAGCTCCGTCAGGTCATGGCGCGCCTGGGCTTCGCCACCGTTGACGATATGGTCGGCCACGTGGAGTGCCTCCGACAGGTTTCGGGCGCCGGCAATTGGAAGTCGGACCTTCTGGACCTCGCGCCCGTCCTGGCGCCCGCCCAATGCGAGTTCGGGGCGCACATCCCCGGCGCCGGCTGCAGCCATCACCTTCCACAGATGGCGGCCGCATCGCATCTTGACGAGACCCTCGACGCGACGCTCCTCATCCCTTTACCGCCGATGCGCGAGCCCACATGCTTCCCGGGAGCTGAACGTCGACATCGCCAACATCAACCGCTGCACGGGCACCATGCTCGGCCATACGGTCACCAGCGCGCATCCAAACGGCCTTCCGGAAGGCTCCATCACCGTCAACTGCACAGGCTCGGCCGGACAGAGTTTTGGCGCCTTCATCCCCCGCCGGCGTGACGCTCGCCGTCCGCGGCGATGCGAACGACTATTTTGGCAAGGGGCTCTCCGGCGGCATCCTCTCCGTTGCCCCGCCGGAGGGCGCGACCTACAAGTTCGACGAGAACATCATCGTGGGCAACGTCGCCTTTATGGGGGCGACGAGCGGGCGCGGGTTTGTCAACGGATTGGCGGGCCAGCGCTTCGCAGTCAGGAATTCCGGCGCCACCGTGGTCGTCGAGGGCGTGGGAGCGCACGGCTGCGAGTACATGACGGGCGGCCTGGCACTCATCCTGGGCGAGGTCGGGCAGAACTTTGCCGCCGGCATGACGGGCGGCGTGGCCTATGTCTTTGACCAATACGGCACGCTCGCCGAGCGCGTCAACACCGAGACGGTTGAGCTCGATCGCCCCGCCGCCGAGGAGATCGCCCTCATCCGCGCGTTGATCGAGGAGCATGTCCGCCGCACGGCAAGCCCCCGGGGCATACGCCTGCTGTATCGCTTCCCCCGACATCGAGCGCACCTTTGTCAAGGTGATCCCCGTGGAGTACCGACGCGTGCTCCGCATCGTCGCCCAAGAAGAGCGCTCGGGACTCGCCCACGAGGCCGCCCTCGAGCGCGCGTTCGAGATCATCACCGCGCCCGCGGCGCCGGGCGCTCACGCCCCCACCTGCAAGCACAACGCCACCAAGGAGGCTTAGCCATGGGTAAACCGGGAGCTTTTCTCACCACGGACAGGGTGGCGCACGAGCTGCGCCCCGTCGACCAGCGCGTACAGGATTTCGACCCGCTCTATATCGAGCCGGATACGGCGACCAGACGTGCCCAAGCGAGCCGCTGCATGATGTGCGGCGTGGCGTTTTGCCAATCGGGCACCTCGTTTGGGCGCGCCCGCACGAGCGGGCTGCCCGCTCCACAACCTCATTCCCGAGTGGAACGAACTCATCCACCGCGGGCGCATGGGAGGCGGCAGCCGCGCGCCTCTCGATCACGTCCCCTTGCCCGAGTTTACCAGTCGCGTGTGCCCGGCTTTGTGCGAGGCCGCATGCAACCTCGGAACCGTCGACGGGCAGCCCGTGACGATTCACGATAACGAGCGCGCGCTCTCCGATTGGGAATGGGAACACGGGGGACCCGCCCGGTTCCCGCGGCCTGGCAGGAACGCTCCGTGCGTGGCGGTGATCGGGTCGGGCCCCGCCGGCCTTGCGAGCGCATGGGACCTTGCGAGGCGCGGGGCGCGTGTCACGGTCGTCGAGCGCGATGACCGCGCGGGAGGGCTGCTCATGTACGGCATCCCCAACATGAAACTCGACAAGTCGATCGTCAGCCGCCGCGTCGAGTTCATGGAATCGCTGGGCATCGAATTTCGCCTGGGCGTCGACGCCGCGCAACAAGACGTCGCCCTCGACCTGCTTGAGACCTTCGACGCCGTGGTGATCGCCACCGGCGCAAAGGGCGCCCCGCGCGCTTGCGGCACGAAACGCCGATGCCGAGGGCGTCGTCTATGCGGTGGATTACCTGAGCGCCGCCACGCGCGCGGTGCTCGATGGGCGATTCGGGCGCAAAGCGCCATCTCGGCGCGCGGGCTCGACGTCGTCGTCATCGGCGGCGGAGACACCGGCAACGACTGTGGGGTACGGCCGTGCGCCAGGGCGCCCGCTCGGTGCGGCAGCTCGAGTTCCTGCCCGAGCCACCCGAGCAGCCGCTACCGCAGAACGGCTGGCCGCAATGGCCCCATGTCAAAAAGACCGACTACGGCCAGCAAGAAGCCATCGCGCTCTCGGGCGGCGAGATGCGCTCTTGGGCCGTGGATACCCTCGAGGTCCTGAGGGACGAGCAGGGAGCCGCGCGTGGTCTGCTCGTTGCCGACCTCGACTGGAGCGATGGGTCGCCACGCAGGATCGAGGGGTCCGAACATGAGATCCCGGCGCAGCTCGTGCTCATTGCCTGCGGTTTTACCGGACCCGAACCCGAGGTCTTCAGCTCCTTTGGCGCGCACCTGTCCCAAACCGCGAGCAGCCGACCCCTTCCGATCATGCGCGAACCGCAGAGCCACCGCTGCGCGCTTGGCAACAACGCGGAAACGGGGGACGATGCGCCCCCTTGCGCGGTCTTTGCCTGCGGGGACGCCCGCAACGGCTCGTCCCTTGTGGTGAGCGCCATCGCCGACGCCCTCGCCTGCGCCCAGGAGGTCGCCCGCGCTTTGGAGCTATAGTTCCACGAAACGACCCGCCCGGCGCGTTCGTTGAAAACGATACCCGAAGTGGAGGCCCCGCTGCACGGCGGCGCCTCCACCCCGGTGCGCCCAACCGAGAAAAAAACGCCGGTACACACGGCCATGACGGATCGCGGCCACGCGGCCCGGCGCTCGACCCCAACCCATATAAGAAATGTGTTACAACCCGCCCCGGCACGCGCGCCCCGACGGGCCGGACGGCGTACCATAGCGCTATTTGCCACCTTTTGACGCACCAGGAGCACGCATGAGGATCGATGAGCTGTTCGCCAGCGCCGCCTCCCAAGGCACCACGCCCGTCTCATTCGAGATGTTCCCGCCCAAAGGCGAGCTCACGCTCGAGCGCGCACGCGAAGTGGGCAGCCGCTTTGCCGAGCTCTCACCGAGCTTTGTGAGCGTCACCTACTCCGCCGGCGGCTCGACCAACAACGCCGCCACCACGCAGATCGCCTCCATGCTGACGCGCGAGCTGGGCATCACGTCGTGCGCGCACCAGACCTGCATCTCGCTGCACCGCGAGGACCTGCCCGCCAAGATTGCCGAACTCCGCGCCGCGGGCATCGAAAACGTGCTCGCGCTGCGCGGCGACGTTCCGGCCGACGCGCCGACCGGGCCGGGCTGCGCCGACTATCGCTACGCGATGGACATCATCCCCGCCCTCGTCGACGCCGGCTTTTGCGTGGGCGCCGCAGCCTACCCCGAGGGCCACATCGAGTGCGACGACCTCGACCGCTCGATCGCCCACCTCAAGCTCAAGCAGGACTGCGGGGCGAGCTTCCTCGTAACCCAGCTCTTCTTTGACAATGAGCTCTTCTACCGGTTTCGCGAGCGCGCCGCGCGCGGGCATCACCCGCGCCCATTACCGCGGGCATCATGCCTTTTATGGGCAAGTCGCAGATCAGCCGCATGGTCTTTATGTGCGGTGCGTCGCTGCCCTCCCCCGTCATCAAGCTGCTCGCCCGCTACGAGGACGATGCCGAGAGCCTGCGCGCGGCGGGCATCGAGTACGCCTGCCGCCAGCTCGAGGACCTTTGCGACGCACGGCGTCGACGGCCTGCACGTCTACACCATGAACCGCGCCGATGTGGCGAGCGCGGCGATGAGCGCCCTGCGCCGGGACCCGGCCGACCGATGAGCGCCGCGTCCCTGCCCACCGCGCTTTTAGAGCCCCATCTGTTCTCCCTCGCGGGCGAGGAGCGCCTCACGTGCGACCGAGCCGAGGTGCTGCGGTACCTGGGCCACAGCGGCCAGGCGATCGACGCCGACCTCATGGCCCGCATCGACGCGGTGATCGACGAGGTGGAACGGACGGCGCGGCCCCCCGGGGCGTCTGGATGATGACCGCCGTGGATGCGCAGGCTCTCACGGACGGCGGCGAGCCCTGCATCCGCCTGATGGGCACCTCGATCGAGCTTGGGGACGCGACATATACCGGCACCTCAAAGACGCGCGCTGGTGCGCGGTGCTCGCCTGCACGCTGGGCCTTGAGCACGAGCGGCAGCTGCGGGCGCGAGGCATGGGCAGCCCCCTTGGAGGCGACGGTGTTCGACGCCGCCTCGTCCGCCGCGATAGAGGCGGCGGTGGAGCGCATGGACCGCCATATTCGCAAGCTCGCCCAATCCGCCGGGTTCGCCTGCAACTGGCGCTTCTCATGCGGGTACGGCGATTGCCCCCTCGCCGCGCAGGGGAGGCATCCTCGCCGCCCTCGATACCGGACGTCGCCTTGGCCTCACGCTCACCCCGTCCGGGCTCATGCTGCCCAGCAAGTCCGTCACCGCCATGATCGGCGTCTTTGAGGGCGCGCCTCGATCCGCCGACGCGCCCGCGCGGTGCGACCTGTGCCGTCAAAAGCCGCTTGCTCGTTCCGGGCGCGCGGCGTCACCTGCTAAGCTAAGCCCCAACGTACGCAGGAGCATCGGATATCGCGCACCTGCGCCCTCTCAAGGAGCACCATGGACACCACATTGCAACGCGCACTCGCCGGCACCGGCCACCTGCTGTTCGACGGCGGCATGGGCACCATGCTCCAAGCCCGCGGCCTCGCGGCGGGCGAGCTGCCCGAGCTGCTCTGCCTTACCCATCCCGAGCAGATCACCGCCATCCACCAGGCATACGTCGAGGCTGGCTGCGACGTGATCACTGCCAACACCTTTGGCGCCAACCGCCTCAAGCTCGCCGGACGCGCTCAGGTGCGCGACGTCTTCCGCGCCGCCGTCGCCTGCGCGTGCCAAAGCGGTGCGCGCCTGGTCGCCGGCGACATCGGCCCCATCGGGCGCTGCTTCGCCCCTGGGGACCCCTCTCGTTCGACGAGGCCTATGACCTCTTTGCCGAGCAGGCGCGCGCGGCGCAGGACGCCGGCGCCGACCTCTTTATTATCGAGACCATGACCGACCTTGCCGAGATCAAGGCTGCCGTCCTCGCATGCAGGGAACAGACCGACCTGCCCATCTTTGCCACTATGACCTTTGAGGCGGACGGCCGCACGTTTTTGGGCACGCCTCCCGAAGTCGCCGCCGTCACCCTCGACGCCCTGGGGGTCGACGCCCTGGGCATCAACTGCTCGCAGGGACCGGCCGAGCTGCGCCCCCCCTGGCCCGGCGGATGCTCGCCGTCACGGAAAAGCCCGTGATCGTGCAGGCCAACGCGGGCCTACCCCACGTCGAGGACGGATGCACCGTCTTCGACATCGAGCCTGCGGCGTATGCCCAAGCCGTCGCCGGCATGGTCGAGGACGGCGTGGGCATCCTCGGCGGCTGCTGCGGCACCGACCCGCGGCACGTCGAGCGCATGGCGGAGCTGTTGCGCGACCATGCCCCCGCGCCGCGCACCATCGAGGCGGCGCTCACGGTGACGAGCGCCCAGCGCCTCGTGTCGCTGCCCTGCGACGCCAGCCGCATAGCCGTGATTGGCGAGCGCATCAACCCCACCGGCAAGCGCCTCCTCAAGGAGGCCCTGCGCTCGGGCGATTACGACTACGTCGTGAGCCAGGGCATCAGCCAGCAGGAGGAGGGGGCCGACATCCTCGATGTGAACGTCGGGCTTCCCGACATCGATGAAGTGACGGCCATCCAAATCGCCGGCGAGCGCCTGAGCGGGGCCGTGACGCTCCCTTTGCAGTTCGACTCCACCGTGCCGGCCGCCCTCGAGGCCGCCGTGCGCCGCTACGCCGGCAAGCCCATCATCAACTCGGTCAATGGCAAGCGCGAGGTGCTCGACGAGATCCTGCCCATCGCCGCGCGATACGGCGCGAACGTCATCGGGCTCACGCTCGATGAGGAGGGCATCCCCACCACCGCCGAGGGGCGCTTCGCCATCGCCGAGCGCATCGTCCATGCCGTCGCCGAGCACGGCATCCCCGCCACGCGCATCCTCATCGACTGCCTCGCCATGACCGCCTCGACCGATCAGCGGCAAGCTGGCGAAACGCTGCGCGCCATCCGGATGGTCAAGCGACGACTCGGGGTCAAATGCACGCTCGGCGTGTCGAACATCAGCTTTGGCCTGCCCCAGCGGCCCCTGCTCAACAGCACCTACCTTGCCGCCGCCTTTGGCGCGGGCTCGATGCCCCCATCATGAACCCGGGGTCGGAGCGCTACATGGACGTGGTCCGCAGCTACCGCGTCCTCAACGGCGAGGACAGCGGGGCGGCGGGCTATATCGAGCGATATGCCACGTGGCGCGATCCGTACACGACGGGCGCACCCGGTGCCGCGCCGGCGCCCGCTGCACCGGATGCCGGCAGCACCGGGGCCTCGATCCGCCGCCGCAGGTGCCCCGTCGCCGACGGCGCGCGAGCCGCGGGCAGCGAGAAGGGAACGCGCGGCCCATCTTCCGGGGGCACCGGGCAGGCGGGAGCCGCAGGCCCTTCACGCCCCGGGGACGACCATGGCATCGAGCACTTCGTGCTCACGGGCCGCAAGGGCGAAGCCGCCCGCGCGACGCGCGAGCTTTTTGAGCACCGTCGATCCCCTCGAGCTCATCGACGGGCACATCATCCCGGCCCTCGACGAGGTCGGCGCGCGTTTTGACCGCGGCACGCTGTTCCTGCCGCAGCTCATGGCTTCCGCCGAGGCGGCGCGGGCGAGCTTCGACGTCATCAAAGGAGCACATGCCCGCCAGCGACGGCCTGAGCAAGGGGACGATCTGCGTGGCCACCGTCAAGGGCGACATCCACGATATTGGCAAGAACATCGTCAAAATGCTGCTCGACAACTACGGCTACACCGTCTTTGACCTCGGCCGCGACGTCGATCCGCACGTCGTCCTCAAGACCGTGCAGGAGCGCCATATCCGCCTGGTCGGCCTTTCGGCGCTCATGACGACCACCGTCGCCAACATGGCGCAGACCATCGAGCTTTTTGCACCGCGAGGCCCCCGGCACGCTGGTCATGGTGGGCGGCGCCGTGCTCACGCCCGAATACGCCCAGCAGATCGGAGCGGACTTTTACGCCAAGGACGCCGCGGAATCGGCCCGTATCGCCGCGAGGGTATTTGGCTGACGCGCAAGCCTCCAGTTGATGCGCGGGCTTTTGACCGGCACGCATAAGGCGACCCCGGCACGTCGAAACGCGTGCCGGGGTCGCCTCTATCAGCTCGCCAAGGGCGATATGAAGGCGCGCCGACGTCGTCTCGGAGACGGTGACGCGCAGGGCCAAGCGCGCGTGCCTGCCGATTCGGGCGCTCGGGGCTTCAACCCACGTGGGCTCGACGCGCGTCCCTGCCAAAAGCTCACCGCACGCCCGTCCTCGCCGGATGTTTCTTGAGCGAGTTCAGCGGCGCCGGGAAGCGGCCACCGCGATGAGCGAACACAGTACCGGCATGGCTGTTGACCGGCATGATGGGCGCACGGCCGAACAGGCCGCCGTACTCGACGCAGTCGCCCACGCCCTTGCCGATGGCAGGAATCACGCGGACGGCCGTGGTCTTGTTGTTGATGACGCCGATGGCCATCTCGTCGGCGATGATGCCGGCGATGGTCTCGACGGGCGTGTCGCCGGGGATGGCGATCATGTCGAGACCGACGGAGCACACGCAGGTCATGGCCTCGAGCTTCTCGAGCGAAAGCGCACCGGCTTCGACGGCGGCGATCATACCGGCGTCCTCGGACACGGGGATGAAAGCGCCGGAGAGACCGCCCACGCTGGAGCTGGCCATGACGCCGCCCTTCTTGACGGCATCGTTGAGCATGGCGAGCGCGCAGGTCGTGCCGGGGCCACCGCAGGTGCCCACGCCGATGATCTCGAGGATGCGGGCAACGGAGTCGCCGATGGCAGGCGTGGGAGCCAGCGACAGGTCGACAATGCCTTTCTCGACACCCAGACGGCGGGCTGCCTCACGGCTCATGAGCTCGCCGGCGCGGGTGATCTTAAAGGCGGTCTGCTTGATTTTCTCGGCAACCTCCATCATCGAGGCGGAGTCGGGGAGCGTCTCCAAGGCAGCAGCCATAACGCCGGGGCCGGAGACGCCCACGTTGATGACGGCGTCCGCCTCGCCGGAGCCGTGCACCGCGCCCGCCATGAACGGGGAGTCCTCGACCATGTTGGCAAAGCAGACAAACTTGGAGGCGCCAACGGAATCCTGGTCGGCCGTGAGTTTGGCGGCATCGATGATGGTCTGGGCGGCCATGAGCACGGCGTCCATGTTGATACCGGCGCGCAGCGTGGCCACGTTGACGCTTGAGCACACGCGGCTCGTCTCGGCGAGCGCGCGCGGGATGCAAGCGATGAGCCTGCGGTCCGCATCGCCGATGCCCTTCTGGACGAGCGCGGAGAAGCCGCCCAGGTAATCGATGCCGAGCGTCTCGGCCGCACGGTCGAGGGCATGCGCGAGCGGAACCAGGTCCTCGTCTGGGCAGGCGGAGGCGATCTGCGCGACGGGAGTCACGGAGACGCGCTTGTTCACGATGGGGATACCGTACTCGCGCTCGAGGTTCTCGGCGGTCTCGACCAGGTGCTCAGCCGTGTGCGTCACGTGGTCGTAGATCTTCGTGCACATGCGGTCGAGGTTCTCGTCACCGCAACCCATGAGCGAAATGCCCATGGTGATGGTTCTGATGTCGAGGTTCTGCTCCGAGACCATGCCGCGTGTCTCGGCGATCTCCTGCGGCGTGATGGACATGGCGACTCCTTTGAGGCTCGTTCGGTCCTGTTTGCATTCCGTCCATTTTAACGTGCGCGCACGCACTCCATCCCGCTGGAGCAAACGGAAACACAAGAAGTGACGAGCCGTCGCCCAACCGGCCATGGGCGCCTCGTGGAGGGCGGCGCCGCCCCGGGGCCCGTATCTTGTCCCCTCGCCTGCGGTGCGGTATCGTTGACCTGCAAAAACAGCCCCGCAGAAAGCGAGTAGATACATGGCACTCACCGGCAAGCAGGTTCGCCAGCTCCGCGCCCTCGCGCATCACCTCAACCCCGTCGTGCTGATCGGCAAGGCCGATGTCACCGACGCCATCGCCAAGCAGGCCGAGGAGGCCCTCGAGGCCCACGAGCTCATCAAGTGCGGCGTGCAGGACGGCAGTCTCCTTTCCTGCCGCGAGGCGGCAGACCAGCTCGCCGAGCGCGTGGGGAGCTGAGGTCGTTCAGGTGATCGGCCACCGCTTTTCCCTGTATCGCGCTAGCAGCCGCAAGGACATCGAGCACATCAAGCTGGACTAACCCGACACGCGTAACGCGGCGACCGGCCGTGCGCCGCACGGAACATCAGAATGCTTTGGGAAAGGGGCGATCGCGGTCGCCCTTTTCTCATGCCGCGACCGCCCTCGACCGCGCCGCCGGCGATGCGCGTTGCCGCCCGAGCCCACGCCACAGCCCGCATGCGCCGACACCGCCCCCGCCCATCAGTGCCCCCCACACGCGGCAACGGCCCACACACATGACAACCATCTATACTCGCCACCGCTCGCACGCGCGGCCGCGACCGCGCGCGCAACGGCTCGAACCCGCCGACGACGTCCCATGCGATCCGCGCCGACCGCTACGCCAAAAGCGCCTCTGCCCCCTCTCGCTGGATAATCGCCTCGTAAGCCATCTGCGTCTCCTTTTCGGGGAGCGCATGCAGCTCCCGCTCCAGCACGTGCACATGGCTGTTGTACAGCTCGACCACCTCGCGCCGCCGCCCGCTCTTATCGAAGATGCGCATGGCCACGCGGATCACGTCCTCGCGCATGGGGGCCTGGCGCAACGCCGCCTCGACGAGCCATGATGCGACGGGCAGATCGTCCAGCTCGAGCGCGGTGGCGATGCCCCGCATCATGCAATCGACGAATTTTGCCTGATAGATGCGCCTCTGTCGCACGTAGAACGAGGAGTCCCCAAAGTTGGGGACGTACAGCGGCCCGGTGTAGAGCTCCTCGAGCTGCAGGCACGCATCGATGAGCTGCCTGCCCGTCGTCCCTATGCGCCTGAGCAGGATATCGCGCGCCAGCATCTCAAAGCGCATGGTGTCCGACACGACGTACTCCGTGTTGACCGCAACGCCCCCTCCCCTTGCGTCAACACGTACTGCGGCCCGTCCGCCCCTTTGGCCAAACGCCGCCCTGAGCGAGGTCAGCCCGGCGTAGAGCGCCTCCGGGCATGCAGGTAATCCTTGTCGGGCCACACCTCCTCGCCAAGCTCCTTGCGCCCCACGAACGCGCCGCCCGCCAGCACAAGACGCGCCGCGATGACGCACGCCTTTCTCCTGCGCCATGCCGCATCGGTCACCACGTGCCCGCCGCGCTCGACCTGAAAACCGCCGAAGAGCCTCACGTTCACCTGACCCAAAAGCGCCACGGTGTCGTCACGCGTCAAGATGCTTGACGCCGCCGCGGGACGCCTGCGCGAGTGACGGCTCGGCAAGCCGATCGTCGGGCTGGGCCTCCGGAAGCGCACGGCGCATCATCGCCGCGCGCTCACCTATGCTCGCCATGGCCTGACGCGCAAACACCGTGAAGTCCTTGGACAGCAGGACGCTCTTGTTCATCGAGCACCACGCGCTCAACTCCGATTGCCGCCGCGCCGCCGAGAGCCGAAGCGCGACGGCCCATGCGTCGACGGGGCCGGCCGCGGCATCCGAAAGATCGAGCAGATCGGCCTCCTCGTCTAGGGACATGCGCGGCGCATTGAGCACATGCGCGCAGCACTCGAGCATGCGCGCCCACGCCACGATCATGCACTGGTCTGCACTCGCCAGCTTGAGCACCTGACGGGCGCGGAACAAGGCATTGCTGTGCTGACCCAGCTCAAGCGCCTGCCAGCCCTCCCCCACCAGACAAAAGAGCTGCGTGGGAAAATCCGAGGTCCTCACGGCGAGCGTTCCCATGTCGATAAACGCCCGCTCGTCGGCAACGGGGAATGGATGCGAGCAAACGACAGGTCGCCGCCACCATGCGCACGTGCGCCGCGATCGGCGCCAGCCTGCGCTCCGTCAGGCGGCGGATCAGGCGCTGCATCTTCGTCTCGGCCGCGCGCGCATCGCCCATATCGCCGCGCATGATGTCCATAAGGGTCCGATCACATGCGAGGAGCACGCGCGGGATGGAGATCCCCTCCCACCAGGCCCTCGATGCCGCACACGTCCTCCCCCGAGCGCGGCCGCCCCCGATCCGCCGACCAGCTCGGCGTACACCCTGCCGTGCAGATCCAACCTCCGCGACGCTGCGGTTTCGTGACCCTGCGTGAACGTGGCGTCGAGTTTTGGCAGCTCGATGCCGCGGCAGCCCCTCCCAAAGCCCGCTCAGCGCGTGCGCCTCGACCCAGGCCGCGGGCTCGATCTGCCCGCGACCTCCCGCGCACGGCGCTTGAGCTCCACCGCCAGGGGCCCGTGCCACCCGCAGCTCGCCGCCGACCAACGCCGCCGTGTACATCGCGAGCACCGCGCCGACCGGCATCGTCGACGACGCCACATCACCTGCGGATCCCATCACGTCGCGCACGAAGGCGATGTTGCCGCTCAACGCGAACGCCGTTGGGTGCTCGGCCAGCACGCCCAACCGATCCTCGAGATTCTCGAGCATGCCCGCCACGTAGACCGCCCGGTCCATATCGTCGGCGGCGACGAGCACCTTGATCGCGCGCATGGCGAACAGCGGCCGCGTGTGAACGATATGGCGGCACAGCTCGCCCATCGCCTGGCTGCGCCGCGCGAGGCAGCGGTATGAGCCCTGCTCGATATCCACCCCAAACGCCGGGAACTCGCGGGCAAGGCGCGACCAGCTCTGAGTCCTCACGCGCATGTTGATGCGCTCGAAATCGCGCAGGGAGCCCCCGCCCGTGAGCACGAGCAGGCATGCCATCCGGTACAGCGAATCGCGGTCGCGCCGCAGATCCCCCAGTATGCCCTCGTACAGCGATGCGACGGCGCGCGAGAACGATTCCAAGCTCGTCGGCCTGCCGTCCAGCATGCCCAGCATCGACACGAGGGCGGGGATCCCCTGGGTGAGCTCGTATACATCCACATCGCTCGAGATGCCGAGCACCCGCGACCAATCGGAGAACTCCTTGGGCCGAACGGCGAGCGCCTGGGGACCGATCTTGTACGCATCGCCAAACCCGTTGGCGAACTGCCTATTGTTGGGCCTGCACGCCACTATGAATTCGAAACCCTTGCCGTGGAGCTCTCGCATTCGGCCCACAACCCCATCGATGGCCGTCGCCCCCAGCACCGGCAGGTTGTCGATGGCGACGAGCGGCTGCATGCGGGGCTCCAGGTGCGTCTCGAGGTCGCGCAGCGTCTCGTACAGCTGCGCGCCATCGAGTCCCGACGCATCGAGCATGCGGGCGACGCCGCGCTCGGGATCGGCCTGCACAGCCGCCACGCGCTGCGCCAACAGCGTCGTCTTGCCAAAGCCATCCGGCGCAATCAGGATCGTCGCACTTTACATCTTGGGCGCGAAGTTGAATCTCACGCAAGATCCGCGCACGCCGCACCGTGCGCTGCGGTATGGGGACCGGGGGCATCGTGAGCCCCCATGTTGCCCCGCGCTCGATTCGCCCCTCTTCGGCATCTCCACTCGCCTCACCGAACTCATTGTGCGCCATGACCGCTTCCTCTCCTTTGGGTACCGTGCGTCTACAACGGTATGAGACGCCGATGGCGCAACGTCAGTCGATTGCTCATTGCTCGTTCCCGCGTTGGATATGTGTCAGGCACTCAACGGTGCATAGGCAGTCCTCTCGTCGCTTCCCGCTCTCCACAACCGGCTGCATCCGTGCGCGCTGCATGCGCTTCCCCTGTTGTAGAACGTGAATTAACCTACCCCCTATCTTTTGAGGGCGTGTAGCACCTTTCCGCCAGTGTGGACAGTTGCCATGTGAGCGGAGGAATTCTGCACGCGAACGGTCAGACGGGCGATTGTCGGCACCGCGCGCACGTGGAAAAATTGGCGCGGATGCCAGGACCGGCGGCGTGGCAGCACGGCGGCGCGTCGGGCGACCGCCGCTGTGATGCACCCGTTCGGAGGCGCCACCCACCCCCGGGCGCCACCCACCCCCGGGCGCCATTTGTCCCGGGGCGTCATTCGCCCCTACGACGCAAAGAACCGCCGCGTCACCTGGATGAACTCCGCCAGGTGCGGGGCGATCCACTTGCGCGCGTGCCAAAGCATCTGGGTCTCCATGCGCACCGCCGGCATGTCGCTCCCAAGCTCCACGAGCGTCCCCGATGCGAGCTCGTTGGCAGCCGAGAACCGCGGCACGAACGTTGCCCCCCACGCCGCGCTCGGCCAAATGCACGAGCGTCTCGGTGTTGCCCGCCTCAATCGGGCAGCACCAACACGGGCGCGGTCGACCCGCTGCGCGACATCGCGGCCATCGCACGAGAGCACGATCTGTGGATGCACGTCGACGGCGCGATCGGGGCCTCCGTCCTGCTCACCAAGTACCGCGGCCTGCTCGATGGCGTCGAACTCGCCGACTCCCCCAGCTGGGACGCGCACAAGTGGCTGTTCCAAACGTATTCCTGCGGCATGGTGCTGGTACGCGATGAGCGCAAGCTGCTCGCGAGCTTTTCCACGCACCCCGAGTACCTCAAGGACCTCGAGGAGGGCGCCCGGGTGACCAGCCCCTGGGATATGGGCCCGGAGCTCACGCGCCCCGCGCGCGGTCTCAAGCTGTGGTTCACCCTGCAGGTCATGGGGTCGGACGCGCTGTCGGCCGCCGTCGAGCACGGCTTTGACCTGGTGCACTGGGCGCAGGACGAGATGCTCAAGAACCCGATGATCGAGATCGTCGCCCCTGCGCAGATGGCCATGGTGAACTTCCGCTACAACCCGCAAGGGCTCAGCGAGGCGGAGAAGGACGAGCTCAACGCATGCATTTCACGCCGCATGCTCGAAAGCGGCTACGCGGGCGTGTTTACCACCGAGCTCAAGGGCAAGAAGGTCCTGCGCATCTGCGCCATCCATCCGGAGGCCTGCGAGGACGACATGCGCGAGACGATCCGCTGCCTCAATACCATCTGCGAGGAGGAGCTTTCGCGCCGCTCGTAGAGCCCACGCGCGCGGTTGCGCACCTCTATACCACCCGCGTTTCCTAAGATTCCGAGGTTCTGGAATCCCTATGCGAAACCCCAAAATGTAAAGCGCACTTTACGTTTTGGGGTTTTTACCCCGCATGCTCGAAGCATGAACGAGTGCTCGCAACATACCTTGGGCAGGAACATCTGCGCCATCCGCAAGGAGCTCGGCCTGTCCAAGGTCGAGTTTTGCCTGCAACTCGGCATCAGCCGCGTCACACTCGACCTCATCGAGCAGGGACGCGACAACGTCAAAGCTCTCCACGCTCGACCAGCTCGCCCGCGCCGTCGGAAAAGAGCCCTGGGAGCTCTTGCGCTAAAGCCCCGTGCATTTCGCGGGCGGCCGTGGCACACATCCCACATAACACGCCCTCACTCCATCCGCCGGCGCGCAGCGCGCCTAACGGCGCTCCTCGAGCACGCCGGTCCGGTACGCATCGAGCAACTGATGCAAGTCGCGGATCTGCTCGCGAATCTGGACGCCCGTGTCGGTATCCCCCCACCATCCGGCGGCTTTCCGCCACGTCAAAGCGGTCCGTCTCGCTCACGATGTCGGCGTTGCGCGCCAAAACCGCGTCGACGCTCTCGAACGCCTGGTGCGCCTTCAAGCGGCACCCGCGCGAGCTGGAAATCAACGTGTAGCCCGCGATGCCCGTCTTGGGGTGGTACGCGCTGCAAAACCGCCGTCGATCACCAGCAGCTTGCCGTTCGCGCGGATGGGCTGCTCGCCCTTGGTGGTTTTAACGGGCGTGTGGCCGTTGATGATGTGCCCTTCGCCCGGCGCCAAGCCAAATTCCGCCATGATGGCGTCGCAGGCCCGCTCGTCGCGCGTGAGCTCAAAATACGGATCCATGGGCTCAACCCAGCTTGCCGGGTCGTCGATATAGGCGCGCTCGAACGTCTTGACCAAGCGTCCGCTCGCCGGAGACTTCATGCCGATCCAGAGATACCACATCCAGTCGAGCGCGTCGGCATCGCGCATGCGCCAGGCGCGCCGGGCGATCTCGTCGCAAAAGTCGAGGTAATCGCGGCCGCTCCGCCATGTACCCAGGCAATTCACGCTCGTGAACGTGCCGTCCTCGTTGAGCGGAACGCAGCCGTGGAAGAGCAGGTTGCGATTGCGCACCAAATACATCGAGCCGTGGCGATAGAGGAAATCGACATGACGCCTCAGGTGGTCGGCGCTCGTGAACTCCGCCACGAGCTTATCCACGATGCGCTGCTCCTCCTCGGTCAGCTCGTAGGGACGCTCGGGGTCGAGCGGTGGGAAAGTCGCGCGTCGCCAGCGGCATGCACGGTGCCGTCGGCCAGGCGAACCGTGCCAGCTTCGACGTCGATGCGCTCGAGCAGCAGGCGGTCGTGCATGTCGAAACACGCATGCCGTTGGATAATCTGGCCCTCGAGCTTAAAGAGCAGCACGTTCAGCGCCTTCATGAGCGGCGTGAGCTTTGCCGCCAGGCCACAGGCCCCCTCGGGCACCGGCTCATACGTGCGGTCGGCGAACGCGACGAGCTCGCGCAGCGAGATGCCGTAGTCGTTCTCCAGGATCTCGTAGTTGTCGTAGCGTAGGTTGTTGCGCAACACCGTGGCGATGCAGGCGGGCTCACCGGCCGCAGCGCCCATCCACAGCAGGTCGTGGTTGCCCCACTGGATGTCGAGTGAATGGTAGGTGAGCAGACGGTCCATAATCTTGGCCGCGCCGCCGCCGCGGTCGAAGATGTCGCCCACCAGGTGCAGGTGGTCGACGGCCAGGCGCTTGATGAGGTCGGAGAGCGAGCAGATAAAGTCCTCGCCCGCGTCCGTCTCCAAAATCGAGGCGATGATTCGCTCATGGTAGCGCACGCGATAGTTGTTCTCGTCCGGGTGCGTGTGCAACAACTCGTCGATGATGTAGGCGTAGTCGCGCGGGATGGCCTTACGCACCTTGGAGCGCGTGTAGCGGCTCGAAAGCGCGCGCGTGACCGTGAGCAGCCGGTCGAGCATGGTCTTGTACCACGTCGGCGTGTCCTCGTGCGCGCGGCGGGTGAGCTCGAGCTTTTCGTGCGGATAGTAGATGAGCGTACACAGCTCGCCCTTCTCCTCCTCGGAAAGGGAGCCGGCGAAGATCTCGTCGACATGTTCGCGCACGACGCCCGAGCAGTTGTTGAGGATGTGCATAAAGGCTTCGTACTCACCATGCACGCCGCTCATAAAATGCTCGGTGCCCTTGGGCAGGTTGAGGATCGCCTGCAGGTTGATGATCTCGGTGAACACCGCCTGCTGCGTGGGGAACTGCTGGGATAGCAGGCGGAGGTACTTGAGGGATTGATCGGTGCGACCGGACGTGTTCACGGCGATTCCTTCCTGCCGGACGGTAGAGCGCACCTCCCCAGCTTAGCACGCGCAATCGCGCGCTCACGGCCGCTCGATGCCGCGCCCCAGCTTTTTTACTGTCTGCTCGACCCCTTCGCAGGCCGGGCAGGTCGCACGCTTGAGGTGGAGCAGCCCGCGCACGAGCCGCCGCACGAACCCGCCTGCGCGCAATCGCCGCACGTGCCCTTTTTGCGCACGCGCACCACCACCGCGCCAAAGGCGACGGCGATCAGGGCGATGATCACAAAATCGATGGCCGACATTGGCCCTCCTTTCAAGGATTGCATCCATAATGCCCCAAATCGGGCACTCGCACCGCGGGATCAGTGAAAACGCCGGGTAAACCCGCCGCCCAGGCGAACCTCACCTGAGGCCCCACCCTTTGGCGACGGCCTGCCCGGCCTTGCCTTCGCTGCCCGTTTGACGAGTCATGCCGCATCGGGCACCCGGACGCCGCGCGACCGGATGCCCGATTGCCCGACTGCGGAAGCGCCGTCTATGCCGCGGCAACTCCAGCACGCGCGACGCCCTCATCCCAGGCGTAGGAGGGCATGGGGCGGAACAGCTGGAACAAGACCAGGAGCGCACATGCCGCCGCGACCACCGTCCACACGCTGAATTCGCCCAAAGCCGCCAGGTAGAACTGGTTGATCGTAAGGCCGACGACCCAGGCGAAGCCGCACTCGTATCCAAGCGCGATGGCGGTCCACTTTGCCGATCCCATCTGCGCGCGGATCGTGCCCATGGCGGCAAAGCAGGGGGCGCACAGCAGGTTGAAGGCGCCAAACGCCGCGATGGCGCCCGCGCTGGGGAAGAGCGCCGCGAACGCGGACCACAGGCTCGGATCGGTCTCGGTCGCATCGGCCAAGTGCAGCAGCAAGGCGGCCGTCGCCATGACGTTCTCCTTTGCCACCAAACCCGTTACGGACATGGCGGTCGCCTGCCAGGTGTCAAACCCAAGCGGCGCAAAGATCCAGCTCACGGCACCGGCGACAAGGGCGAGCAGTGAATGGTCGGTATACTCCTCCGGCACGCCGGCCATGGACGGCAGGTAGCCGAAGGCACCGTTGAACAGGCCGAAGTTGGACAGGAACCACACCACGATGGTGGAAGCGAAGATGATGGTGAAGGCCTTCTTGACGTAGGCGCTCACGCGCTCCCACACATGCAGCGCCCAGCTGCGCAGGCTCGGCAGATGGTACGCCGGGAGCTCCATCACGAACGGCGTTGGGCGGCCGGCAAAGAGCCGGGTCTTCTTGAGCATGACGCCGCTCACGATGACGGCAAAGACGCCCAGGAAGTAGAAGAGCGGGGCGATCCACGTCGACTCGGCGTCGCCGATGAGCGCGCCCATGACCAGGGCGATCACGGGCAGCTTGGCGCCGCAGGGAATGAACGTGGTGGTCATGACCGTCATGCGGCGGTCCTTCTCGTTCTCGATGGTCTTGGTGGCCATGACGCCGGGGACGCCGCAGCCCGAGGACACCAGCATGGGGATAAAGGACTTGCCGGACAGGCCGAAGCGGCGGAAGATGCGGTCCATCACGAACGCGACGCGCGCCATGTAGCCGCAATCCTCGAGGAACGACAACAGGATGAACAAGACGAGCATCTGCGGTATGAAGCCGAGCACGGCGCCCACGCCCGCCACTATGCCGTCGCATACGAGCGAGACCACCATCTCGGATGCCCCGGCGGCGGTGAGCCAACCCTCGAAGAGCGCGGGTACGCTGGGCATGGCCGCGCCGAAGAGTGACCAGCCGTCGCCAAAGAGGTTGTCGTTCACCCAATCGGTCATAGCGGTGCCGAACGTCGAGATGGCGAGGTAATACACGCCGAACATGATCACCGCGAAGATGGGCAGGCCGAGCCAGCGATTGGTCACGACGCGGTCGATCTTCTCGGAGGTGCTCATCTTGGCCGGAGCCTTTTTGAGGCAGGCGTCGACCATGTGCGCGATGAGCCCGTAGCGCTCAGCGGTGATGATCGACTCTGCGTCGTCGTCGCAATCCTTTTCGCACTGAGCCACGAGTGCCTCGATGCGCTCCGAGGCGTCATGAGGCAGCGACAGGGCGGCGAGCGCGTCCGCATCGCGCTCGAACAGCTTCACGGCAAAGTGGCGCCGCCTGCCCGCCTCGACGGAGGCCGGCAGCTGGGACTCGATCTTCTCGAGGACGCCCTCGATGGCGGCATCGAACGCATGGCGCGGCGCGATCCTCTTTGCGATCGCCTCTTCGCGCGCGGCGTCGATGAGCCCATCCACACCCGTGTTCTTGAGAGCCGAGATCATGACCACCGGGCAACCCAGGCTCTTCTCGAGCGAGGCGGCGTCGATCTTGTCGCCGCTCTTCTCACCAGGTCCGCCATGTTGAGCGCGACCACGACGGGGACCCCGGTCTCGATAACCTGGAACGCCAGGTACAGGTTGCGCTCCAAATTGGTGGCGTCGATCACCTGGATCACGACATCGGGGTCTCCACCCATAAGATAGTCGCGACTCACGCGCTCCTCCGGGGCTGTAGGGGAAAGCGAGTAGATTCCCGGGAGGTCGGTCACGACCACGCTCTTATCGCGTGAGAGAGGGGCCTCCTTTTTCTCAACCGTGACGCCGGGCCAGTTGCCAACGTAGCCGTTGGCGCCGGTGATCAGGTTGAAAAGCGTGGTCTTGCCGCAGTTGGGGTTACCCGCCAGCGCGATGTGCAGTGCTTGATTCGCCATGCGAACCTTCTTTTCTCTTGGCTTTGAAACGTGTACGTTGCTGAGTCAGCCGTTGGTGAGGCGAAAACGTCATCTCCTGCTAGTTATATGTGGCTAACTCTACCGATAGAAATATATGCCGCTCGCCGCTACGCGACCTCGACGACAGCCGCCTCCTCCTTGCGGATGGAAAGCTCGTAGCCGCGCACGTTGATCTCGACCGGATCACCGAGCGGCGCAACCTTCACGACCTTGAACGAAGTGCCCTTTGATGAGGCCCAGGTCCATAAGGTGGCGGCGAAGCGCACCCTCACCGTGAAGCTTGACGATGGTGGAGCCCTCCCCCACCTTCACGTCTGCCAACGTTTTCATGCTTCCCCCCTTTCTTACGCGAATTATCGAACCCGAACATGAGACGCATGCGCCCTCAGGCAACCAGTACGTTCGTGGCGACCTTTGCGTCCAGGCCAAAGCGCGCCCCCCTGACGACCACGATGATGTTGCCGCCACCGGTGGCGACCACATGCACCTCGGAGCCCTCGACGAATCCGAGCGTCTCCAGATGACGCTTCACCTCGCCCGACCCCTTAACGCGAGCGACCGTCACCGTAGCGCCCGACCGCGCGAGGGAAAGGGGCATCGCGGGGATCTGCGGAGCTCCATCTGTGCTCGCGACGCTGCGCTCACGCCCCCGCACCTGCTCGGATTTCCGACGACCCAACATCATGCGACCACCGTCTTTCCCCGCCATCAAGCCAGCTCGATCCAGCGACATGCGCAAAGCCCGCGAGGACGGAGCCACGCGAGCTTTCGGCAAACCACTTACTCTCGGCGTTGCGGATGCGCGGCATGTGAATAAGAAGTTAACCTTGGCTATGTTCGCCTTAGTAAACTACCACTTGGACGCCCCGCTGTGAAGGGGTTTTGGCTATCTAATTCAACGGGGATTCCGTCGTTTGCGGTTCTCGCTCGCGCTCTCCTACGAACGGCGACGCAGCCCCGCGCAGATAAGCGAGGTGACCGGCACGCACAGGACGACCGCGATGGCCCCCACGAAACTGTGGACGATCTCGACGGCGACAAGGTCCGAGGAAAGGAGCTGGTTGAGTTGCACGCCATAGGAGATGAGCAAAAAGCAACGAGGTCAGGCTCGACCCCACGAAGGCAAGGATGGGCGTCTGGCACATGGGGCCGATCATGTCGCGCCCGATCGTGAAGCCCGAGGCCATGAGCTGACGCGCGGAGATGTCGGGATGCTGGTCGCGGATCTCGAATAGAGAGTCGCCACGGACATGCACATGTCCATGACCGCACCGAGCGAGGCGATGAGCACGCTCACGAACAGGGTACCGAAGATATCGAGATCAGTCGCCTGCTTGACCACGATGAGTTCGTCGGCGCCATCCTGATTGAAGCCGTTGACCTGCATGATGCCGGCGAACACCGCATACACGGCTGCGGCCGCGAGCAGACCGGCAACAGTCGAGGCGATGGCCACGAAGGTCTTTTCGCTCAAGCCGTTAAGGGGCACCATCGACACCACGGTGATCGCAGCCGCGGTGATGAAGCCCATCGGCACGGCCGGGAAGCCGCGGTAGAGGCCCGGCACCAGGAAAACGCCCAGCGCGTATGCCACGAACAGGAGGCCCACGAGGCTTCGCACCCCCTTTGTGCCGCCCACGATGACCATGCTCAACGCGAACACGACCACGAGGGGGCCGCAACGGCGGGAATCCGGTCGTAGTTGAAGACGGTGTAGTACATGGAGCCGTCCGAGCCGGTATCGGCCTTGAGGATGACCCGCTCGCCGGGGGCCCCGACGATCGAATGCGTGAGCGACAGGGAGTTCTGCGCCTCCACGACCTCTCCGGAGCTCTCACCGGAGGTGATGCGAACGCTCAGGGTTTGGGAACCCATGTACCGACCGGTCCCCTTCTCCATATCCAGGTTCTCCGCAACGACTTGCTCGACTGTCGCCGAAGGGTACGACACGCCCGCCGTCGTGAGCGCGGTGAACGACACGCCCGAGCTGAGCAGGTTAAACGCGAGGATCGCCAAGGAGATGCCGCACACGATGATCGCCGTGGCAATCGTATCGGCATGCTTGCTCAAAAAAGTCTTCAAGGGTGGACCTCAATCATGAGACAACCGAGCGCGTCGCGCAGCGGATGGGATAGATTCGAAATGAGGGCCGGAGCGCACGCCGCGAAAGGCATGCACTCCGGCCCGAATGGCTCACTGTTCGCCGAAGGCGTTCGGCGGGACGGGTGGCCGCAGGCTTACCGCACCTGGCGGTCGCGATTCTTGAGGACGAGCGCCGCGGCGATGACGGCGACGCCCACGACGGCGATGGCCGCGATGAAGGCCGGGGCGATCAGGTCTCCGGTTTGCGGCAGGAGCCGCCCTTCGTGCCGGTCGAGGTGGACGGCTTGGCCGTAGCGCCGGCACCGTTTCCGGTGGTGGTACCGTTGCCGGTGCCGTTGCCGGTACCGTTATTGTTGCCGTTGTTGGCGCCGTTGTTGTCGGAACCGTTGTTGTTGCCGGTACCGTTGTCGGTGCCATTGTTGTTGCCAGTACCGTTGTTGTTGTCGGTACCGTTGTTGTTGTCGGTGCCGTTGTTGTTGTCGGAACCGTTGTTATCGGTGCCGTTGTCGCCGGAGTTCTGGTCGGTGTGGACGATCGTGAAGGTATCGAGCTTCTCAGGTCGGCGGAGTCGGTGTAGTAGGTGTCGAGCGTCAGCTTGCCCCCCGTTAACGGTCACGTTCGTGATGGTCGGACGGTTGCTCTGCCCCTGCGCGGCGACCCAGGTCGGCATGGCGTTAACGACAGCGCTGTTGGTCTTGTAGTACTTGGAGCCCGAGGCGGAGTCGGCCGTGAGGTAGAGGACCTGGCCCTTTGCCGGATCGACGACCTGGTTGGCATCGGCACCGGTCTCAGAGGCGACCGGGTTCGCGCCCTCCATCATCGTGGTGCGGGTGAAGTAGTGGTCATGACCCATGAGCACGACATCGATCCCAAGATCGCTGAAGACCTGCGGGAGCTCGTTGCGACGGCTCTGGATGTCGGAGTCGGTGTAGTGGTTGGCGAGGGAGAAGACGGAGTGGTGGAACACCACGATCTTCCAGTTGACGTTCGGGTTGGCGGCGATCGCCTGCTCCATGAACGCCTTGTGGTTGCCGGTGTTCATGTCGTTGGAGTTGATGTCCATGAACAGAACGCCGTTGTACACGTACCAGTAATCGCCGGACTGGGTGCCGGTGCCGCTGGTGGCGCCGAGCGAGCTGACGTTGGGAACGTTGAAGTAGTCGGAGTACCGGGAGCTGCCGTTGTCGTGATTACCCACGGTCAGGGCCTGGGTGAGGGAGGCGAGCTCCTTCGGGGCGAAGTAGCTGTCGTACTGACCGTCCTCTTTCGCGCCCTTGTCGTTGATCTGGTCACCGGCCGACACCATGAAGTTCGGGGTGAGCTTGTTCACGGCGTTGGTGAGCGTCGCCTGCCAACCAGCCTGGTCGGCATCGGAATTGCCGCTCGCGCCGATCTGCGGGTCGCCGGCGAACAGGAAGCTGAAGGAGGCGCCGGAGCCGAAGTTGCCCGTCGTGAAGACGGCGGGGGTCGGACCAGGCGTCGTCGTTGCCGACGCGATAGACGTAGGCGGTGTTGGCGGCAAGACCGCTCACCGTGGCCTTATTGGACATAAAGCCCTCACGGGTGGCGGCAGACTGCAGCGCCTGGACCTTCTCGGCGCCGGACTCCGGGAAGGCGTCGCCCTCCCTTGTAGCCGGCGGCCGGGGCGATCTCGACGAACGAAGCGTTCGTGGAGGTGCCGAGCCAGTTGAAGTTCCGGGCGGACTCGGTGGCGCCGATCTCCAGGGAGGCGTCCTTCACGGTGTCGGCGGCCTTGCCGTAGGTGAAGGAGACGTTCTTCACGTCCAAGTAGATATCGGAGCTGGTGGCGCGCCCGTTGTGGAGCTCGACGCTCAGGACGTTGCCGGTGGCCTTGAGGCCCAGGCTCGCGATATCGGTGAAGTTGAAGGTCGCCGTCTTGGGAGCGCTGTCGTTGGAGCCACCGTAGTTGGTGGTGCCGTAAATCGGATCGGTGCCGTCCTTCACGTGGTTGTCGAACTCGGCGACGACGTGCCCGTTTACGGCCACGATGGCGGCGTCGTCGTAGGCGACCTCACCGGTGATGGCCTGGATGGCGTCGATGTCCTTGGCGTCGAAGGTGGTGCGGAAGTAATACACCGGGATGGCGTCGCCATCGGCGCCGTTGATGTACTGGTTCAGCAGCACCTGGGGCGTCATGCCGCCACCCAGGTCGGCGATCTGCCCGTTCTTGGCGCCAAAGCTGCCGGAGGCCGTCTTCCAGGCGGCGTCGCTCACCGCGGCGCTCGTCTGCCAGCCGTCAGCCGGCTGCTGGTTGTCGTCGCGATACTGCCACTGCGTCTTGCCGGATTCGACGATCTGAGCGCCGTCCGCATCGGCGACGCCGGTCGTCGGGTTGGCGAACAGCACGCCGCCGGCCACGAGCACCGCGAGCACCGCCAAGGTGGCGGTGAGGGCGCGGTACCAGCGCGGCCGACGACGAGATGTCGTGTTCTTCCCTGTCATCATCTCTCCCCAATCATGTTTGGACCGTACAGCGCTGCTTATCCAGCGCTGCGTTGGGATGATAGGAGCCGAATGTTCAGGGTGACGCATAGACGCGTCAGCTGCGGGTAATGGTATGTAAGGAACAGGACAGCTCTGCAAGCCGAATGTCAGGGAGGGAGGGGGTCCGAAAGACCTTCCCTATGACCGCAGGAGCTCCGAGCACATGGCGCTTGTGCTCCAAAAACTCCGGGGGAGACGGCAAACTCGGCGCGCTTTGGGTGCGGGCACGAGACGCGCTCGCAACCTACGATGCGGGCGGGGTCGCCTTTTGCGGAGCTCCGCGCATGACGAAGATGACATCCCCGATCTTGACCGCCTCGTCGATATCGTGCGTCACCACGAGCGCCGATGCGCCGCAGGCATCCATCACGCTCAGGAACCACGTGTGCAGCTCCGCCTTGGTGAAGGCGTCGAGCGCAGAGAACGGCTCATCGAGCAGCATGAACTCGCGCGAGAACAGGTAGCTGCGGAGCAGCGCGGCGCGTTGCCGCTGGCCTCCGGAAAGCTCCGCCGGCCAGCGGCCCTCCACGCCCGAGAGCCCAAACAGCTCAAAGAGGCCCTCCGCCCTCTCGCGAGCCTCGCTGCGGGACGCGCCCTTGAGCACGAGCGGCAACGCCACGTTGTCGATGACGGTCTTATGCGGCAGGAGAAGATCCTTTTGCAGCATGTACGACAGGCTCCCCGGCCGCCCCGTTATGTCGTGACCATCCAGCAGCACACGCCCCGAACGCGGGCGGGCGAGGCCCGCCACCACATGGAACAGCGTGGTTTTGCCGCAACCGGACGGCCCCAGCAGGCAGGCAACCTGGCCGGATTCCACCGTGAGGCTGACGTCGTCGAGCACGCTCAGCCCGTCAAACCCCTGAGACACGCCTTCGACCGCAAGCGTCGCCATGCCCCTACGCCTCGATGAAATCGGCGCTCATGCCGGCGCCGGGCTCGAAATCCGGCGCAAAGCCCTGGGCAGCGACCCACTCGTAAAGGCATCCCATCGACCCTGGTCGATCTGACCCCACACGGCGGCGTCGGCGCGATATTGATCGGCCAGGTAGCGTTGGCTCGCCACCACCAGGTCGTGCTCGAGCTCGGGCGCGGCCTTGAGCAAGACCTCGGCCGCGCCGTCGGGATCGGAGATGCAATCCTCGTATCCGCGGCGCGTGGCGTCCACGAACGCCTGCACCATCGCGCGGTCCTTCTTGATCGCGTCGTCGTTTGCGATGATCACCGGGGTGTAGAAGTCGAACACCGAGTCGATGTCGGCAAATGCGAAGTAGTTGGTCTCGAGCCCCGCCAGGTCGCACTTCTCGCCCGCCCAGGCCCAATAGATCCAGATGCAGTCAACCTGGTCGGTGCTGAGCGCCGTGACCTCGTCGGTCACCGTGGAGGGAATCATCTTGACCTGGCTGAAGTCGCCGCCGTCCGCCTCGACGCAGCGCTGGATCACGCCTTGCTCGATGGGCATCTCCCACGTGGCATAGGTGTGACCGGCCATTTTGGCGGGACTCGTGATGCCCTTTTCCTTCAGGCTGATGATGCCGGAGGTGTTGTGCTGGATGATGGCGGCAGGCGCGACATCGCGCGCTCGGAAATCAGGTTGCCAACGACCGTCTTACCGGCGGCCTCGATGTTCATCATCTTGTCTTTCATGAGATATCTCCTCTTAACGGCGCTCGCGCACCGCACTGTTTTTTGTTCAACGGCCTCGTCGCCAAAAAGCGACACCTTGGCCGCATGCCTGATATTGCGAGTTGGCGCCGGGCCCTCACGCCAAGGCTCCCGACACCTCAAATTGGGGACAGGCAATCATTTGAGGTGCTCAGGCCAAGGTCCCCAGCGCTCCTCGTCTTCACTGTCTCGAATTGGCGCTTGCTCCAACTCGAAGCGCTAGCGCCTGTTGGATTCGCCTGCGCGCTCCCAGGGCATCACTGCGCGGCGCAGCGCATCGACCACCCACATGAGCACCAGGCTCAACGCGGAAATCAGGAAGATCACCGCGAACATCTTGTCGAACGAATACGCCTTGCGCACGCGCGTCATGTACACGCCCAGCCCGGAAAAAGCCACCCAGCCATTCGGCGATCACCGCGCCCACGATGGCGTAAGCCGCCGAGATCTTGAGGCCGCCAAAGAGCTGCGGCAACGCGGCGGGCAGCTTCGCGTGGCGCATGATCTGCCAGCGCGAGGCGCCCATGGCGCGCATGAGGTCGATCTCGTCCGGGTCAACCGAGCGCAAGCCCTCAAGCAGGCCGACCGTGATGGGAAAGAAGGTTGTCACCACGATCAGCACCACCTTGGGCAGCATCCCGTAGCCAAACCACAGCACCAAAAGCGGCGCTATGGCGACGGTCGGGATGGTCTGGGTGAGCACGACGATGGGATAAAACGCACGGTACAGCAGCTCAAAGCGATCCATGGCGAGCGCGACCACAAACCCGAGGGCCACGCCCGCGCCGAGCCCCAGGCCCGCTTCGGCAAGCGAGGTGGCCGCATGGCTCGCGAGCAGCGGCCAGTCGGTCACGAGCGCTTGCGCCACGCTCACGGGACTCGGCAGCATGAACGGCGGGACCAGACCGGCGGAACAGACCGCCTGCCAGGCGAGCAGTAGGCACAAAACGGTCAAAGGTGCAGCCAAAATCGACAGTGTCGACAACAGGCCCGGTGTAAAGCCCGCACATTTCTCCTTACCAAGGCAAGAAAAGCGCTTCAAAACGCCTTTTCCTACAAAATGTGCGCCCTTATCGCCGCTGGCGTCGACTACAGCATCCCCATGCGGCGCGCAATGCGCTGAACGCGCGCCCCTAGGCATCGTTCTCGTGGTACTTGCTGATTTTTTCCTCAGTGGTAAGGACGCCCTCCTCAGGCGCGAAGAAGATCTTGACGTAGGTGGCCACCTCGGGCGCACCAGCCTCGACGCAGATGCGGTTCACACCGGCCACGACCTCCATGCACAGGTCGTACTCGCCCTGGATGGTCGTCTCGAACGGCCCCACGTACGCGTCGGGGGAACTTGGTCTGGATGTAGGCGATCGCTTCATCGACGATGCGGCAGACCTCCTCGTTGCCACCCACACGCTGCAGCAGGACCTGAATTGCCACGCTTGCTTCCATGAGCATCCTTTCCGGGGCCACAAAAAACGGACCCCTCGATTGTTCGTAGGGGGCCCGCTCGCACGTTCGCGACGTCTGCTGTTTCCAGCGCGCACGTCGGTTTGGAACAAGGCTGCTCGATCCCTACGCCGGCATTACCCGGATCAGGTTGCGGGTCGAAGCGGTGCGGGCGCGGCGTCGGCGTGATGCCGAGTCGATGTCGAGCCATTCGCGTGCCATACGGCGCGGCGTAGCTCGATGTGCGACCCCACGGGCTTCCTCTCAGCCGGCCTCCGCCAGCTCCCCCGTTGGTACATGAGTGAGTATAGGGCAACAGAACCCCGAAGGGTGTCTGCAATGTGCGATTAAGATCAGACACGCACGTTCTTGGGAGGCAGGTGCGCGTTCGCCTATCCGCGCCCGCCCCTAACGAGAGCGGCCTTCGCGAGGCATTCTAAATGAAACGTGGCCTTCGACCACAAAATCGAGATGATTTCCGAAGCCGAAGGCCACATATCGTTTGAAAGCCGAGGCGGTGTCCTCTCAGGCGGAAGTAGCGGCGTTCCGCCGAGACGCAGCGGAGAGGCTACAGGTGAGAGGTGATGACCGTCATGTCGCCGGTGAGCACCAGCTCATCGCAGGCAGCGAGCGCCAGCAGGTGGCTGCCCTTCACGACCGGCTCGCCGTTCACGGTGTCCCCGCCCTCCATCACGCTCACGAACGTGAAGGGATACGGCGTCGCAAACGTGAGCTTGCCCGCAACGCGCAGGCGCTCGACGGTGTAGCAGTCGTTGGAAACCAGCACCGTCACGCCGTCGACCTCGGGCTGCGTGACCTCGCCGGACTCGGGTGCCTGCATAGCGTAGTCAATGACGTCGAGGGACTGCTCAAGGTGCCGCGGATGCAGCTTGCCGTCGTCGCCGGGGCGGTCGTAGTCGTACACGCGGTAGGTCACGTCGCTCGACTGCTGCGTTTCGAGAATCACCGTGCCGCCCTTGATGGCATGCACGCAGCCGGGATCGATCTGGAAGAAATCGCCCGCGTGGACAGGAATCTCGTTGAGAAGCTCGCCCCAGCGGCCCTCCTCGACCATCTGCGCGAACTCCTCGCGGGAGCGGGCGTTCTGGCCCACCACGATGGTGCCGCCCTCATCGGCGGAAAGCACGTACCAGCACTCCTTCTTGCCCAGGCTGCCGTTCTCGTGCTCGCCGGCGTAGGCGTCGTCGGGATGCACCTGGATGGACAGGTCGTCGGCGGCGTCGATAATCTTCACGAGCAGCGGGAACACGTCGCTCTCGCAGTTGCCGAACAGCTCGCGGTGGTTGGCCCACAGCCACGAGAGGGTCTTGCCGGCATACTCGCCGCTGGCGATGGCGTCGTCGCCGTTGGGGTGCGCGGAGATGGCCCAGCACTCGCCCACGGGACCATCCGGAATCTCATACCCGAAGTCCTCCGCCATGCGGCGGCCGCCCCAGATCTTGCCCTTGAAGTCGGGCACGAGCTTGATGATCGAATCCATCGCCTACATCCTCTCCCTATACCTGCCAATCACATGCGCGCACCGGTAGAGGCGGCGCGTGTCCGTCCTTCATTGTACCCGCGCCGCGTGCAGGCGGAGCAAAAGAAACACGCCCCGGCGCCGTGAGACCCCAGCAACGGGCGGCGCCATCACAGGCCAGGTAGCGGCCGATGTCCCCCACGCCCGACAACGGTCGACGGCGCCACAGGCCAGGTAGCGGCAGACGCCCGTACGTCAGGCAACGGGCGACGCCGCCATGGGGCCAGGCAGCAGCCGACAACGGCCGGCACGGGCATCACCCCGTCGCCGCGAGGAACACGCCGCCCGCGAACGCCGCCACGAAACTCCACCGCGTGAACGGCAGTGCGCCCGCAACCCAGCAGCACCAACACCAGCCCAACCCGACCACGACCATCGCCCAAACAGGCAACACTCAAGTCGATTGCCGTTTTACGCGGGCTTTTATGTATACAGCCTTAGTGGGTAATAAAGAGCACCTTGGGGGAACCATCTTCCAGAAGCGGCGCGCATGGGCGCCCATCACCCGAAAGGAGCTCGTATGCCCCGAATTCTCATGATTGTGGGCTCGCTGCGCGAGCACTCGTTCAACCGTCAACTCGCCCGCGAGGTCGAACGCATCATCGGCGACCGAGCTGAGGTCTCTTACCTCGACTGGCACGACGTCCCCTTTATGGACCAGGACATCGAATGGCCCACGCCCGAGCCGGTCGCCGCCGCCCGCGCCGCCGTCTTGAGCGCCGACGGCCTCTGGTTCTTCTCCCCCGAATACAACTATCAAATCCCCGGCGGCCTCAAGAACCTGCTCGACTGGCTCTCGCGCCCGCTCGATGAGCATGACCGTACCAGCCCCTCCGCCATCAAAGGGCAAGCGCGCCGCCGTCAGCGGCGTGGGCGGACGCAGGGCGACGGCGGGCATGCGCAAAGACCTCGAGCGCCTGTTCGCGGCCATCGGTGTCGAGCGCATAGGCGGGCCGAGCCTTGGCTTCGCGCTCTCCCCGAAGAATGGACCAGCGACACCCTCGCGCTCGAACCCGGAACCATGGGTGCGCTCGAAGCGGCGGTCGACGATTATCTCGCCGCGCTGGAGCGGTAAACACAGAACACCTCATCGCGATGCATGCGACGGAGGGGGTCGAGCGCCCCGTTACCGCGTTTTCAAACAGCGGCGCCGCGCAACCGGTAGCTCGGTTGCGCGGCGCCGCCTTTTACATGCCAAGCGTTGTGGCTCATTGCAATGCCGCAAGCACGCCAAAAGAGGCGAAGGGGCCGTCAGCCCTCGAGCGGGGTCGTCCGCCTTCGAGTTCGCCGACAGTCCTCAAACGGGGCATCCGCCTTCGAACGCGCTGTCAGCCCTCAAGTGCGCGTGCGCCCAGTGCGATGGCACCGAGGACACCCTGGTTGCCGTCACATGCAGGCGGCACGATGTAGGTGTCGATGTCCGCGAGCTCCGGCGTCGCCAAGTACCCGTTGATCTGCTCAAGCACCTTCGCGCGAATGCGAGGCATGAGCTTGGGGGCATGGTCGGGCACGCCGCCGCCAAGCACGATGCGCTGCGGGGACAGCGTGTAGATATAGGTCGCGATACCTTGGGCGATATAGGTGCTCTCCAGCTCCAAAAGCCCTCATCGTCGGCCATCTCCGACGCACGCTCGACGCCGTAGCGAGCCACCACGGCAGGCCCCGCGGCGAGCCCCTCAAAGCAACTGTCATGGCTCGGGCAATGACAGGCAAAGTCCTCGTCGCCGGGCACGCGAGCGAGCGTGATGTGGCCGGCCTCCGGGTGCAGCATGCCGTGGATCAGCTGGCCGCCCACGTACACGCCGGCGCCGATGCCGGTGCCGACCGTGATATAGACCACGTTGTCGAGCCCCTTGCCGGCGCCGTACATGACCTCGCCCAGGCAGGCGCCGTTGACGTCGGTGTCGTAGCCGCAGGGTACGGCAAGGCCACGCTGCATCTCGCCAAGGAAGTCGTAACCACGCCACGCGAGCTTGGGCGTCTGCAGAATATGGCCGTACTCCGGCGACTTGGGATTGACCGCCGTGGGCCCAAACGCCGCGATTCCCAGCGCGGCGATTCCCTTGCTCGCAAACCAGTCAATCATGGCGGGAACCGTACGCGCGGGCTCCTCCGTAGGGATACTCGCCCGCTCCACAATGGCGCCATCCGCATATCCGGTTGCGAGCACCATCTTGGTACCGCCCGCCTCAATTGCGCCGATCAGCCGCTTGTCCACGATTACCTCCCGAGGTCAGGCACATCCTTGCCCAAAGTATAAAACTTCGCCATGCACCCGTCTCAACGTTGCGCATGTGTAAAACCGCGCGGAAGGCACTTGCCTTGCGTGCGCAGACACATCTCATCAGCTTTTCCAGCAACGATCCGGCAACATTCGCTGGCTTGGGCCCGCGCAACCCCTTCGATTATGCTGTGCCTCTGTATACAACTGGGATGGTTTTGATACTGTAGCTCGCAGCCCCCTGGGTGAACCTCCTCGTAGACAAGTTCACCAGACCGGCTAATGTTCTCGTGGGCGACCAACTCATTCTAGATGGGCTTGTCTTTGTTGTAACACCCATCGAAACTCTGGTGATACACCGGTGGCACTCACCCACCCGTTCAAACAACCGGCAACGCGCGTCCCGCCCATAGCTGTGCGGCTGGCATGGGCGGCGAAGCAGCAACCGTCTTTGTTACAGCAAAACACGACGGCGATGCGTCCGATGGGTCGAGAACGAGGGAATGAGCCGCGAGCTCGGCACCCGCATGCCGCAAATCGGCCGAAAAGGTAACGAAAAAATCGACAGGGTGAGTATACGGACGTTTCGGTTCCACACAAGCTGGGGTTTTTCTCCCTGAGAGGGCGGTCTACTCAAGACGTTCCATATTTCGTTACCTTTTCGGCCAATTTGTGGCACCTCGCCGGCAAAAGCAACCAGCTTGGGCCCCGCCCGGCCCCATCGGTATGGCAGCGCCCGCGCAACGAGGTGCGCGGGCGCTGCTAAACAATCACACATGGGCGCGAGGCGCATGGGAGGGGCTGCCCATAAACCCGCTCGGTTTCCCCCACCTGCCCAAGATCGCCCTGAAAGAGAAGGGTACCGCACCCCTGCGTGCGGGCACGTGCGATTGAAGGGCAAGGTGGGGTGCCTGGGGAAGCGAGCTACTCGGAGGCGGAGGCCGACCTCTTTGAGCTGTGCCAGGCTCACCTCAGACGGAGCAGCGGACATGAGGTCGGAGCCGGAGGCGGTCTTGGGGAACGCCATGACCTCGCGGATGGAGTCGGAGCCGGTCAGAAGCATGCAGACGCGGTCGAGGCCGAGCGCGAAGCCGCCCATGGGGGGCGCACCGAACTCGAGGGCGTCCATCAGGAAGCCAAACTGCGACTCGGCACGCTCCTCGGTAAAGCCCAGGAGCTTGAGCATGGACATCTGCATCTCGGCGTTGTGGATACGCATGCCACCGCCACCGGCCTCAAAGCCGTCCATGACAAAGTCGTAGGTGCAAGAACCCATCTTGAGCGGGTCCTCGTCCAGCAGGTGCAGCTCGTCGGTGTGGGGAGCGTGAAGGGCTGATGCTCGGCCTCATAGCGCTGGCCGTCCTCATCCCAGTGGAACAGCGGGAAGTTGACGACCCACAGGAAGTCGTGGCCCTCGCGCTTGATCTCGAGCGCGTTGGCCATGTGGGAACGCATGCCGCCCAGGATCTCGTCGGCCTCGCGGCGGGACCGGCAGCGAACATGACCAGGTCGCCGGGCTCGACATCGCAGCGACGACGCAGCTCGTCCATCTCCTCGTCAGAGAAGAACTTGACGATGGGGCTGTTGATAGAGCCGTCCTCGCGGAAGGCGATCCAGGCCAGGCCCTTGGCGCCAAACGTGGAGGCCACGCCGGCGAGCTTGTCGATCTTGGCACGTGCCCAGGCACCGGCGCCCTTGGCGTTGACGGCCTTGACCACATGACCCTGCGTGCTGGCGGCGCTGGCGAACACCTTGAAGGCGGAGGAGGCGAACACATCGGTCAGGTCGACCAGGTGCATGCCATAGCGGGTATCGGGCTTGTCGGAGCCATAGGTGTCCATGGCCTCCCAGTAGTCCATGCGACGCAGCGGCGTGGGCATCTCGACGCCCACACGCGCAAAGGCGTCGGAGAGCACGTCCTCGAGCTGCGACATGACGTCGTCCTGCTCGACGAAGCTCATCTCGATGTCGACCTGGGTGAACTCGGGCTGACGGTCGGCACGCAGGTCCTCGTCGCGGAAGCACTTGGCGACCTGGTAGTAGCGCTCGACGCCACCGACCATGAGCAGCTGCTTCAGAAGCTGCGGGGACTGCGGCAGGGCGTAGAAGTTGCCGGGCTGTAGACGGCTGGGCACCACGAAGTCGCGCGCGCCCTCGGGCGTGGACTTGAAGAGCGCCGGCGTCTCCACCTCGGTGAACGCGCGGTCATGCAGGGCGGAGCGGATGGCGAACGTGAAGTCGGAGCGCAGGCGCAGGCGCGCGCGGCCATCTCCGGGCGGCGGAGGTCCAGATAGCGATAGCGCAGGCGGGTGTCCTCGCTGGTCTCGATGCCGTCCTCAATCTGGAACGGCGGGGTCTTGGAGCGATTGAGCACCTGGGCGTGGTCGACGAGCACCTCGATCTCGCCAGTGGCGAGCTTGGGGTTCACGGCGTCCTCACCGCGGCTGCGCACGACGCCGTGAATCTTGATGGGCCACTCGGGACGCATGGTCTCGGCGATCTTAAAGGCATCGCCGTCGGAGTGCTCGGGGTCGAAGGTGAGCTGCGTGATGCCCTCGCGATCACGAAGGTCGCAGAAGATAAGGCCGCCGTGGTCGCGGCGACGGCTCACCCAACCGGTGAGGGTGACCTCTTCGCCCACGTTCTCGAAGCGAAGCTCGCCGCAGGTACGGGTGTGCATGGAATGGGCGTTTGCGGGATTGGCTGCATGGGTTTCGGCCACGGCATCCTCCTTGTTCATCTGCGCTGTCCCGTGTCGATACGGACAGCTGGTGTACAGATTGCCAAAGCGTGTAGACAGCGCGTTTTTGGCATGCGCGACGCCCCGCAGGGGGCCATACGCGCGATCGCTCACAAGCATACCGGAAAGACGAGCGCTTTATCGTAGAAGAGTGTCCGGCACACGCGGTCTTAACAGGCTTGGAACATTGCGAGAAGGGCTTTTCGCCGTCACCCACGGTTCCCACGCTGAGAACCCAGCACCATCCCAATGAGAAACCTCATTGGGATGGTGCCTTTGCGCGCAACATGCGCAACAATCCGATCATCGACGAAATGATATCGGCAAAGAGATGACTCGCCAACGTGTCGAGCCCCGTCCTTAGGCAGTATGCCCTCACGCCTCAATGAAGCCCAATTAGTTCTCACGTTCCAGTGAAGCCGCATGGCTGTCAACGATCGCTCGTTGTTTAGCATTTCGAGGCCCGCGAGAGGATTGATGCGCCCCACATAGTTCGGCGGAGTTAGCAAAACTCGGTGCGCTTCTCAAAGCTCGGTGCACTTTGGAGAAAAATCGATGCACCTTACGACCGAAAATGTGCTTGTCAATGGTCGAGAAGTGCACTCAAGTTTCATAAGTGCACCGAAGTTGCAGGCGCTTCCCAAGCGCACGTGCCGCCGCGCGCGTATGCGAGCATCGTGCAAGGCCGCCAAATCACCAGCAGTCGCCCGCCCTCACAAACACCGCACGGCGGCCAGCCCACAAGGACCGCACGGCGGCCAAGCATCATGGAGGGCCGCTAGATCTCCATCTCCCCGCAGCTTGGCGGCTCGTACGCGGGCCGCCTCGGCAGACTCTTGAGCGGTCTGGTAGCCACCCGCCGGCTCGCACATCACCTCGCGCACCAGGTTGCATGCACTGGCCACCTGCGGGTCGCACGTGCCGTTCACCCAGTCCCACCATCGAGCGCGCCCGCAATACCCACGCCCGCAAACCAGGCGCGAATCTCATCCAAGCTCACCGGCGTATAGCCGTTCGCGTCCACACCCACGTCGTAGCGCATGAGGCCCTGCCTGCGATTAAGCTCGTTGTACACCGTGCCGCTGCTGTGGACGTGCCCGTGCAAATGCCAGCTGCCGTGCGCCATCGAGGGCCAGTCCATAAGCGGAAAGTGGGACAAGATGAGCTTTTGCCCATGAATGTTGAGCTTGAGAATCGGCGGCTCAACGATAAACGTGCCCGCAACCGCCGGCTGCGCCCAATCCTTGTCATGATTGCCCGGAATCAGGTGAACATTGCGGCAGTTGATACGATCGCGCAGTTCGGCGGCGGCCTCCGCGGTCATCTTGAACGAGTAATCGCCCAGAATGTACAAGTCATCGTCCGGCGCCACACGGGCATTGATGCCCTCGACCATATCGCGGTTCATCTGAGCGACGTCCCTCCACGGACGGTCGGTAAAATGCAGCGCGTTTGAATGCCCAAAATGCGTGTCAGAGGTAAACCACAGCATCGGGACGTCCTTTCGATAGCCCTCAAAGCGACAGGACACCACGCCGGGCGGTCCTGGGCAGTTGCCCCCCGTCAACCTGGGCGGTCCTGGGCAGCCGCCCTCGTCAACCCGGCTGCCCAAGGCGGCTTCCTCGTCAACCCGGGCGGCTACCCCGCCAAGCCGGCGTTCCGGGGCAGCCGTCCCCCACCAAGCCGGGCGGCTACCCCGTCAACCCCGGCGGTCCAGGGCGGTCGCCCCGCCAGCCTGGCGGTCCTGAACGGCCGCCCCGTCAACAAAACTTCGGAGCACTTGCAAAAACTCGGAGCACTTGGCGACCAAGAAATCACTTCCAAATGGTCGCCAAGTGCTCCGAAGTTTACAAAGTGCACCGAAGTTCACGCCACGCTCCGAAGTCCCGGGGCACACAACCCGTGCGGCAGCCGTCTGCTGCTCGCCGGAGTTCACGCAGCGCACCGAAGTCCCCGGGCACAGAGCAGCCCTCAAACCTCAAATTAGGGACTGTCCCCAAATTGAGGTTACCCCGTGTTCTACAAACCTGCCGAGACGCCGGTCACAGTCGCAAGAATCAGGCTCATGTACTCGGCCTTCTTCTCCTCGGCCATCTCGTCCTGGTTGGCTCTGACCTCACGCAGCGCACGGACCTGCGCCAACGAAAGGGCATCCACAAACGGGTTGCGCACGCGCACAGCCTGGCCGAGCACGCGGCGGTGCTCCAGCGGCCACGCGTCGCCCACAATGCGCAGCACCCACGAGCGTGTGAGCATCATCTCGTCAAAGACCTTGTTCGCCAAATCGCTGCGGTCGCCCAGGGCCAGGTACATCTTGGCGATGCGCCGGTCGGTCTTGGCGATCGACATCTCGATGTTGTCGATGAACGTCGCGAACAGCGGCCACTCGCGGTAAGCGCTCTGCAGGAGCTCCAGGTCGCCCAGCGCCTCGCAGGCGGTACCCAGGCCGTACCAAGCGGCCAGGTTAATGCGCGCCTGGCTCCAGCTGAAGATCCAGGGAATAGTACGCAGGTCATCCAGGACTTGGCGCCCAGGCCGCGCTTGGCGGGACGGCTACCGATCGGCAGCAGACCGACCTCGGTCAGCGGCGTCACGGTCGAGAACCACGGTGTAAAGTCCTCGGTGTTCAGCAGGTCCAGATAGCGTTCGTGGCTCGCCTCGTTCAAGCGCGCGGCCATCGGGGCGTAGCGCTCGGTGGTCTGGGTGTTGGCGCGCTCAACCGAAGGAGCGGAGTTGAGCAGGGTTGCCGCCGCGACGCTCTCCACATGGCGCTGTGCCAGCGCCGGGTTGCCGTAACGGGCAAAGATGACCTCGCCCTGCTCGGTGAGCTTAAAGAAGCAGTTGACCGAACCCTTGGGCTGCGCCAGCACGGCCTTGTTGGCCGGGCCGCCGCCACGGCCCACGGCACCGCCGCGACCGTGCATGAGCACCAGGTCGATATCATTCTTCTCGGCCCACTTGGCAATGCGCTCCTGCGCGGAGTGCAGCGCGAGCATGGCCGTGGTAGGACCGGCGTCCTTGGAGGAGTCGGAATAGCCCAGCATGACCTCCATACGGCGACCGGTCTGGGCGAGGCGCGCCTGCACGGCGGGGAGCTTGAGCATCTGATCGAGCACGTCAACACAGCCCTCGAGGTCCTCGAGCTGCTCGAACAGCGGGATCACGTCGAGCATCGGCACGTCCTCGGCATGCGCGAAAGCGAGCTGGGCGAGCTCGTACACGTCGGCGACATGCTGGGCGCTCTTGGTGAACGAGATGATGTAGCGGTGCGCCATCTTCTTGCCGTAGCGCTTTTGGATGGAGCCGATAGCGCGGAAGGTATCGATGACCTCGCGCGTCATGGGGGCGAGCTCGCCATGGATTCCGTGCTCGCGGATATCGTCCAGGGCGCGAGTGTGCACCACGGAGTGCTGACGGAACTCCATCTCGACCATGTGGAAGCCGAAGGACTCGACCTGCCAGATGATGGTCTGGACCGGGCCGTAAGCAGCACGGACGGCTCCGCAGGCGGCCAGCGAACGCTGGACGACGCGCAGGTCATCCAGGAAGTCGTCGCAGCTGCGATACATCGTGTCGGCGTTGCGCGTCACCGTGGCGTCCAGGCGCTCGGCCATGACGAGCATGACGGCGCGATGCGGCTCGGAATTCGAGATCTCGCGAGCGCGCTCGGTGAGCACCTCGCTCATCTCGACCTGATGGTTCCACAGGTTAATGAGCTCGGCAGAAGGCTTGCTGTAGGTGGCCTCGAGCGTGAGGTTGCGGCCGATGCGGCGGCACTTGTCGGCCAGCTTGGCGATCATGTGCGTAGCGAACTTGGCGGCAACCTCACGGCTCACCTTGGCGGTGACGTTGGGGTTGCCGTCGCGGTCGGAGCCGATCCAGCTGCCGGGATGGAAGAACGCCGGGCACAGCGGCGGCACGGTACCGGCCTTGTCGCCCAGCACCCAGTCGTCAAACCTGCGGTACACCACGGGAATGGTGTCGAACAGGGTGTTATCGAAGATGTCGATGATCGTATCTGCTTCCTCGACCGGCGTGGGCTTCTTGAGCGCGATGGGGCTCGTACGCACCAGGGCGTCGATTTCCTGCAGCATATGGCGCTCGTTCTCCACCAGGTCGGAGCCGCCCAGACGCGGACGCTCCTCCAGCAGGTTGGAGATACGGCGAATCTTGCCCTCGACGGCCTTGCGACGGGCCTCGGTGGGATGCGCGGTAAAGACCGGGTGGAACTCCAGGCGGCTGAGCAGCTCGGTGGCCTTGGCGCCGCCGACCTCCTCGGTGAGCTGGTGGAACGCCACGGTGAGCGCGTTGGCCGGGTCGACCGCGTCCTCGTGGACACGTTGCGCTCTGCGCTCGCGCAGGATGCCGACGCGGTAGCTCTCCTCGGACAGGTTCGCCAGGTGGAAGAACGCCGTGAACGCGCGGACAATCACCTGCGCGCGGTCCACGGGCAGGGCGTCGATGAGGGCGATGGCGTCGCGGAACGCCTCGGCGGAAGGAGTGCTCGAGGCGGGCATGCCCTGCTCGTCCACGTCCTCGCCGTCGGCCTCCGCACCCGGGTCGCCGGCGTTCGCACGGATGACGTTCATCATGAGCTCGTCAAAGGTGTCGAGCACGGCGGGGTCGTACTCGCGTAGCACGCGGCGCTCGAGGCGCAGGAAGAGCGCCAGGTTGTCGCGAAGCTCGGCGGGAATGTCGATGTCGGAAAGGACTTCAACGGCCGCCTCGAGGTCGGACAGGTCGATTCGGCGCGTCCCGGACATGACGTCCGCGATCATGTCGCCGGTGATGGCTTCGCCCAACCGCGTTTCGATGTGCTTGTTCTCGGCCACTTACCTCCTTTATTCACAGGAGCAGGGCCCGATGGAACCCGCCCGACCGCTCTATTATAGGCAGCGGGCTCCCTGCCGACTATATACTTTAGCGTGGTAGAGCGCATCTCCTACGTTTCAACAAATTATCGGCAGACGGTCGATGTGCTCGGCGGGTGGAGCCAAGGTATACTGGATGCGCATGAAAACACGCATGAAACCGCACATGCACGGATAGAACAGGAGTGCCCATGCAGGCACAGAAGGCGGAGGGAACCAAGGACCTCATCGGGCGCGACATGCGCGCCTGGCAGCGCATGCAAAAGAATCGCCCAGGAAACGTTCGAGCCGTACGGTTTCGACGCCATTGAGACGCCCGCTATCGAGCAGGTGGACGTGTTTGTCCACGGCATCGGCCAGTCGACCGACGTCGTGCGCAAGGAGATGTTCCGCGTCTTTCGGGCGCGAACTTCGCGCGCGTGCTGGAGGAGGGCACCGACTCCAAACTCAAGCCAAAGCAGCGCCTGGCGCTTCGCCCCGAGGGCACGGCCGGTGTGGTACGCGCCGTCGTGGAGAACAATCTAGTCCCCAGGGCTCCACGCCGTTTAAGGCTTACTACGCCGAGGCCATGTTCCGCGGCGAGCGTCCCCAGAAGGGCCGCCTGCGCCAGTTCCACCAGGTGGGCATCGAGTGGCTCGGCGCTCCCGATCCGGCGGCAGACGCCGAGTGCATCATCATGCTCATGGAGTTTTACAAGCGCCTGGGCTTCGATCTTTCCAAGCTTCGTCTGCTCATCAACTCGATGGGCGACCCCGCGTGCCGCCCCGCGTACCGCGAGACCGTGCGTCAGTTTATCCTCGATCACGCAGACGAGATGTGCGATGAGTGCCGCGAGCGCGCCGAGCTCAACCCGCTGCGTGCCTTTGACTGCAAGAACGACCACTGCCGCGAGATCATGCAGGGCGCCCCGCTCATGCGCGACTGCCTGTGCGACGAGTGCCGCGAGCACTACGAGCAAGTCAAGCGCTATCTGGATGCCGCCGGTATCGAGTATGTCGAGGATCCCACGCGTCGTGCGACGGCCTGGTCGAGCTCGGGCGGCTACGCCGGGCGTCGGCACCGCGCACCGTTCGGCGTAGAACTCGACCTCGGTGATCGCGGGGCTACCGGAGGCAAACATCCGCACGCCGTCTGCTGCTCACATACACCTTACGAGGCTGCGCACGGCACATGACAGGCATCTGGGCCAAGACCTCCGGGTCTTGGCCCATTTTCATGGCGTACCATAGAGGCGTTCGCATTCCTGGGGAAGGGCCTTACCATGCATCAATTCCGCAACGACTATTCCGAGGGCGCCGCGCCCGAAGTGCTCGACGCGCTCCTGCGCACCAACGGCGAGCAGACGCCCGGCTACGGCACCGACGAGCACTGCGTGCACGCCGCCGAACTCATTCGCAAGGCATGCGGACAGCCGGACGCGTACGTGCGCTTCATCCCCGGGGGGCACCGCGGCAAACGCCGTGTGCATCTCCGCTTTCACCGACGATTTCGAGGGGCCCATCCTCGCGGCGGACGCTCATCCCACAACACACGAGACGGGCGCCATCGAGGCGTGCGGCAGGCGAATCTTGGCCACGAGCGACCCCTTTGGCGTGCTCACTCCTTCCGAAGTCGAGCGCGTGTACCGCGAGCACGTCGCCGGAGGCTGCCACGCCACACGCCCGGCCATGCTGTACTTTTCCAACACCTCTGAACTGGGACACGTCTACACGCGAGCCGAATTCGACGCGCTCTGCGACATTGCCGCGGAACTCGATCTTGCCGTGTACGTGGACGGCGCGCGCATGGCAAGCGCCCTCACGGCACCCGGCAACGACCTCACTCTCGAGTACCTCGCCTCGCGAGCCGACGCCTTTACCCTGGGAGGCACCAAGGCCGGCATGCTCTTTGGCGAAGCCCTCGTGGTGAGCCCTCGCAGCGATCGCGGGCGACGCGCCATCGAACGCATTCCCTATCTCACCAAACGGGCGGGCCACATGACCGCAAAGGGCCGCCTCATGGGCGTGCAATACGAAGCGGCATTTGACCCCGATCTGCGCGCAACGAGGAGGGACTCCTCCCCTACTTTGCGCACGCCAAGCGCGCCAACGCCTGCGCCGTGAAGCTCGCCAGCGGGCTTGGTGCGGCCGGCTTTGAGCCATACGTCCGCACAAACGGCAACCAGCAATTCTTCTGGTTTGACGCCGCGCTCGGCGCTCGCGTTGCGCAAGCATGCGGAGCCGAGCTCACCCCCGCCGTCGATCCCACGGGACATGACCGCATCGTCCTGCGCTTCGTAACGAGCTGGGCCACGCAACCCGAGCATGTCGAGGAACTGTTGACGGCTATAGCGGGGCTGCAATGTAGCTAGGCACATTTAGTTGAGGACATCAACAAGGGCTCTCCGCCGCACATTTAAGAGCCTTCTGCGCGCATGTGGGGGCTTTTAAGGCGCATACAGGGGGTCTGTAATTAAAATGTACGGGGTTTATTTCCACACCATAAGGTAGAGCGGCCAATCGGCGAATTGCGACCTGCGGTTTTATTCACGAAACGACTCGTCTACTCGAGACATTTCTTTAAACCCCACACATTTCAATGTATGACCGCCCGCGCAAACTGCGGCGGCCCGCGCAAGCTGGAGCATCCACGCAAACCGTTACCGCCCGCGCCAACTGCGACCGTCCGCGCGAACTACGACCGCCCGCACAAACTGGAGCATCCGCGCAAGCTGGAGCATCCATGCAAACGCAGGCGCCCCTCCTTGGAAAGGAGGGGCGCCTGAACGGGTCAATTGCACCGCGCAACACGCGCGCGGCGACTCCGAATCACCTTGCCGATCAGCTAAAACTTCTTGAAGATCTTACGCAAGAAGCTAAAGTGAGTCTCGGACAACACGATCGACAAGAAAATCAGCGCAAAGCCAAAGATGAGTTTGCCCGTGAGCACCTCGCCCGCCATGAGCACCGAGAACAACACGCCCGAGGGGCTCTCAAGCGATAGCAGCAGCGAACCGGTCGCCGGCGGCACGTGGGAAAGAGCTTGGTTTTGCAAAAGCAAGCCAATCGTGGTGCACACCACAGCGAGGAACACGAGCTGCCCGATGATCTCCGGCGTCACTGCTCGGCGGGGACCCGCGGCTCAAACGCACACGTGGCGGCGAGCGAGAACAGGCCCACGAACAGGAACATCCACGAGGTCAGCACGCTCACGTCGCGCGTGCGGCCGATATGGCCGACGACCGCCATATCGATCGCGAAGAACACGGCGCCCACCAGCGTCAGCAGGTCGCCCATCTGAATGCTGAAGTTATCGAGCGCGACAAAGCCCACGCCCACCAAGCACATCAGCGCAGAGGCGATGTGCCACTTAGTCACGCGCTCGCGGAAACAGCACCAAAGCTATGAACGGCACGAGGATGCAGTACGTTCCGGTGAGAAACGCGTTCTTGCCGGGTGTGGTGTCCACCAAGCCAAGCGTCTGCGCCGCATACGCCGACCAGATCACGCACCCCATGAGCACGCCGAAGCCCAGGTACTCGCGGTTGAAATGCGCTTTGATGCGCTTATGGAAAATCACGAACATGATGACCGCGGAAAGCAGGAAGCGGCACGACAACAGCATGAACGTCGGCACCGTGTCGAGCACCGTCTTCATGGTGAGGAAGGAGTATCCCCAGATAAGCGCCATGGCGACGAGCATGATTTTCCAGAACAGCGGCGAGCGGGCGCCGGCGCCGCGCAGCTTGCCGGGAGCACGATCCTCGGCGGGAACGGGAACGGGGTCTTTAGTCGCAAACGGGTCAGTCGAATCAGATTCGACTGCCGCATCGATCTCTTGCCCAGACTTGACCTCGTGATCTTTCATCATGGTCTTCAATTGCGCCCACGCCTCGCTCTCTCCCTCATACCGCACGCCGGCTCGACAGCCGCAAAGGGCGCTGCGGCGCAGCCCCCTGTGCACGGCCTTCGCCATGCACATCTTCTACGGTTACAACGGTGTCGATGTCGTTCACGCGCCCGTGCTTGCTATTGGCCATCCTGGCTCCCCCGCGCACCCGAGCGTGGTGTCCGCGCCGCAGGGGCGCCACTCGGCATCACTTATGTCTTGCGCGTCGGCCCCCGACGAAAAAACCTTACCATAGGGCCAGTAGCAAGCTCAACGCACCACGCTAAAGCGCGTGCTGGCTGGTTTTAGACTCTTGAGCAGCGCCCGGCGTAACGCGCCCGGCGGATCATCCCATGCACGGATACCGGACCCTCGCCATGGCAGATGCCAGGCCCCTCCGCAGCGGATGCCGGGCCCTCGCCAGAGCACATACGGCCCCTACTCCCCCTCGCCAAAACGGGTGCCAAGCCCCTCATTGAGGCGAACGTCGGACCTCTGTCAGCCCCTTACCAGGGTAGGTCCGTCCTCTACGAGGTTTCCAACGTACCGGGGGGCAAGCGCCGTCCCTCTATAAAGTTTCCGACACTCAGCGACCCGTGGCAGAAGCGGCGATTTCCAAAAACGACCTCACCGGAGGCTGGTCCGCTCGATGCTCGCCGATCATCTTTTCCATCCAGACCATGTTGTACCAGCGGCCGCCCTTGTAGCCGCACAGCTCGAACTCGCCGACCAACCGGTAACCCAGATGCTCATGGAACTGCTGGCTGTTGCGCGTGAGCGTCTCGTCGTCCTCGCCGTGCGGTACCGCGATGCACGCATACATGTTAAGAACGCCCTGGGCCGTCAGCGCGCGCTCGAGGGCGTCGTGCAGCGCGCGGCCAATGCCCCTGCCTGCATAACCGCGCGCCACGTAGATCGACGTCTCAACTGCCCAATCGTAGGCGGGTCGGCCCTTAAAGGTGCTCGCATAGGCGTACCCCACGGGCCTGCCATCCAGCTCCGCAACCACATAGGGGATAGAACGCAAGCGTGGAGCGCATACGTGCCGCGAACTCCTCCGACGTAGGGGGCTCGTACTCAAAGGTGATGGCGGTATCGCGCACGTACGGCGCGTAGATTTCGGCGAGGGCGGGGCGCGTCGGCCTCCGTCGCCGGACGGATCGTGACCATGTGCTCCATGGCGCTCCCTCCCTGGGTCATCCCCGCGTCCTAGTTCAGCGATACGTCCTAGCTCAGCGAGGCGCGCAGCAGTTCGTTGAAGAGCTTGGGGTTGCCCTTGCCCCGGCTCGCCTTCATGCACTGGCCCACCAGAAAGCCGATGACCTTCTGGTTGCCGTCACGATACTGCTGCGCCTGATCGGCACAATTTGCCAGCACCTCGTCCACGATCGGCTGCAGCGCGCCGGCATCGCTTACCTGACGCATACCGCGCGCATCGACGATCGCCTCCGGATCCTCACCGCTTTGGGCCATGGCCTCAAAGACCTCGTGGGCCTGGTTGCTCGAGATGGCGTCGGAGGCGAGCAGCCTGGCGAGCGAGGCGACCTGCGACGGCACGATGCCGCTTTTGGGCCAGGCTGGCGCCGGCGCCCTTTGAGATACGCGGCGAGCTCGTTCACCACGAGGTTCGCCACCGTCTGCGCGGCCTTGCCCGAAAGCCCCTCCGCAGCCTGCTCGAAGAACGCCGCCATGTCGGGATCGCCGGCGATCTGCTCGGCGTCGGCCCGCTTGATGCCGAAATCGGCCTCGAAGCGATCGCGTTTCGCATCGGGAAGCTCGGGCATCTCGCCACGGCAGCGGTCGATGAACTCATCGTCCAGATCGAACGGCGCCAGATCGGGATCGGGGAACAGGCGATAGTCGTCGGCCGTCTCCTTCACACGCATGACCACGGTGCGCTTGCGGCTGGGCTCCCAGTGGCGGGTCTCCTGATAGATGATGCCGCCCTCCTCGAGCACCTCGGCCTGGCGGCAGATCTCGTAGGCAAGGCCGTCATGCAGGCTCTTAAACGAGTTGAGGTTCTTAAGCTCGGTCTTGGTGCCCAGCTTGGTCTCGCCGCGGCGGCGCAGCGACACATTACCGTCGCAGCGCATGGAACCCTTCTCCATGGAGCAGTCGGAAATGCCGAGCGTGAGGAAGATGCGACGGAGCTTCTCCATAAACAGGCGAGCCTCCTCAGGCGTACGCAGGTCGGGCTCAGTGACGAGCTCGATCAAAGGCGTGCCGCAGCGGTTGTAGTCCACGAGGCTCTCGGCAGCGCCGCCGATGCGGCCCTCCGCACCGCCCACGTGGACCATCTTGGCAGCATCCTCCTCCATGTGGATGCGCAGTATGCGAATGGGCACCGTGTAGGAACCGTCCTCGCGGCGCTCGGCAACCGCGAGGTCGGCCGTGTTGTAGGCGGCCATCCCGGCAAGGGCTCCGGACGCCTGCTCGGGCAGCCCCTCGACCATCTGCCGCGACAGGCCCTCGGCATTGGCCGAGGCGCTCGCCAGGCTCTGGGCCTCGGCCTCGCCAAACGCGCAGTCGGGGCGCTCGGCGGCACCGCGGCCCGTGACCCGAGGTCCAGACGGCCGTGCATGCAAAACAGCCACAGGCCCCTGCGTAGTCTGGAAGTTCTTGGCCATATCGGGATAGAAGTAGTGCTTGCGGTAGAACATCGAGCGCTTTTGAATCTCGCAGTTGGTGGCTAGACCCGCCTTGACGATGCTCTCGATGGCGCGCTTGTTGGGCACCGGCAGGGCACCGGGCAGGCCCAGGCATACCGGGCACACGTTGGCGTTGGGCTCGTCATCGTGGCTGAGCTTGCAGTTGCAGAACATCTTGGTATCGAGTGCGGTGAGCTCGGTATGGATCTCCAGGCCGATCACGGCCTCCCAATCCTGTAGGACCTCGGTCAGCTCCTTCATGCGAGCTCACCACCCTTCCCGGCGAAGTTGGGCGCGACGACGCACCCCGGCGTGCCGGTAGCCTGGGCATGGCCCCGCTCCACGGCGCGCGCGAACGTGAGCAAGCGGCGGTCGTCGAACGCACGGCCCACAAGCTGCACCGCCACAGGCAGCCCGGAGTCCGCGCCCGGTGCCGAGCGGCACGGACGCCGCCGTTGCCGGCGATGTTGATGGAGATGGTGTACAGGTCGGAGAGGTACATCTGCGTGGGGTCGGACAGCTCGCCGAACTTGAAGGCGGCGGTGGGGCTCGCCGGCATGAGGATCACGTCGACCTTCTCGTAGGCGCGCTCGTAATCTGCCGTGATGAGCGTACGGGCCTTTTGCGCAGCGTAGTAGTACTTGTCGTACACGCCCGAGCTCAGCAGGTAGGCGCCGAGCATCTGACGGCGCTTGGCCTCGGCGCCGAACCCGTGCGCGCGGCTCTTGGCGCTCTGCTCGGCGAGCGTGGCGCATCCGGGCTCCTGATAGCCGTACCGCACGCCGTCAAAGCGGGCCAGGTTGGAGAACGCCTCGGCCGGGCCGATTACGTAATAGGCGGCGATGGCGGCATCCAAGTGCGGCAGGTCGACCTCAACAAGCTCCGCGCCCTGCTCCTCAAGCGAGCGCGCCGCCGCCTCGACCGCGGCCTTGACCTCGAGGGCCAGCCCCGCCGCATCCATGAACGCGGGAATGACGCCCACGCGCAGGCCCTCGATGCCGTCGTTCACATGCGCGGCAAAGCCGCCCTCGACGTCCTGGCTCGTGCCGTCGAACGGGTCGCGCCCGCCCGCGGTGAGCGCATCGAGCGCGAGGGCGACGTCCTCGACCGTGCGAAGGGGCCCACCTGGTCGAGTGACGAGCCGAACGCCACGACGCCGTAGCGCGAGACCGCGCCGTACGTGGGCTTCATGCCGACGACGCCGCAGAGGCTCGCCGGCTGGCGGATGGATCCGCCGGTGTCCGAGCCCAGGGCGAGAGCGCGACCTCGCCCGCGGCGATGGCGGCAGCCGATCCGCCCGAGGAGCCTCCAGGGACGCGTTCGGTATCCCAAGGGTTGTTGGTCGGGTGGAAGGCGGAGCTGTCCGTGGAGGAGCCGAACGCGAACTCGTCCATGTTGGCCTTGCCCATGGGGATGCAGCCCGCATCGAGCATGCGCTGCACGCACGTAGCGGTGTAAACGCTCTGGTAGTTTTCGAGCATGCGGGAAGCGCAGGTGGTGCGCGTGCCCACGAGGTTCATGTTGTCCTTGATGGCCAGCGGCACGCCCGCGAGCGGGGGCAAGGGCCCACCTGCCGCACGCGCCGCATCGATGCGCGCCGCCGCCTTGAGCGCCAACTCGGGCGTGACCTGCAAAATGCCTGCACGTCCGCATCACGCTGCCCAACGGCGTCGAGCGCAGCGTGGGCGACCGCCGTGGCCGTGAACTCGCCGGCGGCAACGCCTGCGGCGATCTGGGCGGCGGTAAGGGAATCCAGGAAACGGCCACGCTACTCACCTCCGCCCAAGATCGAGGGGACGCGGAACTGGCCCTCGCGCGAGGCGGCGGCGTTCGCAAGCGCGACTTCGGTGGGCAGAGCGCGGCCGGCGTCCACGGCGTCGGAACGCATCACGTTCGACAAATCGCCGATGGGATGGAACGTGGGCTCCACATCCTCCCCCGCATACGCCAGAATCGGCTCGAGCATGCCCACGGCATCGTTGAGATACGCCGTCATATCGGCGAGCTCCGCATCGTCCAGCGCGATGGTCGCATACGCGGCGATCGCGCGGACGTCATCCTCGGTGAGTGCCATAGAGCGCCCCTTTCGGTTCATTCGTGCAACCGGACTATTATAACGTCAAGGGCACTCCACCTTCATGGAGTGCCCTTGTACACATGATGGAAATGGCGCACCGAGATGCGGGGTCGCGACGTCAGCCGCATGGCGCGCTAAAACGTGAACACCTCGCGCAGCGCGTCCGCGCATGCCTCCTCGTCGGGGCCTTCCACCTTGACGGCCAGCTCATCGCCCCTTGCGAGCGCACAGGCCCATCAGCCCCATGAGGTCCGTAGCCGAGGTCGAAAGACCGCCACAGCAAACGGTGACGCCGCTCTCCCATTGACGGGCGGCGGCGCAGATCTGGGCGACCGGACGGGCGTGCAGCCCCTGCGCATCGGTGATCGTATGCGAGAACTCAATCATAAAGCCCCCTGCAAAATCAGCTACTTGCGCGTGACCTTGACCACGACGGAACCGGCGGCGACGGTGGTCTCCGGCTCAACGGCGAGCTCGACGGCCTCGAACTCCGCGCTGTTGGAAACGGCGAGCACCACGCAGTCCTTGTAACCGGCCTCGGCGATGACGGCGCGGTCCATCTTGAGCACGGGTTGGCCGGCGACAACCTGATCACCCTGCTTGACGTAGCCGGTAAAGCCCTTGCCCTGCAGGTTGACCGTGTCGACGCCCACGTGCACGAGCACCTCGACGCCGGAATCGGACATGATGCCCACCGCGTGGCCCATGGTGACGGTGACCTTGCCGTTCACCGGGGCGTACACGACCTCGTCCTCGGGCCACACGGCGCAGCCCTTGCCCAGGATCTCACCGGAGAAGACCGGATCGGGCACGTCGGCCATCTTGATGGCCTTGCCGCGAATCGGCGAGCACAGCACATCGGGGCCTGCCTCGGCCTCGATGGCGGCGGGAGCAACCGGGGCCGCCGGGGCTTCCTTCTTCTTGAACTTGTCGAACAGACCCATGAGACTCTCCTTGTTTGTCCGTGCTACGCCTTATCACCGGCGCCATTCCATTTCGGCCGTTAGGCCATTTTTGCATTGTCCTGCATTATAGATTGTAAACAGGCGTTTTGGCGCACGAGCAGCGGAAAAGGCAGACGAATCGCATCGCCCCCCCCCGCGTCGGCCGCCACGCAACGAGCATGCTAGTCCAGGTCCTCGCCGTTGGTCGCGATGACCTTCTTGTACCAGTAGAAGGAGTCCTTGCGACGGCGCTCGAGCGTGCCGTTGCCATCGTTGTCCTTATCGACGTAAATGAAGCCGTAGCGCTTCTTCATCTCGCCGGTCGAGGCGGACACGAGGTCGATGCAGCCCCCACATGGTGTAGCCCATGAGGTCAACGCCATCCGCGATGGCCTCGTCCATCTGCTGGATGTGGCGGCGCAGGTAGTCGATGCGATATGGGTCGTGGATGGAACCGTCCGGCTCGACCTCGTCCACCGCGCCCAAGCCGTTCTCCACGATCATGAGCGGAATCTGGTAGCGGTCGTAGACCTCCTCCAGATAGTACTTGAGGCCCTCGGGTCGATCGCCCAGCCCCAGTCGCTCTTCTCCGAGATAGGGGTTGCCGGCCCCGCCAAAGACGTTACCGCCCTCCGTGGGCGCGGGCTCGCTGGAGGCGGTGGAGCTCATGTAGTAACTGAAGGGAGTAAAGTCCACGGTGCCCGCCTTGAGCGCGGCGGCGTCCTCATCGCTTACCTCAATCTTCACACCCTCGCGCTCCCACAGCGCCGGAGCCCACGCGGGATAGGTGCCGCGCACCTGGACGTCGCCGCAGTAGAAGTTCTTCCTCGCGCTGCTCGCGCGCCTTGAGAACGTCGGCGGGGTTGCACGTGCGCGGATAGGTGGCGTTACCGGCGATCATGCAGCCCACCTTGTTCTCAGGGTCGATCTCATGCGCCATGACCACGCACTTGGCGCTCGCCAGGAACTGGTTGTGCAGGGCGTCGAATCGCGCCTGAGGGTCATCCCAGTCGCACGCGCCGAAGGTCATGGGCACGTCCTCGAGCCCCTCGGGCACCATGCCGCCGCCCATAACGCCACCAAAACCGCCCATGAGCAGGCAGTTGATCTCGTTGAACGTGAGCCAGTACTTCACCAGGCCCTTGTACTCGGTCATGACCGTGCGCGAGTAATTCAGGAAGAAGTCGATGAGCTTGGGGTTCTTCCAGCCGCCGTAGTTTTTGGACAAGCCGTATGGCAGCTCGTAGTGAGACAGGGTGACCATGGGCTCGATGCCCTGCTCACGGCAGGCCTCGAACACCTGGCGGTAAAATTCGACGCCGGCGGCATTGGGCTCGGTCTCGTCGCCCTGCGGGAAGATGCGGCTCCAGTTGATGGACATACGGTAGCACTTGAAGCCCATCTCGCCAAAGAGCTTGATGTCATCCAGGTAGTGATGGTACATGTCCACGGCCTCGTGGCTGGGGTAATGACGGCCCTCGAGGATGCCGTCGGTGATGTGGCGCGGCTCGCTCACCGTGCCGCCGGTCATGATGTCCGGCACGCCCAGGCCCTTACCACCCTCGTTGTAGCCTCCCTCGCACTGATTGGCGGCCGTGGCGCCACCCCAGAGGAACCCTTGCGGGAAGTTCGCCATGATGTGCTCCTTTCAAATTGACAGGCACGTCCGGTCAAAACCCAACGCGCCGGATAAAGCGGCCGGTCGAGAGCATCGGGGGAGCCTCGACCGACAAATATGGGCCCTCCTCATCCCCAGAATCGGGTGAACCCGAGAGCGCACCACTCCGGCACGCTTATATTCTCGGGTTCACCCAGAAATGGAGAATGCAAAAAGCCGATCAGAGCGGATAGTCTACTTAGCAGTCTCGGGGCTTGTAGGTGGCGTACTCGATCACAAAGCCAACCACGGCACCGACCAAGGAGGCAACGATGGCCCAGACCATGTGCATGACGCCCACGGTGCTCGCCGGGTCGGTGGGCAGGAAGGACAGCCAGTTGAACACGCCCAGGCCACCGGACATGTACCACACCATGGCGCCCGTCAGGCCAATGATGAGGCCGCCCACGGCGGAGCCGATGCTCGCCACGACGAAGGCCTTCTTGTTGGGCAGCGCGACGCCGTAGATGGCGGGCTCGGTCACGCCAAAGAAGAAGGCGGAGATGATGGCCGGCAGGCAGATGCCGCGGAAGTTCTCGTCCTTGTTCTTGAGGTACATGGCAAAAAAGCACGGCGCCCAGGGAGAAGGAGTGAGCGATCACGGAACCGAGGATGTAGTCATAGCCCAGCGTGGTGAGGTTGACTAGCGCGATGGGCACGAGGCGCCAGTGGAAGCCAAAGATGACGAGGCACATCCAGAAGGCGGCGACCACGGTGCAGCCCAGGACGGAGCCGATGACCGGCAGGCCGAACAGGGTGGAGAAGATCAGGGACAGCAGGTTGGTGATGAGCGTGGCGATGGGGCCGATGACCAGGTAGCCGAGCACGATCGCGACGGTCATGGTGAGCAGCGGCGTGAAGAACATCTTGACGGAGGCGGGCATCCACTTCTTGCACCAGTGCTCAATCACGGAACCAAACCAGATCATGAGGATGATCGGGATGACCGAGCTCGTGTAGCCGGAGGCGGGCATGATGATGGGAATGCCCAGGAAGGTGGCGTACCAGGAGAACGTTCCGGCAAAGCCCAGGTCCACGCTGCCCACGACCTCGCCGCCGGTAAGGGCGACCATGGTGGGATACACGAGCGCAAGACCGATGGCCATGCCCGTGAACTCGTTCATCTTGAACTTCTTGGAAGCGGTGTAGGCCAGGATGACCGGCAGGAAGTAAAACATGCCATCGGCCACGGTGTACAGGATGGTGTACGCGCCGTCGTTGGCAAAGGCGGGCCAGAACTGCGTGATGGCTGCGAGGATGCCCTTCATGATACCGGCCGCGGCGAACGTGCCGAGCATGGGGGCGAAGATGCCGGAGATCAGGTCGATGGCCTTGGCGGCGATGCCCTTGGGTGCGTCATCGTCCTCGTCCACCGAGCCGCCCGCGGCAAGACCGCCCACGGCCACGACGGCGTCGTAGACGTCCTCGACCTTGTTGCCCACCACGACCTGATACTGGCCGTTGGCCTGCATGACCTTGATGACGCCCTCGAGCTTTCAATGGCCTCGGTGTTTGCCTTGCCCTCGTCCTTCAACTTGAAGCGGACGCGCGTGATGCAGTGCGCCACGCTGTTGACGTTCTCCTTGCCGCCCACATTCTCCAGAATGGCGCGGGCAAGGTCGTCGTACTTTCCTGCCATGTCTCGATCCTTTCTCTTAGAGAGGATGATTGCTTGTATATCTATGCTCACCACCGCGCCGGGCCCTGGCGCAGGCGATAAAACAACAAGGGGATGATGCGAAAAGCCGCACCGGGTGAGCGCGCCTGCAACGGAAGGGCTTTCATCCGCTAGCATTGCGGCAATCGCTCGGCAACGCGCCTGCTAGCTTTGTCGCAGGCGGTTGACGTGCATCATGAGGTAGAGCATCTCCTCGTCGGAGCAGCTCCAGTTGTAGTCGCGCTTGAGGTACTCGTTGATGCCTGCCGCGCAGCGATAGGCATCGGGAAAGTCGCGGGCCGCCTGTCGAAAGAGGCCGGAGTTCTCCGTCTCCTTGCAACCGCCGCGCATAAGGCGGCGAATGAGAAAGCGCAGGTGGGCGACAAAGCGCACGTAGGCATAGGACGTGCGGTCGAGCTGCTGGCCGAGCTGCCCCTCGACAACCTGCGTGGCGCGCTCCAAAATCACGGTGCTCTTCATGACGAGGTCCATGTCCTGAGAGCTGCCCATACCATCCACCTCGGCATTCACCAGGTGCAGGGCGATCGAGGTGATCTCGCTTTCTGGCAGGTTGACGCCCGTGCGCTCGCTCACGAGCTCGATGCCGCGGCGGCCCAACTCGACCTCGCGCGGGTACACAAAGGCGACCTCGTGCGAAAGCGGATTCTCGATGGCGATGCCGTCGCCCGTGCGCTCGAGGGCGTACTGCAGGTGGTCGGCAAGGCACACCACAAGGTTGCCCGCAAGGGCGCAGTCGAGGGCCTTGTCCGCCATGGCAACGATATCGGAGGCAACGAGCAGCACGTCGTCGGCAATGTTGGCAAAACCGCCGATGCACTTCTCGTCGACATCGCGGAACACGCGCTGGATAACCGACTCGTCCTCCAGCTCATAGGGCATCTCGTGGAACCCCACGCCCTTGCCGAAGACAACAATCTCCTCGCCAGCGTCGGAGGACGCCAAGGCGACGTTGTTGTTGATCTTTTAAGGATGAGCATGAAAAAACTCCTCGGAACCATCTCTGCGCACGAACGGGGCCGCCAAGACCCTCATGTTGGTGCGCAAGTGATGCCTCCCGAAGAGTAACAACCCTGCTGCGGCTCAAAGTCTACGCAGATATTGTTGAACTTCTATGCAATTGTCCGCGAACGGTCGTTACCGTTGCCAGTCGAATCGTCCACATCCTCAAGTCGTTCATATCCTCCGGCACTGCCAAACGAGGTCGCTCATATCCCCCGGCACTGCCAGGCGTCACAAGCCCAAGCGTCATACGCCCGAGCGGCACAGACCCACGCGACTCAGACCCGAGCGCGCAGGCCCGAACGACTCAGGCCCCGAGCAGCGCTGACAAGCGGCACAAACCCGAGCGACACAGATGCCCTAGATCAGCCCCAGGTGCACAAAGGCGTTCCACATGCCGTCATCGTCGACGTCGGTGGTAACCCAGTCGGCAGCGGCCTTGGCCTCGTCGCCGCCGCTGCCCATGCACACGCTCGTGCTACAGCACTCAAACATGGGGATGTCCACCTTGGCATCGCCCACGGCAACGGTGTCGGCCATGTCCGCACCCAAATGGTCGATGAGCACGTGGATGGCGTGCGCCTTGTCGATGCCCTTCACGCCCAGGTCGCCAAAGAGTGCATGCTCGCCCTTGCCGCCCACGTGCGGGCCACCAGATCAGGGAACTCCTCGATGGAATCCAGGTGATCCTGATAGCTCGACAGGATAAAGCTCACCTTGTTGAGGTCGTCGCGGTAGAGCTCCGCCCCATACGTGAGCGTGTCCATGAACGCATGAGCCGAGGTCTCGGCGTCCTCGTCGGTGGCGCCCTTGCCCTTTGCATACAGCTTCATGATCGGCGCCGCTGCCTCGCTAAAGTGCTCGCTCGCAAATAGGCCGTTGTTGGACTCGAGGTAGAACTCCAGTCCGCGCTCATGCAGCCAGTCCACAATATGACGGCACTGCTCCGCCGTGATGAGCTGGTGCATCACCACCTCGCCGTCCGATTCCACGTAACAGCCGTTGCCGCCGATCATGCCGTCGAAGCCGATCTCCCAGATCTCAGCCGGGTTCTCGGCCTTGCTGCGACCGGTGCACATGTACGCGCGGTGCCCGTTGGCGCGCGCCCGCTTGATGGCATCCTTGGCGCTTTGCGGCACGTTGTTCTCGTAGTCGGTGATCGTACCGTCCACGTCAAGGAAGATGACCTTGCGCCCCGCCATTACTCCAGGCCCTCCGCGCCTTTGGACTTGATGATCTTCTGGTACGCAAAGAACGGGTCCTTGCGACGGCCCTCATAGGTGCCGGTGCCGTCGTCGTGCTTGTCCACGTGGATAAAGCCGTAACGCTTGCGCATTTCACCCGTGCCGGCGCTCACCAGGTCGATGGGGCCCCACCCAGGTGTAGCCAACCAGGTCGACGCCGTCGGCGATGGCCTCGCCCATGGCGCGCACGTGGCTCTTGAGGTAGTCGATGCGGTACTGGTCGTGAATGGAACCGTCCTCCTCGACCGTATCGTAGGCGCCATGCCGTTCTCGACCACCATCAGCGGGATCTCGTAGCGGGCGTAGATCTCGTTGAGCGCCACACGCAGGCCCAGCGGGTCGATCTGCCAGCCCCAGTCGGTGCTCTTGAGATAGGGGTTCTTGCCGCCAAAGGTCATGTTGCCCCGCGTCGTCTCCTGGTCGGCGTGGGTGCCCACCGTGGAGGACATGTAGTAGGAGAAGGTGTAGAAGTCCACCTTGCCGGCGGCGATGTCCTCGAGGTCGCCCTCGCGGATATCGAGCTCGATGCCGTTTTCCGCCCAGTAACGCTTGGCGTAGAACGGGTAGGCGCCGCGCACCTGCACATCCGAGCAGTACCAGTTCATGCGGTTCATTTCCTGCTGATTGGCAAAGACGTCCTCGGGGTCGCACGTGGCGGTGTAGGACAGGATGAAAGCAGTCCATGTTGCCCATTTTGAACTGCGGGTACTTCTCGTGCGCAAGCCTAACCACACGGCCGCTCGCCACAAACTGATGGTGAAGCGCCTGGTAGCACTGCTGCGGGGGTCACCTTGACCTCGGAGGCGGGGCCCTCAAAACCGCGGATCATCGAGGTCTCGAACAGCGCGCCCATGCGCGACGTACCGCAGTTGATCTCGTTAAAGGTGAGCCAGTAGGTCACCTTGTCCTGATAGCGGTCGAACACGGTGGCGCAGTAGCGCTCGAACAGGTCGATGAGCTCGCGGCTCTCCCAGCCGTTGTACTTCTCGACCAGGTGATACGGCATCTCGTAGTGCGAGAGGGTCACCAGCGGCTCGATGCCGTGCTCGCGGCAGCAATCAAACACGCGGTCGTAAAAGGCGAGGCCCGCCTCGTTGGGCTGGGCGTCATCGCCGTTGGGGAAGATGCGACTCACGCGATGGACATGCGGAACATGTTGAAGCCCATCTCGGAAAAGAGGGCGATGTCCTCCTCATAGCGATGATAGAAGTCGATGCCGTCGTGGTTGGGATACAGCTTGTCGGGGTGAATCTCGAGCGTGATCTCGCGCGGCTTCTCGTAGCTGCCGCCCATGAAGTGGTCGTCGACGGACGGGCCGCGGCCGTCGACATTCCATGCGCCCTCAAGCTGGTTGGCGGCAGTCGCGCCGCCCCAATAAAAGACCCTTGGGGAACGAAACCGTTGAATTTGCCATGTTTTTTCTCCTTCTTTCTGACTTTTAGTACGGGAAAAGGTGGTTGGGGGATGTAGGGGATGGAATGAGAGGTCGAAACTGAAAATGTGTGGGGTTCGTTGGAGACATCGCAAGTAGACCTGGCTTGAGACGCAGTAAAACCGCAGGTCGCAGACAACGAGATGCCCGACTATCCATCAAGAACTCAATAAACCACGCACTTTTTATTTACCGACACCCCAAACGTAAGGTGAATGCACGTCAGCGCCCCATACGCGGGGCGTTTGTCTACCAGCGCCCCACAGGAGAAGGGCTTGCTTGCCAGCACCCATACGCGAAGGGCATATTTGCCACATCCTGCGCGGAGCACTTGCTTGCCAGCATCCTGCGAGAGGCGCTTGTTACCAGCACCTCATACGCGAGGTGTTTGCAAACGCCCGTACGCGAGGTGCTAGCAAGCTCCCCATACACGAGGTGCCTCAAGCGCCCCATATGCAGGGCATACGAGGCACACCCCCGCATTCCCGGAACAAACACCAAAGACGCGGCGGGAGGCACCCTCTTGCCAGGGCAAACCGCCAAAGGAAACGGCGGGTGCCCTCCCTTGTAGGGCAGGCGCCCCCATCGCGAAACCCCTAGTCCAGATCCTCACCGTTGGTCGCAATGACCTTCTTTGTACCAGTCGAAGCTCTTCTTCTTGGAGCGCGCGAGGGTGCCGTTGCCGGCATCGTCGCGGTCGACGTAGATAAAGCCGTAGCGCTTGGACATCTCGCCCGTGCCGGCGCTCACCAGGTCGATGGGTCCCCACGTGGTGTAGCCGAGCAGGTCGACACCGTCCTCGGTCACCGCGTCGCGCATGGCCTCGATGTGCTGGCGCAGGTAGTCGATGCGGTAATCGTCGTTGATGGAGCCGTCCTCCTCGACGACGTCCTTCGCGCCCAGGCCGTTCTCCACCACGAACAGCGGCTTCTGATAGCGGTCGTAGAGGTCGTTGAGGGTGATGCGAAACCCGAGCGGGTCGATGGCCCAGCCCCACTGGCTCTCCTTGAGGTAGGGATTCTTGGCGCCCGCGAATGCGTTGCCCTCGGTCTTGGCGGCGTCGGAGCCCTCGCCGGCAGCGCAGCGCGTGGAGTAGTAGCTGAAGGAGATAAAGTCCACCGTGTTCTCGGCCAGGATCCGCTTGTCCTCCTCGGTCATCCCGACGTCGATGCCCTCGCGCTCGAGCTTCTTGAGCGCGTACGCCGGATAGTAACCGCGGCTCTGCACGTCCACGAAGAAATAGTTGTCCTGGTTCTCGAGCTGAGCGGCGCGCACGTCCTCCGGGCGGCAGCTGTAGGGGTAGTAGCTGCCGGCGGCGAGCATGCAACCGATCTTGACCTCGGGGTCGATCTCGTGCGCGATCTTGGTTGCCCAAGCGCTCGCGACAAGCTCGTTGTGCGCGGCGAGGTACTCGACGGCCTTCTTGTTCTCGCCCTCCTCAAACACCAGACCGGCGCCCATGAACGGCAGGTGCAGAATCATGTTGATCTCGTTGAAGGTGAGCCAGTACTTCACCAGGCCTGTAGCGGGTGAAGAGCACCGTGGCGAGGTTCTTGTAGAAGTCGATGAGCTTGCGGTTGCGCCAGCCACCATACTCCTTGATGAGGTGAATGGGGCAGTCGAAGTGCGTGATGGTGACGAGCGGCTCGATGCCGTACTTCCGGCACTCGCGAAACACGTCCTCGTAGAAGGCGAGGCCGGCCTCGTTGGGCTCGGACTCGTCGCCGTTGGGGAAAATGCGCGTCCAAGCGAGGCTCATGCGAAAGGTCTTGAAGCCCATCTCGGCGAAGAGAGCAATGTCCTCCTCGTAGTGGTGGTAAAGTCGATGCCGCTCTGCGCGGGGTAGTAGTAGCCGTCCTCAAAGTCGAGCATCTTGCGCACGCCGGCGCCCACGGCGAAGCGCTCGGGGCCGTGCGGCATCACGTCGACGTTGGCCAAGCCGCGCCCGTCGACGTTATACGCGCCCTCGCACTGGTTTGCGGCGGTGGCGCCGCCCCACAGGAAGTCATCGCGAAAAACCCATTGTGCATCCCTTCTCGTCTGCCGCCGACGCTTGAGCCCTCTGCGTGCACGTCGGCAGGTCCTCGCGTTCAGTATGCAAGGCACGGGCATGCGCCACAATGGATTTGCGGGAACCTGATACTTCTTTTCTTATGCAAATCGCCAACGCCACCAGAGCGTTGATACGTCCTGATACCTTTTGTGTTCGATGCGGGTGCTATTTTGTCGCAAGCTCGCCGACTAGGTGTTAAGTGCCAAGACGTTGTTTACATCCGGATGGTGACAAAATAGGGAGGCCTCCCGCATGCTGTGAGTTGTCTAGACGAACAGCAGAGGAGCCCTCCCATGGAGCAACATCCTAACGCAAGGCTCACCCCGAGGGGGCGAGAGACCCCTTGTCTCCCGCATAGAGTCCGGCCTCGGCGTCGCCGAGGCCGCCCGCCAGATGGGCGTCAGCCGCCAGACCGCCAGCAAGTGGCTGCGCCGCAGCAGGTCCGGCGAGGGGCTGGGCGACCGCAGCAGCCGACCGCGCAGGCTGGCCAGGCTCACGCCGCCCGAGGCCGAGGAGCGGGTCGCGGCCGCCAGGCGGGAGCTCATGCTCGCGCCCCTCGGGCTGGCGGCCGCCACCGGCGTGCCGGCCCGCACCTGCGCCAGGATCGTGGCGAGGCGCGGGATGCCCAGGCTCGCCGACGTCGACCGGGTCACGGGCGAGGTCCGGCGGCGCGGGCCCGTCACCCCCGTGCGCTACGAGCGCGAGAGGCCCGGGGAGCTGGTCCACGTGGACATCAAGAAGGTCGCGAGGATCCCGGACGGCGGCGGCTGGAGGCCCGCGGGGAGTCCGTCCTCGCGCACCCGGACTCGGGAGGCGGCTACGCCTGCCTGCACGTCGCAGTGGACGACTTCAGCCGCGTCGCCTACGCCGAGCTGCTGCCCGACGAGCGGAAGGGCACCTGCGCGGCGTTCATGCGGCGGGCCCTGCGCTTCTACGCGGGCCTCGGCCTGACGGTGGAGCGCGTCATGACCGACAACGGCCCGGGCTACCGCAGCGGCGAGTTCAACGAGCTGCTCGCCGCCGCCGGCGTCCGGCACGTCTACACGAGGCCCTACAGCCCGTGGCAGAACGGCAAGGTGGAGCGGATGAACCGCACTATCGCGCAGGAGTGGCAGTACGGAAGGGCATGGGAGGCGAGGCCGGGAGGGCGGACGCCCTCCCGGCCTTCATCGAGCGCTACAATTGGGAGCGTCCGCACAGCGCGTGCGGGGGCCTGCCGCCCATGTCGCGCATCGTGGGTGTAAACAACCTATTGGCACACAACAACTAGGGCTCGCACCAAAGATGCGCTGTCGATCGTTGGCCTGCGACAACGCCGGAATCGCCGTAGGCACTCGGGCCACGTAGTTGGATGCCAGCACAAACCGTTGATGACCGGGCACAAACGAAAGAACGAAGGCGAGCATCCTTACTCGAGTCGGCCAACCCCTCGAAGGCGACCAGCCCCTACTCGAAGTAATGCATCTTGTTGGTGGGGAACCCGATGGTCACGGCAAAGAACTCGCCGGCACGAGAGTCCGCCCGCACGGTCAGACCCATCTTGTCGCACAAGCGTTTGACCAGGTAGAGGCCAATGCCCGTCGCCCTCTTGCCCGTGCGGCCGTTGTCCCCCCGGTAAACCCGCGGTCAAACACGCGCGGCAGGTCCGACTCGCTCACGCCGCAGCCGTTGTCGCGCACCTCAAGCTCGATACGCTCGCTGGAACGGCCCTCGTCGATCAAGCGGCTGGTGAACACGATCTCCGCGCCCTCGCCCTGCGCGTACTTGGCGCTGTTTTGGATGAGCTGCCCCAAAATGAACGTCATCCACTTCTCGTCGGTAAACACCGTATGGTCGAGCCCCACGCGAAACGGCGACACGTGCGCGCCCATGAGCACGCGCGCGTTGGCACGGACCGCATCGCCCACGAGCTTTGCAGCCCGTAGGCGCGAATCAGATAGTCGCGGTCGAGCGACTCAGAGCGCGCGAAGAACAGCGCTTGCTCGATATAGCCCTCAACGCGGTCAAGCTCCTCGCCCAGCGCCTCGGTCTTGTCCAAAAGCCGCTCGCCCGTCTCATCGGCGGGCACCGCCTCCATGAGGTTTTCGAGCATGAGATGGGCCGCCGCAAGCGGGGACTTCGCCTCGTGCACCCAGGTTTAAACGTACTCGCGGTAATCCTGCGCCTGGCGGCGATACTCCGACACGTCGTCGTGTGCCGCCTTGGAAACGGTCCGCAGGGCGTCGTAGGCGAGTCGACCCTCAAGGTAATCGGGGCCGTCGACCATCTCGGTAATCCACAAAGGGGTGCTCGATGTCGTCGATGCACGCGGCGAGGTCAGCATAGAAGGAGCGCTTGCGCTGATAATCGAAAGCACGCCGGCAACCGCGGCGCCCACGATGATCACGCACAGTATCACCGTCACGCCCGCGCTCGCGCCTCCCACAAGGGCGATGAACGCGCACAAAATCGCGCCGAGGCACGGCAGTGCCAAATGGGGCCACGACGAGGTGATGAATTGCGACAGCTTCATAATGCCCCCTTACACCGAGTACCCGCGGCCTCGGTGCGTGGTGAGATACCCCGTCACGCCGATCTTTTCAAGCGTGGCGCGCAGACGGTTGATGTTGACGGTGAGCGTGTTGTCATCCACGAACGCATCGGAGTCCCACAGGTCGCGCATGATGGCCTCGCGGCTCACGATGGTCCCCGCCTTGCCGATGAGCAGCGAGAGGATGCGCATCTCGTTTTTGGTGAGCTCGATGGAGCGGCCGGTCTCGACCGCCGTCGCCGTGGAACGCGAGGGTCGAGGGTCACGCCGTTGTGCTCGAGCGCGCGGCCGGCTTCCTGGGAGCCCTGGGTGCGGCGCAGCAGCGCCTGCACGCGCGCCACGAGCACGCGCGCGCTGTACGGCTTGGAAACGAAGTCGTCGGCCCCCATGGTCATGCTCATGACCTCGTCGACCTCGGTCACCCGCGAGGTGAGCACGATCACGGGGATGTCGGACTGTTGGCGCAGCTCGCGGCAGATGAGCTGGCCGTCGGTGCCGGGCAGCGTGAGGTCAAGCAGCACGAGGTCGGGGCGCGCGGCGAGGATGTCCTCGACCACATGGTCGAACGTCAGGCAATATGACGCCTCATAGCCCTGGCGCTCCAGAACCTCGATGACCTCGTTGCGAATCGGGGCGTCGTCCTCGACCACGAATATGCGCGCCATCCCGCGACCTTCCTCTCTGCCGTCCGTGCTCCCGCCGCCCTTGCCTGCGCCGTCCGCGCTTCAGCCGTCCTTGCTTTCGCCGTTCGCGTTTCCGTCGTCCGTGCTCCCACCGCCCAGGCGCGCGGGCGCAATTCGCGCCGCGTCCAATCGGGCGGCGTGTGCCGTTCTCCCATTATGCCCCGCCGCGCTATACGTCAGAGTCGACACGACGCGGAGCTTGCAGCAATGTAAGGGACGCGGCGCGCATCAAAAGCGACAAAAGCAACAACCTAAGCCAAGAGCTTGGCGACACCTTGCGACAGAAAACAAGCCAGATCGACGGTAGATGCTTGCGACAAAGAGTGGGACGACACTTCCCCACCGGGAACGGCAGCTGCCTCAACAGGGGCACCAACCAACTCGGCGGCGCACCGCATCAAGGCGAACAACCCGGCTGCCTAGGGCGAAAAGCTTGGCGATGCCCTGAGACAGGAACTGGGCCAACTCGGCGGCGCGCCCGGCGGCACCGGTCTCCACGACCACGCCGTGCTCGTCGGAAACCAAGAACACCACGGCGTCGTCCCAAGATCGGCGACGAACTCCTCGACCGAATCTGCGCCCGCAAGCGCACGCTCGACCGCGCACCCGCGCGTTGACGCCAGCTGCTCCACCAGCGTGGCGGCGCCGCACAGGGGCTCGCCCTCGCGCGCGGCGAGCAGCACTCGGCCGTCCGCCGTCACCGCGCCGAGCAGCTCGGGCGCCACGGCGGCGACCACCTCCTCAGCACGCGCCGCTGCCGCACGGGACACGAGCGCCGCACGCGAGCAATCGGCCAGCGGCTCATACGGGCCCACGCTCATAAGCGCGTCGCCGTTGACGTCGATGACCAGCATGAGCACGCCGTTCGGGTCGTCGTACTCGCCCGCCGCCAGCGACCACTCCACGTGCTGCTTGGCCCACGAGAGCATGTTGGTGGTAAGCGGCGCCCCGTTCACCACGCGATGCGACAGGGCGCGGATGTGCCGGTTGAGCAGAGGAACCCCGCTCGGCGCGCCATGCGCCAGCGGCACACGAGCGCGGGCTCGGCGAGGGTGAACTTCTCCAGCCCGCGCTCCTGCTCGGCGCAAAACGTCTCGTACGCGGCGCATTCCTCCGCCGAATTGAAAAAACGAATCCAGCTCGCTCACGGCAAATCCCTCCATATGATGCGAAAAAGAAGCAGGCCACCTGGGGCGGACCCGCTTATGCAAATGTTGCCCTCAGGGCGCACGCCACAACACAAACTTTCGGTATTGGGAAGCAGTTCTCCCAACTCCAGAGTTGCCAGCCCAAAACGCCAATAAAACCCCAGATAAAAAGTTGCAATAACAGCGGTCTACTCGACGATCGCCGGAACAGCTTCCCAATACCGATAGTTCGTTCGCGCGCTTCGTTCACGCACCGACCGAAATCACGAGGGGGGGCGCTCATGCCCCCTGCGCAACAGGCTTCCGACCCTCTATCGCAAACAGGCGCGCGCATATGTGCGCGCGCCACCTCGCTATATCAAATGCCTAGTGGCGGAAATGGCGCGTGCCGGTAAACAGCATCGCGATGCCGTGCTCGTTGCAGGCGTCGATGGACTCCTCGTCGCGCACCGAGCCGCCGGGCTGGATGATGGCGGTCACGCCATGGGCCGCCAACGTGTCCACGTTATCGCGGAACGGGAAGAAGGCGTCGGAGGCGCAAGCGTAGCCGCCCTTCTCCTTGCCCCAGGCGCTCGCACACCTCGTCGGCGCGCTCGCAGGCCAGCAGCGCGGAATCCACGCGATTGGGCTGGCCGGGGCCCATGCCAATGCCCATCTCGTCCTTGGCGAGCAGGATCGCGTTGGACTTGACGGTCTTGCAGACCTTCCAGGCGAACATGAGCTCGTGCATCTCGGCGTCCGTGGGCTTGCGATCGGTGGGGCAGGTGAAGGTCTCGGGGTCCTCGTCCACCGTGTCGACGCACTGGACGAGCATGCCGCCGTCGACGGTGCGCATCTCGGAGCTTGGCGTGGCCCTCGGCGCCGCCGGTGGCAGAACGCGCAGGTTGGGGCGCTTGGCCAGGCGCTCAAGAGCCTCGGGCGTGAAGGACGGGGCGATGAGAACCTCGACGAAGAAGCTTGTCGCGGTCGGCGAAATGCTCGACGAGCGACAGCGGGACCTCGCGGTTGACAGCGACGATGCCGCCGAAGGCGCTCTTGGGGTCGCAGGCGAAAGCCTTGTCGTAGGCCTCGGTGATGTCGGCCGTAACGGCGGAGCCGCAGGGGTTCTGGTGCTTCAGGATGATGACGCCCGGCTCCTCAAGGTCGCGCACGGCATTCCAGGCGGCCTCGGCGTCGAGGAAGTTGTTGTACGACAGCGGCTTGCCCTGCAACTGATCGGCGCCCACGAGCGGGGCGGAGGAGGAGGCGAGGCCGGCGAAGTCGTCGGCGAAGCGGTACACGGCGGCCGTCTGGTGCGGGTTCTCGCCGTAACGCAGGTCCTGAGCCTTCTCGAGCTTGAGGGAGAACGCCGCAGGCGGCGAACTGCTCGGTGGCGGAAGGAGCGGCAACCGCGCCGCCCTCGAGCTGGGCCATCATCCAGTCGGAGATCGCCGTGTCGTATGCCGCGGTGGTGGCGTAGACCTTCGCCTGCAGGGCGCGGCGCAGGCCGAGCGTGGTGGCGCCGTCGTTGGCGCGCATCTCGGCGAGAACAGCCTCGTAGTCGGCGGGGTCGCTCACCACGGTCACCGCATCGGCATTCTTGGCGGCGGAACGGAGCATGGAGGGACCGCCGATGTCGATGTGCTCGATGGCGTCGATGAAGGTGACGTCGGGCTTTGCCACGGTCTTCTCGAACTCGTAGAGGTTCACTACGACCATGTCGATCATGCCGATGCCGTGCTCAGCGGCCTCGGCCATGTGCTGCTCGGAGTCGCGACGGGCCAAAAGGCCACCGTGGACCTTGGGGTGCAGGGTCTTGACGCGGCCGTCCATCATCTCGGGAAAGCCGGTGTACTCCTCGATGGGCACCACGGGAACGCCGGCCTCGACCAGCACCTTCGCCGTACCGCCGGTGGAGATGACCTCAACGCCGAACTCGCCTGCCAGCGCCTTCGCGAACTCGACCACGCCGGTCTTGTCCGTCACCGAAATCAGCGCGCGCGAAACCTTTCCCAGGTCTGCCATGTGCCCTCCTTTTCGCACAGGAGACGCGCCGCGAAAACCCGCCCGCGCGTCCGTATCTAAGACGAGTCTACTGTACCGCAGGCCGCACGCGGCCACGCGGCTCAAGCGGCGCGTTTTGAAGAACTTGCCGAGAAACCATGGGGGTTGCGCGAAAAAATGTGGGGTGTTGCACCGGTTCCACGAACGCACCACAACACGCACCCACCACGGTGGTAGAAACGAGGAGGACGACAGGAGGACGCATGGTCTCGCGCGTAACGTATAGGCCTTTTGACGAGGATGACTTCGAGGACATCGCCACCATCCTTCAAGAAGCGTGGCACACCGAGGTCCCCTCGCCCGAGTACGGCTATCTTGAAGCGTGCAACGACCTGTCCTATTCCCCTCTCCATCTCGTCGTTTTCCCAGGTGGCGCTTGTCGACGGCGTCCCGCGCGGCATTGTGCTCGCGCGTCCCGAGGCAAACCGCGTGCAGCAGAGCAAGCGCTGGTTCACCATATCGGAAGGCTATTTCCGCCGCATGCGCGAGCTCGAGCCCGAGGCCGCCGCGTCGTACTGGCGAAGCGTCGAGCTCATGGGCACCAAGAACGACAATCTACTCAAAGCGACCCCCTACAGCACCGGGGCGAACGAGATCACGCTACTCGCGGTGAGCGAATCAGCGCGCGGCATGGGCATTGGCAGCGTGCTCATCGACGCGGCAACGGCATACCTTGCCGAAGGGGGGCGCCAACCGCGCGTTCCTCTACACCGACACCGACTGCACCTGGCAGTTCTACGAGAACCACGGCTTTAAGCGAGCCAGCACGTACCGCAGCACGCGCGAGGAGCGCCGCCTGCTCCCTCGCGAGCTGTACGTCTACGGGCTGGATCTGAGCGCGTAGCGCGCGACGGCCGCTGCGGGGCTGCATTTTTCTTCGAAACGCATCCGGCTTGCCCGAAAATCGGCGATTGTGTAACGAAAAACCCGATGGGTGAAGTAGAGCGCCTATTGTGGCATCGTTTCTGCAGGTCGCGTTGAGCCGAAAACCGTCTCTACTCGGACATGCGCGTTTTTCGTTACACAATCGCCTCATTTGCGACACGCGAACTCGAATCTCGCCCAAACGGAGTGAATTGGCGCACGCAGACAAGAATGGCAGTACGCCCGGGCGTGGGACAGCAGGCGGGCAGGGCGCCCGCCCTGCCCGCCTTCATCGAGCACTATAATTGGTCGCGTCCGCACAGCGCGTGCGGGGCCTTCCGCCCATGTCGCGCATCCTCGGTGTAAACAACCTACTGGTACACAACATCCAGCAATCGGCGTCCGACAATTGAATCCCGAGATACGACGCCGGGAAAGCATCCAAGTGGTCAGGCACCCCAGATTCGAGCGTGCAAAAACGCGGCGTACCGGCGCGCACAAGTCTTTGGGCGCGCCCGAGGCGGCATGCTGCGGATCGTCTCCTCGGGCGTGACCGGCGCGCACAAGCCTTCGGGCGCGCCCGAAGGTGAGGGGGCGACTGGGCCGCCTGGCTAGAAGGTGCCGCCGCCTCCGCCGCCCACCCCCGCCGCCTCCGCCGGAGAAGCCACCGCCAAAACCGCCGCCCGAGCTGTCGGAACTCGACGAAGCTCGTGTATCGTGGCTTGGTACGCTTCGTGCATCTCGCTCATGGGCGAGTGCAGCGTCCCGTGATGGTAGAACCACCAGTAGCTGGGGAAATAATACCCGCCGCTCTCGTCCACACGGCGATCCTCGGGAACCGCGTCGGCAAGTCGGCGCAGCACCTCCTCGCTCACGCCAAACGCCACAGCGAGGACGAGCATCCTGTTCCACAGAATCAAATCGTCGGGAACAGCCTCATCGAGATTGGTGAAGTCCTCGAGCCAACGCTTGAGCCCGTTGCAGCGCGCGAGCAACTCGACCGTCTCGCTCGAATAATACTTCGCCGTTGCCGCAAGGACAGCGGCGGCAATGGTCAACCCCATACCCGCCAGGACAAACGGCAAGTTCACCGCATCGGTATACACAATGAAGAAAATCGCCGCGAACATCAGAACGATACCGGCGCCGCCCACCGCGGCCTTAAACGCCGTCGGCACAAGATTGACCAGGTTGCGACGCTCGAGTTCGGCGGTCACCTGGCCCTTGAACGCATCAAGGCGCTCCCCGGCGTCCTCAAGGTATTTGAACGCACCGAACTTCATCTCCTCGCCGTTTTGGGCATCGGGACCAAAATACATATCGACGACGGCCATGTCGACGGGATCCTCGATGCGCTCGCGCGCGATGAGCCTCAGCGAATACTCCTCGACGGTCTTTTCTCCCAAGCCCAAGAAACGGCCCTCGGTGCGAGATTCGTGCACGATTTTGACCACGCGATCGTCCGTGAGCTTCATGAGCGAGGCGATAAAGGCGCAGTCTTCCACCGCCCCTCCGTGCATCAGCGCCGAGAGCACGGCCGGATGGTCGCCGGAGGGCACATCGCGAAAGTAGGTCTCATCAACAACGGGCTTGGGGCTTGTATACCGAGCCCTGCGCAGCCACCCGTGACCACAAGCAGCACTGCGGGGAGCACCGTGAGGATGACCGTCCTCACCGTGGCGACGATGCGGGCGCGGGCGCGCTCGGCGTTGGCCTCCTCCGCCCACTGGGCCTCCTGGGCAAGGATCGTGTCGAGACGCGCCTCGCCAGAAGAAGCAAGACCCGGCACCCAATCCGCCGGGAACGCCACGTGGACCTCAGCGAACTGCCCCGCGTGCACCGTAGGCGCCGTAAGCGTCACAACGGGATCGGCCGCATCGGACGCGTCCAGCAGCACGCTGCCGTCAAGCGGCCCGTGGCCCCAGGCGCGAAAAGTTCGCATCCTTGGCCTCGGCGTTCGCCAACGGGCCGAGTTCGGCGCCGGCAAACGTCACGTTCAGATGGACGTTCTCGGCGTCCTCCTCCCAGTCAGGGCCAATGAACTGCCAGTACAACTCCGCGGTATCGGGCCACGCCATGACCGCGCCCTGGATCATATACGAGACCCACACGGTCACCTCGTCGCCGTCGACGCGCGGGATGAAGACCTTGAGCTTCAGCGCCGTGCCCTCATCTGCCACCGTGTAAACATGCTGGTCGCCCGGCTGCGCGTCCTCGACCTCCGTCATCGGACGGGCATCTGCGGGGCCTCTTGCGCGCCGTCGGCCGATCCGTCGATCGCACCGTCGCGCTCACTCACGCTCAAAACCGCCACCGACGACGAATCTCCCTGCTCGTTTTGGGCGAACGGGATGCTCCAATACACGCCGTTGACCGTATCCTCAAAGAAAACGTGCGTGCCTCGGTCACGAACAGGTCGCCGTTCTCCATCACCCGCGCCTCGATATCCACGCGTGGGAGCGCATACGTCGGCACTGGCCGCAGCGGGCGCGGCAAAGAGCGCCAGCGCAAGCGCGCACATTGCGAAAACCACGCTGCTCTTGCTCTTGGTTTGGGCACGAGGAACGGGCGCGCATACGGATGTCAAACGGGCATGAATCCCGACAATAGCGCGCGCCCAAAGCCGGCGGCACGCGCCGATTGACCCAAACCGGGGGCAGAAACAAGAACGGAAACGGCAACGGGAACGTGCAGACATGGAGTGCACCTTTCTCGAATGAAACGTGCGCCCATTGTACCCGTGCGGAGCCGCCTCCATGCCCGTGCGCCGTCCGGCTCGGCCTACGAATGCGCCCAGCGGTATACTCGGATTGGCATGCGCATGCCAGGTTCGAGCAAAGGAGTGCATATGGCTATGAACGAAAACGTCGCGAAGGTGCTTGAGGAGCAGATCAACAAAGAGTTCTACTCCGCATACCTCTATCTCACGTTCGCCGACTACTACGAGGAGCGCGGCCTCAAGGGCTTTGCCAACTGGTACGAAATCCAGGTGAAAGAGGAAGTCGACCACGCCATGGCCATCCGCCGCTACCTGCTCGACAACGACTACAAGCCTACGATGCTCGCCATCGAAAAGCCCAGCATGCGTTTTGAGAACGACCTCGATCCGCTCAAGGCGGGCCTTGCCCACGAGGAGTACGTCACGAGCCTGATTCACCACTGCTACGAGGTGGCGCAGGAGGCGCATGACATCCGCGCGCTGCAGATGCTCGACTACTGTGTGAAAAGAGCAGGGAGAAGAAGAGTCGAATGCGCGCGACATGGTCAACAACATGAAGCTCTTTGGCTGCGATCCCAAAGGGCCTCTACGACCTGGACCGCGAGTACCAGGGGTCGCGTATACACGCAGATGACGGCGCTGCCTCTGTAATCGAACGTGAGCCCCGCCTCGAGCGATCGGCTCAAGATGCCCCTTCGCCGCATCGGTTTGAATGCGGTAGTTGATTTTCGTGAACAGCCGTCTCTCGCTCCAATCGAGTGAAGATACGGGAAACGAAAAACGCCCCCTGAGCTGCGATAACTCAGGGGCGCATCATTCACACTGGCGGAGAGCTGGGGATTCGCCGGGCGCACTGCGCCCCCTTTTCGCTGCGGCGCATACGCGCCTGCGCGCTGCGCTGGAAAACGCTTCCCCGTTTCCGCAGCTCCGCGCCCCTACGGGGTTCGAATCTATGCTGCGGCAACAAAAAGCGAGCCTTGCGGGGCTCGCTTCTTAATTCACACTGGCGGAGAGCTGGGGATTCGAACCCCAGATTCCCTTTTGGGGAATTACTCGCTTAGCAGGCGAGCACCTTCGGCCTCTCGGTCAGCTCTCCGTGACAGCCAGTCGATAATAACGCACTTTCCGCTCCTTGAACAGGGGCGCGGGCAAGATTCAAAAACTAGGCGAAGAAGCACTCTTCAACCGCGATGTTGTCGCGATGCTCGCACACGGCACTCCAGCTAAACTCGTCGACGAGCTTATCGGCCGTGCGCGGCGGCTCGGGACTGGGCACCAAGCCCGCCACGTACGCGAGCCGTCCCAGCAGCGCCTCGGGCATTCCAAAATGCTCGCGCAGCACGCCCATATCACAGTCGCGATCGCGCTTGGACAGGCGGCGACCGTCGGGGGCAACGAGCAGCGGCACATGCGCGTAGCTGGGATGGGCATAGCCGAGCAGGTCTTGCAGATACATCTGGCGAGCCGTCGAACCCAGCAGGTCGCAACCGCGCACGACCTCGTTCACACCCATGTCGGCATCGTCAACCACCACGGCCAGCTGGTAGGCGTAACGCCATCGCTTCTGCGGACGAGGAAATCGCCGCATTCCTCTGCCAGCACCTCGCGCTGCGGGCCATACGTACGATCCTCAAAGTGCATCACGCCCGCGTCGCCGCCTGCTGCGCTCCTCGATGCCGCCGCGCCACGGACGCCGCCTGCCGCCCCCTGAGACGCCGCCCCGCCACGGATGCCGTCCGCCGTGTCCTGCGATGCCGCTCCGCCATGGACGCCGACCGCTGCGTCCCTCGATGCCACTCCGCCATGGACGCCGACCGCTGCGTCCCTCGATGCCGCTCCACCACGGACGCCGCGCTCGCTGCAATCCCCGAAAGTTAACTCTCGCGGCATTGAATTGCCAAAATCGGTCAATTCGGTCTTCGAGTGTTTACTCTCGGGCGCATCGGATTCAAAGGGGCCTCGAGAAGACGCGATCCCCTGCACCGGCGGAACCTTGAGCCGCAGCGCCGGTGGGCGCGCTTTGGAACGAGCGGCAACTTCGGCCGCCGTGAGTCCTCGACATGTCCCCACATACACAGGTGTCCCGTCACTCGCATGAGGAGCGCTAGCGGCATGGAGTTCCGCCCGCGTGCAAAAAGCACGGGTACACAAGGCCCATGTCGTCGAGCTGCCTCACCGCGTCGGCATACAGATCGATCCGATCGGTCTGATAATATGGGCCCTCATCCCAGTCAAGGCCCAACCAGCGCAAATCGTCCATGAGCAGTGCGTCCCACGGTCCGCTGCGGGCCCGATCGTCCAGGTCCTCGATGCGCAGTACAAGCTTGCCGCCCTGGCTGCGAACCGACAGCCACGCCAGTAAGGACGAAAAAGACGTTTCCCAAGTGCATGCGGCCCGTGGGGGATGGAGCAAACCGCCCAACGGCCGCAGCCGATGTGCCGCGAGCCGCGGTGCCGGATCCAACCGCAATATCCACCGCGCCTACGGCGTCGGCGTCGCCGGCGCCGTCGCAGGTCACACGCACGGCACCCACACCGCCGGCGGCGCCATCGAGCCCCTCGCGTCCGCCCCGCATGTCGCCGGCACCGGCGCCGACCGAGCCGGCCGCGCGCGATTCGTTTACGCCCACGGGTCGCGCTCAAAAAGGGGCTCAGGGTCGGGACGACGATCGGAATACGGGTCGTAGCCGTCATCGTCCTCGTTTTCCGCGCGAATGCACGGATCCTGGTTCATCGGCTCATCTGCGTCCGCCGCATGTTTGCGCTCGTCTGCCATACAGGCCCCCTCTCGACATTACGTGCCGCCATTATACAAAGCGAGCGCCCGCCGTCCCAAGGTACACGCCTCCGGACGACGGGCGCCTCTACATGGCGAGCGTCTCACAAGCGACCGCGCCCGTGCCTACATCGTCATTCGTCAACCGCGAGCACGATCACGCCGCCGCGCGACCGACGCGCGGCGACCCCATGGGCAGACTCGTGTCAGACGGCCACATCATCACCGACGGATCCACGGCAACTGTCACATGCTGACCCTGATACCCGCCCCAATCGAGCTCACTCGTGTCACGGTCGAGCAGCACAAACGAAGCCTCGCGCTCGCTTGTGCCCATGCCGTCACCGTTCACCGCGGTGAGCGTGGTCGCCTCATCGAGCTGTAGAAGCGCATGCATAGCAAGGTCGCCCGTCGTGGGATTGGGGTTCTCGACGCCCTGCAGGTCGGCGATTCCCCTGGTCATCCAGCGCATGCACGGTACCCGTGAGAACCACGAGCCCAAATTCGCGCGCCGCATCGGCGGGGTCCTTACCGGCACGCTCCGCCGTCGACTCCCATTCGCCCACCTCAAGCGCGGCAATATCCTCAAGCTCGTCAAGATCGGTTTTGTCCGACGAATAACTCGTCCAATCGATGGTGACGAACTCCTCATCCGCTACACGCGTCACCAAAGAATCGTCGCCCACCTGCGTCTCGCACACGATGCGCTGGGGACGAATCTCGCCATCCCATGTATAGCGCCATACAGTCCCCTCGCCGGTCCCCGAGGACGTCTCGCTACCAGCAGGCCATCGCCGTACGAGGAGGCAAAAACCGTGCCCCTAAACCCGCCGGTCCCGGCAACGCCCTCGTTCAACCATACGGATGGCACAATCAGCTCATCACCGTCATCGCTCACGGAGAACGCCATGACCTCGGAGACTCCGTTCCATTGCTCCGCCGGTCCACTGGCACGCACGAGCAACTCCGGAATCTCATCGTTCGTGGCGTCGACGAGCGCATATTCGAAGGCCACGCCCTCGGCACGCCCGTCTTCCAGATGATCGAAATACTCCATGGGGTTGGCGAGTACCTCGCGATACAGCGCGGCGGCCTTTTGCTCTGGGCTCTTTTGGGCAGGTGCGCTCGAGGCCGACCCCGCCTGTGAGCCCTGAGTCTGCGCAGGCGCGCCCGTGCACCCGCGAGTCCCAGCGTCGCCGCCATGCCGGCAACAACCACCCAGCGCGCCGCATACATAGCTTTCATGAAGCCCTCCATTCCCTTGGCCAGTAGCTGGAGTATTCCCAGGTTTGGACCAATCGAGCTTAACGCCCCATAGCCCACCTCGGCGCTCAGCGGTCCCAACAGGCCGCTCAACGGCTTTGGCAAAGTTGGGGTCAAACGCGACGGACGTCAAGCGCATCGGGCACCAATCGCACTTGGGATCTCCGCTCCAAACGTCCCCCGGACCTCCGTGCCAAACGCAAAAGAACCTCGCAGCCTAATGAACTGCGAGGCCCCTTGCGTACCACTTGCTATGGCACAGAGCGATTACCGACGCTCTTTACCTTGGCTATGAGCGACGCTTGCGGGCCACGTAGACGCCTCCCGCAATCAGCGCCACGCCAACGATCGCCACGCCAACGACAGGCAGCAGCGCGGTGTCCCCAGTCTGGGGCAGGCCGCCCTGGGGCTTACTCGGCTTCTGAGCGGAGCCACCCTGGTTGCCGCCGTTGCCGTTCTGGCCGTTGCCGGAGCCACCCTGGCCGTTGCCATTGCCGCCCTGGTTGTCACCGTTGCCGCCCTGGTTGTCGCCGTTGCCGCCCTGGTTGTCACCACCATCGTCGCCGCCGTTGTCGCCACCGTTGTCGACGGACGTGACCTTGAAGTTGTCCAGAACAAAGTCGCCCGAGCCAACCTTGGTGTTGCCCTCGTTGCCGGCGGAGTACAGACCGATCCAGGTCTGGCCGCTCTCGGCGCCCGTGACCTCCATCTTGATGTGGGCGGTCGTCTGCACGCCGTCCTTGAACGTGACGGGCAGGAACTCGGTGGGCACCGTGTAGCTGGTCTCGTCCGCGACGTCACCGTCGCCCACGATCATCTGGTAGCCCGTGGCGGCAGAGCCGGCCTGGTAGTCAAACTCGACGATGTACTTCTTTGCCGGGCTCGAACAGGATGTTCTGCGGCGTGGTCTGGTACAGCAGGCCCCTTGCGGCCGTCGTGGTACTTAAGCGACCAGTTGCCGTCGATCGCGTCGTCGACCTCCTTGTTTTTCCAACCGGTCTGCGTAAACTCGCCGTTGCGCTCAGAGGTGCGCCACCGCGTCGCCGCCGTGGGAGGAGGGGCCGATCACGAACGGATACAGGCCGGACACCGCGTTCTCAAAGTCCTGCGTGTAGTTGCCCTGCTCGTCCTGGACCGGGAACTTGTCGTTCTCGACAAAGCGGATGTTGTCCACGTAGGTCGAGCCCTCGCCGGCAGCACGGCTGATGGTGAGGTCGGCGGTCTTGGCGTCCGCCGTGAACTTCACGTACATACGCGTCATGTAGGAATCGCCCAGGCTGCTCGACTGACGTTGGTCGCTGGCGGTGTAGTTCTGGGACACCGAGCGCGTCATGGAGCGGGCCGCTTTGTTCTTACCGGACGCAACCGTAACCGTCGCCTTGGCATCGCTCTCGTTGGCGATGTAGAGCTCGGCCACATAGGTCTTGCCAGGCTCCAGGCCGCTGAGCTGCGTGGGCACCGCAACGTCCTTGGCCGGGTCGGCGATGGTGAGGCGCTGGCCGGCGGTGGGGGCATGCTTCACCGTCACAGAAGCATCCTCGATGTCGCCGGACCAGGCCTCGGCGTTGAGCTGCTCGCCCTCGGCATACGTGTTGAAGCCAGGGTCGACCACGCCGGTGCCCTCGCCAAAGTTCATCTCGTCGGCGGTCTTGGCGGAGGAATCCGCCTTGACGATGATGTAGGGGGTCTTGGCCTCCGCGTCGATCGTCACGGTGCCGCCGGCAACGTCCTGGACCTTCGCGGCCCTGGTCGGTGAGCTTGTAGAGCACGCCGCCGTTGAACTCAGCCGGGAGGTCCCACGTGGTGGAGCCGCCGTCGACGTTGTAGTGGTAGAGCTTCTTCTCGCCATCCTGATCCCAAGGCAGCAGGTAGGCACCGTCCTCGAGCACCTTCGCGCCGTTGAGGGTGATCACGCGCTCGCAGATGGAGTCATCGCGCTGCTCAGCCTTGCGCGTCACCACGACCTTGTCACCGGCCTCGTTGGTGAGAACGATCTGCTTCTCGTGGTTGGCAACCGGAGACTTGTCGCCCTCGGCGCCGGTGTAGACGTCCCAATCGACAACCTGGTAATGCTGCAGGAAGCGCGTGGGGAGGTTCTCGGTGAACGTGGTGTTGATGTAGGCGTTGAAGTCGTTCTCGTTGCCCCAGCCCTCAAAGCCTTCCTCGTTCCAGCCGCCCAGCAGCGGGTTGTCCATCACGCCGCCCTTGGAGGGGGCGTTGTTGGGAGAGATGTCGCGCTGGTCGTTGCGCAGGAAGCGCACGATGTCGGAGTTGATGCCCTTGAGCGTGTTGCCGCCGTACTGGACCTCGGTCGCCCAGTGGCTCCACGTGGAGTTGTACTCGCCCTCGTTGGGGAACTCGGTGGAGAAGCGCCAGCCGAGCGCGTTGATCTGCTCAGCGATGCGACGGGTCTCCCATGCATCCTCGTACCACACGTCGAGGTAGATGAAGTCCATGTTGTTGTCGCGCGTGGCGGCGTCCTTGCGGAGCTCGTCCAGCGAGGCGGCGGAGGCGCCCGTCACCGCGTGATCGCCGACGTGCTCGCCCTTCTCGAAGTTCTTGTTGGCAAAGCTCGTGCCGTTGATGCGGTCGTAGAGCTGCACAAAGCGGTTCCAGCGGGCGTTGGAGCCCAGGTCCCACAGCTTGTCGATGACGATGGACTGGTCCATCCAGCCCCAGCCGGCACCCTGGCCCTGGATCATGCGCTCGTTGAACGACTTGGACTCGGCGTACGCCTCCTGGGCATTCACGTGAATGCCGACCTCGGTGTTGTACTGATGGGCGATCTCGATCAGATCGCGGAAGCCCTGAGTGCCGCCCTCTTTGGAGGAGATGTCGGCGTACTCGGAGTTGGCGGAATCGTGGCCCTCGTTGCCGTAGCCCTTCAGCAGCAGCGCCTGGGGCAGGCCGTCGGTGATCAGCGCGACCTTCTTGACGTTGTCGGCGGTCAGCGCGTAGGGGTTGGTCACCTCGGAGCCAAAGTTCATGACGATGCGGTAGGACACCAGGTCCTTGATGGCCCCGGAGCCGTACGGCACGTTCAGGCTCGGGCGGATGGCGTTGGCGCCATCGTTCCAGTCGATGACCCGGTCGTCGTTGGTATCGCCCTCGGAGATGGCGACCTTCACCCACGGCAGCTCGCTCGTGGGCAGCTGCACGTCGTCGTGGGAGGCGACGTACTTCTGCGCCTCGGCGTCACCGTGCTCGTAGTACCACACGGAGCTGGCAAGGCCCATGGTGTCCAGGCCGCTGTTCAGCGTGATGCGCTCGTCCTTCTCCTTCTCGGAGTTGGAGAAGATGCCGGCAGACAGGTCCTTGTTGCTCAGGATGCCGTACATGAAGCCCTGCTGGCTGTTAGGGTTGAAGGTGCCGTCGAAGCTGTAGAAGGAATCGCCGGAAAGCGCCACGTTGGTGGACATCTTGGCGCCCGCGAAGCCCTGGCCGCCATCGACCATGTCGAGGGACAGCAGGTTCATGCCGGACAGGTCGATCGACTCGAGCGCGGCGCTGTTGTCCGCCTTCTCGATCTTGGTCACCTTCCAGGAAAGGGTGGTGCCCTCGACCTTGAGCTCGACGGTCACGTTCGCGTCGACGGCCATGCCCTCGACGGGATCGATGTCGAGCACGTAGGTCGCGGTGTCGCCCGCGAGCTTGCTCGTCACCTTGGGCGTGATCTCCTTGCCGTTGATCTTGAGCTTGGACAGGTCGCTCTCCTGGCCGCGGAAGAACGTGCCCGCCAGGTCGCCCTTCAGCTCGTAGCGAACCGGCTGCGGGAACGTCTCGGGAGACGTAGACCTTCATCTTGTCGGACTCGATGGTCTGGTACTTGGAGAGGTCGATCTCGGCCTTCTTCTCAAGCTTGAAGTCAAAGACGTTGGCCTCGTCGCCGAGGTTCTCAACGTCGACCTCCTGGTTGACGGCCTGGTAGCCGGCAGCCATGACGGTGGCGCTCTTGGTGCCGACCTCGACCTCGTCCATCAGGTAGGCGCCCTGTTCGTCGGTCTTGGCCGCAACCGAGCCGATGCGGCCGGTCGCACCGTAAATAGGGGCGCCCGCGACATCCGTCACGATGCCACGAACGGCGGCGAGGTTGACGTAGCTCACGCTCATCTGCTGGCCCTCGCGCTCAGCGGCCCAGCCCCAGGTGTCCTCCATGACATCCTGCCCGCCGATGGCGGCATCGGCGAACGAGGGGACGTCTGGCCGTTGACCTTGACGCCCATCATGCCCTTGCCGCTCTGCTCGGCGACGAAGTTACCCACCTCCTGGAGGGACTTTTTGGGCCTTCTGGCCGTTGACGGTGATGCTCACGTTCTCGTTGCTCACGTTGAGGGAGAGCTTGAGCTCCTCGCCCTTGACGGGCTTGGGCAGGTTGCCGTCGAACGCCGGGTACTGGCCCGCGCCGTTGACCTCCCACTGGCAATACCAGCCGCTGCTCTTGTCATAGCCGATGTAGACCCAGTTGTCGTTGTCCACATAGGTGTAGAACACGCCGAAGTTGACGTCGTCCGTCACCGGGACGATGGCAAGATCGACCGACTTGGCGGCCTCGACCTTGGTGGTCTTATTGAGCAGCAGCGCCGGAGCCGCCGAGTTGGGGTCTCCGTACTCATGACCGCCGCCGTTGTTCTTGCCGCCGGCGATCTGGATCCACTTGCGGCCGAGCGTGACCTCCTCGGCGGGGTTCCAGCTCTGACCCTCCACCTTGTCGCGATAGAGCGTCCACTTGGCAAAGTCGTTCACCGTGGTGTCGCCCATCTGGACGTTGCGGAAGGTGACGTCGGTGGTGGCGTCGCCGAACGTACCGGCGCCCATGCCGACCTTGCCCTCCTTTTTGCATCACGGCGGCAAAATCCGAGCTCGTGACAGAGGCCTTCTTGTCATTGACGGTCACGTCGATGCGCTCGCCCTCGTGCGAGATGGTGACCGTGGCGGCCTGGCCCTTGCCGACGTTGGGCAGGCCGGTGAGGCCGGCGTAGCTGGAAGAGCCGTTGTTCTTCCACTCGATGAACCAGCTATTGCCCGCGTCGTACCCGACGTAGGCCCAGTTGTTGTCGTCAACGTACTTTTGCGACAACGCGGGCGCGCGACTTGGCGGGCTCGCTCGCCAAGGTAAACTCGACACCCATGGGCTTGTCGCCCTGAGTGGTGTCGCTCAGGACGAAGGCCTCCGGCTTGTCGCCGCCAAAGTGGCCGTTTCCGTTACCGGAACCGGAAACCAAATGGCCCACGGTCTGCTTGGACACCGAAGGTGCAGCCATTGCAGAACCCGCAGGCCCCAGCAGCGCCCCTGCCGTCGCAACGACGACAAGCAGAGATGCAAACAGGTGTTTTAATCCTTTTCCACGCTGCATAGAGCTCCTCTCTCTACCGTTCCCGCACGCACGGGCCGCCCGCGTGTGCCGGGCGGATTGACGTACCCGTCCCCGTGTTGCCAGGCGCCGCACGACGCCTGGCTGGCGTCTGGCCGTCGTGTCGCTAGACTAACCCACGAAAACGATTGCCTATTTTCTTTGAGATGAGGTGCGCGGCGCGGAACGTTCCTGTCCAACGGCAGAATTGGGAGTGTGAAAGGTCAATTTATTTTTCTCCCATATTTTTGGTTGGTTTTATGTTAGCGCTAACATTATTGTTTGACCGCTTGGTTGTGATCATTGTTTTTGCAGGTAGATGCCTATGCTATCGTTAACAATCGTTCGATCAACAACCGGTTGATGACGGACGATTTCTGCCCCATTTTTTACGTGCGCGCGGCAGATGCGCACGCGCTCCGTCACCACTGGGCGAAAAATCGCGGCTGTTGGCGAAATTGCCAACAGCCGCGACCGTACCAAGATATGTGTACGCGAGGAGGACGAGCGAACGCTCCGCGAGTGGAGGTACCACGAGAGGAGGCACCACGAGAGGAGGCGGGGCGTTGCGCGAAGGAAGGGGCGACCCCTCCTCACCCGCCGTTAGCGCTCGCGGCGAGATGCCCCTCGTGCGCTGCGCGGTGCCCTCTCCCCCACGTGCCGTGCGGTGCGTACGCTACGCCACGACGAACTCGTCTCCGTCGACACCCACCGTGACCGTGTCGCCCTCGCGCACGCGGCCATCGATGATGGCGCGCGCGATTGCGTCGACCACCTCGCGCTGGATAAGGCGCTTGCGCGGACGGGCGCCGAACAGGGGGTCGAGGCCGCCCACCGCGAGCATCTGCTTCGCCTCCGGCGTGATCCGAGCGTCATGCGCTCCTTTGCCAGGCGTGCACGGACGTCGGCGAGCTGGATATCCACGATCTTCTCGATCTGGGCCATGCCGAGCGGGTGGAACACCACGATGTCGTCGATGCGGTTCAGGAACTCGGGCCTGAACGTGTGGCTCATGGCCTCGTCCACCAGGTGGCGCATCTCCGCCTCGTCACGTCCCGCGTACTCGGCGATCGCCGTCGAGCCCACGTTGCTGGTCATGATGATGATCGTGTTCTTGAAGCTTACCTGACGGCCCTGGCCGTCGGTCAAGCGACCGTCATCGAGCACCTGCAACAGCACGTTGAAGACATCCGGGTGAGCCTTCTCCATCTCGTCCAGCAAGATGACGGAGTAGGGCCTGCGGCGCACCGCCTCGGTAAGCTGGCCACCCTCGTCGTAGCCAACGTATCCGGGAGGAGCGCCGATGAGGCGCTGGACGCTGAACTTCTCCATGTACTCGGACATGTCGATGCGCACGAGCGCGCGCTCATCGTCGAACAGGCATTCCGCGAGTGCCTTGGCAAGCTCGGTCTTGCCCACGCCGGTGGGGCCGAGGAAGAAGAAGCTGCCGATGGGGCGGTCGGGGTCGGAAAGTCCCGCGCGGCTACGGCGAACGGCGGCGGCTACGGCGGTCACGGCCTCGTCCTGGCCGATGACGCGCTCATGCAGCTGGTCTTCGAGCCCCTGCAGCTTCTCGAGCTCACCTTGCATCATCTTGGCCACCGGCACGCCCGTCCACGAGCTCACGACCTCGGCGATCTCGTCGGAGGTGACCTCCTCCTTGAGGGCGCTCTCGTCTTCTTTTTTTGCGCGGCGAGCTGCTCTTCGCCTTCGCGAACCTGTGCCTCAAGCCCGGGATTACGCTAAAGCGCAACTCGGACGCGCGGGCGAGGTCGCCGTCGCGCGTCGCGCGAGCCTCCTCACCGCGGGCCTCGTCCAGTTGGCTTTTGAGCTCCTGGACGCGGTCGATGGCGTTCTTCTGGTTGAGCCAGCCGGCCTTGGCCACGTTGAGGCGCTCCTGCGTCTCGGCGATGTCCTGGCGTAGCGCTTCCAGGCGCTCGGCGGAGGCGGCGTCCGTCTCCTTCATGAGGGCTTGCTCCTCGATCTGCATCTGAGTGAGCTGGCGCGTGATGGCGTCGATCTCAACCGGCATGGAATCGAGTTCCATGCGCAAGCGGCTCGCCGCCTCATCCACCAGGTCGATGGCTTTGTCGGGCAGGAACCGGTCGGCGATGTAGCGGCTCGATAGGTCGGCGGCTGCCACAAGGGCGCCGTCGGTGATGCGCACGCCGTGATGGATTTCGTACTTCTCTTTCAGGCCGCGCAAGATCGACACCGTGTCCTCCACGCTCGGCTCGCCCACGAACACCTGTTGGAAACGACGTGCGAGTGCCGCGTCCTTCTCGATGTATTTGCGATACTCGTCAAGCGTGGTGGCGCCGATGGCGTGCAGGTCGCCGCGGGCCAGCGGCCGGCTTCAGGATGTTGCCGGCGTCCATGGAGCCCTCGCTGGCGCCCGCGCCCACGATGGTGTGGAGCTCGTCGATGAACAGGATCACGCGGCCCTCAGACTTTTGCACTTCCTTGAGCACCGCCTTCAAACGGTCCTCGAACTCGCCGCGGTACTTCGCGCCCGCGACGAGCGCGCTCATGTCGAGCTCGATCAGGTCGCGGTCGCGCAGGGTGGTGGGCACGTCGCCGGCCACGATACGCTGCGCCAGACCCTCGACCACGGCCGTCTTGCCCACGCCGGGCTCGCCGATCAGGACGGGGTTGTTCTTAGTGCGACGGGACAGGACCTGAATGGTGCGACGGATTTCCTCGGTACGGCCAATGACCGGGTCGAGCTTGCCGGCGCGGGCAAGGTCGCAGACATTGCGGCCGTACTGCTCCAGCGCCTCAAACTGAGTCTTGTCCTCGGCAGACGTTACGCGGTCATCGCCACGCAGCTCCTCGTAGACCTGCTCGATACGCTCCTTGGTAACACCGGCGTCGCGCAGCACGCGGCCCGCCTCGCCCTTGTCCTCGGCAAGCGCCATCAGCAGATGCTCGGTCACCACAAAGCTGTCGCCCATCTTGGTGGCCTTCTTCTCGGCCTTCTCGATGACGCGAACGAGCTCGTTGGACAGGCCCATCTGCTGGCCCTCGCCCGAAACCTTGGGCGCGTGGTCGATGGCATCCTGCGTGGAGCGTGCGAGCTGGGCAGGGTCGGCACCGATGCGCTCGATGATCACGGAGATATTGCGCTCGCCGGCACCGAGCAGGGCGGACAGCAGGTGAATCGGCTCCACCGCGCCGGCCCGCGCATCGGCAGCCGTGCTCATGGCGGTCTGCAACGCCTCGCGCGACGTCATTGCTAGCTTATCGATTCTCATGGAATCACCTCTCTTGGGGTGGCCGCCCTACGGGGCGGCTTCACGTTGTTCGAGAAGTATTGTTGCAAGCTTTGTATGATCTTATACACAAATCTAAGTCTCTATATATAAGATTTTCTGAGTGAATGAGAGATAGGGAACAGGCACGCTCACCCGCTACGGCCTCGTCCCCTTACTATCTCAAGCCGTAACAACTAGCGGCTGTTTCTGGCTCTAGATGTTACAGATTGAGACGAATCGAGCCGCCACAAAGGTGTCTGTTCCCTTCGTGGAGGGTGATTGCATGCGGGGTACCATGGGAATATTTCATGATTCAACTTCGATGGCGGGAAAGCAATGGCTGGACAACTGACAAAGCGCGCGTTGGAAGATTCTCTTAAGCGACTACTGCTTCAAAAGCCACTGACTAAGATCACCATCGCGGACCTCACTGAGGACTGTGGGGTCAGCCGCATGACGTTCTACTATCACTTTCAGGACATCTACGACCTGGTTGAATGGGCATGTGAGGAAGACGCCGGCCGCGCGCTCGCCAACAACAAGACGGCCGATACCTGGCAGGTGGGCCTGGAAAACATCATGCTCGCGGTGCGCGACAACAAGCCCTTTATCATGAACGTCTATCACTGTGTGAGCGCCGAGCGCATCCAGCGTTTTCTGCAGCCCGTGACATTCGACCTGATCGAAGGCGTGGTCGAAGAGCACGCCGCAGGCAAGAGCGTCTCACAAAGCGACAAGGACTTTCTGTCCCGCTTTTTCGCACATGCATTTATCGGTGTAATGCTCGACTGGATTGCCGCAGGCATGGCCGAGGACCCGAGCGCAGTAGCCGAGCGCGTTTCCAAAATATGCGAAGGCCAGATTGACGCAGCGCTGGCGAGATTTTGACTATTACACGTTGGAGCGCAAAGCGGCAAGTGCGTCACGCCGGGCCGGGTTTCGGTTTGGGAAGTGGGCTTCGCTAACTTCCCAAACCGAAACCCGGCCCGGCGTGACCTTTGGGAGACCAAAGCCAAGCAGATTTGTACAATCCGCCCCCGTTGATTAAAAATCGTACAAGGTGACGATCTTGTATCGGTTAGGCCGCGCTGATCAGGGCAAAAGCTTGTTAACGAACTTCGTTGGCAAGGAGGAGCCATGTACTACTCCAGCGGAAACTACGAGGCGTTCGCCCGTCCCAAGAGGCCCGAGGGCGTCGAGCGCAAGAGCGCCTACATCATCGGCTCGGGCCTGGCCGCGCTGACCGCCGCGTGCTACCTGGTGCGCGACGCGCAGATGCCCGGAAGCCACATCCATATCCTCGAAAAGGACCCCGTTGCGGGCGGCGCCTGCGATGGTGCCGACATCCCCGGCGTGGGCTATGTCATGCGGGGCGGCCGGGAGATGGACAACCACTTTGAGGTGATGTGGGATCTTTTCCGCTCCATTCCCTCGATTGAAGATCCGGACATCTCCGTGCTCGACGAGTACTACTGGCTCAATAAGGAGGATCCCAACTACTCGCTGTGCCGCTCGACTAAGAACCGTGGCCAAGACGGCGGCACCGATGGCAAGTTCGGCCTGTCGGACAAGGCGGCGACCGAGATCATGGACCTGTTCTTTACGCCCGACGAGGAACTGGCGAACCGTCCGATCACCGATTTCTTTGACGACGAGGTGCTCAACTCGAATTTCTGGATGTACTGGCAGACCATGTTCGCCTTTGAGAACTGGCACTCGGCGCTCGAGATGAAGCTCTATATCCGCCGCTACATCCACCACATCGGCGGCCTGCCCGATTTCAGTGCCCTGCGCTTCACCCGATACAACCAGTACGAGTCTATGATTCTTCCCATGCAGCGCTATCTCGAGGCGCACGGCGTGCAGTTCCACTTTGACACCAAGGTCGAAAACGTGGTGTTTGAGGTTGGCGGCGAGGGTCCGCGCCGCGCCGTCACTGGCACCGGCCAGGACACGATTCAGCGCATCCAGCAGGCCGCCTTTGCGCGCAACCCCTACAGTACGAGCACCAAGAAGGTCGCGCGTCGCATCACCGTGACGCATGCAGGCGAGATTTCGAACATCGATCTCACTGAGGATGACCTGGTCTTTATCACCAACGGCGGCTGTGTGGAAAACTCGACGATCGGCGCGCAGGATAAGCCCGCCGCATGGGATCCGACGATTCGCCCCGGTGGCGGTTGGGACATGTGGCGTCGTATCGCAGCGCAAGATCCGAGCTTTGGTCATCCCGATAAATTCTGCGGTGACCCCGAGAAGAGCAACTGGTTGAGCGCCACGGTCACCACGCTCGACGGCGAGATTGTGCCCTATATCCAAAAGATCTGCCATCGCGATCCCTTTACCGGGCACGTCGTGACCGGTGGCATTGTGACCTGCGAGGATTCGGGCTGGCTTATGAGCTGGACGATCAACCGCCAACAGCAGTTCCGCGATCAGCCCAAAGACCAGCTTTGCGTGTGGGTGTATGGCCTGTTTACCGACAAGCCCGGCGACTACGTTAAGAAGACCATGCGCGACTGCACCGGCGAGGAGATTTGCCAGGAATGGCTGTATCACCTAGGCGTTCCCGAGGATAAGATTGTTGAGCTGGCGGCAAATCACGCCAACACCGTGCCCGTCATGATGCCCTACATCACGGCATTCTTCATGCCGCGCGCCGCAGGCGACCGACCCGACGTCGTGCCCGACGGCGCTGTGAACTTCGCCTTTCTGGGCCAGTTTGCCGAGACGCCCCGTGACACCATCTTCACCACGGAGTACTCCATGCGGACCGGTATGGAGGCCGTCTACACGCTCTGCGACGTCGACCGCGGCGTACCCGAAGTCTGGGGTTCGGTCTTTGACGTGCGTGACCTCCTTATGAGCAGCGTTAAACTACGCGACGGTGAGCCCATCACCAGCATGAAGCTGCCTATGGTTGAGCGGATTGCTCTCAAAGAAGTGCTCAAGAAGGTCGGGGAACCGACATCGCCAAACTCCTCAAGGAGTACGGCGCAATCTAGCACACAAGAACCACCACAAAGGGGGCAGGCACCTTTGTGGTGGTTTTTCGACAAAAAGAAGCCGTCCCGATAACAGGGGCGGCTTCAAGCAAGTCTATTTATTAGCGTCCCTCAAGACCCAACGAGAACGTCGCGGCAGCCCCGGACACACCTTTCCCGCGGCGCCCGCAGGATGAGCAGCATGATCCCGCAAGGCCGGAGCCGCCATGAGCCGAAGCCCCCATCGGAGGCCCTTCTTAATCAAACTCTTATCTCGAGGCGAGGCGGCCGATGATGTAGTCGTAATTCTCGCGCCGGTGCGGCACGGTGCAGGCGCTGCAGTCCTTGATGCGCGCGCCATCGGCACCGTTTACATAGGTGAAGTTCCCGCCGCAGTCCTCGCCCAGGCGATACAGCGGGCAAAAGCAGAACAGGCAGTTCAAATCCTCGGCCGGCATGTCGTGACATGGGTAGAACTCACAGGCGCTGTGATTGAAGAACCGATAATTCTCACCCGAGGGCGCATCGCTCATGTCGCCGTTCTCCCCAACCATCGCAGCTCTCTTTCTCGCCCGCACCCCTTTCGCCCCGCGCCGGGAACCTCAATTGATGGACAGTCCCTGAATTGAGGTTTACAGCTCTCCGCCCGAGAGAAGGCCGCGCAGGACCTTCTCGGGGTCGGCGGAGCCGTCGCGCGGGGCGAGCGCGGTGATGCGCTTCTGCATCTTGAGCTCGTGCAGCTCGTCCTCGAGCTGGCGCACGCGCGCACGGAGCTGTTCCGCCTCGTGCTCGCGCTCTTCGGCACGCTCCTTCATATCGAGGATGCGCACCACGCCCGCAAGGTTGATGCCCCTCGTCGGTGAGCTGGTTGATGAGCTCGAGGCGTTCGATGTCCGCCTGCGAGTACAGGCGCGTGTTGCCGCCGGAGCGCTTGGGGTTGACCAGGCCTTTGGACTCGTACACGCGCAGGGTCTGGGGATGCATGCCGGTAAGCTCCGCGGCCACGGAAATCATGTATAGCGGTTTGTTGCGGCTCTCCTCGGTCATGCTTCCCCCATCACCTCATGCGTCTTGCATTCGCATCTCATTGTAAATGCCCATCTTCGCGCGCGCTCTCAAAACGCGCATTAGAGCTTGGGCCGGTAATCGCGCGCATCGGCGTCGCGCAGCTTCTCGAGGGCCGCACGCTCCTGATCGGTCAGGCGCGTCGGGACCTGAACGGTCACGGTGGCGAACAGCGCGCCCATGTGGCCACCACGCTTCACGTCGGGCATGCCCATCTCCTTGAATCTGAAGCTCTTCCCCGTTTGGGTACCCGCAGGCACCTTGAGACGCAACTTCTTGCCCGAAGGGGTGGGGATGTCGACGGTACAGCCGAGCGCCGCCTCGAATATCGAAATCGGAACGTCGACCGCCACGTCCGCGGTCTTGCCGCGACGCTTGAACACCGGATGCTCCGCAACGCGGAACTCGATGAGCATACTGCCGCGCGGCCCGCCGTTCATCCCATACTCGCCATGGTTCTTGTAGCGCACTTTCATGCCATCGTAGCAACCGGCAGGTATGGTGACCTCGATGGTATCGCTCTCCCCCGTCGAGGGGATGCGATGCGTCACGCTGCGGCGCGCGCCGTGCAGCGCCTCATCGAACGTCACGTCGATGGTGGCCTTGAGGTCGCTGCCCTTCCGCGCGCGGCGTGCTCCCCGCCGAACATGTCGCCAAAATCGAAGCCCGACGCGTCGCCGCTATACGCGCCGCTCACGCCCTCGCCCCTGAACATGCTGCCGAAGATGTCGGCCATGGACGGACCGCCCGCACCGCCGGAATAGGTATAGCCGCCTTGACCTGGAATGCCGCCGAACTGCAGCATCATGTCGTACTCTTTGCGCTTCTCGGGGTTCGAGCGTCTCGTACGCCTCGGAGATCTCCTTGAACTTGGCCTCGTCGCCTCCGCGGTCGGGGTGGTACTTCTGAGCGAGCTTGCGGAAGGCCGACTTGATGTCCTTGTCGGAGGCGTTCTTCGATACGCCAAGGACATCGTAAAAACTCTTAGATGAAGGCATGTGAACCCTCCCTTCCTAAAAAAGGGCCCCGGGCTATCATCCCAGGGCCCCGCCTGATCAATCGAAAACGCATGCCGCACGGCGCACCTTGAAGGCCGGCGGAACAAGCAAGTCATACGCTACTCGGCCGATTCCTCTGCCTGATCTTCCGCGGCGTCTGTCTCAGGCTCCGGCGCGGGACGCTTGTCGCCGCCATAGGTCACGGTGACCATGGCGGGACGCAGAACCTTGCCGCCCATGCGATAGCCCTTCTGGTACACGTCGTTCACGGTCTCATCGTACTGAGACGCGTCCTCAACACGACCCACCGCTTGGTGGATATTGCAATCAAACGCCTCGCCCTTGGGGTCGATTGGCTCGATCGCGGTCGAACACACCGAGCAGCTTTGAACGCACAGCATCGACGCCGTCGACGAACTGCTTAAAGTCCTCGGCCATCTCCTGGCTACGCGCGATCGAGCGCGCGCTCCATATCGTCAACGACCGGCAACAAAGCCTCGACCAGCTTCTCGGTTGCACGGGCGCGCTCATCAAGCGCTCCTGTGCGGTGCGGCGGCGGTAGTTCTCCCAGTCGGCCTGCAGACGCGCGTGACGATTCACGGCATCGGCCGCCTTGGCCTCGGCGGCAGTCTTGGCCTCCTCGGCGGCAGCGAGCTGCTCGCGCGCCTCGGCGAGCTCCGCTTCGACCTTCTCGAACTTGAGCTTGAAATCGTTGTCCGCGGCCTCTTCGCCGGCGCGAATGGCAGCCTCGACCATCTCTTCCTCGGTCATCTCAGCAGGTTCCTCGGCCATGGCGGCCTCCTCCTTCTCAACAACCTGATC
>VOFI01003026.1_pt1 | contig 172301 bp, 179 predicted proteins | sample 5384131 | NCBI WGS metagenome assembly VOFI01 (sample SAMN12384728, study PRJNA508395) | human gut metagenome | isolation source: healthy gut H | host: Homo sapiens | reverse complement strand
AGCCGATCGTACCGCTGGAGTTCGACGGCACCAACCTGCGCCTGCGTGTTCCCAACGAGAGCTACGTCCACCAGATCGAGAAGAACTACATTCCGTTCCTGCGCCCGATCATCTCGCAGCTCTACGGCCAGCAGACCCGGTTGCACTACGCCGTGCCCCGTTCGGCCGCTCCGGCCGTACCCGTCACCGCCGACGCCGACACCACGGCCATCTCGCGTTTCAACACGCAGACCAATACCGCAAATATAAAGAATCCCTTCGTAATTCCGGGACTCAAGAAGATAATTATCGACCCGCAGCTCAATCCGGGCCTGACGTTCGCGACCTTTATCGAAGGCGAATGCAACCGGCTGGCGCGCTCGGCGGGCATGTCCGTGGCCGTGAATCCGGGCAACAACCCCTTCAACCCCCTTATATATATACGGGAACTCAGGATTGGGCAAGACGCACATCGTACAGGCCATCGGCCACGAGGTGCGGCAGCGCCATCCCGAACTGCAGGTGCTGTACGTCTCGATGAACAAGTTTCAGGCGCAGTTCCAGACGGCCTACAAGAACGGCGAAATCCCCGATTTCATCCACTTCTACCAGATGATCGACGTGCTGATCATCGACGACATTCAGGAGCTGACGGGCAAGACGGGTACGCAGAACGCGTTCTTCAACATCTTCAACCATCTCCAGCTGGCGGGCAAGCAGCTGATCCTCACTTCGGACAAGCCGCCCGTGGAGCTGAAGGACATCGAACAGCGGCTGCTGACGCGCTTCAAGTGGGGACTCTCGGCACAGCTCAATACGCCGGACTACGACACGAAGCTCAAGATCATCCGCGTAAAGGCCCAGAAGTTCGGCGCCCAGATTTCGGACGACGTGGTGGCCTACCTGGCGGACAACATCTCGGCCAACGTGCGTGAGATCGAGGGAGCGCTCTCGTCGCTGGTCGCCAACGCCTCGTTCCTCGGCCGCAAGATCACCACGTCGCTGGCAAAGGAGATACTGAAGGTATACGTGCAGCTCTACCAGAAGGAGATCACCATCGACCACATCATCAAGTCGTATGCGAGTACTTGAACCTCGATTTCGCTCGCTTCAACTCGACGGAGCGCACGCGTGAGATCGCGCAGGCACGGCAGATCGCCATGTACCTCTCCAAGCAGCACACCAAGGCACCGCTCACGACCATCGGTTCGGCCATCGGAGGGCGCAACCACGCTACGGTGCTCCACTCGTGCAAGCCGTGTCGAACCTCATCGAGACCGACAAGGCATTTCGCCGCCAAGTCGAAGAGATCGAAAAGAAAGTGCTTGCGCAATAACCGGTTACAGGGCATGAGAAAAGTCTATCACTTCAAAATGCTTCCGGCGGCCCTGGCCGGGGGGTGCCCCGCCACGAAGGCGCATCGCACAAAGCAGCCCCGGGCCGGAACAATTGCGGACACATACCGTAAAATCCAAACAGGGAGCCGTGACAGGTTTTGTCACGGCTTTTTTTTTATATATTTGCGGCCTGGGCAGGCGGGCAAACCCGCCGCCCGCAAAACATCCTGAAAACTCCGGAAGCCCGCCACGGGCGCAACCGGAAAAAACAAGCGACCACCGCATGGATCAACCCAAACTCGAACGCCTGCTGCGGCTGATGAAGCTGCTCACGGCAAACACCACATACAACATCGACCAACTGGCCGAGCGGCTGCAGATGTCGCGCCGGACGGTTACCGCTACATCGACACCTTCCGCGAAGCGGGATTCGTCATCAAGAAGAGCGGCGACTGCATCCGCCTCGACAAGGAGTCGCCGCACTTCCGCGACATCTCGCAGCTAGTGCACTTCACCGAGGAGGAGGCGGTGATACTCAAGAGCGCCATCGAGAACATCGACGACACGAACATGCTCAAACAGAACCTCAAGCGCAAACTCTACTCGGTATACGACAATAAGACGCTGGCGGACACGGTCGTACGGGGCAAGAACTCTCCGAATATCCGCACGCTGATCGAGGCGATCGACGAGCATCGGCAGGTGATACTGCACAGCTACCAGTCGGCGCACGGCGGGGAAGTCCGCGACCGCCGCGTAGAGCCGTTCGCCTTCACGACCAATTACGTGCAGGTGTGGTGCTACGATCCGGAAGCGCATGCATGCAAGCTCTTCAAAACCTCGCGCATCGGCTCAGTGGAGCTGACCGCAGCCCCGTGGGAACACGAACCGGAGCACTGCGAAGGTTTCATCGACGCCTTCCGCATGCACGGCGGCGCACGCCGCCGCGTACGGTTGGAGCTGGGACTGCTGGCCTACAACCTGCTCTGCGAGGAGTACCCGCTGGCCGAACGCGACGTCCGGCCGCTGGGCAGGGGACGCTGGCTGCTCGACACCCAGGTCGCCGGGTTTGCCGGCGTGGGACGCTTCGCCGTCGGGCTGCTGGACGACATCCGCATCGTCGATTCGCCGGAGCTGACCGCCTATATCCGCGATTATATCGCGGCAAACAAGTTGCTATAAGATTTTTTCGTATATTTGTAATATACATAAAACATCCGACATCATGAAAATAAACACGATCGCAACGCTGGGTGTGCTTTGCACGGCATTAGCAGCCGGTTCCTGCTGCCGGCAAACACCCCGAACGACTGAAACGCTGCCGGCAGCAGCGGCCGTCGTACTGCAGGATTACGGGACGGAACCGACCGTCCTGAACATCGAAAGCTACACGCTCGGGAACGAGAATTTCAGGACGGTGCTCTGGACGGGTAACAACCTGCAGGTCACGCTGATGACGATTCCCGTAGGCGGGGATGTAGGGTTGGAGCAGCACATGGGCATCGACCAGTTCCTGCGCGTGGAGAGGGTACGGCACAGGTGATGATGGGCGACAGCGCAGGATAAGCTCGACTTCGTGACGCGAGGTCAAGACGACTATGCGATCTTCGTCCCGGCCGGCAAGTGGCACAACATCGTCAACAAGGGCGACAAGCCGCTGAAGATCTATTCGATCTACGCTCCCGCGGAGCATCCTCACGGCACGATACACAAGACCCAGCAGGAGCCATGGAAGCCGAGCACGCGCACTTGACCGGGGAAAACCGGCAAAAAAAACGCATGTTTCGCAAAAAAACATGCGTTTTTTAATTCTGCGTCACAAGTTGTCACTACGGCGCTGTTACTTTGTACCGTGAACCTAAAAGAAAACGATTATGGGAACAGCTTACAAAATCAGGTGCAGCCACTGCGGAGCGCAGTTCGAGCACTACATGCAACCGGGTTACGGCATACTGCCGATGTGCGTGGGTTGCGGCGAATACGTCGAGACCGAAACGGCCATCCGATGCCCGGCTTGCCACAAGAAACTCAACACCACGCAGGAGGAGTTCAACGAGCAGATCGAGGTGACTTACATGTGGGATTAGCGCGCAAAAAGTCGGCGCGGAAATATGGAAAATCCGTGAAAAATTTCTATCTTTGAAAAAATAAACCCTTTTTTCGAAAACACATGACACAGCTTACAGGCGGGGGATATGGCCCCCGGATTTCAAGTCCACGACCCAGGACGGTGAGACACTGACGCTTGCCGACCTGAAAGGACAGCGCACGATACTCTATTTCTACCCCAAGGACAACACGTCGGGGTGCACGCTCGAAGCCAAGAGCCTGCGCGACGGCAAGGCAGAACTGATAAGGAGGGGATTCCGGATCATCGGCGTAAGCCCCGACAGCGAGAAGTCGCACCGGAATTTCTGTGCCAAGCACGACCTGAATTTCACGCTGCTCTCCGACACCGACCACAGCGTCTGCGAAGCTTACGGCGTGTGGGCCGAAAAGTCAATGTACGGCCGCAAGTACATGGGCGTACTGCGCACGACGTTCGTCATCGACGCCGAAGGACGCATCGAGAAGGTATTCACCAAGGTCGACACCGCAAACCACTACCGGCAAATCCTGGACGCTTACAAATAGGACGGCACCAACCGACGACAGGCATGAAATTCTTTGCGGGCATACTACTTGCGGCAGGCAGCCTCTTGGGCACCTTGCAGCTTCCGGCACAAGGGCGGCCGGCAGCACTCGGGCATGAGCTTGCGCAAAGCCCCGCACGGGAATCCGCGGCGGAGCCGGGGCGGAAACAGCCGGCGCAATTCGCAACAGGCCTCCCGGGCGTGCCCGCGACAGAACTTCCGGCCGAGTTTTCGGCCAAGGCGCATGCCGCCGCAAGTTCGCTGCGGATGCTTCCCCCGGAAGAGTTCGGGCTCCAGTGGCTGCAAGAGGAGGTGAACCCCTACCTGCGCGCACGCCGCAAACTCCACCGCGCCATGCAAGAACGGGCTGCGCAACAGGAGGAGTCCCTGATCCGGTCCCGGCAGAAATACCCGCACGACCTGAACAGGCGAACCGGGCTCTGGGGAATAGGCAACACGTCGGTCAACAACTGGAGCCCTTTCCAGGATCGGTTGCTGGACGCCCGGATAATCAGCTTCCCGATGCCGCGCGGCACGAAAGCCGACAAGCGCACCGACCAGATGAAAGCCCTGGACAGGATGCGGCAACAAAGACGATAAAAAATTCAAATAACAAGGAACTACACAAAAATGGCAGAAAAAGTACAGGTAAATGCGGATAAGCTCAAAGTGCTTAACGCAGTGATGGAAAAAATAGAAAAGACTTCGGCAAGGGCTCGATCATGCGTATGAACTCGCAGGAGGTCAGCGACGTACCGGTAATTCCGACGGGTTCGATCACGCTCGACATAGCCCTCGGAGTGGGCGGCTATCCCAAAGGCCGCGTCGTGGAGATCTACGGCCCCGAGTCGTCGGGCAAGACGACGCTGGCGATCCACGCCATCGCCGAGGCGCAGAAAGCCGGAGGCATCGCGGCGTTCATCGACGCCGAGCATGCTTTCGACAGTTTCTACGCGCAGAAACTGGGCGTGGACGTGGACAACCTGCTCATCTCGCAGCCCGACAACGGCGAGCAGGCATTGGAGATCGCAGATTCGCTGATCCGGTCGAGCGCGATCGACATCATCGTCATCGACTCGGTGGCGGCGCTGACCCCCAAGGCCGAGATCGAAGGCGAGATGGGCGACTCGAAGATGGGCCTCCAGGCCCGCCTGATGTCGCAGGCGCTGCGCAAGCTGACGTCGAGCATCTCGAAGACCAAGACGGTCTGCATCTTCATCAACCAGCTGCGCGACAAGATCGGTGTCGTCTACGGTAATCCCGAGACCACGACGGGCGGCAACGCCCTGAAGTTCTACGCCAGCGTGCGCATCGACATCCGCCGCATGTCGGTCATCAAGGACGGCGAGGAGCAGTTGAACACGCACGAAGGTGAAGGTCGTGAAGAACAAGGTGGCACCTCCGTTCAAACGTGCGGAATTCGACATCATGTTCGGCGAGGGCATCTCGAAGATCGGCGAGATCGTCGATCTGGGCGTCGATTACGGCGTGGTCAAGAAGCCGGCTCGTGGTTCTCGTACGGCGACCGCAAGATCGGCAGGGCCGCGACGCCGTCAAGGAGCTGCTGAAAAACGACGAGGAGCTCCGCAACGAGATCGAGGCAAGGTGCGCGAGGCCATGAAGGCACCTAAACAATAATAGGTATTTATGGATTATACTGCCGAGGATGAAGTAATAATCAAGGAAAAGTGGGACGATCTGCTCCTCTCGTGTACGAAGATCTGCAAGAACGACGAGGACTGGAATTTCATAAAGAGCATTTTTCCTTGCCAAGGAGGCACATCAGGGGGTAAGGCGCCGCTCCGGCGAGCCATACCTCCTGCATCCTATTGCAGTAGCCAAGATCGTCATCGAGGAGATCGGGCTGGGCGTGAAATCGGTCGTGCGGCTCTACTGCACGACGTGGTGGAGGATACGGAGTACTCCGTGGAGGACATGGAACGCATCTTCGGGCCGAAGATAGCCTCGATGGTGGACGGGCTGACCAAGATGTCGGGAGTCTTCAACGCCGACACCTCGGAGCAGGCCGAATATTTCCGCAAGGTGCTGCTGACCCTCTCGGACGACGTGCGGGTCATCCTCATCAAGATCGCCGACCGCCTGCACAACATGCGCACGCTGGGGGCGATGCCGATGAACAAGCAGATCAAGATCACGGGCGAAACGATCTACCTCTTCGCACCGCTGGCCTACCGGCTGGGGCTTTACTCGATCAAAAGCGAGCTGGAGGACCTCTGCATGAAGTACCGCTTCCCGCAGCAATACGCCGAAATCACGCAGAAACTCAACGAAACCGAGGCGTCGCGCCAGGAGTTCATCGCAAGTTCAACGCCCCGATCATCGCGGGGCTCAACCGCGACAACATCAACTACGAAATCTCGGGCCGCGTGAAGAGCATCTACTCGATATGGAGCAAGATGCAGCGCAAGCAGATCCCGTTCGAGGAGATATACGACCTGTTTGCCATCCGCATCGTGTTCAAGCCGCTGCCGTTCCCTTCGGAGAAGACGCAGTGCTGGCAGGTATACTCGACCATCACCGACATTTATACGCCGAAACCGGACCGCCTGCGGGACTGGATCTCGATGCCCAAGGCCAACGGCTACGAGGCGCTGCATTCGACCGTGATGGGTCCCGACGGGGTGTGGGTCGAAGTGCAGATACGCACTCCAGCGGATGGAGGACATCGCCGAAAGGGGATTCGCCGCGCACTGGAAATACAAGCATGCGACGATCTCGCAGGACGAAGACGAGTTCGACAAGTGGCTGAAGCAGATCCGCTCGGCGCTGAACAGCCCGACGGAGAACGCGGTAGACTTCTTGGACAACTTCAAGTTATCGCTGTATACCTCGGAAATAGTGGTGTTTACACCAAGGGCGAGGCCCGGAAAAATGCCGTTCGGCGCTACGGCGCTCGATTTCGCATACGACATCCACTCGAAGATCGGCAACAGCGCCATCAGCGCCAAGATCAACCACAAGCTCGAACCGATCACCACGCAGATCAACAGTGGCGACCAGATCGAGATCATCACGGCCGACAATGCCCGCCCCAAGCCCGAATGGCTCGAAATAGTAACTACGGCCAAGGCCAAGCAGTCGATCAAGAGCTTCCTGAAGCGCGAACGCAGAACAACATCGAGCGGGGTATGCACATGCTCGATGAGAAAGATGAAGTCGCTGAATATCAAGCTCAGCGGCCGCGTTCTGCGCAAGATAGTACCCGATCTACGAGAGCAACAACAAGGAGGAGCTGTACAGCAAGATCGGAGCGGCATCATCAACCTCGACAACCTCGAAAAAGTCCTGAAGTAAACTCCAAAAGCAAGATCCTCAAGTTCTGGACCCTTTTCATCAACAAAAAGGAGGACGAAGAGGGCGACGACCCGGCGGCTATCAACGACGCGGGCGAAACGGCGCCGAATGCAGCGCACCCGGCCAAAGAACAGCCGGAAACGCCCCAGTTCGAGATAGCGGAATGCTGCAAGCCGATCCCCGGAGACAAGGTCGTGGGTTACCGCGATCCGAAAACGGGCAACATCATCGTACACAAAGCCACGTGCGACGAGCTGGACAGTCTCGCGACGCAATTCGGCCGGAACATCGTCAAGGAGGAGATCAAATGGTCGCAGCACAAGGCGATGTCGTATTTGGTCACCATCGAGCTGCGCGGCATCGACCGCATGGGAATTCTGCTGGACTGGCGAAAGTCGTGAGCGGCGATTTCAGCATCAACATCCGCGAAGTCGGCATCCACAGCCACGACGGCATCTTCGAAGGCAGCATCAGTCTCTATGTCAAGGACGCCGAGGGCCTGCAGGACGTGATGACGAAACTGCGTAAGATAAAAGGGATCGAGAGTGTCAAACGAACTTTAAGCTGATATGGAAAACTTCTCGACCGTCCTATGGATCGTAGTGATCGCAGCGGCCATGATATTCAACGTGGTATCGCAGAGCCGCAAACAGGCGAAGAAACAGGCCCGGCAGGCCGGCGACAGGCACGCCGGCAGCGAGGCATGGCCGTCATGGGATCCGGCTGCGGGGCCGCAACCGGATTCAAGGGAGGACACTCCCGTCCGGCAGGAGGTGCAGCCGGCCGTGGCGCCGGGGGCAACCCCGACGATGGCGCCGTCTGCCGGATTCGAAGATGCGGCCCCGGCGGCCGGTTCCGGGCACACTGCACCCCTCAGCGGGCGCAGCGACGTGCAAAAAGGCCGCATGACAGCCACGGAGCATCCCCACGCCGCGTATGACGACGCGCAGGAGGATGCTACAGCCGAAATAACCGAGGATTTCGACCTGCGCAGGGCCGTCATCTATTCGGAGATACTCAAGCCAAAATTCGACGAATAACGGGAAGGAGGATTTACCTATGACACCCGAGGAGACTAAATGGCGGGCAAGCGTTTACGCCCCCGAAAAAATAAGGCGGAAGCTGAAGCTGCAATACTGGCTGCTCGGCGCCTGGAGCGTCCTGGCTGGAGCATGGGTCGTAGTGTTATGCACGGGGAGGGACACATTCGGCTGGATGACCGCCGTGGTACTGCTCGCCGGTTATGCCAACATACTGCTCGGCATCGTCAACCACAGGCGGCTCCTGGCCGGGAAAAAGCTGTTTTAGAGTGGGTGGGGACAACAAACGCAAACGGCGAAAGAACGCAAAAAAATACGGAAATCACAAAAAACGAAGCTATGTCATCCATCTTTACACGCATCATTGCCGGCGAGATCCCTTCGTATAAGGTCGCCGAAGACGAAAACTATTACGCCTTTCTCGATATCAATCCGCTGACGAAAGGCCACACGCTGGTCGTACCGAAAAAGGAAATAGACTATATTTTCGACCTCGACGATCAGACACTGGCAGGCATGATGCTGTTCGCCAAAAAGGTCGCAGGTAAAATCAAGCAGGAAATAGCGTGTTCCAGAGTCGCAGTGGTGGTTTTAGGGCTTGAAGTGCCGCATGCACACATCCATTTGATCCCCATACAGAGCGAAAACGACGTGGATTTCCACCGCGAAAAGCTCAAATTGACGCCGGAAGAGTTCCGGGAAATTGCAGCAAAACTCTTCGGATAAGGAGCTGTTTACAAAAATATAATTACTTATATTATAAGCGGATAGTGGGTTATTAACACTATCCGCATTCTTTTTATTTAACATAATATTTGCGGAGAGCAGGAGTTTGCCGAAAAAGCACTTGCTGTTACCGGGAATACCGGGGAAAATCGAATTTTTTATCGAAAAAGGGTAGTGTATTTACAAATGTAAATATCAAAGGGGAGGGTACTTTCCAATTGTAATTACAAATGTTAATCAACAAGAAGCGTAATCCCTGTTGATTTATATTTTTGTAAAAACAGTAGGGGAGTGCAAACAAAGCCTATCCGCAATGCAAAGTACATGAGTTAAATTGTTAAACAACCACACATATACACACTAAATACCAGTAAGTTACACTATTTATATACAAATTAAGTTAAACAATATCGGAATGGGTATAGAGTGGTTGTGCAAAATAGATTCCCAAGAGTAATTTTAGCATATAATTATGCTATTTATCAGCAATATACATATATTTATATTAACTAATAGTGGATAACAATCTGCCCGGATGAATTTAACGATATTATTTCTTTTACAGATGTAAACATTATCAACAATTATTAACATTTTACAAATGTAGATCTTACTTGTTTTACAAAAGAAAAATACTTTATATTTGTAAAAAATTATGCTGATGAGGGAAAAATTGCTCGATTTGATGAAAAATGAAGGATTGAAGCCAAGCCAGCTCGCCGAGCTGCTGGGAATCAATCCCGCCGGAATCTCCCACATTCTCGCCGGACGAAACAAACCGGGCTTCGATCTGCTGCAAAAGATTCTCCGGAGGTTTCCCCGGATCAACCCGGATTGGCTGCTGCTCGATTCCGACAAAATGTATCGGGATGAATATCCGGCAGCCTCGTCGGGCCAGCAGGCCTCCCGTACAACGGCGGCACAAAGGTCGTCCCCCGAATTGGGCAACGACCTTTTCACGCCGACACTGCCGGGCGGACTTCGGGCGGATGAAAAACAAACGCAGGACGCCGACGGGCATGACGGATCTGCGACGCAGTTTCCGCCGGCGTTGTTCGGCAAAGCGAATATCAAACGCGTCGTCGTGCTCTATGATGACCAGACCTTCGAAAGTTTTACGCCATCGACAAAGCGTTGAAATAATCCATGCGGGCAGATGCCCGGAATATTCGATTCTCGGAAAGATAAAATTCGGACAACCCGGTTTCCGCTTCGAAACGGACGGTACGTGGTCTATTCCCGAAACACTTGGCAATTACTTATTAATAGGTAAGGAGAAATTCCTGGCAACGGTACAATTGCCTGTCTTCATAACCCGCTTTATTTAACATAATATTAATATTAATTCAATAAAAACCCCACATGCGAACCCTCCCGAAACGGCGATAACATTACCCCAAACCCTGAGCGCCTCTATGAGACTGGAAACGTGCGCCTAACGGGTTACTGTTCCGCAACGTAATAGCGATCCCTACGTTTCAAATATCGCCTGCGCAGGAATCAAGCTACGCTTCGGTCGTGCTCCAAATCCCTTGCAGGATAGCACGCCGGAGACACAAAAGCACAAATTTTATCCGCCTACATACCAACACCTTAACAAAATACCAATACGGCACATGGCGATCGTATGTCATTTCCGTGTTTTTTTGCTATTTTTGTAACGGTTAAATCAAAACAAATGGCTGGAAATGACTGCTGTATAAAACGCTCGGCAATTATCCTCAGGGCTTTCATGCTTTTTTTCGTGCTGTGGTATTTCAATATAGCCGTGAGGCCGTTCGAAGGCTGCATCGGCAGTTCGCAGACGCTCCATTATACACTGAATTACCTGTTGGCGGGGCTTATTCCGACCTGGGCATTGTTCCTGCTGCACGCACGCCGGGACATCGCCTCGTCGATGGGCCTGTCGCACGGTTTCGGCACAGGGCTGCTCTTCGCCGTAACGGCGACGCTGCCGATGATCGCCGGGTATGCCGTCATCGGCGAGTTCGACCGGGAACTGACTGCCGACGCAGCATTTACCTGGATATTCATTGCCGGGATATTCGAGGAGCTGGTATACAGGGGATTCGTCTTCGGGCAGCTCTTCCGATACGCCCGTTGGGGGTTTCTGCCCGCGGCACTATTGACGGCACTGGCGTTCGGATCGTTGCATCTCTACCAAGGGCACGACCCGGTATCGGCACTGACGGCCTTCGGGATTACGGCACTGGGCAGCATTTTTTTCAGCTGGCTCTATGTCGAATGGAACTACAACCTCTGGGGCGTAATCTGGCTGCATACTCTGATGAACCTGCCTTGGATAGTGTTCCGCGTAAGTACGAGCGGCGCCGTCGGCGACACAGGGGCCAACGCTTTGCGGCTCTGCACCATAATCCTGGCAATCGGCCTGACTGTTGCATACAAGCGGAAACGGGGACTACCCTACCGAATACAGATCAATACATTAATTACCAACAAGATACAAAATGCGTAAAATCTACATCACCCTACTCATAGCCATCCTGTGCGGCGGCTGCACATCTCGCCGCCCGGCGGACGGCGAGCCGCTGTACGTCTCGATCCTGCCGCTCCGGAGCCTCGTACAGGGAATCGTCGGCGACGATTTCGACATCGAAGTACTCGTACCGCCGGGAGCGAGCCCCGAAACCTTCGAGCCGACACCCCGGCAGTTCGTCGGCCTGAACAAAGCCCGCATGGTCTTCAATGTCGGGCTTATCGACTTCGAAACCATGCTGTTGGCAAAGGTCGAAGACCAGGCGAAGGTCGTCGATCTCAGCCGGGGCATCGAGCTGATCACCGGCACTTGCTCGCACGGCAGCCACGGCCATACGCATACGCACGGCATCGACCCGCATGTCTGGACATCGCCCCGGGCATTGCAGAAGATGGCGGAAAACGCCTATGAGGCGATCCGGGAAGCCTATCCAGACTCGGTAAAGTATGAAACGAATTACAGGCTGCTGCAACAGGAACTGAAGGCACTGGACGAACGGACGGCGGCACGGATCGCCGCAAGCGACGTGGAATATTTCATCATCTACCACCCCGCCCTCACCTACTACGCCCGGGACTACGGGTTACGGCAGATTGCCATCGAAGCCGACGGCAAGGAACCTTCGGCCAAACGGCTGACGCAGGTCATCCGGCAGGCCCGTGAGGACGGCGTGCGGCGCATCCTCTATCAGAATCAGTTCCCGGCATCGTCCGTGGAGATCATCGCACGCGACATCGACGCCGAGTATGCGGAGGTAGACCCGCTGCGTGAGGACGTGATCGCAAACATCGAAGAGATAACCGGCATAATCACACGGAGATGAACCTGGTGACATTACACCACGTCGGCGTAGCGTACGACGGGTACGAGGCGCTGAAAAATGTCGACCTCACGATCGCACAGGATGATTTCCTGGGAATAATAGGCCCCAACGGAGGCGGGAAAACGACACTCGTGAAGGCGATCCTCGGGACGGTACCCCACACCGGCGAGGTCGTGCTCGCCCCGGAGTTGTTCCGCGGCAAGGAGCGGCTGATCGGATATATGCCCCAGATCAGCAATTTCGACCGGACATTCCCGATCTCGGTGTTGGAGGTGGTATTGTCGGGGCTGCAAGGGCACCGGGGCTTCGTTTCCCGGTACACGAAGGAAGACCGGGCGAAAGCCCTCCGGCTGCTCGAAACATCGGGGATCGGGGAGACGGCACGCAGCCCCATCGGCGAAGTTTCGGGCGGTCAGATGCAGCGGGCGCTGCTGTGCAGGGCCGTCATTTCCGATCCCAAGCTGCTGATTCTGGACGAGCCGGCCAACTTCGTGGACAACAAATTCGAAAACGAGCTCTACCGCACGCTGCACGAACTGAACCGCCGCATGGCGATCGTCATGGTGTCGCACGACATCGGCACCATCTCAAGCGTCGTAAAGGAGATCGTCTGCGTGAACCGCCGCGTACACCGCCACCGCTCGAACATCATCACCGAAGAGCAGCTGCGCAACTATGACTGCCCCATTCAGCTCGTGTCGCACGGGCACATCCCGCACACCGTGCTGGAGCACCATCCGGGCGACTGCTGCTGCGACCACGACTGATCCGGGGCGGGACAGCGCACACGCCTGCCTGCGGCTGGGGCGCGATGCCGGCAAGGCCGGCTCCGCCAGCCGCCGCCCAAATGTACCCGCCGCAGACCGTTACACGGTCTTCGCATTCCCGGGCAGGGTTATGAATTTCGTCAGGAAAGCCCCGAAGAAGTAAAGCCCGGCCAAAATCCATACGACGCCCTCGCCGCCGACCAGCCGGTAGAACACCCCGACGATGGCGGGGCCGACGAAAACCGGAAGCCCCGCACCGAGGTTCAGCACGGAAACGGCTGCCCCCTTGTCCTTTTTGACAAGCGAGGGCATCAGGGCCGACAGCGGGACATATCCGGCAAGCAGGGCGCCCCAGAGTACGCCGGCAGCCATCACCACCCAGAAATTGCCCGCCGAAAACTGCGGCGAATAGTAGAACAGCAGCGTGGTGATACCGCAGCCCACGCCGCCGAACCAGATAATGGTGTTGCGCCACCCCACTTTGTCGCCGACAAAGCCGAAAATGAGGTTGAAGACGATGTTGGCCGTGAAAATAGTGCCCCAGATCCGGAGCCACTCGGTCGTCGTGAACCCGTAGTCGGCCATATACATCGGGAGGAAAACGGGAAAAGCGAATTGCGCCGTGGTGTTGATTACACGGACGATGCCGCCCAAGAGCACCTTCGGTTCCTGCTTCATGATGGTGATACCCTTCAGCAACTCCCTCATCTTCTCACGGGTACCGCCCGCAACGGCAAGCCGTTTCTGCGACTTGTTCATCACCAAGGCGAAAAACGCCCCCAGCAAAGCCCAGAATACGGATGTCCACAGCGTATTGATATTGCCGATGCGCTCGATGGCCCAACTGGAATAGTAGGCCCCGAGGACGTTGAGTCCTCCGATAAATACGAACCAGAACCAGCCGACGGCCTTTCCGAGGCCGTTCTTGGGCGCGGCATAGGCGATCCAGACCAAAAAAGAATAGGCGAACAGCGGATAACCGAACCCGCGCAGGGCATAGGTCGCGAGCATCAGCGGGTAATGCAGTCCGGGCAGCGACAGACCGACGAAGCCGCAGGTACCCAGCAGGTAGAGCACGAGCCCGGCGAACATCGTCCGTTTGACGCCGTACGCCTCGGCCAGGACGCCCGAGAACCACGCAGAAATAGCGATGGTCACGCCGTACATGGTGAAAAGCCCGGCGGATTGCTCCAGGGACAAACCCCGGCCGATGAGGTACGGGCTCAGCCATCCCTGCTCGATGCCGTCGCCCATCATGAAAATAAGAATTCCCAAATACGCCCAGGCAAGGGGTTTGGGCAAGCCGATTTTGTCGAAAATTGTCCGGTTCATAGTAAGTATGGGTTTATGCTGGTCTGGGGTTTCGTCGATATTCCGGCGTCATCGCCGTTGCGCCCTACCCTTTCCGGAAAATTCCGGATAAAAATAGCCGCGATGCTCCGGGTAGACAAAGGAACAACAAACGAAATATTAATTTTCTTTTTACAACCCAACAAATATACTTATTTTTCATAAAAAAGCAAAAATAAGAAAACAAAACACAATAATAAAAAGCAATCCATATGGAAACCGGCATGAAAAGCGCACGCGAGGATGCGAGGGAGGACAGACGGGAACAGGGGCGAAAAGGGAGCGCGCGAGGACGCGGGGGGGGGGCAGGGAAAGGATAAGGGAGGAACAGACGCGGTACAGGAAAATACAACGGGGAAAATCGCGGAGAGAAGTGGCGGGAAGGACGAGAGATGGAGCGAGTAACAGGCAGGAAAGGGTGCCGGGAGCACTGCCCAGGAAACAGCTGGGGAAAGGCTGTCGGGAAAGGCTTTCAGGAGAGCTGCCAATGCCGGATGAAGGCAAAAAAAGCGGTTCCGCCATGCAGAACCGCCCCTAATCGGAATGAACCAGCTTTACTTTTTCGCCTCGTTGATCTTGCTAAGCTTCTCGAAGAGTTTTTCGAACTCACCCACCATCTCGACACGCAGCGCAGCATAGTGCTTGCGGACAAGCGAGGGGTTATGCGGCTCGGCGGGATTGTTCGCCTTGGTGAAAAGGTCGTTGCGGACAGCCACGGCCTCCTGCATCACCTCGAAAATCTCCGTCTCTTTCGAAGGCTGAAAACAAATTGCCATATCGCAGTCGAAAACCACCTCTTCCAGACGATAGTCGATCTCCTTTTTCAGGTACCTTAAATTTGCCATATTATCGTGTATTTAAAAATTTCCTGGACAAAGGTACGAAAAAGCTTTGGATTACCAAAGGTTTATCGGGCGGGGACGATTATTAAAAACTTTTATTATCATTTGCAGCGGTTCGGAAAAAGGCCAACCGGGGCTCCCGAGATCGGATCATCAGAAAGCGGAGGAAACCACTGCGGCTGGCAGCGGAGCCGCATCGGCATCGGCATCGGCATAGATTGCACCCGCCGCCGATGCGCACCTACGAAAAAAGGATTCCCTAAAGAAGGGAATCCTTTTTATCGGCGGATACCGGGCTACATCCTTTCGAGTTCCCGATAGGTCTTTTTGCCGGCTTTGGCGGCGGCCTTGGCGGCCTGTGCCTCCTCCCTGGCGATCTTGCGCGCGGCACGTTCCTGTTCGCGGGCGATGCGTCGGGCTTCACGGAGTTCCTTCTTCGAATAGTGCCCGGCCTCCTTCAACGCTTCACCTGCCTCGCGCCGGGCTTCGCGAAGGTCTTTCCGGTAATCGGTATCCCCGGGCATCTCGACGATGATACCCGTTATCGACTCGTCGACAACCTCGCATCCGCACGGCTCGCAACCCTGCCCGGCAGGCTGGGGTGCGATTTTGGGCTTGGGGATCATCGTGCGCTGCTCGACAATGCTGCCCGCACCGTAATTGATCGTCAGTTCGACCCGGCGGAGCGGCGGAAGGATATTCTTTTTCATATAGTTCCAAGCCGAAGGCATCTTTTTGAGCGCCAGCTCCTTGGCGTCGGACGACTGTTTCCCGTCGAGGATTCCGAGCACGGCCTGTTTGTCGGGTACGGGCGACCGGGCGACCAGCGCACGGCACATCTCCCAATCCTCGGCGACGGAATTGAGCGTGACGTCGTACTTCTTCGAAAAACCATACTTCTTGTCAACGTAACTCTTGAAATCCCGGGCACGGTTCCGAGCGAGGGTCTCGTTGAACGCCCGGGGCCCGTCGGGCGAAGAATAGCCCGTGATTTCGACCGATTTGACATGCATCAGCGTATCGCGCATGAGGTTGTCCACAAAGGCGTTCAGCCCGTCGAGTTCGCGCGAATTGCCGTCGAGCGCCGCGGAAAGGCTGGCCAGGTTGATCTGGTAACGGATCGAATAATCCGTGTCGCCCTGACGCTTCACAAGGAACCTGCGGACGAGATAATCGCCGTCGGTGGTCTCCGACAGCATCACGGTATCGGCCGCAGGCACCGGCGCCGCGCTCCTGACTTGGGCCGTCGCTCCGGCAGCGGCACACAACGCAAGAGATAGAGCGAATGTTGTAAAGATTGTTTTCACGCAAATAATGGTGTTGGTTAATTCTTGCCACGCTATTCGCAAGATTCGTACCACGTTAAATGCCCGGATACGGAGCCGGATAAGGATTTTTCGTTATATTTGTAAAACCTTATTTACCATAAATCTATCCCGACATGCAAATGGATCTCCTCGACAATCCCAAAATCAAGCAGATAAAATCCCGCTATCTGCTGCTCGCACTCATCCCCGCAGTGCTGTTGTTAATCGCATTCATAAGCTGCACGACGATCGACAGCGGGTCGGTCGGCATCCGCTTCAAGAAATGGTCGTCGGACGCCAGCCAGTACGGAGGCGTGCTCGGCACGTGCAAAGGCTGGGTGTGGTACAACCCCATCACGCAAAAGATCTTCGAATACCCGATCTACGTCCAGCGCAAAACCTACGAACCGTTCCGCGTCAACGCCAAGGACGCCTCGGAATTCACGATGGATCCGACGATCGCCTACCGGCTCGACCCAGACAAGGCCACGGCCGTATTCACCAAATACCGCAAGACCCTCGGGGAGATCGAAGACGGTTACATCCGCACCTGCATCTACGAGGCATACCGTACGTGTGCCAACCAGTATACGTCGGACTACCTGATGTCGCACCGCGGGGAATTCGAATCGGAGGTGCGCAAACGCCTGGAGGTGAGCCTCTCGTCGGAAGGATTCCTGGTGGAGGAATTCACGTCGCAGATCACCCCTCCGCAATCGCTCGCGGAAGCCATCAACGCCAAGAACGAGGCCGTACAGAATGCGCTGAAGGCGGAAAACAAGGTCAAGGAGGCCGAGGCGAACGCCAAAATCGAAATCGCCAAGGCACAGGGCGAGGCACAGGCACTGCGCATCAAAGGCGACGGCGAAGCCTATTACAACCGCGTCGTGGCACAATCGCTGAGCCCGCTGCTCGTGCAGCAGGATGCCATCGACAAATGGGACGGCAAACTCCCGACATACAGCGGCGGCGGCGCATTACCGTTCATCAACATCGGGAAATGACCCGGAATTGCCTGCCGGGAAATAATCCCCGCTGGCGGTACATGAGGGGAGGGCGTATATCCTCCCCTTTTTATATATAAAGGTATGGATCGCATTCGCACGGGGGGGGGAATTGCCTCTACGCAAACATTTACGTCTTTTAAGCACACATTTAAGGCCTGAATCATATCCCTCTACGCCAAAATTGCTACTTTTGTTAAATAATGGGAGATTGCCGGACATATCAGAGACATACTTCTGCGGAACATTCGCTCCGTAAGGCCGGTCATTTTACCCCCCCCACGGGACTGGGCTCATAGTAAACTAACAACCAACGTATTACACCCATATTTAGGGATGTTCTCAAAAGAGCATCCCTTTCTTGCGTTTACCTGTCACTTCCCTTTAATTTATAATACAATCCTACAAAATGAAAAGAAAAAACTATGAGATGCCCTCCGTGGAGGAGGTGCTCGTGCTCGTCGAACAAGGTTTCGCCGCGAGCCAGGTGGAAAAACCGGATGACGACACGAATGAATACTGATGTGTCCGTTCGGGAAACTTATGTGTATGACTAAAAAAAATAAGACGATGAAAATTAAACAGTTATCGTATTTATTGCTTGGGGCAGCCCTGTGCGGCTGTACGACGGACACAACGGAAGAGGCGGGGACGAAGAAAACCGATGCGGACTTCATCGTACGCGCCACCGTCGGGGACGACGGGCAGACCAGGGCCGATATGACGGAGGACGGGCTGAGGTTCTCGTTCAGCGCCGAGGATGCCGACCGGATCGGCCTGTACCTGAACTATCCGGCCAACGACTGGACGGATCAGAACCTCTGTTTCGAAGCCGTGAACTCGCAGACAAAAGGCTGGGTGGATTTCAAGCAGGTGTCTTCCTCGACATTTGCCATCCAGGAAGGGCTGAATGTTTACGCCTACTACCCGTACGAAGAAAACGAAGCCCAGGTATCGGGGACGACGGACGGCACGGCCGATTCGCGTGCGGCCGTGTCGAGCAACTGGGCGGGTACGCGCAACCTCGAAGTCCCGGCCGAACAGCAGCAGGTTGCCGGCGACGACTTTTCGAATCTGGCAAAATACTATGTACTGGCGGCCGTGCCCACCACGGTGGTCAACGATACGGACAATACTCCCACGGTAAAACTGAGTTTCTCGGGGATATTCGCGCTGCTCCGCATCCGGCTGGTGAACGATACGGACAACGACGTAACGATCGGCCGGGTCGATTTCGAGGCAGCCCGGAACCAGCCCCTGACGGGGCTCTATACGGCAGACCTGACGGCGAACCCCCAATTCGGGAATACGGACTACAAGACCACGGCCGTAGCGGGCAGAACGGACAACAAGGTATCGGTGACGCTCGCCGCCCCGGCGACCATCGCGGCCGGAGGAGACACCTATATTTACGCCGTAGTACATCCGCTGGTGGTCAGCTACTGCGTGATTACGGCATGGACGACCGACGGCTACAAGTTCGTGGAGCGCAAGACCTTCAACGACAATACCACGGTATCGTTGCAGCGCGACATCCGCAGGACGTTCAGATGCACGATGTCGGACAGCAACAAGCTCCCGGTGGACGCCCCGTCCCAGGATGCAGAGGGGTATTACGAGATCGACTCCTACGAGGACATGCTGTGGGTTTCGGAGAATGCCACCGACGCTGCGAAGAAATATAAAATGACGCAGGACATCGACATGACGGGCAAAATCTACACCCCGATCGGATTCGGCACCAATTACACCGAAGGCGCCAAGGCACAGGAGTTCGCAGGCGAATTCGACGGCGGAGGCCATACGATCAGCAACGTCACGGTCAATCCGTCGTACCACACCTGCGTGGGAATTTTCGGGGCTACGAAATCGGGCGCCGTGATCAAAAACCTGAAGGTCGCCAACCTCACCTACGAGAGCGACCTGCCGTCGGAGAAGGCAGGCCAGCGGAAATGGATCGGCGGACTGATCGGGTATGCCCTTCCCGGAACGACGGTTTCGGACGTGGCTCTCACGAACATCAGCCTGACGGCGAACGGAAGCAAGGAAAGTGCCTCCACCTCCTACCGCATTGGCGGCGTGATAGGCCTGATGGAACTGGGATCGGCGGAGGTTTCACTCTACAAGAACATCACGGCCGACGGCGTAACGCTGACGGGCGGCTACGCACTGGGCGGTTTCGCGGGAACGATGCAGCAAAATGCCCGTATCGAGGAGTGCTCGGTGAAGAACGTCACCATCCGGCATAAGAACCAGATACTGTACGGGGAGACGAGCTATCCGGCTACCGGAGGGTATGTTTATGCCTCTTCGTATTTCGCGGGCGACGTGAACCAGGGAACGATCGACATCACCTGCTCCGGGGAGCTGGTCGGCGGGACGAATTCGCGCGAAGACCTCGACGGGCTCGGGTCGATGTACGAGTCGACGTGGGACATACAGCCCTATGTCGGGGAATTGTGCATCAGTACGCTGACCCTAAACGGCGAGGCGCTGAGCCGCAAGGTGGAGGTCGCAACACCGGAAGAACTGGCCGAAACGCTGGCATCGCGCGGCGGCGAGATCGCCGTGACCGCCGACCTCGACCTGACCACCGCGCAAGCAGTGCAGGTCAACTACCCCACCGTGCTTACGCTCGGCCAAGGGACGAAGATAACGGTCTCGTCCAACAAGCTGAACAACTACTCGGATCTCACGGTTTCGGGCCCAGGCTCCATTACGGGCGATTACGGCCTGATCCGGAATTACGCGGGGGCATACCTGACCATCGACGGGGGCGCGACGCTCGAAACGACCAATAACCAGCAGGGGTCGGGTATCCTGAACAACGGCGGCAAGGTCGTACTCGCGGACTGCACCGTCAACGCGGCTTTTTACGCCGTTGCCAACCAGGGCGGCGGCTCGCTGACTGTCAATAACGGGAAGTTCTCCTCGACGGCACACAACGGGAACGGCCAGTGGGCATATTGCATCCGCACGTTGGGCGAAGGCACGCAAACCGTCATCAACTACGCCGAGGTATCGGGCGTACAGGGAGCCGTGGCGGTCGACTCGGGCGGCAAGGTGACGATCAACGACGGTATCTTCTCGACCTACGATCTGTCAGGCACGGGCAACAATTTCCACGGACTGGCCGTACTGGCCGACGGACATGCGGTCGTGAACGGCGGTAAATTTTACAGCGAAGGGCACGACTACTGCGTACGCCTGGGCGACGACGGTGCGGCAGCGGCTTCCGACCCGAGCACGGTCGAGCTGAAAGGCGGCTATTTCGGCGACATGGGGCTCGACAAGATCAAGGGCGGCACGACGATCACCCCGGCAGCAGGTTACAAATTCGAACAACTGGCCGAACCGATTGTCGAGCAGTCCGCGACCGTACCCGGAAAAACCAACACCTACAAATACCGGATCGTGGCCCAATAACGGGCCCGGCCATCACAAAACGCCTATGCCGTCCGGGTTTCCCGGCCGGCAGACGATACTGAAAGGGCAGCTCCCGCGGGGAGCTGCCCTTTTCAAAATCATATCTCAGCTTTCGCAGCCCGGCAACGGATTACATCCGCTCCGGGACGTCGATGCCGAGCAGGTTCATGCCGCGGCGAATGACACGCGCCACCTGCCCGGCCAGCCGGAGACGCATCGTGCGGGTCGCTGCATCCTCTTCCCGGAGGATCGAATGGTCATGGTAGTAACCGTTGAACTGCTTGGCCAGTTCGTACACATAGGCGCCGATGACCGAGGGGGCGAAATTTTCGCCCGCGGCGGCCACGACCGACGGATATTCGGTCAGCGATTTCACGAGGGCGATCTCTTCGGGCAGGTAATCGGCCTGCGCAGCAGCGGAGAAGTCGATGCCGGCTTCGGCGGCCTTGCGCAGCACCGAGCAGATACGCGCATGGGTATATTGGATGAACGGGCCGGTGTTGCCGTTGAAGTCGATCGACTCGCGCGGATCGAAAAGCATCGTCTTTTTCGGGTCCACCTTGAGGATGAAATACTTGAGCGCGCCCAGCCCGACCATCGTGGACACGGCGTCGCCTCCTCTTCGTACAGCCGTCGAGCTTGCCCAGCTCGTCCGACATCTCGCGTGCCGTGGCGACCATGTCTGCGATCAGGTCGTCGGCATCGACCACCGTGCCTTCGCGCGACTTCATCTTGCCTTCGGGAAGCTCCACCATGCCGTAGGAAAGGTGCGTGATATGGTCGCTCCAGTCGGCATAGCCCAGTTTCTTGAGGATGAGCTTCAACACCTGAAAGTGGTAGTTCTGCTCGTTGCCCACGACATAAATCATGTCGTCGAGCTTGTTATCCTCGAACCGGCGGTAGGCCGTGCCGAGGTCCTGCGTCATATAGACCGAGGTGCCGTCGCCGCGCAGGAGCAGTTTCTCGTCCAGCCCGTCGGCCGTAAGGTCGATCCAGACCGAATTGTCGTCGCGGCGGTAGAACACACCCTTGCGGAGCCCTCCTCGACGAGACTCTTGCCCAGCAGGTAGGTCTGCGACTCGTAGTAGATTTTGTCGAAATCGACGCCCAGCGCCTTGTACGTCACGTCGAAGCCTCATACACCCAGCCGTTCATGGTTTCCCACAGCGAGTAGACCTCGGGATCGCGGGCCTCCCACTTGCGCAGCATCTCCTGCGCCTCGAGCATCACGGGAGCGTTCTTTTTCGCCTCCTCTTCACTCTGCCCCTGCGCCATCAACTCCTTGATCTGCGCTTTGTAGTGCTTGTCGAATTCGACGTAATATTTACCTACCAGGTGGTCGCCTTTCATCCCCGACGTGGCGGGCGTTTCGCCGCCGCCGTAGAGTTTCCAGGCCAGCATCGACTTGCAGATATGGATGCCGCGGTCGTTCACCAGATTGGCCTTGATGACGTTATGGCCGTTGGCCCTGAGTATCTGCGCCACGGAGTAACCCAGCAGGTTGTTGCGGATATGGCCCAGATGCAGGGGTTTGTTGGTATTGGGCGACGAATATTCGATCATGACCGTGCGCCCGGTGGCCGGGGCCTGCCCGAAATCGGCATCGGCAGCGACCTCGTCAAAACGCGCCGCCCAGAAAGCGCCGTCGAGCACGAGGTTCAGAAAACCCTTGATGACATTGAAAGACTTGATTTCGGGGACGTTGGCCGTCATATAACCGCCTATCTCGGTCGCGGTGGCTTCGGGCGACTTGCGGCTTCGTCGCAGCAACGGAAACGTCACGAGGGTGTAATCGCCCTCGAATCCCTTGCGGGTCTTCTGAATCTGCAGTTGTTCGCCGTCGAGCGTACCGTAAAGCGCCTCCACCGAACGGCGGACCGCATCCGAAATAAAGTTTTCAATATTCATATCGTGAAAGAATTTGTCCGCAAATTTAGTATTTTTTCAGGGAATATTCAATCCCCGGCCCCATATTATTCGGACAGGGTGCAATACCCTGCCCCGGCACCGGCGGGCGCACAAATAAATTTGGCATTACACACGCCATGCATTATCTTTGCAGACAAACAAACCGGACACCCCAATGGAGTTCCTCATCATTCTATTATTAATCATCCTGAACGGCTTCTTCGCCATGTCGGAGATCGCCATGATCTCGGCGCGCCGCTCCAATCTGGAGATGCAGGCACGGCAGGGCGACGCCGGGGCGCGGCAGGCGCAGAAGCTTATCGAAGACCCGGACAAATTCCTTTCGACCATCCAGATCGGCATCACCCTGATCGGCATCCTGACGGGTATCTACTCGGGCGAAGCGCTGGCCACGAAATTCGGCCGGGAGCTCGCCGCACTCGGCATTTCCCTGCGCACGGCCACGGTCGTGGCGCAGATCACGATCGTCATCGTCGTAACCTACCTGACCCTCATATTCGGGGAGCTCGTGCCCAAACGCATCGGCATGAACTCGGCGGAAAAGATCGCCAAGCTGGCAGCACGGCCCATGCGCCTGCTCTCGCTGCTGGCCTCGCCGTTCGTATGGCTCCTGTCGCGCAGCACCGCAGGCGTGACCCGCCTGCTGGGGCTCCGCAAATCGGATTCGAAGGTCACCGAGGAGGAGATACGCTCCATCATCCAGGAAGGCGCGGAGGACGGCGAAGTGCAGGAGGTAGAGCAGAAGATCATGGGCCGCGTATTTTCGCTGGGCGACAGGACGGTCGAGTCGATCATGACCTTTCGCAGCGAACTGGTATGGATCGACACCGCGATGACGCCGGAACAGATCCGCGAACAGGTCAACCGGGAGCCCCACAACCGCTATCCCGTCGGCGAAGGGAGCCTCGACAAACTCGCGGGCGTCGTCTACCTGAAAGACCTGTTCCGACATATCGACGACCCCGGATTCGACATCCGCAACCACCTTTCGCCCGCCAAGTTCTTCCACGAGGGAACCGAGGTATACACCGCGCTGGAACAACTCCGCAGCGAGCAGGTCGGCTACGGCATCGTCTGCGACGAATTCGGCGTAACGCGCGGCATCGTCACCCTGAAGGACATCTTCGAGGCGCTGGTCGGCGAGATCCCCGACGGCTACGGGGAACCCGACATCGTACGGCGCGAGGACGGCAGCGTACTCATCGACGGGCAGTGTCCGTTTTACGATTTCCTGGCCTTCTTCGGCGCGGAGAACGCCGTTCCCCGCAATGCCTACAATACGATCAGCGGACTGGTTCTCGACCAGCTGAAACACATTCCCGCCACGGGGGAGAAGCTCCGCTGGAACAGTTTCGACCTCGAGATCGTCGACATGGACGGCGCCCGCATAGACAAGATACTCGTGCGAACACACGGACCAAACGAACGAACCATGAAAATAGCTGATATAGAACTCGGCGAGAAACCCCTGCTGCTGGCGCCGATGGAAGACGTGACCGACCCGTCGTTCCGCTACATGTGCAAGCGGTTCGGCGCCGACGTGGTCTACACGGAATTCATTTCGTCGGACGGGCTGATCCGCGACGCGGCCAAGTCGCTCAAAAAACTCGAAATCGACGCAGCGGAGCGTCCCGTGGGCATCCAGCTCTACGGCCACCTGATCGAACCGATGGTCGAAGCGGCGCGCATGGCCGAAGCGGCCGGCCCGGACATCATAGACATCAACTTCGGCTGCCCCGTGAAGAAAATCGCGGGGCGCGGCGCCGGATCGGGCATGATGCGCGACGTGCCGCTGATGGTCGAGATGACGCGCCGGATCGTGCAGGCGGTCGCGCAAGCCCGTGACCGTGAAAACGCGGCTGGGCTGGGACGAGGAGTCGAAGAACATCGAGGAGATCGCATTGCGCTTGCAGGATGTGGGCATCGCGCGCTCACCGTACACGGCCGCACACGCGCCCAGATGTACCGCGGCGAAGCCGACTGGACGCTGATCGGCAAAGTGAAGAACAACCCGCAGATACATATCCCGATCATCGGCAACGGCGATGTGGATTCGGGACCGAAGGCGGCCGAGATGTTCGACCGCTACGGCGTGGACGGCGTGATGATCGGCCGGGCGACCTACGGCCGGCCGTGGATATTCCGCGAGGTGAAGCACTACCTGGCCACGGGCGAAGTGCTCCCGCAGCCATCGGTGTGCGAACGGGTGGAGATCGCCAAGGAGCACCTGCGAAGTCGCTCGAAGTAAAGGCGAATTCGTGGGCATCCTCGAAATGCGCCGCCATCTGTCCAACTATTTCAAGGGGTTGCCCGACTTCAAGCCGACGCGCCTGAAGCTCGTCACGCTCGCTCGACATCCCCGAGCTGTTCGACACACTCGACTCGATCGCCCGGCGCTGGGGCGACTTCGACGTAAGCGGGACGGTTCCCGCACCGCTGTCGCACGACCTGTAATTTCACGGGGTCACACGAAGGCCTGATTCCGGTCGGTGGCCGAGACGGAGATGGAACGGGGTTTTGCCCGCTCTGCGCGAAACAGCAAAAAATACGCCTGATCCCCTGTGGAATCAGGCGTTTATACGCTCAGATACAACGGCTACTTCAGCACACGCTCGACATAGGCTTTGTAGTCCTTGACGACGGGTACGTACTCCATCGTCCTCGAAGAGCGGCGAAGAGATCAGGAAATCGGCCGACGAACGGTTGATGGCCGTCGGCACGTTGTAGAGCGTCGCCAGGCGCAACAACGCCTTGACGTCGACGTCGTGCGGCTGGGCCGACATCGGGTCCCAGAAGAAATAAGGGCGTCGATCTTGCCGTCGGCGATCAGCGAACCCAGCTGCTGGTCACCGCCCAGCGGACCGGATTTGAGCAGCGTGATTTTCAGGTCGGACAATTCCCGGATCCCATCCGCGGATTCGTCTTCCTCGCGGTGATCCCGCAGTGTCTTTTCGACCATCTTACCGGTCGTACCCGTACAAACGAGATGATGGCGGCTCAGGTTCCTGCTGTTCCAGTCGACCCATTCGGCCAGGTCGCGTTTCATATTGTCGTGGGCAACCAGTGCCAACACTTTTGTCATTTTAGCCATAGCGATATTTTTATCCGTTGAACAAAGATAATACAAACACGGGGATTACGGATAAAAACAAACGAATTTAATCGGGATACGACACAACAAAAAAGCCCCGCTCGGGCGGGGCTCAGGGGTTATTCGGTTTCGGCCGGAAGCTTGAACTCGGTAAACCCGGCTTTGACGAGGATGTTATACCACGCGAAGCACTTCTTCATGTCGGATACGTGCACCCGGTCGCGGTCGTATTCGGGAAGCACCTCGGCGAAAGCGGCTTTCAGCTTCTTCGGGCGCCTCCTTGGGGCTGATGGCCTCCTTGCCGCCCGTATGCGCATAGATCTTGGTGAAGACATCGGCCAGCGCAATGTCCTCGCCCTCGGTGAACATCGAAATCTCGGTCAGGGAGCTGACCTTCGACGACGCCGAGGCGTTCATCCGCCTGCCGTCGAGCAGCGATTCGACGATCACGCCGTTGGTGGACTGCGCTACGTATTTATAAAGTCCGGGCTGGCCCGAGATGGCCAGGATTTCTTTCAATTCCATATTGTTATATAGTGTGTAAATTAATTCGCTTCGGGGTTGGGCATCGGCTCCGGGTCGGTCTCTTCCTGCACGGTATATTCGTATACCTCGGAGAACGTATACACGCCGTAGGCAGAGACGGCAAGTATCTGGAAAGTCACTTTCGTGCCGGCCTTCTCCTTGCCGATCGTACCCGAATAGCGTTTTTCCGTATCCGTCTTGTTGGTACTCAGCCATGCACCTTCTTTCTTCACCTTCGTCTCGTCGTCGTTGAGGGCCCGCAGGATGCTGATGCCGGTAAATCCGTATTCACTCGTGACGGTCGCCGTTACGCGGACGTCATCGCCGGCATGGACATCATCAAGGCCGGGGCTGCAAGAGACATTCGAAATTACGGGCGCAACCTTATACTCGGGGCCGAGTTCCTTGTTGCAAGCCGCCAGGCAGCATGCCGCCACGGCCATGATAAGCAGTTTTTTCATTTTATAGGCAGATTAATTGTTTTTCACATGCACATCCATCTGCGGGAATGGGAAGTTGATCCCCTTTTCGGGCAGTTGTTTGTAGAATTTTTCGTTGTTTTCGAAGAACACATTCCAGTAATCGCCGTTCTTCACCCAGGCTCGCGCAGAGAGGTTGACCGAGCTGTCGGCAAGGGCCGCGACCCACACCACGGGCGCAGGGTCGCCCAGCACGCGGTTGTCGGCGGCAAGGATGGCGAGGATCGCCGCACGCGCCGTATCGACGTCGTCGCCGTACGAAATGCCGATCGTCCAGTCCACGCGGCGCGTCTCGGAGGTCGAATAATTGTCGATGATCGCCGTGGCAATGGAATTGTTAGGAATATAAATCGTCTGGTTGTCGCCGGTGGTGATGACCGTCGAGAAGAGTTTGATCTCGCGCACCGTGCCCGACTGGCCCTGCGCCGAAATGAAATCGCCGACTCGGTAAGGTTTCATCAGCAGGATCATCACGCCGCCCGCGAAGTTCTGGGCCGTGCCGCTCAGGGCCATACCGATGGCCAGCGTGGCGGCCGAGAAGAGGGCGATGAGCGAAGTGACGTTGACGCCCAGCGTCGAGACGACGATCAGCACCAGCAGCAGCGTGAAGATCACGCGCACGGTGTTGCGCATGAACGACCGCAGCGAAATATCGACACGGCGGTGTTCCAGCGCCAGGTCGAGCAGCCTGACGATGCGCCGCAGGATCCAGCGGCCGACGAAATAGATCGCCAGCGCGAGGAGGATTTTCAGCAGTATCCAGACCGACTCGGAGAGGAGGTTCTGCAATACGGTCTCGAAATCGAGGTTCGCAATTTTATGGACGGTCTCCGCGAAATGGGCTTTCTGCACACTGTCGGGCAGCATCAGCGGCGCGGGCGTCTCGGTTCCTAAAAAAAGAGGCCACATAAACCGGGAATAAAGTTTGTCTGCAAAAATAACCAAAAAAAAGAGAAGTTTACTAACTTTGTCTATGAATTTACGGAAAAGAAAAAAGGAAAAACACTACACGATGCAGAACAACGTTGAAATTATCCAGATAAACATCTCAGGCGAAGACAAGCCGGGAATGACCTCTTCGCTCACCGAAATACTCGCGCGCTACGACGCCTTCATCCTCGACATCGGTCAGGCCAATATCCACCAGTCGCTGACGCTGGGCATCCTGTTCAAGACCACGTCCGACAAGTCGGGAAACATCATGAAAGAGCTGCTGTTCAAGGCTTCGGAGCTGGGCGTGATGATCCGCTTCACTCCCATTGCGGAGCGGAAATACGAGGACTGGGTAGGCCGTCAGGGCAAAAACCGATACATCATAACCCTGCTGGGACGCACCGTCACGGCGCGGCATATCGCCGAGGTGACCAGCGTCGTGGCCGAACACGGACTCAACATCGACGCCATAAAGCGTCTGACGGGCCGCATCCCGCTCAGCGAGGACGACCGTGCGGCCAAATCCTGCATCGAGCTTTCGGTGCGCGGGTCGCTCACCGACGAGGAGCGCAGCACGATGCAGGAGGGATTCATGAATCTCTCGGAGATCGGTCTCGACGTCTCGTTCCAGAAGGACGACATCTACCGCCGCAGCCGCCGCCTGATCTGCTTCGACATGGATTCGACGCTGATCGAGACCGAGGTGATCGACGAACTGGCCGAGCGTGCCGGAGTCGGCGAAGAGGTGCGGGCGATCACGGCCAGCGCCATGCGCGGCGAGATCGACTTCCGCGAGAGCTTCTCGCGCCGCGTGGCCCTGCTCAAGGGTCTCGACGTCTCGGTCATGGAGGAGATAGCCCGTAGCCTGCCCATCACCGAAGGGCTGGAGCGCATGATGACCATCCTCAAGCGTGTGGGCTACAAGACGGCCATCCTCTCGGGCGGCTTCACCTACTTCGGCAACTACCTGCGCCAGAAATACGGATTCGACTACGTATATGCCAACGAGCTGGAAATCGAGGAGGGCAAGCTCACGGGCCGCTACGTGGGCGAGGTGGTCGACGGCGCCGCAAGCCGAGCTGCTGCGCCTGCTGTGCCAGTTCGAGGAGATCAACATCGCCCAGTCGGTAGCCGTCGGCGACGGCGCCAACGACCTGCCGATGCTCAATCTCGCCGGTCTGGGCATCGCTTTCCATGCCAAACCCAAGGTGAAGGCCACCGCACGGCAGTCGATCTCGACCATCGGACTTGGACGGCATCCTCTACTTCCTCGGCCTGAAGGATTCACGCATCGAACAATAACCCTATGCGACTGTTGCCGCTGCTCTGCGTGGCCCTACGGGGTATTGCAGGCCGGGCGGATGCCCGCCGCAGGAAGCGGTTTCGCGACCGATTACATAGGGTCGAAAGCGGCGCTGGACGCAGCGGTGACCCGCAACGGGGAGGCGCTGGAACCCATTGCCCCTACCCTGCTGTCGCCCGGCGAACTGACGCCGGAGCGATGCGGCACGCTGGTACGGATCGGGGCGCTAAGCTACACCCCGGAAGACCTTACGCCCGGGACATGGGCCGGATACAAGCGTTTCACGGACGACACAGGCGCGGCGGTCTACACCTATGTACGCAGCTACGCCCGGTTTGCGGACGACGAGGTACCCGTCGGCCGCTGTACGCTCACGGGAATCCTGCAATACGACGCCACCGGGGAAGGGCGTTACATTCTCAAACTGCGCGATGAAAACGATTGGACCCGTTAACCGGCTCCCGGCGATATCCCGCACGGCACTCCGCACGGCCGTGTCCGTCGTGCTGGCGCTGACGGCCCTCGCCGGGTGCGACAAGGCGTCGGGGCTGGAATTCGACGACGACACGCCGCAGGGGACGGTCACGATCGCTGCGCTCAAATCGCGTTGCACGGGAGCACAGGCCGCCGTCACGGAGGACATCACGATCGAAGGCGTGGTGACGGGCAACGACCTCTACGGAGAATTCTACAAAACGCTGGTCGTCGAAGACACGAGCGGCGGGATTTCGATAGCCGTGGACGCCACGGAACTCTACGTCGACTACCCGGTCGGCACGGCGGTCACGATCCATTGCAACGGGCTGTTCCTGTGCGACTACGGCGGCAAGGTAATGCTCGGCACGCGCCCCACGGACGAATATGCCGGGCCGGGGAGGATACCCCAGGCGGAGGCGGCGCTGTACCTGCGGCGGAAGCAGGCGGAAACCAGGCCCCTACGGCCTCGGACGTTCACGTTCGGGGAGGTAGACATGCGGCATACCGACACCTACGTGCATTTCGAAGGGGTACGGTTCGTGCAGCAGGGCAACTGGTGCGACCCCGATCCCGAGACCGGACGCCCCGCGACGACCGAACGGCGGATCGCGGATCACACGGGACGGGAATTCATCGTCCGCACGGCAGGTACGTGCACCTATGCCACGGAGCCCGTACCGCAGGGCACAGGCTCCGTATATGGGATAATCGACTATTTCAACGGGAAATACACGCTCCGCATCGCCAACCGCGAGGTGGATTTCGCTACTGTTGCAGCGCGTCCCACAGCATGTCCTTCAACCGGGCGATATTCAGCCCCGAAACCGACGAAATAAAGACCGACGGGACGCCTTCGGGCAGGTGGGGTTTCATCTGTTCGATCAGCTCCTCGTCCAGCATGTCGCATTTGGTGATGGCCAGCAGCCGCTGCTTGTCGAGCAGTTCGGGGTTGTACTGCGTAAGCTCGCCCAGCAAAACCGCATAATCGCGTTTGAGGTCGTCGCTGTCGGCCGGGATCATGAACAGCAGCACCGAGTTGCGCTCGATATGGCGCAGGAAGCGTGTGCCCAGGCCGCGGCCCTCGTGCGCCCCCTCGATGATACCCGGAATGTCGGCCATGACGAACGATTTGTGGTCGCGGACCTCCACGATGCCCAAATTGGGTTCGAGCGTGGTGAAGGCATAGTTGGCGATCTTGGGTTTGGCAGCCGAGACCACCGAGAGCAAGGTGCTCTTGCCCGCATTGGGGAACCCGACCAGCCCGACGTCGGCCAAGACCTTCAGTTCGAGGATGAAGGTGCCTTCGTCGCCCTCCTCGCCCGGCTGCGCATAGCGCGGCGTCTGGTTCGTGGCGCTCTTGAAATGCCAGTTTCCGAGGCCGCCCCGACCGCCTTTGAGCAGTACGAGCTGTTCGCCGTCGGCCGTCACCTCGCCGACATCTTCGGTGAGCGTGGTGCCGTCCTCCTGTTCAACCACACGCCGGGCGACCGTGCCCAGCGGCACGGGGATGACGATGTCCCGGGCGTCCCGGCCCGACGAGCGGGCTCCCGAGCCGCACTGCCCGTCCTCGGCGAACTGGTGGCGCTGGTATTTGAGGTGGATAAGCGTCCAGTACTGGCTGTCGCCCTGCAGGACGATGCTGCCGCCCTTGCCGCCGTCACCGCCGTCGGGGCCGCCGAAAGCCACGAATTTTTCACGGCGGAAATGCGCCGAGCCGGCCCCTCCGTGTCCCGAACGGGCAAATATCTTCACGTAATCTACAAAGTTCGAACCTGCCATACCTTGATTATTTAGGTTGCAAAGATAGTGCAAGCCGAGGGCAAAAGCAAGTTTACTTGCATTTTGCCGAGGCGCCGCCTGTCTAAAACAAGGTTAAAGATAATGCAAGCCGGGGCGATGCCGGATTTATTTGGAAATGCCCGGGCATCAAAAAAGCCCGTGTCGGGGACACGGGCCTTGAAGCAGCCGGATGAAGGCTTATTTCTTACGCGTCAGCACGATGTCGGACACACCGAGGCAGTAGCGCGCATAAGCGCCCTGCTTGGGATGCCACTGGAACAGCGACGGTGTCCAGGTTTTCTCGGCGATCACGGTCGACCCCACACGCAGTTCGTCGCCGGCGACCGTGACGGGAAGTTCGCATTCGCAATCGGAGAAAGCCTTGTCATCGGCACCGCCGAGCAGGTAGACCGGGCCAAGCTCATCGGTGGTGAACCAGCTCAGGACATTGAACTTGGTAGTAGCTTCGACGACGATCGATCCGTCCTCCAGGAGTTTGAGAAACCACTTGGGGCCGAAGCCTTCGAGAGCCCGGGCTACGGAAAAGCCCTCTTCGATCAGCTGTTCGTAGGTTCGGGCACTGCCCTCTTTCTCGAAGTCCCCGAGGCCAAGGCAGATGAGATAGTTCTCCTTGCGGTATTTCCGCGAGCCGACCTGTGCCATGATTTCGACATCGAATGTCCACTCCTCGGTCGTGAAGAAAAACCCGCCCGTAGCAGGATCAAATCCCGTAGCGTATTTGACGCTCTGCTTGCCGGCCCATGAACCGACAAGTGCGTCGAACTCGGCTGACTGAATCATTCCGGAAGTATCCTCTGCGAGCGTGGTCACCTTGATCTGGGCTGCGTCGGATGCGGTATACTTCGAGTCGGAGGAGAGCGCCTTGACGGTGACCGTATACTCCGTTCCCGGATTCAGGCCGCTCAAACGGGCGGAGGTTTCGGACGTGGTCGCTTCAGCGCCGCCATCGAGCGAATAGGCATATACATTTGCATGCTCGACGGCCTGCCACGTCACTGTGAAAGCGGTCTCCTCGACCGAACTCTGGGCGAGGACGGGTGCGGCGAGCTGCGTCCCGTTGTTATCCCCGTCGTCACCGGAATCGGAATCGCTGCAAGCGGCAAAACCCAGCAACAGGGAAGCACACATTAAAATTCTGCTGATCTTTTTCATTGTTGTTCGTATTTATCGGTTATGAAATTCTTACGTGATCTTTTATTCGGCCTTTTCGGTCTTCTGTGTCTTCTCGATCCAGAAATCGGAGCCGCTCTTGCTGATCCCCAACACACAGACCGAATAGGAGGTTCCGGCTGCCAGCCCGGTCTTACGGATGGTCTGCGGCCCGGTATACTCGCCCTTGGCGGGCATCACCTCCTTCTTGAACGCCTCCAGTCCCCCGGCCATCAATACCTCCATAGCCAACGAAGAGGTCTTTGTGACATGGACGTAATATTTCTCGATGGCGGCATCGGGCGTACAGACGACATCAAACCCGTCGGACGCGACATTCTCGAACGTTACCGTCACTTCGCCCGACGCATCGGGAAGGGTCGTGGCGGGCGCCGACACGAGGACGGTCGTGAGCAGGTCGCCCGGGGCGTACCACCCTACTGCATAGACGACATAGTCGGTTTCGGGTTTCAGCCCGGTAAATTCGAAGGGGTGGTCACCCTGTACGAGTTGGGCGGCAAGATACTCCTCGAAGCTGACGCCCGCGATCAGGGCCGAAGCGCTGAGCTTGCGGCGCACCGACCCGATAAATTCCTCCGTCGAAGCGTATTTGTCGAAGTCGGACTTCAGGGCATAACCGCAGTAGTAGGTTCGCGTCTTGCTTTTGGGAGATACGGATCCGGAAATGCTGTTCATCCCGGCCTGGGCAACCGAAAGCGTAAAGGGGTTCTGTTCCAGGGCAGCAGCGACCGTCAGCTCGGCGAATTCGGAATCGAGGAACTGCACCTGTCCGGAAACGGCTTTCACACGCACGGTAGCCGGCATACCGGATTCCAGCCCGGTCACGACTGCAGACAACCCCGTAACGGTCAGCTCCTCACCGCCATCGACCGTATATACATAGGATGCCGCATCGGGAACGGCTTCCCACACGACTGTCGCGGAATTCTCCGTGGCGTCGCCCGCCGAGAGGACAGGGGCCGCCAGCTGTGTGGCCGGCAGGGTCGTCAGGGTGATTCGTGCGCACTCCGAATCCAGGTACTGCTCCTGCCCCGCGACGGCCTTTACTTCGACGGTATAACTGCGACCGGGCTCCAGTCCGTCGAAGCGCACCGACGGTTGCGTCACGATCGTCCCTGCGGCGCCGTCGAGCGTACAGGCGTAGGACGCGGCGTTCTCCACGGCATCCCAGGTCACGGCGACCGATACCTGCGTTACGGCGTCTTCCGCCAGGACGGGTGCGGCCAAAGCAACGGGATCCACGGGTTTTTCGTCATCCGAGCAACCTGCAAAAGCGGCCCCGAGGACAAAAAAAGCTGAGAAAAGTAGTTTTTTCTTCATAGCTGAAAATGTTTAGAAAAATTTGCTGCAAAAGTTCATTAACCTACTGATTCAAAGTCCATACAGCCCGAAAAAGATTGCCAGAAAAGGCTGTATGAACGAACGAATCGGTTTTTGTAAATATCGCTACGAATCGTCCATAAAGTTCTCATACCACGCCAAAAAGGCGAACAAGGCCGATAATCGGGAAAAACAAGGCGATAAAAGGGAATGACAGAATGTGACATTTTTTTACTATTTTTGCCTGCAACGTCACCCCTTCTTCATACATACGAAAACACATGGGCTATCTCGAACAGGCTGTGCGTTCACGGTGGGCCGTCCCGATGACGGCTTTCCTGATCCAACTGAGCCAATACTGGAATACGCTGGTAACGGTCACCTGGTGGTCGAAACGGGCGACCGTATCGGTCGTCTGGTTCTGCGTCCTGTGGCTGGCGACCATCCTGCTGCTGGAAATATTCCTGAACAGGCGGTTCCCATTCCCGGTACGTTGCCTGCTGGGCACGCTCGTCATCGCGGGAGTTATCCTCACGGCCATGCTGGTCATATCGCTGCAGTCCGAAAAACCGTGGCTCACACTGGGATACGACGAAGTCGGGTATCTGATCATCACGTATACGATATGCCTACTGATCGGCAGCATCGTACTGATGATCAACAAGGAACGCCGGCATGAAAAAGAGATCGAGATGCTCCGGATAGAGAACCTCAGCAGCCAGTACAACGCCATTGCCAACCAGATAAGCCCCCACTTCTTTTTCAACGCACTGAGCAACCTCTCGTCGCTCGTACGCGGCGACAAGAAACAGGAAAGCCTCGAATACATCGGCAACCTGTCGGGCATATTCCGGTACATCATCCGCTTCAAGGAGTCGTCGCTGACGACCCTGGGCGAGGAGCTGAATTTCATAAATTCGTACAAGCAACTGATGGACGTACGCTTCGCCGAAAGCTACACCTGCGAGGTCGACATCCCGCAGCAGGCGCTGAACATGCGCATGCCCAGCCTTTCGCTGCTGCCGCTGTTCGAAAATATCGTCAAACACAACGTCATCGACAGCGAGCACCACATGCGGATCACGATCTCGTTCAACGACAACAACGAACTGGTGATCGCCAACCCGGTCTATCCGAAGCTCACGCCGCCCGAATCGAACGGCATCGGGTTGACCAACCTGAGCAACAGGTACAGGCTGCTGCTGGGTAAGGAAATACGCATCGAGAAAACCGAGGGGGGGGGTGACGGGATGTTCCGGGTGTTCCTGCCGATGGTCAAGATGAACATAAAGCATACGCGATGAGGGTACTGATCATAGAAGACGAAATGGGGGCCCTCGACGACCTGAGGAGCATCCTCGCGGAATCGGCCCCGGACATCCGGATAGCGGGCACGACGGAGAGTGTCATGCAAAGCGTCGCATGGCTGGAAAAGAACCCCGCCCCGGATCTGATTTTCATGGACATCCATCTGTCCGACGGTTCGGCTTTCGAGATATTCAAGCGGACGGCCGTCGAGGCGCCCGTGATCTTCACGACCGCCTACGACGAGTACGCCATCCATGCCTTCAGGGTCAACGCCGTGGACTATCTGCTCAAACCGCTCGCCATCGACGAGGTGAAACGCGCACTGGAAAAATACCGGAAGCTCAGCCGGCCGCAGGTACTCCCGGATATCGAGAAGTTGTATGAAATGATTTCCTGCCAGCGGACGAATTCCCGCAGGAACATCCTGGTGGCCTACAAGGACAAACTGCTGCCGATCCCGACGGAGAAAATCGCCTTTTTCTATTCGACCAAGGAGACGTCGAGGGTATACCTCGCCGATGGTAGCAACTATGCCTACAACAGGACGCTGGAGAGCATCTGCGACGACATGGATCCCCGGGCATTCTGCCGGGTCAACAAACAATACGTCGTCGCCAGGGAGCACATCACAAGCATCGTCGTATGGTCGAACAGCCGCCTGCTGGTTTCGATGGAACCGAGACGCCCGAGCCCGTATTCCTGAGCAAGAACCGGGCTGCGGAGTTCAAAAAATGGATCACGGGATAAGTTCCCGGAAAAACATTACAGGTGTGCGAGGTATCCGTAGCGCACCAGATCCTCCCCGCCGCGGATAAGGTGGGTCTGGCCGTCGGCCAGCACGTAGAGGCGGTCGGCGATATCCGTCACATGGCGGTGCATATGGTCGGTCAGGAGAATGCCTTTCGAAGATTTTTCCTGCCGGATCAGCGCCTTGAGCGTCGACACATGCAGCGGGGCAACCTGCGAAAAAGGTTCGTCGAGCATGACGAATTGCGTCGGACTGCGCAGAATCAGGTAGGATTCCAGAATACGCCGCTCGCCGCCCGACAGGGCGCGGATCTTCGTACCGCGCAGTTTGCCGAACAACGGGAACCATGCCAGCAGGTCGTCCCACGGCAACCCGAAATCGCGCAGCACCCGGTCGACGGTCAGCCAGCCCGGGATAAAACCCTGCTGCGCGAGGTAACGCACCTCGTCGGCCCGGAAGCGGTCATGCCATACCCCGTCGATGCGCATAGACCGGAAACCGGCCCGCAGGGAGCCGCAGAGAATCTTCATCAGACAGCTCTTGCCGCACCCGTTACGGCCGAGCACCGCCGTAACACCGCCCGTTTCGACGGCGAGGTACACTCCCGAAAGGATACGCCGGTCGCCGAACGACAATTCGACCGAGTCGATTTCGAGGGTATGTTTCTCAGAGGGGTTCATACAGGAACAGGGCCGTCAGTTTCAACAATACGCAGCACAAGACAAAGTCCGCGGCGCAGCTTACGCCCAGCAGTTCGCGCCGCCGGACGCCGAGATTGCGGTAATAGAAGAACTCGTCGCCGTAACGCTGTACGATCCAGACATAGAGATACAGCGGATAGACCGCCGCCTTGCCTAACAGACACCACGGGATGATTGTCGGGCCGTGGTTGGAGACCACCCATGCGAACCCGATACTCACGGCCATGCAAAAAAAGAACATGGCCGAATAATAAAAGCGGAGTATGAGCAGCAATTTCCGGATCATCGTCCAAATATACGAAAAAAGCGGGTGGAATACAGACCACCCGCTTTTTATTCGGCGTAAACGCCAAGTCGGCATCTCCGCAAGAGAACCCGCTGCGGGCAGGAAAGCCGGCGACGGCGTTACAGCGCCAGCGGCTCGCAGGGAAGCCCCCATGCATCGGCGACGGGCTTGTAGACCACCTTGCCCTGCACGATGTTGAGTCCCAGTTCGAGTTCGCGGTTCTCCCGGCAGGCGCGCCGCCACCCCTTGTCGGCGAGCTGGACGACATAGGGAAGCGTCGCGTTGGTGAGCGCAAGCGTCGAGGAATAGGGCACGGCGCCGGGAATGTTGGCCACGCAATAATGGAGGATACCGTCGACATAGTAGACGGGGTCCTCGTGCGTCGTAGGCCGCGACGTCTCGAAGCAGCCGCCTTGGTCGATGGCCACGTCGACCATCACCGTGCCGGGTTCCATCTCCTTCGGAGCATATCGCGCGTGACGAGCTTCGGAGCCTTGGCGCCCGGAATCAGCACCGAGCCGACGACCAGATCGGCGTGCTTGAGCTCCTCGCGGATGTTGTATTCCGAAGACATCAGGGTTTTGACGTTCTTGGGCATCACGTCGGCAAGGTACGTGAGACGCTGCAGCGAAATATCGCAGATCGTGACGTCGGCTCCCGTTCCGGCGGCCGTACGCGCCGCGGCCGTGCCGACCACGCCTGCGCCGATGACGAAGACCTTGGCGGGTTTCACGCCCGGAACGCCGCCCAGCAGCTTGCCTTGCCGCCGCGGGGTTTCTCAAGGAAGTAGCGGCCCTCCTGCGTGGCCATGCGGCCCGCGACCTCGGACATCGGGATCAGCAGCGGCAGAGAGCGGTCGGCACGTTCGACGGTCTCGTAGGCGCAGCACACCGCCCCGCTGTCGATCATGGCGCGGGTGAGAGGTTCGCTGCTGGCGAAGTGGAAGAAGGTGAAGACCAGCTGGTCCTTGCGGATCAGCTGGTACTCAGGGGCGATCGGCTCCTTGACCTTGATAATCATCTCGGCGCGGGCGTAGACGTCTTCGATCGTGGGAAGCATCTCCGCCCCTACCGCCGTATAGGCATCATCGGCAAAACCGCTGTTCACACCGGCCGAAGCCTGCACATAAACCTTGTGACCCCGTTTGGTCAGCTCCTGAGCGCCGGAGGGTAAGGGCAACGCGATTCTCGTTGTTCTTGATCTCTTTGGGAATACCGATAATCATAAGGCTTGAAGTTTTTTTAGGTTTTTTGCCTTTTAATTTACGGATTTTATCCGGAACAGCAAAATATTCCGGCTATTTTTCACTTCCGGGTCAAAATTTATAAGAGATCGTAAGATAGAACGAACGCGGATAGGCATAGGTATAGCGCGTGGCGTGGGGTGCGAAATAGAGGGCGTCGCCCGAACGGATACGCCGGACGCGCAGCGACTCGTAACCGCTGTAAACCGTATCGGCATCGCCCAGCAGGTTGCGCAGCATGAGCGAAGCAGTCAGCCGCGAACGGCCGAAATAGAAGGATTTGAAAAGCGAGGCGTCGAACGTGAAGGCGTCGCCGAGGCGCTCCTGGTGCGTGAAGGCATCGAACATCTCCCGCGTGATGCCGCCCTGCCGCGCGATGCGTGCCGTACGGCGCAGGGGCACAGGCTCGACGTAACGCAGCCCCGCATATCCCGCCGAGGCGCGGAAACCCCATCCCCGGGGGCCGAAATATGAGAGTTCGGCGCAAGCCGTAAGCTGGGGTGCGGCACCGAGCGTACAACCGCCCATGTGGCTTTCGGCACGGGTGTCGACGGCCGAATTGTCGACGTCGGAGATGACCGTGACGCGCGGGTTGCGGATGAATTTGTAACGCCCCGCAGATGCGGCGAGCGACAGACTCCAGCGGTAAGAGAGCCGGATGTCGGCAGCGGCCTCCACGCCGCAGGCCATGCGTCCGATGCCCGTAACGGCCATGTCGCTGTAAACACCCGCCATGTCGTCGTAATAACGGCGGGACTGGATGCCGTCGAGCGTGGCGACGGCGAAGGCCGTAATGCGGAGAGCGAAAGCCGTTCGCCGGTACGGGTGAAATTGAGCTCGGCGGCGTAGAAACGCCCGGCAGCGGGGTCGTCGACCGTACGGTTGTTATACAACGGCTGGTAGAACAGGTCGGCGGCATCGGGCACCGCAGCCCCGGCTGCGGCCGATGCTTCGAGGTAGCTGCGGGGCGAGAAAGCCCACCCCACCAGTGCCTTGACCGTATAGGGCGTGAACCCCATCCGCCGCGAGCGCCCGAGGGACTGCGTCCCGGGGAAGAGCTCTTTCTCGTAATACCCGCGGCGCAGCACGACGGCATCGCCCAGCGCGAGGGCGACGTCGGCACGAAGGCGGTCGGAACGGTACTCGGCCGACAGGCGGACGGTGGCCTCGCGCGTCGAGAGCGCATAGTCGTAGCCGAAACGGTCGCCCTCGCGGACGGTGCGGCCGGGATGGCGCAGGTCGTTCTGCAGAAGGTTGCTGTAGGTATCGTCGTCCACCAGATACTGGTCGATGTCGGTGATATACTCCGCACCCAGCAGGTCGCGCATCTGCTTGTAGCTGCGCGTGCGGGCATGGCGGTAGGAAAAGCCGTAGCGGAGTGTCAGCCGCTCGTCCGGCGCGGTCGTAAATAGGGCGTCGAAACCGAGGTTGCGGATACGTTCGGCACGGTCTTCGAGCGTATAGACGGCATGTCCGCCCGCCATGCGGTTGCGGGCGATCAACTCGTCCCAGCAAACCTGCGTATAGCGCGCGTCGTTCGACCGCCATGCCAGTTCGGTTTCCCGGTCGCCCGTATAGCCGGGCAGGTAACGGTAATTGTCGGGCATGGGCGTACGGGCGTCGTACCACCCCAGCGCGCTGTATTTCCGCACCCCGTATTCGGCCCCGGCAGCCATGTCGAGCCAGGTCGCGGGCGACAGCCGCACGCAGTACGTAGCGGCGGCCAGCGGCACGAGCTCGCGCCGCACGCGCGAATTGCGGACTTTGCCGTCCTGGAAACCCCAGGCCGGATTGTAGAGGTTGTCGCCCGTAAGGCGGAAAGCCTCTTCGACCGAAGAGAGGCGTGTGCCCCGTACCGACGGTGGGACGATAAGGAGGAAAGCCAGCGTATGGCCCTCGCCGAAATGCCTGGCGGCACGGAATCCCGCCGTCAGGGCATTCGTGAAGACGCCTTCGACGTGCATGTCGCGCCCCGTGCGGGCCTCGACGGCGGCAGCGACATCCCAGCCGTGGCCCGCAGGCCGCGCAAAGGCAAGTTTCGCCCCGGCCAGGTAGTTGCGGTCGGTGAAACTGACGGAGGCATGGCAGGAGGGTTCGGCCAGCGCCCCGGGGAACCGGAAGGTACGCACGCCGCCGGCACCGCCGATGGCCTCGGGCAATGCCGCGATCCCGGCACGGCGCTCTTCCCGAGCCCCGAGCAGCCGCAGCGAACCGAAATAGCGGGACGAAATCCCCAACCCGGAAAAGGAGGCCGCCTCCGAGGAGTAATGCTGCCCGCGGCGGCCGAGCGCGATGTAGGGCAGATTGAAGGCCGAAATGCTGCCGTAGAGGTCGGGCATGGTCTGGATTGCCCGGTAGAAAAGCGAGGAGTCGGTAAGCACGATGGGCGTACGCTGCTCATAACCCGTGCCATAGGGATAGTATTCGTCGTCGGGGAGCTGGGCCGCAGCTCCGCACACGACGAACAGGAAAACCACGGTAAGAGCGTATTTGCGGAGCATGCACAGGGACTTTTCAGAATACAAATATAACTATTTTAAACATGTTTTAAATAGCAACAATAAAAACCGCTGAATTTCGTCCTTTATGGCAGTTGTGCCGGCAGAAAATATTTTTTGATTTTTCAGAATCAAATAATAATATGATATACAAACTATTACGCGCACATAAGCACGGGGGGGGGCTAACACCGTCCGCAAATTTGGAAAATCGGAAAACAAACCTCATATTTGTGAACTCTCAACAATCTCAAAGCGTCCTGACATGCAAAAAGCCCTCGCTCTCCTGCTGTCGGCAGCCATGCTGCTGTGTCTGCATCCGGCTGCCGCGCAACAACCCAACACCCTGACCGGGACGGTCACCGATTCGGCTTCCGGCAAAGCCGTCGGCTATGCCACCGTCTCGCTCCAGCGCGACTCGGTCACGGTCGTGAACGCCGTAGCCGCCAATTCGGACGGCCGCTTCTCGCTCAAAGCCCCCGAAACGGGCGACTACCAGCTCTGCATCACGATGGTAGGCTACACGCCCTACAAACAGGCCGTGGAAGTGCCCGCATCGGGCAAGGCGCTCGGCAAGATCGCCATCACGCAGGGTGTCGAGGTCGGCGACGTGGTGATCGAAGTCCAGAAACCGCTCGTAATGGCCGACGCCGAGAAGACCACCTACTCGGTCGAGGACGACCCGCAGGCTTCGACGAGCACGCTCGACGAGATCATCCGCAAGGTTCCGCAGCTCTCGCTCGACGGCGACGGCAACGTCCTGCTCAACGGACAGAGCAATTACAAGATATTGCTCAACGGGCGCAATTCGGCAACGATGAGCAACAATTTCAAGGATGTGATCCAGAGCATGCCCGCCTCGCAGATCAGCCGCATAGAGGTCATCACCAACCCCTCGACCAAGTACGAAGCCGAAGGCGTGGGCGGCATCATCAACCTCATCACCCAACGCAAGAAGCAGTTCCACGGATACAACGGCAGCGTCGGCGCGAGCGTCACGGTGTTGGAGAACCCGGCCTACAACGGCAACGCCAGCCTCTCGATCCAGGCCGGGAAGTTCGCGGCGAGCATCATGGGCTATGCAGGCTACTACGACGGGGGCCGTACCCCCTCGGAATCGGAGTCGTGGCAGGAAAATTACGACTCGGAGAACCGCTACAACCGCAGTTACTCCGAAAACAAGGGCAGTTCGCGTTACGGCAACGTCGGACTGGACATGAGCTACCAGCCCGACACGCTCAACCTGATCACGCTCAACGGATGGCTGTGGCTCGGCCGCAGCCGCTACAAATCGCTAGGTACGAACGCGATCCTCGACCCCGAAATGAACCCGCTGCTGGAATACGGCAGCCGCAGCATCCAGAAATGGAACTACATGGGCGGCAGCGTCTCGCTCAATTACGAACACACCTTCGGCAAGGAGGGGCATACGCTGACCATATCGGATGAAGTCGAGATCGACCCGGACAAAGGCCATACAGACCGGATATACAACGACGGATACAATTACAGGGCGTTGCAGGATGCGGACAACCGCATGACGGGCAACACCGTGCAGGTCGACTACGCCAACCCGCTGTCGGAGCACCACAAGATCGAGGCGGGGCTGAAACACATCTATCGCAACAGCACCTCCGACACCGACAACAAGCAGAGCGACGAATACGGCACATTCCCGATTGAAAAAATAAAATTCACGGGCATGGATTACCGCCAGCACGTGCTGGGTATCTACGCCGGATACGGATTCACCTACACCAAATGGTCGGGACGCCTCGGTGCGCGCATGGAACGGACATGGAACGACGCCCAGGTGGAGGAGACCGCCAAAGGCACCTACTCGTTTTCGAACCGCCAGTTCAACGTGGTGCCCTACCTGAGCCTAACATTCATCCCCAAGGTGAGCCACAACATTTCGCTCTCCTACACGCAGCGGCTCCAGCGCCCGGGCATCTACATGCTTTCGCCGGCCGAGGACGACACCGACCCCACGCGGCTGTCGTACGGCAACCCGGGACTGGAAGCGGCCGTATACCACACGATCAACCTCCAGTACGGCCACTATGCCGCAAAATGGAGCATGACCTTCGCACTCAACACCTTCCTGTCGAACAACAACATGTCGTCATACTCCTTCTCGGACGGGGACGGCATCACCAACACCACCTACAGCAACGACGTCCGTTCGCGCAGCTACGGATTCAACGGTTCGTTCTCGTACCGCCCGTCGGAGAAGGTCAACCTCTCGCTGAGCTACAACGGCAGGTATTCGCAGAACGATTTCGACGCCATGGACATCCACACCGACCAGTTCACGTTCAGCCAGAACCTCAACCTCGACTTCGCGCTCTGGAAGGAGGCGCGGCTTATGCTGGGCGAGAACTATTCGACGGGGTATGCGTGGCTCGGCGGCAAATCGGAAAGCTACTACTACTATTACATGGGCATTAAACAGCAGTTCCTCAAGAAGAAGCTCGACCTGAGCATCATGTGCAACAACCCCTTCGAGAAATACCGCAGGAACAGGAGCACCTCGGACACGCCGACCTTCGGCGGCTGGAGCGAATACAGGTATGCGTGCCGCAGCCTCTATTTCCGCGTCAGCTACCGCTTCGGCAAACAGAACGTCGGGGTGAAACGCACTGCCAAGTCGATCCGCAACGACGACATGAGCAGCGGCGCACAGGGCGGTGGCGGCGGAAGCACCGGCGGCGCACAGGGCGGAGGAGGGATGTAATCCCCCGCCGGCGATCCTGCCGATACGCCGGGCGCCGGCATCACCGCGTGGGCCATCATCGCAGGAGTCATCGCGGAAATCATTCCAGGAATCATCGCGGCATTTACGCGGCATTTACGCGGCCGTCTTTCCCCTGCTGCAAGGGACGACACGCATACGGCTTCCGGGCGCGGCATCCATATCGACGAAAAGGGACTGCCGCACAAGCAGCCGGAAACCTGCCGGAGTTTGTTCCGGCGGGGGTGAAATCGTAAAATCGGACTTGCCGGACAGCCCCTCTGTTATTTGCAGCCTGCCGTGCAGCGCCCTGCCGGGAACACCCGGAGCGTCCATCGGTTGCCTGATCCATGCGGACGGGGGCCCGGATCATAGACCGCACGGATTTCATAGCCCGGCAAAAATATGAATAAAATGATTGTTTTACTCATATTTTTTAATTACATTGTGAACAATATAAAACACACGCTTCACAATCCTTTCATTAATCCTTTAAATTTACCGCCATGAAAAAACTTTTTTTACTCCAGAAAAGCCTGTTCATAGCTTTTGCGGCAGCGACCTGCGGACTCTTTTCTATAATAGGATGTGCAGTGCAAAAACCGGCAGCCGGACGGCAAGGCGAAGCGGCCGGAGGGGAGATCCGCCACGCACAAGCGTCGAAAGCACTGGAAGAGGGGCGGTTCGTGATCGAGGCGAATGAATTTTACCTCCCGGAGGACAAATCCCCGGTCAAGTCATCCACGGGCAACTACATATCCATGGAGGGCAAACGGGGCGTTATCAGTTTCACCCCCGACCTCTTTCCGAAAACACCGCTAGGCAACCTGACCATAACGGACGACACGGCGGAAATAACGCTGGAAAAGCGGAAAAAGAACGGAGACATACAGTTCTGCATGAGGATGACCGGGCCGGCGAATTCCCAGGACAGGAAGGTAATAATAACGCTGTACAAGGACACGGACAAATGCCATGTACAGGTTTCGAACGAACTTCTGGCATATCCCGTGGTCAAGTTCACGGGAGTGGTAAGGCCAGCGGGAGAATAACCGCGTCACCACCCGCAACGGCAACGGCCCCGCAAAGACAGGGGCCGTTATCGTGAACCGTGCATCCGGAAACCGTGCATCCGTGGCGGGATTTGCCGCGTTCGCGGGCGGGTCAGACGGTTTTGAGCACTTCGAGCAGCAAATCCCAGAACTTGGGAACCGTGGCGATTTCGAGCCTCTCGTCGGGCGAATGCACGCCGCGCAACGTCGGGCCGCGAGGAACAGGCCGCACTCCAATCCGGCATGGATCGCACGCACCTTGGGCTCCGTACCGAACAGGCGTTCGTAGGCTCCGACGGTCTTTTCGAGTAGTACGGACTGCGGGTCGGGCGTCCAGCCCGGATAGCCGTCGGAGTGGGCGACATCGGCCCCGGCCAGCGCAAATACCGATTCGACCATCTGCATTACATAGGTCTTGGCGCTCTCGACGGACGACCGCTGGGACGAGGTGACGACGATGCGGTCGTCCCCCACGAATTTGACCGAAGCGAGGTTGGTCGAGGTTTCGACCAGCCCCGGCACGGCGAACGACATGGCGATCACGCCGTTGGGAACGCCCACCAGCGAGTAGACCAACCGAACTGCGTCCGGGCGTCGAGCACCCGATCGACCTGGGGCATTTCGTTGAGCGTGATCTTGAAATTGGGCTCGCGGAAGCGGAATTCGGCTTTCAGGTCGGCGGCAAAAAGGTCGTAGCGTTTGACGAACTCGGACTTGAACCGTGTCGGGACGCCGAAGATCGCATAGGCCTCGCGGGGAATCGCATTGCGCAGGTTGCCGCCGTTGAACCAGCTCAGCTTCAGCTCGTAGCTCTGCATACCGTCCCACAAGAGGCGTGCGACGGTCTTGTTGGAATTGACGCGGCCCTTGTCGATGTCGTCGCCCGAGTGCCCGCCCTGCAGGTCCGAGACATCGACCCGGAAGAAGGAGTAGTTCTTCGGAGCCTCCTCCATCGTATAGCGGAACGTGGCGACCGTGTCGATGCCGCCAGCACAGCCGATGAAGATCTCGCCCTCGTCCTCCGAGTCGAGGTTGATGAGGTATTTGCCCGTAAGCATATCTTCGCCCAGCTCGAAGGCTCCCGTCAGGCCCGTCTCCTCGTCGACCGTAAAGAGCGCTTCGACGGGGCCGTGCTCCACGGCGGGGTCGATCAGGACAGCCAGCGCGGCGGCCATGCCGATACCGCAGTCGGCGCCCAGCGTCGTGCCTTCGGCCCTGACCCACCCGCCGTCGATGTGCGTGCGGATCGGGTCGTTGTCGAAATCGAACTCCACGTCGGAGTTCTTCTCGCAGACCATGTCCATATGCGACTGGAGGATAACCGTCGGACGGTTCTCGAAGCCCGGCGTGGCGGGCTTGCGCATCACCACGTTGCCGATGGCATCCTTCTTGTATTCGAGATTGTGCTTCCGGGCGAAATCGACCAGAATTCGATGATCTTGCCCTCCTTCTTCGAGGGGCGCGGAACCCGTGTGATGGCATCGAACTGCTCCCAGACGATGCGGGGTTCAAGGTTTACTATTTCAGACATATCTCTAATATAAATTTAAAGTCCCGGGTTGCTTCATCCCCGATTTCCGCCCATTCCATGACAATATTTACAACGGCAGAAAGACGCTCCGAGGATGGGGTATCTACAAGAATTCTTCCGGCCGAAGATTTTCAAATACAAATATACGAAAAACAGCGTAATTCACGGTATCCCGCGTCCGGTTTTTTGCATTTCCGGCTGGCTGCGACGGCCGAAAATTTGCTTTTGCCCCCCGCTTCCACTATCTTTACGGGAAAATACGGAACTCTATGACGGATTTCAGGATAGGACACGGATACGACGTGCACGCGCTGGCGGACGGGCTGCGGCTGATACTGGGCGGAATCGAGATTCCCCACACGAAAGGATGCGTCGCGCATTCGGACGGCGACGTGGCGATACACGCCGTATGCGACGCGCTGCTGGGCGCCGCGGCGCTGGGCGACATCGGGCTGCACTTCCCCGACACGTCGGACGACTTCGCGGGAATAGATTCGAAAATTCTGCTCCGCAGGGTTGCGGCGCTGCTGCGCGAACGGGTATGAGATCGGGAATGTCGATTGTACGATCCGGATGCAACGGCCCAAATTGCGGCCGCATATCGACGCGATGCGCGCCGCAATGGCCGGTGCAATGGGCGTAGGCGATGACCGGGTGTCGGTCAAAGCTACGACCACAGAGCATCTCGGTTTCGAAGGGCGCGAGGAGGGAGTTTCCGTCTCGGCCGTGGCATTGATCTACAAAATGCAGGCCAAACCGGGCGAGGAAACCGTCGGATAAGAGGTTCGCGGGCTGCCCGACATCAGTGAAAGCAGCCGCTCAGTCCAGCCGCCGGAACTTGGGATCACCGATCCGTTTGTCCCAGAGCCACCCGACATAGCGCATGACGAGGTCGGGAGCCGTCAGCGTCAGCACTGTCTCGCCGGTTGCGGTCGAAACCTCGAAGCCGGCATGATAGGGCGTATCGCCGTCGGCAAAACCGAAGGAGATGCGCCAGCCCCACGCCAAGCGCTCAGCCCGGTAATCGGACAGGGACGGCGAGTCGAAATTGAGCACGTAAAGATACTGCGTGATGCCGCGCTCGGTCGGCAGGTGCACCCCGACGTGGTCGATGAACATGCCGAAAAAGTAATAATCGGTATAGATGCTACGGATCATGCCGCCCGGTACCTCCTGCATACTGTTCGGGAAAAACATGTAGTCGCGCGACTGTACCAGCGAGTCGATCTTCTGCGCATAGAGCTTCGCCCGGTAAGCACGGCGTTCGGGCCGTGTCATGCTGCGCATGGACTCCTCGTAGACGGTCGTATGCTCGACGACCTGCACAGGGGGCTGCTGGACAGGAACCACAGTCGTCTGGGGCACGCTGTCGACGGCGGAAGTGCCCAGCGTGAACTGCGGGACGGTCTGCGCGGACTGCGCCACAGCACCCGAGACCCCGAAAACAAGGGCGCAAAGGCACAAAATCCGGACTACCACCCGCCGCGCAGGAGCAAAAGCCCCCGCCGGGGCGGGGGCTCGCAATCCGGGAAGGATTATCGTTGCAGCGGCATCCCGCCGCGACGGGAAGGACGGGAAGGGGGCGCCGCATCCCGTCCGGCGATACATCCCGGAACTCATGGTCAATAGAGCTGTGAAATGGTGCCCGAATACTCCACGGGGTTATACCATGGGTTGGTGATGGTCAGGTTGGCACCGCCCGTACGGGAAAAAATCTCGAAGGTGAAGGTATAGGTCGACGCCGAGAAAAGCGAGGTGGAGAAGGTTACCATCCAGCCTTCGTGGGTCTGCTCGGTGGTATAGCCCTGCACGTTGGGCACGGTGTAGTTGATGATGGTCGTGTAATAAGGCGGCACATAGCCCTTGACATAAGGCAGGCAGATGTCTACCGTACCGTCCCATACTCCGACGTTGAAGGCCGGATTCATGATCTGACGCATGGGGCCGGCCGGCTGGCGCTGCATGGTCTGGGGGTTGAACTGGAAATTGCGCGAAAGGATGACCGAATCCATCGTTTTCTCAAAACTGGCGATACGGTCCGCACGTCTCTTTCTCACGCACCTCGCGGCGCTCTTCTTTGGGCGACAGATTCTTTTTCTGTCCGATCACGGTAGCGCCGACTACGCAGAGCAGCAGGCTCACGACGATAATAACTGTTTTTTTCATAGCACATAAAAGATTTGTACGGCTATGAAGTGCATGCAAATCGGTGCCTAACTGCTTAGCGTAGTGACTAAAGTCCCAGTTTTTTCAGGAATTCGCCCGTGTAGCTGCGTGGGGCGCAGGCTATTTCGTGCGGAGTGCCCGCCGCGACGATCTCGCCGCCCGCGGCTCCGCCTTCGGGTCCGATGTCGATGATATGGTCGGCGACCTTGATGACGTCGAGGTTGTGCTCGATGACGATCACCGTATTGCCGCGATCGACGAGTTTGGCCAATACATCGAGCAGCAGGCGGATATCCTCGAAATGAAGTCCCGTCGTAGGTTCGTCGAGGATATAGAGCGTGCGGCCCGTATCGCGCTTGGAGAGTCGGAGGAAAGCTTGATGCGCTGGCTCTCGCCGCCCGAGAGCGTGGTGCAGGGCTGGCCGAGCGTGAGGTAGCCGAGGCCGACCTCCTGGATGGCACGGAGTTTCTGGTGGATGGCAGGGATATTCTCGAAGAACTCCACGGCCATATTGACCGTCATGTTCAGCACGTCGTCGATATTCTTGCCCTTGTATTTGACTTCGAGCGTCTCGCGGTTGTAACGGTGTCCGCCGCACGCCTTGCAGCGCACGTAAACGTCGGGCAGGAAGTTCATTTCGATGGTCTGCACGCCCGCGCCGCGGCACTCCTCGCAACGGCCGCCCTTGACGTTGAACGAGAAGCGGCCCGCCTTGAAGCCCCGGATCTGGGCATCGGGCGTCATTTCAAAGAGTTTGCGGATGTCGGAAAAGAACATTGGAATAGGTCGCCGGATTGCTGCGCGGCGTACGGCCGATGGGCGACTGATCGACGACGACCAGTTTGTCGACATGTTCGAGGCCCTCGACGCTGTCATACTCCAGCGGCTGCCCGAAAGAGCGGTAAAGCTCCTTCGAGAGGATCGGCCGCAGCGTCTCGTTGACGAGCGTCGATTTGCCCGAACCGCTGACGCCCGTGACGCAGACGAACTTGCCCAGCGGGAATTCGGCGGTCACGTTCTTGAGGTTGTTGCCCTTGGCTCCGCGGATCACGATGCTCTGGCCCGTCCCCTTGCGGAGCGTTTCGGGAATTTCGATGCGGCGGCGGCCCGTCAGGTAATCGGCCGTGATGGAGTCGGAACGCAGGATGTCGTCGATCGTACCCGCGGCCATGATATGCCCGCCCTTGCGCCCCGCACGGGGGCCGACGTCGACGATGAAGTCGGCGGCACGCATCATGTCCTCGTCGTGTTCGACGACGATCACCGAGTTGCCGGCATCGCGCAACTCCTCCAGGCTGCGGATCAGGCGCCGGTTGTCGCGCTGGTGCAGGCCGATCGAGGGCTCGTCGAGGATATAAAGCACGTTGACCAGCTTCGAGCCGATCTGCGTGGCGAGGCGAATACGCTGGCTCTCGCCGCCCGAGAGCGAACGCGACGAACGCGACAGCGACAGGTAGCCCAGCCCTACGTCCATCAGGAAGCGCAGGCGCTCGCGGATCTCCTTGACGACCTCCTGCGCGATCTTCCACTCCTTGTCGTCCATATAATCCTCGATGTGCGCCACCCATTCCGAAAATTCGGAAATCGACATGGCCGAAACGTCGGCGATACTCAGGCCGCCGATACGGAACTGCAGGGCCTCCTTTTTCAGGCGCGTGCCGCCGCAAACCGAGCATTTGCGGTAGACGAGGAACTGCTCGCGCCACTTCTGGCCGTGTTTGGAGTCGTCGTCTTCGGTGCGGCCTATGTATTCGGCAACGCCCTCCCACGAAACGAGGTGGTTGCCGCCCGACGAACTGAACTCCGAGAGGTTGATCGGCAGCGGCTCGGAATCGCCGTACAACACCGCATTCAGCCCCGGCTCGGGCAGTGACCCGACGGGGTCGTCGAGCGTGAAGTCATAACGGCGGCCCAGCATTTCGAGGATGGCGAAAAGCATGTTGTTGCGGAACTTGCCCAGTGGTTCGACGGCCCCTTCGCGCAGCGAAAGCTTCATGTCGGGAATGATCTTCCCGACGTCGAACACCGCCTCCTCGCCCAGACCGTTGCAATGGGGACAGGCGCCCTGCGGCGAGTTGAACGAAAAAGTATGCGGCGCGGGGTCCTCGAAAGCCACGCCCGTCGAGGGGCACATCAGATGGCGGGAGTAGAAGCGCTGCTGCTCGGTGCCGTAATCGTAAACGGCCATCGTGCCCTTGCCCTGCCGCATAGACTCCCTGAGCGAAGTCATCACGCGGTCGCGGGCGTCCTCGGCCACGACGAGCCGGTCCACGACCAGATCGATCGTGTGTATTTTATAGCGGTCGAGACGCATGCCGGCCGAAATCTCGCGGATCTCGCCGTCGATGCGCGCATAGATATATCCTTTCTTGGCCAGCGACTCGAACAGTTCGCGGTAGTGGCCCTTGCGGCCCTTCACGATGGGAGCCATCAGGGCGATTTTACGTCCGGCAAAGCCCGTCATGATCAGCTCGGCGATCTGCTCGTCGGTGTAATGCACCATCTCCTCGCCCGTGACGGGCGAATAGGCGCGCGACGCGCGCGCATAGAGCAGGCGCAGGAAATCGTTGATCTCGGTCACGGTACCCACCGTGGAACGGGGATTTTTGTTGGTGGTCTTCTGCTCGATGGCGACCACGGGACTCAGGCCCGTGATCTTGTCGACATCGGGACGCTCCATCGTCCCCACGAACTGACGCGCATAGGTCGAGAGCGTCTCCATGTAGCGGCGCTGCCCCTCGGCGTAGATCGTGTCGAACGCGAGCGACGATTTGCCCGAACCCGAAAGGCCCGTTATGACAACCAGTTTGCGGCGCGGGATCTCCAGGTCGATGTTTTTCAGGTTATGAACCCGGGCTCCCAGTATTTTGATCGTGTCTTCTTTCATCATCGTAGTCAAACGTACCGGAAGCCCCGTTTAGTGTACGGGCTCTCCGGCGCGAATATCGTACAAAGATAGCGCATACCGGGGGCAATACCAAATTTTTCGGGAATCAGAATTTCAGCTCGAAGCCGTCGGCATCCATCCACGCCGGGAACTCCTCGCGGAAGGCCGCCTGCGCATCGGAGTCGAATTCGGCGACGAGGGTCTGCTCCCGCTCACCGGCATCGGCCAGCGTGGCGCCACGGAAGTCGACGAGCGCCGAATCGCCCGCATAGAAAGCATCGGGGTCTGTGCCCACGCGGTTCACGCCCGCCAGATAGCACTGGTTCTCGATGGCACGGGCGCGGAGCAGCGTGCGCCACACCTCGCGCCGGTCGTCGGCCCACGAGGCACTGCACAGAATAGCGTCGTAATCGCCCCGGTTGCGGCTCCACACCGGAAAGCGCAGGTCGTAGCAGACCAGCAGCAGGAAGCGGAAGCCCATGTATTCGACGATCACGCGTCGGTCGCCGGGCGTATAGTCGCGCGCTTCGCCGCCGGGGCGGAACAGATGGCGTTTGTCGTACCACGCCGTCTGCCCGAAGGCTTCACGAAAAACATCCGGTTGCGGAACTCCCCGTTTTCGGCGATGACGACGCTGCCCACGACAGCTTTGCCGTATTGTGCCGCCCAGCGCCGCATGGTCGAAGCGACAAGCCCGTCGGCAGGCTCGGCGACACGGGCGGGGCGCAGTTTGAACCGTGGCGAACATTTCGGGCAGCACGACGACATTGGCATCGGCCGCGGCCACGATCGGCTCCAGACGTTTCAGGTTCCGGGCGGTGTTTTCCCACTCCATGTCGACCTGGCAGACAGCAACACGTATTTTCATAGAAAAACTCCGTTTTGTAAACAAATATATAAAATTTTCTTACAGATCGCACCTGCGGGAATAAAAAACATGGAGGTTTGTAAGGCAGGGCGGCAACAGAGGGAACCGGGCATACAAAACGGACACGCAGGGCGGCACCCTTGCGGCAGTGCGTACGGTTCGGCGATGAAAAGCAATGCGGGGAAACAGGGCGCGGGCAGCCGGTCGCAACCGGCCAAGGCGCACGGCCCTGCGACGGTCTGTCCAGACGAGCTGCCCGAACGACCAGACGCAGCCGGAAAAAAGCAGCCGGCAAGACAAACAGCCTTACACTGACGACCGGGCGCGGATTGTCAATAGGAGAATAGCGGACAGGCAAAACGACCGGACGAAGACAGGCACGGGCGGCCGACGCCAACCCGTACGCCTCAACGCGCCTCCAACCGCCACACCGTGACCGAGGAGGCATTGTCGCGCTGGTGCAGCAGCGAAATCCGGCAGGGCACGAAATCCGAAGCGCCGCACGTCCAGACATCGACGAACTGCTGGGGGCTGCGCTCCGCGAGCGGGAACCATGTGCTCTGCACCTGCACCATGATGCTGTGTCCGGCGCGGAAGGTATGGGCGATGTCCGTCATCCGGAAAGGCACCCGCGCCGGAACACCGGGCGTAAACGCCTCGGGACGCGAGAAACTGCGGCGATAGCGGCCGCGCATGATGTCGCCCCGCACGAGCATCCGGTAGCCCGGCAGCGGATCGTCCTCGGGGAAAAGGTCGATCAGCTTGACCACGAAATCGGCATCGGTCGTCGAAAGCGTCACTTCCAGGTCGGCATCGACCGGGCCGACTAGGGTCATATCCTCGTCGAGCGGCTCCGAAACGAACGTCAGCACGTCGGGACGACCGAACAGGAAACGCTGGTCGGCGAGCATATACTCTTTGGGGCGGCGCAGGCCGGAAACCTCGCAGTACGGCACGGGGTCAGAAGGATCGGATACATAGGTACTTGCGGATGTTTTGGCCGTCGGGCGCCGGGTATCGAGGATGCCGCCGTCGGCGAGGTACAACGTCAGTTTCCGGGCCTCGCGCGGCAGAAAGCGGCCGAAAGTATGCCAGCGGTTGTCCCCCGAGGAAAAGACCGCGGCGGCCGGCAACGGAGCCGCTTCGTCCGTATTGCCGTCACGGAGGTAGTGGTCGAAGAACGGCACCTCGAAATGCTCCATGTAATATTCCCACGCGGCATCGCTGCCGAAATCGAACGCTCCGAGCTTTCCGCTGCCGTTGCGCCATGCTCCGTGCGCCCAAGGTCCCACGACCAGATGGCACGGCGTTGCGGGACTTTGCCGGACCAGGGCCCGGTAGAGGGTCCACGCCCCGAAGCAATCCTCGGCGTCGAACGTCCCTCCGACGACCAGCACGGCCGGCTGTACGTTGTAGCAGGCCCTGCGCAGGTCGCGCGCCTGCCACCACGCGTCGTAATCGGGATGCGCGGACATCTCTTCCCAGAAGGGGTTGGGTTTCAGCAGCCCGGTAAGTTCCGCAAGCGCCGTATGCTCCAGGAAGAACGTCCGCTCGTCGGGCTGGGTCTGCCGGGACATGGAGGGCATTTTCGCGGCCGGAACACGTCCGGGAGGGGTGTTCATGCCGCTCAGGAAACGGTAGGAGTCGGTGAGCATCAGCACGCCGTTGTGGCGCACATCGTCGCCCATGAACCAGTCGGTGACAGGAGCCTGCGGCGAGACGGCCTTCACGGCGGGATGGCCGCAAAGGCCGCCCATCATGGCGTAGAACCCCGGATAGGAACACCCGGCGAAACCCACCCGACCGTTGTTGTGCGGGATGTGCCTGACCAGCCAGTCGACCGTGTCGTAGCTGTCGGTCGTCTCGTCGGTCTCACCGCTGCCGGCGGGCCGGACATGCTCGAAGTCGCCCTCGCTCATAAGCGCCCCCGGACATCCTGCATGACGATGATATAGCCGCGGTCGACGTAGCTGCGCAGATAGCCTTTCTCAAACCCCTGCGGGAAGCGTCCAGCACCATAGGGCCCGCAGCCGTAAGGCGTACGAAAAATGATGACGGGGGCTTCGCCGGGCGCCTTGGGCGTATAGACCGCCGTGTAGAGGGCTACGCTGTCGCGCATGGCGATGCGGTACTCGGCCTTGTCGTACAGTTCGGCGACGGGCTGCCCGGCAAAGGCCGCAACAGCGGCGAGCAGGCCGGCCCACAGGAGCGCGAAAAATCCACGGATTTTCATGGCAGGAAGGTTGGGTTCGTTTGCGAAAGTTAGGCTTTTTTCCGCAGATACCCAAAAACCGCCGGACAAAGGGGACAGGAACGGCGAAAATACGCATCCATTTCCCGGTACCGGGAAATACGGCCGGGCTGCCGCTGTTCCAGTTATCAGACGCCAGGCGGGTTGTCCGTACTGCGGAGCGGCCCGTAATCCGGGCGGAAAGCATACGGATTCCGGGATTGCGACCGCCCGCCATATGCGACGGGAACTTCCGGCAAAAGTTGCAATCCCGCAAAAATAAACGTACTTTTGCAGTCGGTCAATTCCGACAAACGACAATATGCTCAGAGCAGGACGCATCCAGAAACTCACCGTAAGCCGCATCTCGGATTACGGATTATACCTTGCGGACGAGGAGCAGAACGAGGTTCTGCTGCCCAACCGCTACATATCCCTGACAGACAAGCCGGGCGACGAAAAGGAGGTTTTCGTCTACCACGATTCGGAAGACCGCCTCGTGGCGACTACCGAAACGCCGCTGCTCCGCGCCGGGGAGGCGGGTTACCTGCGCGTAGTGGACAAGACCGTGCACGGGGCATTCCTCGACTGGGGACTGGAGGGCAAAGACCTCTTCCTGCCCAACCGCAACCAGCAGGGCGGCATCATCGCCGGACGGAGCTACATCGTCTACCTCTACGAAGACAGCGTCACGGGCCGCTGCGTGGCGACCTGCAAGCTCAAGAGCTTCATCAACAACGACCTGGTCACGGTGGAACCGCGCCAGGAGGTAGACCTGCTGGTCGCCTCGGAAAGCCCGATCGGCTACCGCGTGATCGTCAACAACCGCCATTGGGGCATGCTATACCGCAACCAGGTATTCCGCCCCGTAGCCATCGGCGACCGCATGAAGGGCTACGTCCGCAAAATCACCGAGGACAACCGCATCGACGTAAGCCTCCAACAGGAAGGATATGCGCAGGTCAAGGATTCGGCAGAGGTTTTGCTGCAACTGGTGATCGGCAACGGCGGGCACTTGCCGTTGAACGACGACAGTTCCCCGGAGGAGGTGAAACGCCTTACGGAGATGAGCAAAAAGGTCTTTAAACGCTCGCTGGGCGTGCTGATGAAACGCGGCGCAGTCGAAGTGGGCGAAGACGGGATAAAAGTCAAATGGCAATAATGGGTAAAATGAACACGGCGGAACGGGTTTCGCGCGAGATGTCCGACAATTTCGTGTTCCAGCGTTCGCTGCTGGCCTACCATGCCGCGGCGCAGCGCATCAGCGGCGACGTGCTGGAGATAGGCACGGGGGCGGGTTACGGCATCGAGGTAGTGGCACCCCATGCACGGAGTTTCATCACGGTGGACAAATTCGCCCCGGCAGCGGAGCTTATGCGGCATCCGCATGTCGAATTCCACCAGGCCGTAGTGCCGCCGCTGGCATTCGCAGCCAACAGTTTCGATTTCGTGATCTCGTTTCAGGTGATCGAGCACATAAAACAGGACATCGAGTTGGTGCGCGAAGTGAAGCGCGTACTGCGTCCGGGCGGAAAGTTCATCGTGACGACCCCGAACGCTCCGATGTCGCTCACGCGCAACCCGTGGCACGTACGGGAATATACGGCGGAACAATTGCAAAACCTGCTGGGGCATGAATTCCGGTCGGTCGAAACCCTCGGGGTCGCAGGCAACAGGAAAGTCATGGCCTACTACGAACAGAACCGCCGCAGCGTGGCACGCATCACGCGCTTCGACATCCTGGATCTCCAGCACCGCCTGCCCCGCCGCCTGCTCCAGCTACCCTACGACATCCTGAACCGAATCAACCGCCGGAAGCTGCTGAAGGCAAATACCGACCTCACGTCCTCGATCCGTATGGAGGATTACCGCATCTGCCCGGTGTCGGACGACTGTTTCGACCTGTTTTACGTGGCCGAGAAATAGCCGGCGAGCATCTGAAGCGGATTATCAAAAAAAGACAAGCAGCCTCATGCGGGGCTGCTTGCTCTTTTTAACGGCTCGTTCGAGCGCTCGTCATGTTTAATATTCCTCCTCGTTGAAGAAGAAATCGTCTTTCGACGGGTAGTCGGGCCAAATATCTTCGATAGATTCGTAAATCTCACCCTCGTCCTCTATTTCCTGCAGATTTTCGAGCACTTCGAGAGGCGCACCCGAACGCACTGCATAGTCGATCAGTTCGTCTTTCGTAGCAGGCCAGGGAGCATCTTCCAGCTTCGATGCCAATTCAAGTGTCCAGTACATAGTTCCAAGTTTTTAAGTTCCCAAATATCAGCGGATTAACATCAGGCAATAATCGCTATTCCGCTATCACTGATTTGCAAAAGTATAAAAAAAACGAGAAAAACAAAGAAAAAATTACAACATCCATGCGCACGCATCAATAAACTGGAATACAAAGCTTTATGGAATCCACAAGGTCTCCTCGACGCCGTAATGCTCTGTGAGCGTGCGCCCGAGCAGATAGAAATAGTCGGAAAGGCGGTTCAGCCACATCAGCACGATGGCATCCGTGCCGTATTTTTCATCGGCACGCAACGCGGCACGCTCGGCACGCCGGCAGACCGTACGGCACACGTGGCACATCGAAACGACGGCGTTGCCGCCCGGGATCGTGAATTTGTCGATCGGTTTGAGCGCGTCCTGCATCGCGTCGATACGGCCTTCGAGCCAGGTGACGGCCTCGGGAGCCAGCGGCGCAACCTTCCCGCACCCCGTTTTTCCGCATGCCAGCAATGCCTCGACGGTCATCAGGCGTGACAGGATACGGTTCAGGTCATCGACATAGGGCGACAGCGCAGCTTCCGCACGCATGTTGTCTCCGAGCAAGGCCGCAAAGGCCGCCAATTCGTCCACCGTGCCGTAAGCCTCGACCCGTTCGTCGGTCTTGAAAACCCGCTCGCCGCCGACCAGAGACGTGGTCCCCTTGTCGCCCGTTTTGGTGTATATTTTCATATCCGGAAATGTTGTTTCGGCAAATTATTATTGAAAATCAGCAGGTATCCCCTATTGTCCACCGTCGTCGAACGATGCGCCGCGACGATTTGCAGGCACATGGCCCGGCGTTCACGCCCGTCGTAGGGGGACATGACCGCCACCGTATTCCCGGCGGCAGCCGCATCACCGACCAGCGCGAGCGTCTCCGTCCGGGACAGGCTGCGCGTCGCTATGCAGAACTCCGCATCCGCACGATTCAGGCCAAAAGTGGCGTAGCCGCAATGAATCGCCAGGTTTTGCAGCTGCACGGCGCGGCGTTCGGGCACCCCGGCCGCGAGCAGTTCACGGAACAACGCCCGGTCGCCGGGAAGCAGCGTATCGCGCATGAACACATTACGCACGACGTCGTATACGAAAGGCGAATGCACGCCGTGCCCACGGAAGAAACGGGCCCGGGAGAGCCTGTTACGCAGCTCAGTGACCCGCCCGTAAAATTTCAAACCGAGTTTATGGCCGCCGATCCCCATAACCGTTATTTTTTCAACAGCCCCGCAAGGCGCCCCGTCGAAAAGGCGATCTGGAGGTTATAACCGCCCGTATTGGCATCGAGGTCGAGCACTTCGCCCGCGAAATAGAGCCCCCGGATCTTCAGCGATTCCATGGTATAGGGGTTGACTTCGGCGCAGGAAACGCCCCCGGCCGTCACGATGGCGTATTCGAACGGCGCATAGTCCGTGATGGGGAACGTGAATCCCTTGAGCGTCTTGATAAGGCGGGTTATCTCCTCTTCGGTGAGCTTGCCGATGTAATTCTTTCCGTTGACACCGAGTTCGTGCACCAAAGTCATCACGAGCGGCTTGGGCACCAGCTTGCGCAGCAACTCGGCGAAGAACTCCGTCGGCTCCATCCCGGCTATCTCGCGGGCGATACGTTCGCGCAGTACCTCTTCGGTCAGTGCGGGTTTCAGGTCGACGACCAGTTTAACGCGGCGTTCGTCGATCAGCGCATCGACCGCATCGCGGCTCATGCGCAGCGCCACGGCACCCTCGATGCCGCGCTCGGAGAAGCCCAGTTCACCGAACTCCTCGCGCACGGGTTCGTCGTCGACATAGAGCACGGCCCTGATATTTTTCAGCAACAGACCGTCGAGGTAGCCGATCTGCGGATGCGACGAGACGAGCGGCGTCAGCGAAGGGCGCACCGGCTCGACGGTATGTCCCAGGTCGGCCGCGAAGGTGTATCCGTCGCCCGTGGAACCCGTCGCGGGATAGGAAAGCCCTCCCGTAGCGACGATGACGTTCGGGCACTCCTCCTTGCGTTCGAAACCGCGCTTGTTGATATAGCGGACGCCGAAGACCTTGCTCCCAGGGTCATAATCCCGGTGACGCGCGTATTGTATATGATTTTGACGCCGTTCTCGAAGCAATATTCCAACAGGGCCGTAGCGATGTCCCACGCCTTGCCGCTCTTGGGAAAGACCCGTTCGCCGCGCTCGATTTCGAGCTTCACGCCGCCCTCTCGAAGAAGCGGATGGCGGCGCGGTTGTTGAACTCGGCGAAAGCCTGTCCGAGAAAACTCCGCATTGGTACGCACCTGCGAGGCGAACTCCTCGGCAGGGCGGGCGTTGGTGACGTTGCAGCGGCCCTTGCCCGTGATGCGGACCTTACGGCCCGATTTCTCCATCTTCTCGATGAGCAGCACACGTTTTCCGTTGCGCGCGGCGGTTCCTGCGGCCATCATGCCCGCAGCCCCCGCACCGACGACGATGACGTCGTACGGCCGGATTTCTTTTTCTTCCAATTGCTCCATACGACCGCAAAGATAGGCAATAATTCTTTCTTTACGGAAAAATTTTTCTATCTTTGCGGCCGTTAAAACCGTTCTAAAAGATATGTTGAGCAGAAGATTACTTCGTATTAAGGTCGTCAAAGCGCTGTTCGCGCACCTCAAATCGGGTGCAGACAACATGATTGCGTCCGAGAAAACGCTGATGACGTCCGTCGACAAGGCCTACGACCTCTACTTCCAGATACTGATCCTGCCCGTGGAAATCGCCCGTTATGCCGAGCAGCGTCAGGAGCTGGCCAAGCAGAAAAAACTGCCGACACACGAAGACCTCAACCCCAACACCAAATTCGTCGACAACCAGATGATCCGCGTAATCGCCAACAGCGATGCGGTGAACGACCGCATCGCCGCCCGCAAGCTGGGCTGGGGACGACATCCGGAGCTGATCCGTACGCTCTACACGCAACTCTCGGAAAGCGACTACTTCAAGGATTACATGGCGCGTCCGGAGCGCTCGTTCGCCGACGACCGCAAGCTGCTCGAAGACTTCTTCAAGGAGCTTCAGAGCTGCGAACCGCTGGACAACGTGCTGGAGGAGATGTCGATCCTCTGGAGCGACGACCTGCCCTACATCGTGATGATGATCCTGCGTTCGCTCTCGGGCCTGCGCCCGACGCACACGGAGCTGAAGGTCCCCGCGAAGTTCAAGAGCGACGAGACCCCGAATTCGTGAAGACGCTGTTCGAAAAATCGCTCGTCAATTACGACTCCTATCAGGATTACATCGAGAAATTCACCTCCAACTGGGACGTGGAGCGCATCGTCTTCATGGACAACCTCATCATCGGCACAGCGATGGCCGAACTGACCTCGTTCCCGTCGATTCCCGTCAAAGTGACGCTCGACGAGTACATCGAGATTTCGAAATACTACTCGACACCCGGCAGCAGCACCTTCATCAACGGCGTGCTGGACAAGATCGTCGAATCGCTCACCGCCGAAGGCCGCATCAAGAAAGCGGGCCGCGGCCTTATCTGAGTCCCGATGCTGCGCGGGGTGTTGTTGCTGCTTCTGGCCGCGTCGCTCGCGGCATGCGGCGCCCGGCAGGTGAAGACCGAACGCAAAGGCCGGATTATCGCCGTCACGGACACGATCCTCGACACGGGAGGTACGGATACCGTGCGTTTCGGACGCATGCACTCGGGCGAAATCGCCCAGCTGCGTCTGTGGCTGGCCAACGAGACAAGCGGACCGGTCGTCATCGCCAAATACGGCCGCAGCTGCGGGTGCACGACGCTCGGATATGACACACAGCCCATTACGCCGGGCGATGCGCAGCAGGTATCACTCACCTTCGATGCGGGGGGCGAATGGGGCTGGCAGCTCAAGACGCTCGACATCACATTCGCCGGGGCACGCAACCCCTGAGGCTGTTCATCGAGGCCGAAGTGGAATAAACATTTGTGTATTCGACAATATTTCGTATATTTGTCCCGTTACAGAAATTAAACACTTAAACATAACGACGTATGATCAATTTTCTTCAGGTGCCGCCCGTAGAGCCCCAGCCGGGCTTCATGCAGCAGTACAGTTTCATCATTATGATCGGCCTCATGGTGCTGGTTTTATGGCTCTTCATGTGGCGTCCCGAAGCCAAGCGCCGCAAGCAGATGCAGGCATTCCGCGAAGGCCTGAAAAAAGGTGACAAGATCATTACCGCCGGCGGCATTTACGGTACGGTGAAAGAGATCAAGGAGACGACCCTGCTGATCGAAGTGGACGGCAACGTCACGCTGCGCATCGACAAAAACATGGTCGTAGCCGACAACAGCGACCTTCAGCGCCAGTAAAAACCTGTTTCAGATAATAAAAAAGCTGCAAAAATTTGCAGCTTTTTATTTGCAGGTTCAAATTTTTTATTTTACATTTGTATACATGCTCGGGAAACCCGGGCATAGTCCCAATAACATTGTCGAGGGGGGGGAATCTTCTAAGCGCCTCTTACAGATTACCCCTTTCTCGGCAATGTTTTTTTATGCCCGTATCCCGGCAGGCGATCCTGCGGGGAATTTTCGCCCAAATCCGCAGCCGGCAGAAAAAGCCTCCTCAGAAAATTCCGGACAAAAAATCCCGGACGTGCAAACAAGCAGGATATGCAACCGGTTTTATCGTTATATTTGCATCCGGATTCTTCAACGCATACACATGACCCGACACATATCCTACCCTACCCTCGGCACCTGCTCCCGGCAAATCGACATCGAACTGGAAGAGGGCGTTATCCGCAGCGTAACCTTCACGGGCGGCTGTTCCGGAAACACGCAGGGCATCGCCGCGCTCGTACGCGGCATGAAAGCCGCCGACGCGATAGCCCGGCTGGAAGGCATCGACTGCCGCGGCAAGGGCACTTCGTGCCCCGACCAGTTGGCCAAAGCCCTCAGGCAGGCGCTCTGAACCGACGCAGCTACCGTTCGGGAACGGATTTTGCACACGGAGCAGCAAATCAAAACAGAAACACTATGTATTTTGTCTGGTATCTCCTGCTCGGCTTGGCGTCCGGATGGATCGCCAACCTCATTGTCAAAGGCAGCGGCTCGGGGCTCATCGTCAACCTCGTCGTAGGGCTGGTAGGCGGCGTGCTCGGCGGCTGGCTCTTTTCGTTCTTCGGGCTGGTTCCGGCAGGCACGCTGGGCAGCCTGGCCACATCGGTCATCGGCGCCGTGGTGCTACTATGGATTGCCGCAGCCATCTCGCACAAGAAAATCCGTTAAACCCGCAACGATTATGGACAACATGAAAAACGGCGTACACGCCGACACCGCAGAAGCGGAAAACACGGAGACCATGGATCTCCTGGCCGGAATGCTCGATGCCTCAACGCATTGCGGCGACAACGACGAGGACGACAAGGAACCGGCACAGGCGGTCGAAGAAACTCCCGGCGAAGAATCCGCGCCCGGAAAATAATAACCGCAGGGAAAAAACCGACAGTTCTATTCAACGAGCAAAGTGTGCGGACAGTCCGCACACTTACCGTATCCAGCATACTGGGCAGAAGCAGGACGAAGGAGGATTCAGGCGAATAATACAACAAACATAATCCCGCATTGATAGTCAATGCGGGATTGTTGAGCTGCCAGGACTCGAACCTGGAACGACAGAACCAAAATCTGCTGTGTTACCATTACACCACAGCTCAATCCGTTGCTCGAGAGCGGGACAAAGATAAGCAAAAAATCGCAATTTACAACCGGAAAACAGAAAAATGCCCGACTCTTGCAGGGGTGCAAGAAAGAATTTCATTACTTTTGCACGCATGGAGCCGACAAGCCGGACAACGGGCCGGCAGGCGCCCTGCTGAAACAAAAACGAAAAATACGATACGGTATGATCCTGACAATGATCCTGCTCTTCGTGGTGGGCTACGCGTTCATCGCGCTGGAGCATAAGGTAAAAGTGGACAAATCGGCCATCGCACTGCTTATGTGCGGCGCGATATGGACGGTTTTCAGCCTGTGGGGACACGACGGGAACATCAGCCACGAGATGGTAGACCATCTGGGCGACACGTGCGAAATCTTGGTTTTCCTGATCGGAGCCATGACCATCGTCGATCTGATCGACACGCACGGCGGCTTCAACGTCATCACCGACCACATTACCACTCGCAACAAGCACAAGCTGATGTGGCTGCTGGCCATCATCACGTTTTTCATGTCGGCGGCGCTGGACAACATGACCACGACGATCATCATGGTAATGCTCCTGCGGAGAATCATTGCGGATCAGAAGGAGCGCTGGATTTACGCCAGCCTGATCGTCATCGCGGCCAACAGCGGCGGCGCATGGTCACCCATAGGCGACGTGACGACGATCATGCTCTGGATGCGCGGCAACGTCACTGCGGCGCTGATGGGAACGCTTTTCGTGCCGTGCATCGTATCGGTAGTCATCCCGACGGCGATCGCCATCCGGTATATCCGCAACGAGGACGCGGCACCGGTGGACGAGAGCACGTTCGAAGCGGAACTGCCCGAGGGCGTGGGTCCGCGGCTGAGCAAGTTCATCCTCGTCACGGGCGTCCTCAGCCTGCTGTTCGTACCCGTATTCAAGAGCATCACCCACCTGCCGCCCTACATGGGCATGATGGTTTCGCTGGGCGTGATGTGGGTGCTGACGGAGATCATCTACGACCGCAAGCGCGGCATCGAGGAGTCGATCAAATGCCGCGTGTCGAAGGTGCTCAAGCATATCGACATGCCGACGATTCTCTTCTTCCTCGGCATCCTGATGTCGGTGGCCGCACTGCAGAGCGCGGGCGTACTGACCGACGTGGCCAACTGGCTCGACAAGCAGGTGCACGAGGTCTTCACGATAGCGGGCGTCATCGGCGTGCTTTCGTCGGTCATCGACAACGTACCGCTGGTGGCCGCATGTATGGGCATGTATCCGGTCATGGACGCGGCGGCGGTTGCGGCCAGCGCCGATCCGGCCTACATGCAGTCGTTCGTGCAGGACGGACTGTTCTGGCACCTGCTGACCTACTGCGCCGGCGTGGGCGGCAGCCTGCTGATCATCGGCTCGGCGGCCGGCGTGGTGGCGATGGGGCTCGAAAAGATCAATTTCGGGTGGTATTTCAAGAAGATCACCTTGCTGGCGTTCGCAGGCTATGCGTCGGGCATTCTGGTCATCCTGCTCGAACACCTGCTGATCGGGCTCTGACCGGCAGCGGAAACGGAATAACGGGCGCGGGGGCAATGCCCCCGCGCCCGTTATATATAAAAATCCGGCCAGCCGGCCGGGTGTCCCCCACCTACGTCAGCGGACTTTGGCCATGAATTTCTCACGATCCACGACGTAACGGACGTGCACGCCCTCTCCGATCATCCCTTCGGCATCGCGGGCGCCGACGTTGAAGGTCAGCTTGCGCCCCTCGACACCGGTCAACACGGCCGTGGCGGTGATTTCGGCACCCAACCCCGAAGGCTTGATGTGCGTGACGTTCATCTCCGCCCCTACGGTCGAAGAGCCTTCTGGCAGAGCCGCAGCAACGGCCGTCATAGCGGCATGCTCCATAAGCGCCACCATCGAAGGCGTGGCAAAAACCCCGAGGTCGCCCGACCCCATCGTCGCGGCGGTATTTGCGGCCGTAACCGTCGTCCGGCTCTGCGCCGACAATCCTTTTTCCAATATAATATCCATTTTGCGTAATACGTTTATCCGATAAATAATTACATTTGCAGTGGCCGTGCAGGCTGCGTACGGAGGAGAGCTCCGACCCGCCGCCGGATTTGTCCGCGGCAAAGATAATGCAAACCGGGCTCAAAGGCAAACCCGCGGGCAATGCACAAGGCACGGCCTGCCCCGCGAAAGTCCGCCGTTCGCAAAGATAACGATTTTCACCGAGATGAAAAAGTGGCTCCTGATTCTGGTAATGCTGACCGCCGTGTCCCCCGGGGTACGTGCGCAGGGAGGCCACGGTTTCTGGCACCAGGAATGGACGGTGGAAAAAGGAGACTCGGTACCGTTGGTACATATCCTGCCGGTCTACGTGTTCAGCCGCCCCGTCGACCTGCGCCGTTACCGCAAGCTGGTCGACGCCGTGAAGAAGGTCTACCCCATCGCCAAGATCGCGAAAGCCAGGATGGCCGACATGGAAGAGGAATTATGCCGCCTGCCGACCAAAAAGGCGCAGAAGGAGTACATCAGGCAGGTATACCACCAGATCAAGGACGAGTATACGCCCGTGCTGAAGCACATGACCCGCACGCAGGGCAAAGTGTTGCTGAAACTGATCGACCGCGAAACGGAATACACCGCCTACGAGGTGCTCAAGGAGTTCCGGGGCGGCTTCGTGGCGGGGTTCTGGCAGGGCGTGTCGCGGATTTTCGGGCAGAATCTCAAATCGCAGTACGACAAGGACAACGAAGACAAGATGATCGAGCAGATCGTAATTTACTACGAAGCCGGGCTGCTGCGGTAGGCAAACCGGGATAAACTACGATCCGTTACTCGAATTTGTTGTAAAGGACGACGGGGCGTCCGCGGCGTACGCTCATCGCGGGAAACCAGATGTCGTCGGCCGTGAGTCCGCACTTCTCCACCGCCTCGAGCGAGTACTCCAGACGTCCGAAGTCGGCGTCGACGTTGTTGGTGCCGAACGTGAACTTTATTCCGCGCTGCTTGGCCCGGCGGATGATGCCGAAGCTCGGGATACGATAGCGGGCGTTGATCTCCAGGGCGATGCCGTAGCGTTCCAGCACATCCAGTACGCGGTCGACGCGCGCGTCAGTCCAATACCTGTCGTAATCGGCCTGCATGTCGTCGGGCAGGTAGGTCGGGTTGGCGTAGATGTCGGCCGGCTCGTTGGTGAGTATCTTCACCGTCTGGTCGACCAGATGATCCATGTACTGTTCTTTCGTCACGCCGTCGTAGTGCACCTCCTCGGGCCGGTAGATACGCGAGTTGCGCCCTTTGTGGTCTATGATGGTCATGGCGTCCGTAAACAGGTAGTCGAATACGCCGAGGGCCTCCTGCGAGAAGGTCGCCGTCCACTTGCGGCCCTCGCCCTGCACGCCGCACAGGAAGGGCATCCGCTCCACTTCGTCGAAATAGGCATAGACCTCCCCGTCGTCGGCCAGCATCCGGCCCACACCGCCTTCCCCGGCGTTGGGCGCCACGCCGTAATTGATGCCGTAGTTCATCGACATGGCGTGCGCCCGCTCCTTGGTCAGGCCGCCCTTCAGGTGTACGTGGTAGTCGATGACGGGGAAATCACGCTGCTGGAAGCGGATCACGCCGTCGGTGCGTTCGTCCACGGGCGGCAGTGTGTCGGCCTCGTTGCGGGCCTGCGCGCCGAGGCGCTCGATTGCAAGGTTGCGGAACGCAACTTCGCCCTGCACGCCGCGCAGCGCGATCGCGCCGTGTCCTAACAATTGCCGGGCGTGCGCCTGGGTGCGGTAGGGATGTTCGGGTTCGGTATAGCAGACCACTTCGGTGGTGTCGATGCGGACGACGATGTTACGGCCGCGCACAGTGACCTCGAAGCCGAACCACTCGCCGTCGTCGGCCAGCGAACGGTAGAGGTTGCGCACGGAGGCGAGCGAACCGCTCTTGCGTGTCCCGTCGATGGCGCCGTTGCGGAAAACCACCTCGTAGCCCGACTCGCCGTCGGTGTGGAAGAGCAGCGCCGCCTGGGCACCGGGCTGCGTGAGGGCTTCCCCCGTAAGGCGGAAGTTGCCGTAGTCGCCTGCTGCCAGGAGCGTACGGCCCGCCGTTACGGCCGGGGCCGTCGTGCGGATCTCCCGCTCGCCGTCGCGCCACCGGTCAAGCGGTTCGAGGGCTCCGGCCTCTCCGCAGGCCGTGAGTGCGGCCAGGGACAAGAGTGCCGCGGCGATCGTCGTCCCGATACGCGGAACAGGATTCGAATGGCAAAAGAGGTTCCTCATAACTTGGATTTTGTAATAATGCGGTTCCGATTCGGACAGGCCGCCCGGCCTATGTGTACGTCAAACTTATCTCAGTCGTTGCTTGCTATCAAATATGCCCATGCAAAAATACACACTTTGTTGGAAAAGTACGGAATGACGCACGCTGTTTTATTTCGGACAGCATGAATTTCGGGAATCCCGGCAGCAAATAGGCTCAGAAATTGAACGACAGGCCAACGCCCAGCTCCATGTAGGAACGCCCCGGGCGGTAATCCCCGAAGGCGAACCCGAAATTGTCGGTCAGGTAACAATGGTAGGTGAAATCGCCGTAGAGGTTGAACCGCCAGATGGGGATGATAAGCCGCACCCCGAGGTCATAGGTACAGCTGAAACGGTGCTTGACGAGGAAATTCCCGGAGGAGGGCTCGCGGCTGAGCGGGCCCAGCATCATGCCCGGCGTAAAACCCGTATGCGCTTCGAATTGCTTGGGAATGATCGAAAGCAATGCCGCGGCGACCCACGACCCGGCCTCGCCGTCGCCCGGGAAAACCAGCCCCCGGATACGTTCCGTGCGCCAGGTGAATTGCATCGGGATCGAATAGTAGTCGCAGACTTCGTCGTCGAAAAACAGGTTCAGCCCCGTGCGGAAACCTATATTATAATAGTTGTACCGGGCGTAGTCGATGCTGATCGCCTCGAATTCCGGGCCACGGCCGTCCCCCATGAAAAGTTGTGCGCCGTATCGCACTCCGATCTCGTTGCCGGAGGGCAGCCCCTTGGGGGTATGCCACTCGTTCGTATTCTGGGCTGCCCCGCTGACGCAACACAGAAGCGCGAGGAGTACCGCAAAAACTGGTTTCTTCATAATTTACAGGTTGCTTCTGCCCGCAAAGGTAACAGAATAAGGCCGCCTTCCAAACATTTATGCGGAAAAATGCAGGGTGGGCAACCAGATGCCCTGAAAATAGCCGCAACCCTTGCTCTTTGTGAATTATTCGTTATCTTTGTGGGCAAAATTTCGCAGACCTATGTTTGAAAATTTAACGGATAAACTCGAACGGTCGTTCAAAATCCTCAAAGGCGAGGGCCGCATCACGGAGATCAACATCGCCGAAACCCTCAAGGAGATTCGCCGTGCGCTGATCGACGCCGACGTCAACTACAAGGTAGCCAAGTCGTTCACCGACGAAGTGAAGCAGAAGGCGCTGGGGCAGGACGTATTGAAGGCGGTGAAGCCCGGCCAGATGATGACCAAGATCGTACGCGACGAGCTGGCCCTGTTGATGGGCGGCACGGCGACGGACATCCGGCTGGAGGGCAATCCCGCCGTGATTCTGATCGCGGGTCTTCAGGGTTCGGGTAAAACCACTTTCTCAGGCAAGCTGGCGGCGTTCATCAAGAGCAAGAAAGGCCGGCAGGTACTGCTGGTCGCCGGCGACGTTTACCGTCCGGCAGCCATCGACCAGCTGAAGGTGCTCGGAGGGCAGATCGGCGTCGAGGTCTATACCGAAGAGGGGAACAAAGACCCGGTGCAGATCGCCGAAAACGCCATAAAATACGCACGCCAGCACGCGTTCAACGTCGTGATCGTCGATACCGCCGGACGTCTGGCCGTAGACGAGGCGATGATGCAGGAGATCACGGCCATCAAGGCGGCCGTGAAGCCTTCGGAGATACTCTTCGTAGTGGACGCCATGACGGGCCAGGACGCCGTGAACACGGCCAAGGAGTTCAACGACCGGCTCGACTTCGACGGCGTGGTGCTCACCAAGCTCGACGGCGACACCCGCGGCGGCGCCGCGATCTCGATCCGTTCGGTCGTCAACAAACCGCTGAAATTCATTTCGAGCGGCGAGAAGATGGACGCCCTGCAGGTCTTCCACCCCGAACGTATGGCCGACCGTATTCTCGGCATGGGCGACGTGGTGTCGCTGGTGGAGCGTGCGCAGGAGCAGTTCGACGAAGAGGAGGCACGCCGCCTGAAGAAAAAACTGGTCAAGAACCAGTTCAACTTCAACGATTTCATCGGGCAGATCCAGCAGATCAAAAAGATGGGCAACCTGAAAGACCTCGCGGGAATGCTTCCCGGCGTAGGCAAGATGCTCAAGAACGTGGACATCCCGGACGACGTGTTCAAGCAAACCGAGGCGATCGTCTCGTCGATGACCCCGGCCGAGCGCGAGCATCCCGAAATCATCAACGCACGCCGCCGCGAACGCATCGCCAAAGGCAGCGGTACGACGATGGCCGACGTGAACCGCCTGATGAAGCAGTTCGAGGACACCCGCAAGATGATGAAGGCCGTAGCCGGCGGCAACATGAAGATCCCGAACATGCCCGGAAGACGCCGATAACCAACAGATTGCAAGTAAACCACAATCCCTCATTCGGAATGGGGGATTTTTTATGCGGTAGTTTTTAGGGCCCGATACGAATTTTTCATCACTTTTTCATAGCAAAACAGTTAAAAATTATTACCTTAGTACACGCAATACTTCAAATCTCACTTTTTCTAATTTAATCACACCCACATGATGCAATTATCATTTTGGAAAAGATTACTCTGCGCGGCGCTCACCCTCGCGCTGGGAGTAACACTGGCAGCCTGTTCGGACGACGACACGAAGGACGACAAGCTGATCCCTGAAATCGAGGTTACCCAATCGTTGACGTTCGATTGCACGGAAACCCAGACGAAAAACCTCGAAATCGAGCTTAACGGAAAGCTCAACTGGCAGATCAAAGCCGACGCATGGATCGAGCTGTCGCAAACCAGCGGCAAAGGTTCGGCAACAGTAGCCGTAACCGTCCCCGCGAACGCCACTTCGCGTACGGGTACCATCACCGTAACGGCCACCGGTTACATGGGCGCCACCGACACGGGCACGTGCTCCGTAAGGCAGATCAAGGAAGGTGAAACGAATACGAATGTTGCGGAACTCCGCAGGCTCATCATGGCAACCAACCCCACTGCCGATGGAAAAGAACTGACGGACGCGATCAGAGCCATGACGCTGTGCGGTATCGTAGTCTCGGACAAGGGGGGGGGGAAATCAGCAGCCCTTCATCGTAATCCTTGCCGACGATACGCAGGATGCCGGTGCCGGCCTCGCGCTCTCGATCAGCCAGTCTAACAACACCTTCGAGCGCGGCGACATCGTCGAAGTATCGCTCAGCGACGCATCGGCACAACTCTTCAGCGGTCTGCTGCAGGTTTCGACCCACAACGAGCCCATGCTCGTAGGGCAGACCGAACCGCTGGCCCCGATCGCCGTCACCGCAGACAAAATCGCGGAATACGAATCGCAATACGTAAAGATCGAAAACACGCAGCCCGAAGCGTCGGAATCGGGCACCTGGAACAGCGACTCGAACAAGGGCAATGTTTCCATGGAGACCAAGGACGGAAAGTCCTACAAAATCCGCACCCTGCAAACCGCATCCTATGCACAGGATGCCATCCCGACCGACAAGAGCGGTTCCATCGCAGGTATCGCGGGCATCTACAACGGCACACTGCAAATCCTGCCCTGCAACGGTGATGACATCCAGCTTGCCGAAGCTCGTTTCACGGTACAGGGCAACAAGGCTACGCTGGCCGAAGTGCTCGAAGCCGGCGCCGGCTCGGCATTCGAAGTCGAGGGCGTGAGCGTCATCGCCGCCAACGAGCAGGGAGTACTCTTCCAGCAGGACGGTGCACGCATCTACGCATTCAAGGGCGAAGCCCACGACCTGGCCGTCGGCGACGTGGTCACCGTGTCGGGCAAAACCGAGTCGCGCAACGGTCTGCTGCAGTTCGGAAAGGGCTGCAGTTTCACCAAGACCGGCCATCAGGATATCACCCAGCCGCAGCCTGCGGCATTCTCGGCAACGGAAATCGAAGCCTACATGAAAAACCCCGAGGTGAAATACGTGACCTACAAGGGTACTGTACTCGTATCGGGCAGCTACGTCAACGTCGAGATCGACGGCACTTCGGTACAGGGCAGCCTGGATTACATGAGCGACGATTTCAAGGAGAAGTACAACAGCCACAACGTGACCATCACCGGCTGGCTCTTCGGCTCGTACAAGACCTATATGTATACCATCCCCGTGGAGGTCAGGGACGAGGGCGAATTCGAAGAGGAAGTTCCCGACGGGGCGATCTTCTACAGCACCTTCGACAAAGAACTTTCCTCGCAGTCTTTCGACACGAGTTCGGGATGGCCGTACCTCGACCAGTTCGAGGGCTGGATCAACCACAAGGGTTCGGGTATCGCCGCTGTGACCTACGACTACAGCAGCATGTCCGTACGTACGAACCAGTCGTCGAAAGGTTCGCTTTCGCTCTACGACGGTTCGGGCAAGAACAACATCTTCTTCAGCACGGCGCCCAACTATTTCACGATCCAGAAGATCGCGGTAACGTCGCAGAACCTTCGCCTCTCGTTCGGCGCGCAGCGCTACGCACAGGGCGCCACCAACACGTTCATCAAGTCTGACTTTGTGGTACGCCTTTCGGCCGACGGGCAGCTTTGGTCGCAGGCGCTCGACTACGATTTCGGCAGCGTAGCGGACGAACCGGGTGAGTGGCGCCTCGCAACAGCAGACTTCACCCTGCCGGCAGGCACCGGCACGCTCTACATCAAGTTCGAAGCCAAGATGAGCAGCGTGAACCGTATCGACGACGTATTGCTGACCCCGGGCAACGGCGGGCAGGCAATCGAGTTCGGTAAGGAAGAGGAGACACCGCTTTCGACGATAGCCGAGGTGCTGGCGGCTCCCATCGACGAAGTTTACAAGGTCGAAGGACAGGTGATCGGCACCCACTCGAAGGGCTTCCTCGTAAAGGACGCCACGGGTACGATCCTCGTATTCAAGAAGAACCACGGCATGACCGTCGGCGACAAAGTCACCGTCGAAGGCGCAACGTCGGAATACGGAGGCATGAAGCAGTTCGGCGAAACGTCGGAACTCACCAAGAACGGCTCGGGAAGCTATACGCAGCCCACCCCGACGGATTTCGGGGCAGCGCAGTTCGACGCCTATGTCAACAACCCGACGATCCAGTATGTAAAATACGAAGGCAACCTCAGCTCGTACCGCGACCAGATTTATCAGTGGCACTATAATGTCGCCGTGGAGGGTACGAATGTAGTCGGCTCGATCGCCTACCCCAACAGCGACCTGAACATCGAAAATTTCGTCGACCGCAAAGTCATCATCACGGGCTACACCGTCGGTGTTTCGGGGACGGATACCAAATACCTCAATACGCTGACCACGTCGATCGAATTCGCAGAACAGGAGACCATGCCCGACGAGAGCCAGGCCATCACGGTGAAAGAACTCAACGCCAAACTCGCCACGATGAATGCGGGCGATGCGCTGGGCGAACTGATCGCCGTGAAGGGCTATGTGGCGGCCAACAACGAAGGAGGAAACTTCTACCAGCTCATTTCGCTGGTGGACAACACCGGCGAGGCCAACACGGGCATCATCATCAAGGGCAGCGACTACACCGAGAAAGACCTGCCTGTGGGCACGAAAGTGATCGTCAGCCTTAAATACGCCAAGTACGACATCAACAATGACCTGCCGCAGTTGAGGATGGCGACGATCTTCCCCACTCAGGAGAAGGTAACGATGAAAGTCCCCCAGATCACCGTTTCGCAGGCAGGAGATTACGTTGGCCAGTATGTGACGGTAAAGAACCTCACCCCGGCGGCAAATTCGACGACCTGGGTCGTGAATAAGAAGACCACTTCGGTCAACTTCACCGACGACGCCGAACTGCCGATGGTGGCACGTACGACCAATCACGCCGTATTCGCCAACGAAGCTATCGCAATAAAGAAGGCGGATCTGAGTGGTATCATGGAGATATACAAGGGGGGCTATCAGATCTTCCCCAACAGCATGGAGGACGTTGCAGGCTTCAAAGTCGAGTAACACGGCACAATCCATCCGTTTGTAAGAAAATCCCTGCGAGCAGCAACCCGCAGGGATTTTCCGTTTCAAAGAGGGGCCAAGGCCGGGGGGGGGCTGAAGATTTAAGAGCGGTTTACAGCATGGAATTGAAAAATAATCGCTAAATTGTACCGGGAAACCCAACCCGGAAAACCACATGAAAAAATTACTCCTGCTGTTGCTGGGGATCGCTTCGATCCCGGCCGCCTTCTCCCAGGGCGGGAGCGGCATCGACTGGGCCGCCGACCTGGATTACCTGGCCAGCGAACTGCCCGCGAAACATTGCAACCTCTTTGCGAAATACGACAAAGCGCAGTTCGAGACCGCAATCGGCGCGATCAAGGCTTCGGCCGGGGAGGCCGGAGATTTTGCTACGGCGCTCAAAACCCAGCAGCTGATCGCCAGGCTGGGCGATTCGCACACCATGCTATATTTCAACCAGCTGATGAACCGGCAGCAGATACTGCCGCTCGGGCTGCTCTGGGTTTCCGACGGGCTGTACGTCATACAGACGGCCGAGGAAAACAAAGAGTTGCTGGGGCACCGGCTCACAGCGGTCGGCAAGGCACCGGTAGAAACCGTAATCGACAGCCTGAGCACCCTGTTCACGGTCGACAACGAAGCAATGGTAAAATCCATGATTCCCCAATTGTTCCCGTCGTTACAGCTCCTGGAATATTTCGGGTTCGCACACAACGGGCAGGCGGAACTCACGCTGGACGGAGACAAGACCTATACGCTCAAACCGTCCGATCCGCAGCGGGCGGGTCGGGCCGCCTTCCAGCCCGATTCCCTGCCCTTTGCGATCGCGGAAAGGAACGTGCTTTTCACGGATCGCTATTTCCCCGAGGAAAAAATATACTATATCCTCTACAACTCCTGCTGGGGGCGTGAAAGCGAGGCGGAGTTCAAGAGCCGCGAGAAAGCCGCGTCGCTGCCGTCGTTCACGGAATTCGGCCAAAAGGCGTTCGGCATATTGCAGGGCAACCCCGTCGGGAAGATCATTTTCGACATGAGGAACAACGGCGGAGGGAACTCGGCACAGGGGACGGCATTCATCGAAAGGCTGGCCCGGTTCCTGGAACAGCACCCCGGCATAAAAACCTATGTCGTCATCGGGCGAAGCACATTCTCCTCGGCCATCCTGAATACGATGGATTTCAAGCACCTGACCGATGCGGTCGTAGTCGGCGAACAGACCGCCGGCAAACCCAACCACTTCGGCGAGGTACGGAATTTCCAGCTCCCGGGATCGAAGCTGACAGTCGCCTATTCGACCAAATATTTCCGGCGTACGGACGAAGAGGCAGACACGATCACCCCCGACGTCAGGATCGAAATGAGTTTTACGGATTTCACGAAAGGCATCGACCCGGTGTACGAATGGATCAAGGCACAATAGGCTGCGCGGGCGGTTTACTCCGTCCAGCCGTTATGCCGGACGTTCGCCGGGTTCCACTTCTGCTTGGGCTCAGGATTGTCCGCAGGATAGTCCACCGGAATCAGGTTGAGCGGAACGACATCGGAGGGAAGCCCCAGCACGCGCCGCACGGCCTCTACCCGTTCGCCGCGGGGATAAACCCCAGTCCATACGGCTCCCAACCCCAGGGCATGGGCCGCAAGGAGCAGGTTTTCCGAGGCCGCCGAGGCATCCATCACCCACCAGTCGCCGGAAGCGCCCCGGATTGCGCGACAAGTCGCCGCAGACGACCACGGCCAGGGGTGCCCGGGCGGCCATCTTCGCAAAGGGCAGCGCCCCGGCGAGTTCGCGTAACAGCTCCCGGTCGTCCACGACAACGAAAGCCCACGGCTGACGGTTCACGGCCGAGGGCGCGGCCATCGCAGCCCGCAGCAGCAGTTCGACCGTATCGGCACCGACCGGGCAATCCCGGTAGGCCCGGATGCTCGTCCGGGTCATAATCACATCGACCACTCCCCGGCCGGGGTGCGCTCCCCGGCCGACAGCCACCATACCAGCAACGCGGCCAGCACGGCACCGGCGCAGAAAAAGAGGATTTTCGTCCTGTTCATAATTTTCCGTTATATCGTGTCCCGGCAAATATACGGGAAAAATCGTAAAAAGCACCGCACACCGGTCAAACGACCGTATCGGCGGGTAAATTAATCGACCGGGCGTTTGCAGGGGTCTTTTTTTATCGCTACCTTTGTCCGGATCATATCCCAAAAGGAAAATGAAAATGCACAAATCGGGCTTTGTAAATATCATCGGAAATCCCAACGTCGGCAAATCGACACTCATGAACGCATTGGTCGGCGAAAAGTTGTCGATCATCACGTCGAAGGCGCAGACCACGCGCCACAGGATCATGGGCATCGTCTCGAGCGAGGATTTCCAGATCGTCTACTCCGATACGCCGGGCATTCTGAAACCCAGCTACAAATTACAGGAGTCGATGATGAAATTCGTGACGGGCGCCGTAGCCGACGCCGACGTCATACTCTACGTCACCGACACCGTGGAGCGGGGGGAACGCTCGGCCGAAATCATCGGCCGCATCCGGGAGAGCGGCATCCCGGCCATCGTGGTCATCAACAAGATCGACCTCTCGACGCCCGAGGCGCTCGAGGCACTGGTGGACAAGTGGCAGGCAGGAGTTGCCCGAGGCACGCATCGTACCTGCATCGGCCAAGGAGAATTTCAATATCGAGGGGTTGTTCAAGACCATCCTCGACCTGCTGCCCGAAGGCCCGGCGTTCTACCCGAAGGAGACACTGACGGACAAGACGCTGCGTTTCTCGCATCGGAAATCATCCGCGAGAAAATCCTCAGGTTCTACGACAAGGAGATCCCCTACTGCTGCGAAATCGAGATCGAAAGCTACAAGGAGGAGCCGGCGATCGACCGCATCGCCGCAACGATCTACGTCGCCCGCGACTCGCAGAAAGGCATACTGATCGGCCACAAGGGCGAGAAAGCTCAAGCGTGTGGGACAGACCGCACGCGAGGACATGGAGCAGTTCCTCGGCAAGAAGGTCTTCCTGCAGCTTTTCGTCAAGGTAAGCGACGACTGGCGCAACAACGAGCGCCAGCTGCGCCGTTTCGGGTACGAATTGGAATAAACCGGAATAATAAACAGCCCGAAAAGGACGTTAGATGGGACAAGTGAGTCGGAAAATGCGTAAATATATCTTGGGAATCGCCCTTGCCGCCGCGCTGATGTGCGGGAAGGAATCGTATGCACAGTACAACCGGGAATATTTCTTCTGGGTGGGACGTTCATGCATGATGAACAACGACTACCAAGAGGCCATCCGGACGCTCAACACCCTGCTGCGTTTCGACGAGGACGCCTTCGAAGGCTATTTCCTGCGCGGCATCGCCAAATACAACCTCGACGACCTGCTGGGCGCCGAAGCCGATTTCTCGACCGCGATCCGGCTCAATCCGGTATACACGCAGCCTACACCTACCGCGCGATCACGCGTTCGCGGCTGGGTAATTACGATGACGCGCTGCAGGACTTCCGCGAAGCCATCGAGCTACGTCCCGGATCTGCCGGGCCTTATTACAGCCGCGGCGTGACACGGCTCCTGAACCAGCAGTTCAAGGAGGCCATCGACGATTTCGACAAGTTCATCCGTCAGGAGAACAAAGTCGCCGACGCCTTCATCTGCCGGGGCCTGAGCTACCTGCACCTCAAGGATACGGTACGCGCCTACGACAATTTCAACACCGCCATCCGCACGAACCGCGAGAACCCCGGCGGGTACAACCGCCGCGGTGGTCTCTACATGGAGCAGAAGCGCTTTGCCGAAGCCGAAGCTGACTTCAACAAGGCCATCGAGTGCGACTCGACCTACCTGCTTTCGTACTTCAACCGCGCACTGGTCTACTCGGACACCAACCGCCCGATGCTGGCCCTCGTCGGACTTCGACAAGGTGATCCAGCTCGACTCGACCAATTCGCTGACCTACTTCAACCGTGCCATGCTGCGCACGCAGATCGGCGACTACAACCGTGCGCTGGAGGATTACGACAAGGTGGCGCTCTATTCGCCCAACAACGTGCTGGTATACTACAACCGCGCAGGCGTCTATGCCCAGCTGGGCGAGACGAAGAAGCCGATAGAGACTATCCTCGGCCATCAAGCTCTATCCCGACTTCGCCAACGCCTATATCTACCGCGGCCGCCTGCGCGAGCTGCTGCGCGACCCGCAGGGCGCCAAGAAAGACCGCGACACGGCGCAGAAGAAGATCGCGGAGTACCGCTCATGCCTGAGCGACAGCACCTATTCGATATTCGCCGATACGACGCAGCGCTTCGACCGCCTGTTGTCATTCGACAGCAAATTCTCGGGCGGCAGCTTCGACCGCGTGACGGGCCACAACGGCGGACACGAAGAGATGCGCCTGCTGCCGCTATTCAAGTTCACGCTGATGCGCCCCGACACCGTGCCGGCCGTGAAGCGTTACCACGTGCAGCGCGTCGAAGACTTCAGAAACGCGTGGACAACGAATTCCTGACGCTTTCGTGGCGCGAAAGCAACATTGCGCCCGACACGCTCGTGATGCTCGACAAGCAGTATGTCGAGGAGCTGAAGCGGCGGAAACCTCGTGGACGGTGCTCTTCGAGCGCGGTGTCTCGCAGGCGCTCATCAAGCAGTACACCAATGCCGTGAACACCTTCTCCGCGGCCATCGAGCTGAACCCGAGCAACCCGTTCCTCTACCTGAACCGCTCGACCACGCGCGCCGAGATGATCGACTTCATCTCGTCGATCGACAACTCCTACCAGCGCATCACCATCGACTCGGACCCGGCGAACCGGCTGAACAACAACAGCAAGCGCACGTACAGCTACGACGAGGCGGTAGCCGACCTGAACAAGGCCATCAAGCTCTTCCCCGATCTGGCCTACAGCTACTACAACCGCGCGAACCTGCGGGCCTTGTCGGGAAGCCTGCCCGAAGCGTTCGAGGACTACTCGAAGGCCATCGAACTCAACCCCAATTTCGCCGAGGCATATTACAACCGCGGCATCATACAGATATTCATGAAGGACACGCGCAAAGGGTGTCTCGACATTTCGAAGGCCGGCGAACTGGGTATCGTCGAGGCTTACGAGGTGCTGAAACGATACGCGCCGAGAAGAAGTAAGCTAACTCAAATCAAATAACTATGACGGAAATTATCCAACGAAAACTCAACGATTCGGCATTGGGTGCGCTGGACGGCGCTGATTCTGATCGCGCTGACGATGTTCTTCGGCTACATGTTCGTAGACATGATGTCGCCGCTGCAGAGCATGATCGAGGCCCAGCGCGGCTGGACGCCCGACGTCTTCGGCATGTACGGAAGCTCGGAGTTCATCTTCAATGTCTTCGGATTCCTGATTCTGGCGGTATCATCCTCGACAAGATGGGTGTGCGCTTCACGGGAGTGCTCTCGGCGTCCCTGATGTTCATCGGCGCCTGCATCAAGTATTACGGAGTGAGCGACGCCTTCATCGGCGGGCATCGAAACGTGGCTCAACAGCTGGTGGGTATCGTTTCCGGGCAGTGCCAAACTCGCATCGCTGGGATTCATGATCTTCGGCTGCGGCATGGAGATGGCCGGCATCACCGTATCGAAGACGATCGCCAAGTGGTTCGAAGGCAAGGAGATGGCACTCGCCATGGGACTCGAAATGGCCATCGCCCGTGTGGGCGTCTTCGCCGTGTTCACCATCTCGCCGTGGCTGGCCAACATGGCTCCGGCAACGGTCGTACGTCCGGTGGCGTTCTGCACCCTGCTGCTGCTGATCGGCCTGCTGACCTACGTGGTCTTTACGTTCATGGATCGCAAGCTGGACAAACAGCTGGGACTCGACGCCAAAGGCAACAACAGCTCCGGAAGAGGAGTTCCGCGTCAGCGACCTCGGCAAAATATTCGGCAGCAAGGTCTTCTGGATCGTGGCCATACTCTGCGTGCTCTACTACTCGGCAATCTTCCCCTTCCAGCGCTTCGCCACGAACATGCTGGAGAGCAACCTCGGCGTCTCGGCACAGACGGCCGCCGACATCTTCCGCTGGTTCCCGATGGGCGCCGCGGCCATCACGCCACTGCTCGGCAGCTACCTCGACCATAAGGGCAAGGGCGCTACGATGCTGATCTTCGGAGCAATTCTGATGACGGTATGCCACCTGATCTTCGCCTTCGTACTCCCGGCCTATCCGAGCACGCTGATCGCCTACGGCGCGATCATCATTCTGGGAATCTCGTTCTCGCTGGTACCCGCGGCGCTCTGGCCCTCGGTTCCCAAGATCATGGAGACCCGCTATCTGGGTTCGGCATACTCGCTGATCTTCTGGATTCAGAACATCGGGCTGTGCCTCTTCCCGGCCGTGATCGGCTATGCGCTCAAATTCAGCAACCCCGGCCATATCGACGGTACAGCCTACAACTATACGCTTCCGATGGTGATCTTCGCAAGCTGCGGCATCGCGGCGATGCTCCTGGGACTGTGGCTCAAGGCGGAAGACCGGAAAAAGAACTACGGGCTTGAACTGCCCAATATCAAGAAGTAGCCAAACTACGATAAGTAAATGAAGAGGAAGGGCTGTCGTGCGATGCACGGCGGCCCTTTGTAATTTTCCGGAGGCAAGGGTTCGGGGAAAATCCCAGCCACGCGATCCGGAATCAGCGTACCATTTCGTACAACTCGGCGATGCGCGTGCACATCTCCTCCCACGAAAAACGCTTGCGCTCCTCGATGCAGTTCAGTCGGAAGCGTTCGATCGTATCCCCGTCGTACATCCGCGCAATGGCATCGGCCACGCCCTGCACCGTAGGCTCGCAGACATACCCTACGCGACCGTCGGGCACGATCTCCGAAAGCCCGCCGACATCGGTGACGACCATCGGAACGCAAAACTGATAGGCGATCTGCGTCACGCCGCTCTGCGTGGCCGTTTTATAGGGCTGCACGACGAAATCGGCAGCCGAGAAGTAGTATTTCACCTGCTCGTCGGGAATAAACCGGTCGTGGAGGATCACCTCGTCCTGCAGGCCGTTGTCGGCAATCTGCCGCAGGTAACGCTCCTTGGGGGTGTAAAATTCCCCGGCGACGATCAGCCTGCGCCCCGCGGCAAGCCCCCGGCGACGCAACCCCGCCCAGGCGTCGAGCAGCAGGTCGAGCCCTTTGTAGTCGCGGATCAGCCCGAAGAAAAGCACGTAATCGACCGTCGGATCCAGCCCCAGCCGTACACAAGCCTCGTTGCGGGCGACCCGCTCCCCGAAGTTCTCGAAAAGCGGATGCGGGGAAAACAGCGCCGGGGCATCGCTGTATGCCTTCAGTTCGCCGTGCACCTGCTCGGACATGTAGACGAACCCGTCCACGACACCCAGGTAATAACGGTTGAAGGGTTTGTCGGTCAGGTGGTGCTCGTGGGGTTCGACGTTGTCGATCTGGCAGAGCACCTTCGTATGGTCGTTGCGGCGGGCGAAACGGGCAATGGTGCCGAAACAGGGTGCCATGAAGGGCGTCCAGTATTTCATCAGCACGAAATCGGGACGTTCGCGGCATATCCGGCGACCGATACGCACCCAGTTGAAAGGGTTGACCGTATTGACGCACCGGCAGATGTGCAGATCGGCCGGCGGCGGCGTGGATACGGTCTGGCTCTTGCCCGGGAAGAGCAGCGAAGGGTATTGCAGCGTGAAAGTCTTTATGTCTACCTCGTTCCCACGCCGCTGAAAGGTGCGGGCCATGATCTCCATGATCGAAGCCAGTCCGCCCCGGTACGGGTGCGCAGGGCCTAAAATCGTAATCTTCATACGGCAAATATAGGAAAAGATAGCGCAAACGGCTGTCTCTTTTGCCGTAAATATACGGACAGGGCAAACTTTTCGCGCCACCGCGATTCCATGCGCAGGGGCATAACGGGAAGATCCCGGCAGTCCGGCACCCGCCCCGGCCTGGTTCCCGGCCGGGACGAGGCTCCGTAAAAAGACGCAGCAAAGAGCCCGGAGGAAAAACACACGGAGAAAAACCGGCAGGGAAAGCATGGCGGCAAGTGTCCGGCGGGAAGAACGCACAGCGAAGAGCCTGCCGGACGGGATTCACCGGGAAAAGCCCGCACAAAAAACGGGGCGCCGCGAACGGCACCCCGCAGACTCGGGCCAGGGACGGTTATTCGCCGTCGTCAGTATGTTTGAAACTCTTGGCGGTATGCTTGCTGCCCGCTGCGGACTGCAGCGCCAGGTACTCCTCGCCGTAGTCGAGCATATGCTGCAACTCGGTACGGAAGGTGTCGAGGTGCTGCTCCTCCTCGGCGATGATGTCCTGAAACATCTTGTGCGTGACGGCGTCCTTGTGCTCGGAAGCGATGCGCGAAGCCTCGTTGTAGGAATCTATGGTGCTCTGCTCCAGCTGCAGCGCCAAACGGAGCATGTCCTTGACGTCGGTCACCTGCTTGGTCCGGAACGAAGCGTTCATATCGACGTCGCCCTGCAGGAAGAGGATGCGGTCTGAGAACTCTTCGATATGGCGCATCTCGGCGATCGAGATCTCACGCATGATCTTCGAAAGGTACTGATAGCGGTCATCCTCGAAATGGGTGTGGAAATACATGTACTGGAGTGAAGTGGCGATCTCCTTACCTACGGCATCGTTCAGCAGGTCGATGCTCACCTGATACTTGTTTTGTGTTTTACTGCGTTTTCCATAATGAAAAAGGTTTTGCAGCCGTACCTGCAAAACCCGTTCCACGAAGCAGATGCGGGACATTCCCCGCAGGCTTATTTCCACTCGATAGAGGCGCGTACGGCCGGAGTGCCGGCATCGCTGCGTATCTCGAAAAGCGCCGTAAGGCCGCTGCTCGTAACCGACGGCAAGCGTCTGGCCGTAACGGCATTCGCGCAGGAAATGGATGTCGAAGCGCACCGGCGTCTCCTGCATGAGCATTCCAGGGGCAGCATGTCGATCATCATTTCGATATAGCGCATCGTATTGACGTGGCGGTTGAAGTCGATGTCGCTGTAAACGACTTTGTGCACGGCCGTCTGCGCCGGGTCGACATCGCGGATCTTGCGGGCTTGTCGGTCGGCGACGGAGCGTCGACGATGGCGTCGGCGTGGGCGTCGCCCACCCACGACAGATCGAGCGCCGAACGGCTCTTAAGGTCGATCATCGCCCACTGCGTCACGGCGCCCGAATTCGTTCCCTGCCGCATCGGTCAGCGTGAAGTTACGCGTGGAGAGCACCCGGCCGTATTCGTTGATCCACGTGGCGATCGTATAGTCGGTATACTGCGTGGCTGGCTGTCAATTCGACAGCCATGCGCGAGAGGACCCACGAGTGGTTGTCGGCGTTGAGCGCGTCCACGCCGAAGCCCTTGCCGTGGGCGTCGATGCCCGCCGTATTGAGGATGGCCGAGCCGAGCGAGGGAATCGTAGCCCGGAGCGTGAAATCCACGTCCTGCGGTTCGACACGGTAATTATAATGCGATTTTTCTCCCATGTAATTGATATTTAGCGTTGCATGGCGGCAAAGATAAGAATTTTTCGTATATTTGGTTGAACATTAACCCTCAATAAAAGCGTTAGTTATGGAAATGAAGAAACTCGACTTCGCGGAAACGCTGAAGGATTCGATCGCCATCGGCGTGAAGAACGCCCCCCGATCGTCGTGGCAGTGACCCTGTGGCTGGTAACTATCTGGATACCCTACCTAAACATAGGGACGACTATCGCCTTCATCACCTTCGTCGTGATGTTCGTACTCTTCGTGCTGGCCGCTTCGATCGCAATGGCCATCGAAGCCTCGTTCTGGAAACAACTGAAAGACAACGTGGAATAAATACGCGCCACAGCAGGCGAAGGACGGCGCTGGTGCCGTCCTTTTTTATCCGCGACCAAATATTTTATCGAAAAACGATAAATATTATTTGTTTTTCGAAAATAAATACTAATTTTGCACTATCGAAACTTAAAAACCGAAGCTATGCAGAACAAAAAAAGACTGCACAGGCATTTACTGCTGATCTACATCATCTACTTCGCGGCGCTGATCGTCGGCTTCGCCGCGAGCTTCGTGCCCGGACTTCTCGCGGGATGGCGCAACGCGCAGAATACGCTGGAGATCGAGATTCCGCAGGGAGGCATACGCTCCTACTACGTCTCCGCCCCGGTAGTGCGCAAGGCCGCCGAGCCGGTCGTGATCGAGGGGCTCCCGGCCAGCATCGAACCGACAATCAGCCGGATAGACCTGCGCGTACAGGTGGACGAGGCCTACACGCTGGGCAACGCATTCAAGGTGATGGGCAACAACAGCTTCTGCTACCTGCTGATGGTCATCACGGGCCTCTCGTACCTGACGATCCTCGTACTGATCGCACTGATCATCAACTCGCTCCGCATGTCGATCCGCGACGAGCAGCCGCTACGCCACAGCAACATACTGCGCACGCGCGCCATCGGCATCCTGATCCTCGTAGCGGAACTAAGCGAGGCTCTGATGAAATACATCAGCAACACCGAGGCGGCACGACTGCTCGAAGGCACCTCTTTCGAGGTCGTGGGGACATTTCCGCTGAGTTACTGGAACGTGATCGTCGGCATTCTGTTCCTCTTCATGGCCGAAGTGCTCTCACTCGGCACGCAGCTCAGCGAAGAGCAGAAACTGACTATCTAAAATAACGTAATTACCATGATAACGATAGGAGACAATAACGGGGGGGGGACGACATTATGGCTATAATCATCAACATAGACGTCATGATGGCAAAGCGCAAGATGTCGCTCGGCGAACTCGCCGAACGCGTGGATATCACGCCCGCCAACCTCTCGATCCTCAAAAACGGGAAAGCGAAAGCCATCCGGTTCTCGACGCTCGAAGCGATCTGCCGCGAGCTCGACTGCCAGCCGGGAGGACATCATCGAATACCGCCCCGACCTGCCCGCAGAAAAAGAATAACACAAAAACCCTAATACGATCGATTATGAAAAAATTAACAATGCTGGTTGCAGCCGCCTTCGCAATGACGAGCGCAATGGCCCAGCTCAACCCGATGGAGCCGATTCCGGCGGACAAGGACGTCCGCACGGGTAAGCTCGAAAACGGAATGACCTACTACATCCGCCACAACGAAAAGCCGAAAGGACAGGCGGACTTCCACATCCTGCACGACGTGGGAGCCATTCAGGAGAACGATTCACAGCAGGGTCTCGCCCACTTCCTCGAACACATGGCCTTCAACGGCACCAAGAACCTCCCCGGCAAGCATGCTGACGGAGTATCTCGAAAAAGTAGGCGTGAAATTCGGCGCCAACCTCAATGCCGGCACCGGCTGGGACCAGACGACCTACATGATGAAGGACGTCCCCACTTCGCGCGAAGGCATCATTGACAGCGCACTGCTGATCCTGCACGACTGGTCGCACTTCATCGCGCTCGAACCTGAGGAGATCGACTCCGAGCGCGGCGTCATCATGGAGGAGCTGCGCACCCGCGACGGTGCTCGTGGCGTTCGACCATGAAGATGCTTCAGGCGCTCGGTAAGGACACGAAATACGAGCACCGCAACCTGATCGGCTACCTCGACGGACTGAAGGGCTTCCACCACAAGGAGCTGGAGGACTTCTACAACCAGTGGTACCGCCCCGATTATCAGGCGGTCGTCGTGTGGGTGACATCGACGTCGACGCCGTCGAAAACAAGCTCAAAACGCTGATGAGCGATATTCCGGCCCGGCCGCCGATGCCGCACAGAAAGAGGTGATCACGGTGCCCGACAACGAAGAGCCGATCATCAGCATCTACACCGATCCCGAAATGCAGGGTTCGCGCGTGCAGGTCTTCGTAAAGCGCCCGGCCGTACCCGAGCAGTACAACAACCTGGTATACGGCGAAATGTTCGACGTCATACAGGCCTACATGACCACCATGGAAAACGCACGTCTGCAGGAGATTTCGATGAAACCCGACGCACCGTTCCTCGGCGCAGGCATGAACTCGGGCAGCATCGGCGTAATCCCGACGCTCGAGGCGACGACCTTCGTGGCCATGACGCAGGACGGCAAACTGACACAAAGGTTTCGAAGCCATCTACACCGAAATGGAGAAAGTCCGCCGCTACGGCTTTACGCAGGGCGAATTCGAACGCGCCCAGAACGACCTGATGCGCCGCGCCGAACGCGTTCGTACACGAACCGCAACGACCGTCGCAACGCCGAATTCGTACAGACCTATCTGGATAACTTCCAGCAAAACCGCCCCATGCCCGACGCCAAAACCGAATGGCAGCTGGACAGCATGCTGATCAAGGCGCTCAACGTCGAGGCTGTCAACGCATTCGCACAGCAGGCGATCTACCCCAACAACCAGGTAATCGTCATCACGGCACCTGAAAAGGAGGGTGTCGAAAATCCGACGACCGAGGAGATTCTCGCCATCCGCGACAAGGTCGCTGCAGCCGAGATCGAGGCATATGAGGACAACACGGTCAAGGAACCGCTGATCCCCGAAGGAACTACCCTGGAAGGTTCGCCCGTGAAGAAGACCGCACAGAACGCCGAGTACGGCACGACGGAATGGACGCTGGCCAACGGAGTGAAGGTTATCGTGAAGCCCACGGCCTACAAAGCCGACGAGGTTCGCATGAGCGCGTGGCCAAAGGCGGACTGTCGATCCTCTCGGACGAGGAGTTCTACATGGGCGAGATGATGCCTGCATTCAACTCGATGTCGGGCGTCGGCAAATTCTCGGCGACGGATCTCAAGAAACAGCTTTCGGGCAAGTCGGCTTCGGTTCAGCCCTCGGTGGAGAACTATGCCAGCGCCGTGAACGGCTACTGCTCGCCCAAAGACCTCGAAACGATGATGCAGTTGCTCTACCTGAATTTCACGCAGCCGCGCTTCGACCAGAACGACTACAACACGCTGATGAAGATGCTGCGCTCGCAGCTCGACAACGTGAAGTCGAATCCCGACTACCTGATGGAGGAGAAATTCATCGACGTGGCCTACGGCAACAACCCGCGCCGCCAGATGATTTCGACCGAGATCATCGACAAGTTCAGCTTCGAAGCCCTGCCGGCGATCTACAGGAAGCTCTATCCGGACGCCAACAGCTTCGTATTCAAGTTCGTGGGCAACGTAGACCTCGAAACGCTCAAACCGCTCGTTGAAAAATATATCGGCTCAATCCCGACCTCGAAGAAACCGATGACGTTCGCTGACGACAAGTGCGCCCCCGTCAAGGGCGACGTGACGGAGGAGTTCACGGCGCCGATGCAGCAGCCGAAAGTCTCGGTACACTACATGTTCTCCGGCGAGATGCCCTACACGCTCAAGGACAAAGCAGCCCTGACGTTCCTCACGCAGGCGCTCAACTCGCGCTATCTGGTTTCGATCCGCGAGGAGAAGGGCGGCACGTACGGCGTACAAGTATCCGGTTCGACGGAATACATCCCGAGCGAGACCTACAACATGACCATTTCGTTCGACACGAACGAAGAGATGGCCGACGAGCTGCGCGAGATCGTGATGAAGGAGATCCGGGAGATCGCCGAGAACGGCCCCAAGACCGAGGACATCGAGAAGAACCGCGAGTTCATGCTCAAGAGCTGGAAAAACAGCCTCGAACAGAATGCCAGCTGGATGAACTACCTCAACAGCAAATACGGCTCAGGGCTCGACTACCTGGCCGATTACGAAGAGGTGCTCAAGACGCTGACCGACGCCGACGTACAGGCCATGGCCAAGAAGGTGCTTTCCGACGGTAACCTCGTGAAAGTCATCATGCGTCCCGCAAAGGAAGAGGCGAAATAAGCCCCCATCCGACAGAATGAAAGGCAGCCGTGAAAACGGCTGCCTTTTTGTTTGCAACAGGAGGTAAAAATATTACCTTTGCAAAAATTTTAAACCCAAAGTGCTGCCACCATGTCTCGTAGTCTCAACCTGGTCTCAGGCCTCTATCTTAAAATATCCATTCTGACGATCGTCGCGGGGCTCGTACTCCGCATCGTGCTGCTCTTCAACGGGCAGACCAGCGACCTCGGTTTTTCACCGGGCGAGTGGTGCCAGGTATTCCTGCTGGGCGCCATGAACGACCTCTGCGCCGCGACGATCGGATTCGCGTTCCTATGGCTCTTCTCGATGAGCGTCTCCGAAACCAAGTACGGCAAACCGTGGGGCTACATCATCCTCGGAATTCTCGTTGCGGCATTCTGCTACGTGACCTTCTGCAACACGATCTTCGACGAATACGGCAGCGTCGCGCCGCAGGTAGCCTCGGGCATCCTCGGCTTCTGGGCCGGGACGTTCGCCCTACGGCTCTTCTTCCGGGGATTCCGCAGCTACTGGACCACGGTATGGTTCGCGCTCATCATCACGCTCTACGTGGGCGCCATCCTCTTCAACGGACTCAGCGAATATTTCTTCTGGAGCGAATTCGGCGTACGCTACAACTTCATCGCCGTGGATTACCTGGTCTATACCAACGAGGTCGTGGGCAACATCATGGAATCCTACCCCGTACTGCCGATGTCGCTCGGGATAATCGTAGTGACGCTGCTCATCACCTGGTACCTTTTCCGCCGCGACCTGGGGCAGGCCGACCGGCTGATCGGATGGCGCTGGAAGGCTGTCGCCGGGCCGGCCTATATCGCAGCCATGCTACTGGCGGTTTGGCTGCTGCATTTCAATACCCGGTTCCAGGACAGCGACAACGTCTACGTGAACGAATTGCAAGCCAACGGACTCTACAAGTTCTACGACGCGTTCGTCAAGAACGAACTCGACTACGAACAGTTCTACATCACCGAGCCCGAAGCCAAGGCCGAGGAGTTCGTACACGGTGTGTACGGCAGCACGGGCGACAACCTGCATGCCGTCCGCAGCGAGGGGCCCGAGATACGGCGCAACATCGTACTGATAACGATCGAGAGCATGAGCGCCTCGTTCATGGGTCATTTCGGCAACACCAGGCAGCTGACGCCCGTGCTCGACTCGCTCTACGACCGGAGCCTGGCGTTCGACCGCGTCTATGCCACGGGTAACCGCACGGTACGCGGGCTGGAGGCCGTGACGCTTTCGCTGCCGCCCTGCCCGGGACAAAGCATCATCAAGCGCCCGAACAATGCGGGGATGCATTCGACCGGCGCCCTGCTGCGCGACAAAGGTTACACCGTGAAATATTTTTACGGCGGCAACAGCTATTTCGACAATATGGAGACCTTCTTCTCGGGCAACGGCTATGAGATCGTCGACCAACGGCAGTACGAGCCCGGGGAAATCACTTTCGCCAACATCTGGGGCGTATGCGACGAAGACGCCTACCGCAAGGTCATCCGCACGCTCAACGAAGACGCGCAGAGCGGCAAGCCGTTCTTCGCACATGTCATGACGGTGAGCAACCACCGCCCGTTCACCTACCCGGCCGGGAAGGTCAGCATACCGCACGACGCCAAGTCGCGCAACGGCGGCGTGATGTATACCGACTATGCACTGGGGCGGTTCTTCGCCGAAGCGTCGAAACAACCCTGGTTCGCCAATACGATTTTCCTCATCACGGCCGACCACTGCGCATCGAGCGCGGGCCGCACGGAAATCCCGCTCGAAAAATACCATATCCCGGCCCTGATCTACGCTCCGGGCTTCGTGGAGCCGCAGTGCGTCGGGGGCATCGTCTCGCAGATCGACCTGATGCCTACGCTCCTCTCGCTGCTCAACATGAGCTACGATTCGCATTTCTTCGGCCGCAGCATATACGACAAGCAGTACGTCAACCGCGCATTCATCGCCACCTATCAGGATCTGGGCTACCTCGAAGGCGACGTGTTCACCATCCTCTCGCCCGTGCGGCGGTTCGAGCAATACCGCGTCGTTCCGACGGCGGAGAATCCCCACAACCTCGAACCGATGGAAACGGAAAACCCCGAACAGGTCTCGCGCGCCATCGGCTATTACCAGACTTCGAGCGCGTGGAACAAACGCTGAGTGCCGGTATCTGAAAAAAGGCTGTCTGAGATTTGTCAGACAGCCTTTTTTCGTATGCGGTTCCCGGATACGCTCCCCGGTTTGCGCAGGGTATGAACGCTTATCGGGACACCGCCTCGTCCCGGGGAGGGCGGTATCACTTCACCACCACGTCCCGGTCGGTGTTGAGCGTCAGCTGGTAGGTCGCATAATTGCCCGAGCCGTTGGTAAACTTGGTATAGATGGCCGTCAGGTCAACGACCGAACCGGATACGGGGATTTTGTTGTCGCGGAACTGGCTGTAACCGCTCGTACGCACCACATAATTGCCCGGAGCCGCATTCGTGCCGGTACCGGCGGCCTGCGCATCGTAGGTGAACCAGGCCGAGCCGTAGAAAAACGTGTCGGCATTCGTACCGGGCAACATGCGCATCGTCGCCCAGGTAGCCCACTGGTCGATATCCTCCCACCCGGGGGAATTCACGTCGTAGGAGACGGAATTGGCGAAATAGTTGGGGAAGGTATTCTTGTAGCCCCACAGCGCCGTGCCGAACTTGCTTTCCAGCCCTTCGAAACGCACCAGGCGCCCCAGGTCGTCGTCCGACAGCACAGTCCGGTAGTTGTCGCGCGTAACGACCAGCGTATCCGACTTCAGCATCTGCTGCTGTTCGCCGGAGAAAGATGTACTCGTCCTGCATGATCTTGCTCTCGATGTTGTCATTCGAATAGCTGGCGTTGTAGGAGGTCGTACCGATGCTGGTCATACCGCGGTAGTTGCCCAGCACGAGCCCTTCGAGCTTGACGAAGACGATCTGTCCCGCGGGGTGGAAAAGGTAGTTGCCCGTATTGAGCTTAAGCTCGATCGCCGATTCGGACTCCGCATCGTAGAGGTAGACCGATTTATAGACATTGCCGTAACGGTCGGTGGAGATAACCTTGCCCGAGGTGAACATCGGCTCATCCACCGTCCACGACGCCACGGTACCGTCGTTCATACCCGCATTCTCGGCCCGAAAGCGCGCCTTCAGCTCCCCGACGGAAATGTATTCCAGTCCCTTCGCCTCGAAATCGGCGCGGGTGTAGACCCTGGCCGGCCCCGGATTCAGGTAATCGCTGTAACAGCCTGTGAAAAACAGGGCTGCGGCAGCCGCCAGTAACAATTTGAATAATTTATCCATAGCATTCATGTTTTATTCGTCCAACCGTCAGAAACGGAAGTAGAGATTGAGGTAATAGGTCGTACCGAACATGTAGAAATACTTCGAGTCGAAGGCCTGATAGGTAGTCACGGTCGTCTCGGTATTCTTCGAGAGGCGAGTCTGCTCGTAGCCGCCGGTGCGGATGTCCTGATTGTTCAGGATATTCTTGACTTCGAGGCTGAAGCCCAGCGTGTACTTACGGTGGATATACCAGTTCTTGCCGATGCTGGCGTTGAGCGTATAAGCCGAGTCGAACTTCTCCTGACGTCGCAGGTGAGCGATGTCCTCGGCGGTCATGCCGGTGGTAATCACGGCATCGGTGCGGTAGATCGGGCTCATCGAGAGATACATGTTGTTGTAATAGTTGAAGTCGGCCGAGAGGTAGATGTTGTTGTTGCTGCGCCACGAAAGACCGACGTTGGCGGCCAGCTGGGGTGGTGCTCTCGACGCGGAAGTCCTTCCAGTAGACATAGCCGTCGGAGACGATATCGCCGCTGTTGTCCTGCGTCTGCAGGTAATAGGGATTCGAATCGTAGGTATATGGCCCCAGCTAACGGCTCCGTTCAGGGCGAGCGTGTGGTAGATCGGGATCGAAACGGCCGCTTCGAGGCCGAAGTGCAGCTTGTCGATGCCGCTCATGGCGAAATTGGTAAAGGTGGCGGCCACGTCGTCGTAGTAGGAAATCACTTTCGACTGATCGTAGATGCGGGTATAATAGCCCGAAACGCGCGCTTTCAGGTCGCCGACACGCAGGTTATACGACGCATCCACACCGAGACACGCTCGGCGGAAAGCCCCGGAGTCGTGGTGTTGCGCGTACGGGGCGAAACGAACGAGGCTTGGATTTCGGGCGCTTCCTGCAGGTAGACGACGTTCGCTTCGACGGTATGCGCCGCGGAGAAGCGGTACTGGAAGTTGCCCTTGGCCTTGTAGGTCAGGTAGTCGAGTTTCCGGGAGTCGCCCTTCGAATTGTCGGGGAAGAGCCTTTGCGCCACAAACCCTCGCGCCATTGCGAAGCATATCCCACTTCGCCGCCGACGGTTACGCCCAGACCGCCGACATTGAAATTATAGGCAGCCCATGCCTTCGTCCGGAGGACGTGCGCATAGTAGTCATAGCCGTATTTGTCGCCGACTTTGGCTGCGTGCGCATGACCGTGGCGATAGTAATAGTCGAGGTTGTTCTGATATGCGATGGCGTTCGAGCCGAAGTCGCGTTCGGCGAATTTGTCGACGTCGGCCCAATAGTCGCCCCCCAGGAGGTCTTTGACCTGCGAGTAGTACTCCGTACGGTTACGGCGCAGCGAAAGCCCGCCGTAGATCCTGGAGTTGTTGCGGAAGATATGCGAGAAACTGGCCGCGAGGTTCCAGTCCAGCTGATCGGTATGACGCTCCTCGACCATGTAGTTAGAACGACGGCCCGGACCGTACTGCGCCTCATCGACCGGATCGTTCTGGTTATAGTTGGTCTGGTACATCTGCTCCCAGTCGAAATGGCGGATGTTCTGGTAGTTGGCCTGCCAGTAGACCTGCTGCCAAGCCGCACCCAGCATAGTTCTTGTCGAGCGCGAAGTAGCTCGGCAGATAACGGTAGTAGTCGGGGCGCGGGTCGGGGCCGTTCTGCCACGTCAGCGCCGAGTAGCCGTTCGTGCCGAAGCGCAGCGAGGTGGCCAGATCGAGTTCGAACGGTCTGAGATGTCGAACGTGTAGTTGAGCATCACGACGGGTTCGTGGTTGTTGCGCACACGGGCGTTACGTTTCTTGCCGTCCTGCCAGCCCCAGTTGGGGTTGTAATAGTTATTGCCTACCAGATCGTAAGCTTCCTGCGTCGCGGCCTGTTGCGCACCGCGTTCGGTAGGAGCGCCCAACAGGGTCAGCGCCAGACGATGACGCTGACCGAACTGCTTCTCGACAGCGGCAAATAACCGAAAGCGTTGTAGTAGACGCCATTGACATAGGAGTTGCCGCCCTGACGGGTCGAGACCGAAAAGGCATACGACCACCCGTTGTCCTGATAGCCCGAGGCATAGGTGACCATTGCACGGAAACGGTACATCGAGTTGCCGTTTACGAGGCTGGCACGCAACCCTTGCGCATCTGCGACGGGCTCGTGACGATATTGGTCGTACCGCCGATGCCGCCCAGACCGACGTCCGAGGCCACGATACCCGACGTAACTTCCTGATTACGTGTGGCGTCGTTCAGGCCGCTCCACAGCGACCACGGCGTATAGCCCGTGAGGGCGTCGTTGAGCCGGATGCCGTTCATGTAGACGTCCTGATACTGCGAATCGTAACCGCGGACGTTGAAGCGCATTTCACTGAACTTGTAGGACGCGATGTTATTGAAGAGGTCTTGGAAGCCGAGAGCGACGTGGGCAATGCCTGCGCGTCGTCGGTGGTCTCGGTGTCGAACTCCGCGAAGACCGCGTCGTCGATCATCTGCCGGTGGTATCGGGCACCAGGACGACCGCATTGATGTCGCGCATCTGCGAGCCGACGCGTACGGCGATGGAGAGGTCTCGAACTCGGGAGTCTCGAACTGCAGCGAGTATTCGCCCGCAGGAACATTCTCGAAAAGGAAGTTACCCCGCTCATCAGACACACGTTCACGTACGCCCGGCGTCATGGTAACCTTCACGTCGCCGAGTGCAACACGCCCCGCACGCGAAACGACCCTGCCCTTGATACCGCCGTCCTGTCCAAAGGCGGTCAGCGTCACAAGCGAGAGTACTAAAATCAGTAGACTCTTGACTTTCATAGACTATGTAGTAATTTATTTGGCAAAATAGATATACACCGGGAAGTGGTCGCTGTAACCGCCCTGAAAGTTATTTCCCACATAGGTACGCAGGGGATAACCTTTGTACTGCCCCTCCCGCTGCACCATGTAATGCCTGCGGAAGATGTTGCCGTAGTACTTCGAACCGGGAGCCTTGCGCAGTTGCATGCCGTCGTCGCCCGAGACCATGTTCCCCGAGACCACGATGTTGTCGAAAAGATTCCATGCGTCGCCGTAGGCGAGCGTACCGATCCCGCACGAGCATGTCTCCGAAGGGATTGTAGAAATCGCCGGGCTTGAGATCCGTCATCTTGGCTTTGGCACCCAAACCCTCGGCAATGCTCGGATCCGTAGGATCGTCGTTGAAGTCGCCCATGGCTACGACCCGGGTCGCGGGGTCGGCTTTCAGCACGGAATCCGCAATGCGGCGCATCTGCTCCCCGACGGCATGCGCTTGAATTCCGAAGCGTCCTTGCCGCCCAGCCGCGAAGGCCAGTGCGCCACCATAAAGAAGAAGGGTTCGTTCTCGATGGTTCCCCACATCGTCAGGATGTCACGGGTCTTGAAGTTGGGAGCTGCGGCACGACGGTTTTCACCGGGAAACTGCCCTCCAGTTTGAAGACTTCGGGGCGGTAGAGAAAAGCCACGTCGACGCCGCGCGCCTCGGGCGAATCGTAGTGCACGATACGATAATCGGCTGGCGCCAGTTTGGGCGCCGCCACGATATCCTCGAGCACGGAGCGGTTTTCGACCTCCGACACGCCGATCACGGCAGGATAGACCTTGTCGGCAGCCGCAAGGTCGAACAATACCCGTTCGGTGTTGCCCAGCTTGCGGTTGTACTTGGCCGAGTTCCACTGTTTGGGCCCTTCGGGGGTGAACTCGTCGTCGAGCACCTCGGGGTCGTTGATCGTATCGAAGAAATTCTCCAGGTTGTAGAACATCACCTTGTAGGGCTTCTGCGCGAAGCACGCCACAATGAATGCCGCCAGCAACAGGGTGAATATCAGTCGTTTTTTCATCGTTCTGAAATTTTAAGGTTTTACAATCCCCAAGAGGCGGCATCCTTCTGCGCCTTGACGGCGGCGGGCACCGAAGGGAAGAATTCGAAACCCGTGAGGTTTTCGACCTCCGAAACGCTTTTCACCCAGCTCCTTGCAGTCCCCTGTCCGCCCGCATTTTCGACCCAGAACCCGATGGACTTCAGCTGGTCGGCCGGATAGTCGCCCAGCCGGTCGCCCGCCTGGCGGACATTGCCCTTGACCGTGCGGACGAACACCTTGAAATAGTAGTTCGGCACGGGACACTGCTTGCCGTCGATATCGGGCGTGGCAAAGGTGCTGCCGGGATTCCAATAGGCGCCCGTGACGACATAGAGCGTATCGGAGCACATCCAGTTGTCGCGCGCCATCTTCTCGAGCGCCGCCCAGGGATTCTGGTTCAGGCTGTAATTCTGGGGCGTCATGTTCGAGAAATAGAAGGTCTGTGCCTGCATCATGGCATTCCCGCTGCGGTCGGCGTTGGGGATCTGGTGCCCGCGGTCGAAATTCCGTGCCGGATAGCTTTTGGTCAGGTTGGCCTGGTACTCGGCGGCGATCTTGGGGTCGTATGCCCAGGTTTCGACACGCCCCGAACCCGTGTAAGCGCTGTGGAGCGGATAGGCCACCCACCAGGCGGCGAACTTGGTCTTGTCGAAGCACATCGTAAAGTTGCGGGCGTTGTAGGTTACACCCGTATTCTGGTTGCGCAACAAGGCGAAATGCGTCACATAGACATACGCATCGTCGGATTTCCGGGCCGGGATTTCCGGCCAGACAAGGTTATGGCCCGTCTGGTAGACATCGTCGGCTGCCGAGGTGCTGTATTGTGTGAGTTCCAGTTCGAGGGGCGCCTGCCCGTCGAACGTGAAGCGGATCATGGCATGCCGCTCTCCCCGGGTGTCGTTCGGCCAGTAATAGACATACTGGTTGCGGGCGGCGAGGCTCGTTCCGGCAATTCCGGTCTTGACGGTCTGCCCGCCCGGAGCCGTACGGTTGAACGAAACCCAGTCGGCGCCCGCCGTGATCTCGGCCCTCCACGATGTCCCCTCGCGGCCGTCCACGATCAGCACGGCAGCGCCCTCCTGATCGGGGTGCACGGTCTTGGCAGGGTCCCACTCCACGCGGAAGACCCCGGAACCCGAATCGGAGTCGTCACTGCAGGAGGTGGCGGCGAAACCCGCCGCCACGACCGCAGCAACCCCGAGGAGCGTTCGTATCAGATATTTACGCATCCTCTTCATATCAATAGACCTGTACGCCCAGCACGATGGCACGCCCCGTATTGCGATCCGATGCCGCCGTGAAGTCGGGCGACGTGGAGATCGTCACGGTCGATGCGGCGGTCAGCCCCGTGAGCTGGAAGGTGTAGTAATCGGAATCGGTCACGTCGGTGAAGGTGAAGTCATTGCCCGACCCCGTGGCACCGGCGCTGGCCGTGATCGCATGGCTGCCGTCACCGCTCACCGCACCGCCGTTGTTGACCCGGATGTAGACCGTGGCGGCCTTGCCCGTCCATGCCACGGCATAGAACGACAGTTTCTTGTCGCCCGTGAGCGATGCCCCCAGCGCCTCGGAGGTGAATACGCCGGCAAGGCTGCTCGTACCGAGCTTAAAACCCGTAGCGGGCTGGCCGTCGATCGTCGAGTTGGAAGGATAGTAACGGTCGGTCGTGCTGGTGGAAGCCGGGATGAACTGGCTCATGGAGGTATAGATGCCCTTGGTATCGCCGCCCGACCCGGCCGCGAACTGCGTGAGCGTAACCTCGCGGCTGTTACCGCCCGCAACCGAGACGGTCATCGTGCGCACGATGTCGTCGGAGGTCGTGTTGGGAGCCGGAGGCGTGACGGTAACGGTGGTACCGTTGACTACGGCCGTGAAAGGCGCAATCGCATCGTTATCGACCGTCAGGGCGTTCGACCCGAGGTTGACGACCGTAACCGCGACATTCTTGGTTACCGTCTCCTCGGCACCCCAGGTCAGCGACGCGGGATCGACCTCCGTAATCACGGGCGTCGAAGCATCGACCTTGAAGTCGGCGACATCCGCCGCGGACTGCGGGTAGAGCTGCGCCGCACCGTCGTAGACTTCGGCCACGCCGATCAGCGAACCGGCCGTCACGGTCGACGAGATCAACTCGCCGCCCCATGCGACGGTCTTGTAGGTACGCACGGCCAGGTCGCCGCTCCCGTCGGTAAACAGGCGGGTCGAATAGTTGGCCGTGCCGCTGTACCACATCTCGCCGGCCTCGCCCTTGAATGCGAGCCCCGTGACCTTCACGTTCATACCCATATAATCGTTCGAATTGAACTGCGCGAGGGTGACGGACGGCACGACCATCTGCACGGGCGACGAGTTGTCGACCGCGGTCGTTACCTTATTGATCTTATACAGGCCATAGGAGTTGTAGACCGTACTCGTCGCATCGAGGGTCAGCGTGATCCGGGCGCCGACCGGGTAGTCGGCGACGGTTTCGTACGCCGCATCGGCGAGCAGAATACCCGAACCGGCATCCCCGGTGTTATCCACGACGGAGATCATCTGGTAAAGGTTGCCGCCCGCGTCGTTGGCGGCGATATATCCCTGAACGGTCTGTCCCGTCCACTCTCCGAGCGAAGCCTCGGCGCCCGAAGCAGGAGCCAGCCCCTTGACGAAGGCAACGAATTGGGCAACCGTCTTGGGCTCGGCACTCGGCTTGGCGGCCTGCGCGACACGCAGGGTCAGCGGCGTGACGCCCTCGCCCGAGAAGGTGATGCTGCCCAGGTCTTTCGATGCGGAGGTTTCATTGGCTGCGGTCGCCGTGACGGTGACCGTACCGTTGTTATCCCCGCCCTGGGGTGAGATCGTGAAGCCGTCGCCGCTCATGGTGGCCGTCCACGCGATGTTGGCCGTGACGGTCACGGTCGCCGTGGCACCCGACGCCGAGCCCAGCACGAGGTTATCCTCGGGCGAGATGCTAAGCGAAGCCCCCGAAGCGACGAATGCGGCCACGTCCGAAGGCATGGTCGGGATGACCTGTATGTTCTTGAAATTCTGTTCGGCGGTACCGAGCAGGGCGCCCGTCTTGTCGGCGATCGTGATCGCGGCGAAACCGGCGGCATCGGTTGCCGTAGCCATATAGCTCTGGACAGTCTCGCCTCCGGCGGCATCGAAGCGCACGACGCGCTTGGCGGAAGTCGCCCACGCCTCGCCGACGAACGACGACTGCGGCGTGAGGTTCGTGACCCGGACATACTGCCCCTGATAATTGCCCTCGTTGAGCGTCGCGGCCGAAAGCGTCGGCACGGCCACCTCGACGGCGGGATCGTCGGAGACGGTCACCACGACGTTCTTCAGCTCGCGCAGATTGCCGTAGGGCGCATACTGGGCAGCCGACAAGTCGAGCGTAACCTTCTTGCCGACCGGATATTTCGCGCTGTTATCGCGGGTAAACTCGGTCGTGCTGTAAAGGATGATGGCCGAGTTGGGCAGCGTGATGTTGTCGCCGACATAGAGCTTGCCGAAATTATTGCCGCCCTCGTTGTTGGCGAGGATCACGGCGGGAATCGTCTTTTGGCTGTAATTCAGCTCTTCGGTACCGCTTTCGAGGCTCGGCCACGTGTTCTTGATGTAGGCCACCAGCGCGCTCACCTCGCCGGCCTTGGGCGCCTCGCCCTGCTCGATGGTGACCTCTTTCGTCCAATAGGCGCCATATGCGTTCTTCAGGTTGAACGAGAGCTTGGCGATACGGCCCACGTTGCTCGCGGGGATGGTGAATTCGACGGTACCGTCGCCCGAGCCCTGAGTTGCGGAGGGCGTAACCCAGTCGCTGCCCTCCAGCACTTCGAGCGTCCAGGGGCGGTTGCTCTTTACGGTGAATGCGGAGGCGCCTTCCGGGGCACCGTCGGCATTGAACGTGAGCACGTCGGGGGTGACTTCGAGATAAGGCATCCCCTTGTCGTCGTTATCGTCCACACATGAGGCCAGAGCCACGGTGGCAAAGAACACCGTGCCGGACAATAACTTCCAAAAGTTCGATTTTTTCATAGAAGCGTTTATTTTAGACAGGAATGAATGAATTTCCTAATTTCCTGTATATCCGCTTCAAATCGAATGCCAAGGAATGCCTTTCAACCGCCGGATGGTTCCGGCAGGCATAAAAAAAATATATCCCGCAAGCGGGATATATTCAGCGGACGGGCCGATTGATGCCACGTCCGGTCGTATGGTGCGCGTCAGCGTATTCTATCGGCGGCACGTACCATCAGTTCGTCGCGGAAAACAGCCCGTGCAGCGAGGTAGGCGAACAGCAGGCACACGAGCGGCAGTGCGATGGCGGGCCGGAAACCCTGCGTATGGAACGAAAGTTCGGAAAGACCCGCCAACTGAGGAAATAATAGGCCGCTTCCATAACCGCAGAACCGATCAGCAGCACGATCTCCACGACACAGAGCCGGATCTGGAGCAGGCGGCGTTTGAACAGGAAGATCGTAATGAAAGGCAGCACGCAGGCCAGTGCCAGCACGACGCCCATGTAGACGGTCGACTGTACGGCCTCTCCGGCCGAGGTCTGCAGGGAAAAGGCATAGAGCCGGAACTCACCCGCATCGCCCGCGAACCAAGCCAGCGGGGCAAAGAGCGTAACGGCCATGAGCGCCGTGACGATGAGCAGATGGAGTGTTTGGATTCGTTGTATCATAATTATTTACAAAGTTTTATCTATCAAATATTTGTTCCTGTCGGAGGAGCCGCGGTTGATGAGCTCGCCCAGGAATCCCGCCAGGAACAGCTGGACTCCGAGGATAACGCCGAGGATCGCCAGGTAGAAGAGCGGCTGGTCGGTAACCGGACTCAGCGACAGCCCGTGCATCTGCTTCCAGATCTTTGCGGCGATGATCCACACCGTCGTGCCGCCGCCGATAAGGAACATCAGCGTTCCCAGACTGCCGAAGAAATACATCGGCGAGCGGCCGAAGTGCGTCATGAAGAGTACGGAAATCAGATCGAGATAGCCTTTCACGGTACGTTCGAGACCGAATTTCGAACAGCCGTATTTGCGGGCGCGGTGCTCCACCGGCTTCTCGCCGATACGGCGGAACCCGGCTTGCTTGGCCAGTATCGGAATGAAACGGTGCATCTCGCCGTAGACTTCGATCGACTTGACGACCTTGCGGCGGTAGGCTTTCAAGCCGCAGTTGAAGTCGTGAAGTTTGATACCCGACACGGTGCGCCGTCCAGTTGAAGAACTTGCTGGGCCAGCGTTTGCCGATCGGATCGTAGCGCTTCTTCTTCCAGCCCGAAACCAGATCGTATCCCTCTTCGAGGATCATCCTGCGCAATTCGGGGATCTCGTCGGGCGAATCCTGCAGGTCGGCGTCCATCGTGACGACGACCTCCCCTTCCGCAGCCGCAAAACCGCAGTACAGGGCTGCCGACTTGCCGTAATTGCGGGCGAAGCCGATGCCGCGGATTGCCGGGTACTTCTCCCTGAGCGACTCGACAACCTCCCAGGAGCCGTCAGACGAACCGTCGTCCACGAGGATCACCTCGTAAGCATAGCCATGCGACACGGCAACGCGGTCGATCCATGCCACCAGTTCGGGCAGGGACTCGGCCTCATTGTAGAGCGGTACTACGACGGATATGTCCAGTTTATTATTCACGGTATGCCTCTATTCGCTCAGCGGGGTGTCAAACGGTTTGGGCGCACGCGACAACACGCCTGCAATGATAAGGCCGAAAACGGCACCGAACAGGATGCTCAGGAAAGTTACAGCCCACAAGGTTCTTAAAAAGGAGGGTTCGGGGGTATTCTGCATCTGGTCGAACATCTGCGACAGCATGGATTCCATGTTGGCCGGCACCCCGCCGTTCCGCCCTATAAAATCGGATAATGCGGCTGTGGTACGCTCCGTATAGTTGGCGTAACCGATGAAAAAGTGCAGGTAAAGGTATTGCACGATACCGACGATGAGCCCCGCAACGGTCGAAACGGAGAGGATGTAAGCATACCCCTGCCCGAAGGAGAAACCCTCCTCGGCGGTATACATCATCGAATACCGGCGCGTGAAACGGTGCAGCAGATAGTAATGCAGCACGACGACGGCAATCCATTCGATTGCGTACAGGCCGAAACTGGCCGAAATCTGCAATCGGGTTTCCAACATGAACGAGACGGCCAGCAGGGCGCCTATGATCGCGCCGTACTTGGCGACATCTTTCCAGAAATTCGTTTTTTCCATATACTGTTTATATTAATCTCATTGCAGCTCGCCTTTGCCCTCGCGCAGGACTTCGGGCTCGTCGCCCGTAAGGTCCACGACCGTCGTGGGACATTGTCCCCCATGCCGCCGTCGATCACAAGCGCCACATCGCGGCCGTAGCGCTCGTGGATCAGTTCGGGATCGGTGGTGTACTCCACGACTTCGTCGTCGTCCTTCACCGATGTGGTGACGAGCGGGCAGCCCAGCGCGGCGACGATAGCCCGCGGGATATGGCGTTGTCCGGGAATACGGATGCCGATCGTACGGCGCTTTTCGAGCGCCTTGTCGGGCACGCGCGAGGATGCCGTGAGCACGAACGTGAAGGGCCCCGGCAGGTTGCGCTTCAGGATCCGGAACGCAGTGTTGTCCACACGGCAGTACTCGGCCACCTGAGCCATATCCCGAAGACCACCGAAAAAGCCTCGGCATCCTTACCCTTCATGCGGTAGGCGTTCGATGGCCTTGGGCGAACGCAGCGAACAGCCGAAAGCATAGACGCTGTCGGTCGGATAGATGATGATTCCGCCGTCCTCCAACGCATCGACCACTTCTGCAACTCCCGCTCGGAGGGGTTCTGTTCGTAGATCTTCGTAAGCATCAGGACAAATGTACGAAAAATTATTTAATCTTGCGCCGGTTCAGCTCCCTGCTGTAAGCCCGGGCATTGGCGTTGTGCTCGCGCAGCGTCTTCGAAGTTGTGGTAGCCGTCGAACGTCTCCCGTGCGCAGAAGAAAAGATAGTCATGCACCTCGTAGTTCAGCACCGCGTCGATGGCATTGATGCCCGGCATGCAGATAGGCGAAGGCGGCAGGCCCTTGTTCAGGTAGGTATTGTAGGGCGACTCGTATTTCAGATGCTTGTACAGGATGCGGCGCAGGCCGAAGTCCTGCATCGCGTATTTGATCGTCGGGTCGGCCTGCAGGGGCATTCCCTTGCGCAGCCGGTTGACGTATACGCCTGCGACGCGGGGCATCTCGTCGGTCTTGCGCGTCTCTTCATAGACGATCGATGCGAGGGTCATGACTTCGAGCCGGCTCAGACCGCTGCGTTTGCGCAGGCATCCCGCTCCGGGCGTCCAGAAACGGTCGTACTCGCGCTTCATGCGCTGCACGAACTCTTCGGGCGTCACCGTCCAGTAGAATTCATAGGTGTTGGGAATGAACATCGAAAAGAGGTCAGGCTGTCGAACCCCACTTTTCGGGCGACTTCGGGCGAGGTCAGCACCTGCATGATCGCGTGGAGTCGGCGTCGATCTGACCGGCGAGTTTCTGCGCGAGCTGGGCGGGAATCCGCACGCATTGTTGATCGAAACCCGTACAGGGGTTTGAAGCCCAGTTTGAGCATCCGCGCTACCCGGATCACGCTCATGCCGGGCTCGAGCACATAGTGGCCGGGCTTGAAGGTCTCGGCCAGATTGATGCGCCGGGCATAGACACCACGCCCAATGGTGTTTGAGCCGGCAGCAGGGAATCGACGAGCGCACGGTAATCGGCCCGGCTGCTGACAAAGAGTTCGCGTTCCGTCTTCACGGCATTGCCGTAGAACTGCTGACGAAGGACGAATCCCGCGATCAGCAGAACAGACAGGCCCGCAAAAAAGATATAGAGCAAAGTTTTTTTACGCATCGGGCCGAAAATTTTTGCAAAGATATAAAAAATTCCTACTTTTGTGCCCGGGTGAGTCTTATACGACCAGCTCCCACAGAATCCCCCAGGCGAGGAATCGAGCAAGGGTATGTGGTTGTAGCGGTGCGATATAATCAGCTCACCCAACCATATATGGCGCTGTAAATTCCGGTTTGCAGCACCATATTTTTTTTGTGGATTCATAATCGGAGCGAACAAAAAAACGGAACCCGGCCGGGGTTCCGCATAGCGTCGGACGGCACTCCGCCCTATTTGGTGTATTCGATCAGCAATTGGTTGACCACACTCACGAAGACATAGCAGATCACAAAAACGACGATGCTCTTCCATCCTTTCATATTGGCCGAAACGAGGTAGGCGAAACAGCCCCAGACCATCGACCAGGCCATCGAGACCGACAGCAGGATCACGATCAGATTGTAGGCTGCCTGCTTCAAGACCTCGCAGGCGCTGCGGGGCTCGCAGACAATGCTCCCCAGCCACATGGCACAAAGACTCAGCACTCCCAGAATAACGATCGTCGGCAGCATCGCGAACAGGTTGGTGGCAAAGATATCCACGGCCCGGATGCGGGAGGGCGAGAGCACCAGCGCCATCACGTACAACAGCAGCGAGAGGGGCAGCCACAACAGCAAATTCGACGACAGAATCGTGATAATCTTGGAAACGTCGCCCTCGACGGGCCAGCTCACCGCCGTCAGCAGGCAGATGGAAAAGAAGCGTCCCGGCAAGGCCCCAGCCGAGCGCTTTCCCGGTAGAAAGGTATTCAAACGGGTTAAGAATCCTGTTCATCGCCTTCGAATTGATTTAGTTGAGAGATAATATCGTCCAGTCTGTTGCGCACGGTCGGATAACTCAATCCCAACTTATGCGCCATCTCCTTCAGGGAGCCGCTGCTTTTTACGAAATCGAGCACGAATTGCTGGTCGGGAGCCGAAAGCTGCATCATCACGGGAGGTTGTAGTCGCCTTCGATATGCGTATCGCATCCGTTGCAATGCATCGCTTGTACGCTCAATCGTTTACCGCAGGAGGGACATATCTTGGGGAGGTTCTTCAGTGTAGCCATAAATATTATTAAAGAAATATTGCGTTTAAATTAGCTTATTATTGACAAAATTAATATTATTTCCCCAAAACAACAAATTTACATCCATGAATACTCTTCACGGACAATTTATATGCGCCCAACCGGCATGGAGAGGAAATCTTTTTAAAAGTTCGCCTTCACGCCGACCGTAAAATTTGCCCCGTATTCCGGATACCACGGGTATTGGTACAGGCGGCGGTTGATCAGGTTACGGCCCTCGGCGAAGAGCGTAATGCGTCCCGAAACTTTCCAGTCGAAATTGACGCGCAAATCGGCGGCAAAGGGCACTTCGAAAGTATCGTACTGCATCACAGGTTCACCGGGCGCAGTTTCCGTCCCCGTATTTTCGAAAACCGCACTCCACTTCCGGGCACTCTGCAAGTAGACTCCCGCGCCGAACGAAATCTTGCGGCCGTCGTAGTGCGCGGAAAGATTGCCGTCGAAAGCCGGCGCACCGTTGTGCAGTTTGGTCTCGTCGTCGTTATAGATATAGCCGTGCACGCCCAACTCCGTCCGGAAACTGCTCACGGGACGCCACGTCACTCGCCGTTGAAGGACAAGTACGGTCTGGCGGGCCAGTGCCGGGCGCATGGCTCCGGCGACGGCCGTTTTTTCCCCGTCGATCGCATAATTGTCGGAAACATACCAATAGGGATGGTTGTCCCGGATCGAGAACCCGGCATAGGCCCTGTAGTCGAACTTCCCGCGCCAGATACTGCCCCCGATACCGAAGCGGCCGTTGTAATCGACCGAACTCTTAGTCTGCCAGAACGCTGCGGCGACGTAAGGATTCTGCCGGGTCAACGAGCGGAAGCCGTTGTCGTCCACACTGCCGTCCATCTCGAAGAAGGGCACAGCCCGTCCGTCCCGAGGTTCAGGTTCAGCCGCACGAAAGGAATGATATAATTTTCCGCTTCGACGGACTTGACCTTGTCGTGGTAATAATCGGCACCGACCTCGAGGCGCACTACCCCGCCCTCGATGCCGTAACGCAGGGCGGCATGGATCAGCTGCTGATTATAAAGGCCGATCGCTTTCTGTCCGGCCAGCCGCGTATAACCGAACTCCGCCGCAAGCTGGTGGCGGCCGAATCCGCGGGCGATCTTCGCGTGGGTCTCCAGCGTGGTCTGGCGGGCCTTGTCGTTATAGTCCGGCCACTCGGAGTGGTCGAAAAACAGCCCGCCGCGGATGGCGATTTCGAAATTCACACGGCTCAGATCCTGGAAATCGTCGCCGAAGCGCACCGCGATGTTCGCATCGCCGTAATCGGCCATTGCGCCGGGGGCCATGTCCGACGTGACGTCCGACGCGACATACATCCCGTAACGGTGATACATACGGTTCTCGTAGGAGAGATCGCCCTCCAGCACGTGACGGCCGAAATACTTGCCCGCAGCGGCGCCGATGCGGTTGAGCATCCGCGTCGAGTTGTTCTCTGATGCCGAAGTCGTTCCCGATCTTCGGAATAGCGGCCCTCGTGGTTCACGTACCCCACCACATACCCTGTACCGGGGTTCTGGCTCGAAGCATAGAAATCCAGCACCGAATTGAGCGGGTAGCCCCCCGGCCTTGAGGTAGAAAGGCAGCGGGCGGTTGAATTCCCAATAGGTCACCGTCGCAGGGCGGATAGGCCGCGTGGCGAGTGTCGTCTGCAGCGACAGCGGCGTGATCGTATAGTCGATCTCGGGACGCATCTTCACCGTATCGGTCATATCGGGCACGACGGCCAGCTTCGCGCGCTTTCGACACTCGGCACATAGGCCTTGGTCACTTCGACCCGTTTCTCGACCTGCGCGCTCGCGCTACAGGGAAGCGCCGCCAGCAGCGCGGCTACAAACAACATGCGTTTCATCGTCAGTTCAGTTTTGCGATCCGTTCCTTGGCTTCGGCCACGATGCCGTCGTCGGCAGGCGAATAGCCGTCCGCGACGCTCTGGTAGGTCGCCCTAGCTTGGAAATTGTCTCCCTTGCGGACATAGACGTCGCCCAGCAGGATAAGGCCTTGGCTAGCCAGTACGCCTGCGGTTCCCGTTCCGGAATAGGCGAATATCACCTTCTCGGCCTTGTCCATATCGCCGCCCGCGAAAACATCTTCGAGTACGTAATAAGCGGCGGCGAGCCCTCCTTCGTACGGACGTCGCGGCCAGTTCCCTGTACAGCTTCACGGCATCGGCACGCGGCGATCCTGCTGCCGCAGCAACTCCGCCCATGCGAATTTCGACTCGCGCAGCGCGACGGCCCCGGCATCGGGATGCGCCGCGACATCGGCAGCCATCGCTTCGATCTTCGAAGCGTCGCCCCCGGACAGCGTAGCGCGCACATAGCCCGTCATGGCATCCTCACGCCCGGCCACCGTCGTCGTGACGTCGTACAACTTGCGGAATGCGGCGGCAGCTTCGTCGTAACGCTTGTCCTCATAGGTCAGCTCCGAGAGTTTCTCGAGCACCGTGACCGTATATTGGTTCGTACCCTGCCCGGCCAGCGTCGTCAGGGTTTCGATGGCATCGCCGCGCTGATCGTGCGGAGGTAGCAGTCGCTCAGGAAATAGAGCGCATCGTTCACGTAATAGCCCTTGGGGTAGCTCTTGACGTAACTGCGCAGCGATTTGGCGGCGGCATCGGTCTGGCCCGCAAGGTAAAGTTTCTGCGCGGAGGCGAACGACAGCGAATCGCGCGACACGGCTGTCAGATCGCTCTCCATGCCCACCCTGGCGGCATAATCGAAATAGTCGTCGACCTTGCCGTCCGAGACATAGATCTCGCGGATGCCTTGCATGGCCCCTTGGCTTCGGACGACTGCGGAGCCGTCTCGACCACCATGTCGTAATATTTCAGCGACTTTTCCTTGTCCCCCAGGTTGAGGTAGGCGAGCCCCAGGTCGGCAAGCGCCTGTGCACGGCGCGGCGACGAGGGATAGTCGGCAATGAACCGTTCCAATTGTCCGGCACCTTCGGCATAGCGTTCCTGCGCGATATAGGAACGGCCGAGCTCGTACGAGGCGGCATCGACATAGTCGCCCTGCCCTGCAGTAACGATCTGCCGCAGCGCCTGCTGCTTCTGCTCCGTGCGGCCGAGAATGCCGAGCGTCACGGCGCGTTTATACTGTGCGTAATAGCGTTCGGGGGTGTTCAGCGCAACGGCACGGTCGTAATCCCCCACGGCCGCTTCAAATTCGCGGTCGGAATAGCGGATGTCGCCCAGCCGGTTGTAGGCATCGGCGCGGTAGCGGTCGCGGGCCGGATAGACGTTTCGAGGAATTTCTCGAACGCACTGCGCGCTCCGGTCATGTCCTTGCGCGAGAAATCGCAGTAGCCGAGGTTGTACAGCGCCATGGCATACTCCTTTTCGCTGCGGGGGGCACGCTTCAGGTAGGCGTTGTATTTGGCCGCCGCAACCGTATAGTCGCCCTGTGCGAAGGCGATTTCGCCCTGCCAGAAGGAGTTGAGCGCACTGTATTTGGGGCTGACATTGATGGCCGCGGATTCGGCCAGGTAACGCTGCGCCGCACGCATGTCGCCGGCGCTGTACGCCTCCAGGCCGCGGAAATAGGTGATCTTCTGCAATGCGGCTCGGATGTCGGCATCCTGTGTCGGAAGGATTTGATGGCCCGGTAGGCCGCGTCGTAATCGTTCGAATTGTAGTAGGCCGCGATCAGCAGCGAACGGGCTTCGCCCACGCGCGGAGAATCGGGATACTGCTCCACATAGCGCGTCAGCACGTTGATCGCGCCGTTGAAGGCACCGCCGCCCAGCTCGTATTGCAGTTTGCCGTAGTTGAACAGCGCATCTTCGGCGATCACCGCGTCGAGCGGTCGTCCGCTGCCATGGCGAAAGCGTGCATGGCGGCCTGCTTGTCACCCGCACGAAGATAGCAGTCGGCCAGATGGTACGAGGCATTCTGCGTCAGCGCATCCTCGGCGCCGCACGCCTTGCGCAGGTATTCCGCCGCTTCGGGATAGTGTGCCGTGCGGTAGAGCGAGAAGCCCATCAGGTAACTGCCGTCGCGGTCCAGCTCGCCGCCGGCAGCCGTAAAAGCGTCCAGATGTTCGATCGTCTTGTTGTAATCGCCCAGCCGGAACCACGACTCGGCAATGACGCGCTCCAGTTCCTGCCGGCGTTCGGGCACGGCCCGCTGCACCAGTTTGCCGCCGTTCTCGACGACATAGCGGTAGTTGCCGTCGTGAAATTCGATCTGCAGCAGGTAGTACGGCACCACGTCGCGGTAAGCGTCGCTGCGCTGCAAGCCGTGAAGCCCTGCTTGGCACGGCCGTAACGGCCTTCGGCATAGTCGATATAGGATTTGTAATAGAGTGCGTGGTCGGCATATTCGCTCTGCGGGCCGATGCGGTCAAAATAGCCGAAAGCCTTGTCGTAATCGCCGTCGGTGAATTCGACATAGCCCATGCGAACGTCGTACTGCTCCTTGCGTGCCCGGCTCAGAGCTTTGTAATCGGTCTTTGCGAAGCTTCGCGGGCACGTTTCATATCGCCCTCGGCGCAATAGTAGGAGCCCAGCGAGAACCGCACGTCGTTGGCATAGACCGATCCGGGGTAACGTGCTTCGAAATCGCGGAGCGCCCCTTCGGCGTCACGGCTGCCCAACTCGACGGCACAGGCCGCCAGATAGAAGTCGACCGTCTGCGCCGCGACACGGTCGGAAGGCGAAAGCGTCCCGGCGCCCGGAGGAACTCATGCCGGGCATCGCTCCAGCGGCCGTAGTCGAACAGGGACCGTGCCGCGCTCGATAAAGGCAGCAGATTCGGGGTTCCGGCCTGCACTCCGGGCGCGCACAACGCACACACGCAAAGGCCAGCAATAAGCTCAGTTTTTTCCGCATACGCACATAAATTCTTACAAAGGGCAAATATACGAAAATTTACCTTTCCTCGCATACCCGCACCAAATATACCGGTATAAAACCGGAACCGACACCCTCCGGCGACCGGGACGGTTTGCATCTGTTGAAAATTATCCATACCTTAGCCAGACCGTTACGCCCTTAACCCAGTCAACATGAAATTGCGTCTCTTCCATCGTAACAAGCCCGCCCTCGCGCCGGGGATACAGGCCCCGGCCGTGCGCGACACGCTCAGCCGGGTTTCCGTTGCCTGCATCGAGCTGACGCCCGAAGGGGAATTAACGGATATCAACATGCAGGCATTCAAGGCACTCCGCCTCGGGGGGGGGATTTTCCGCATCCGCTGAACATCTCCGGCCTGTTCTCTGTCTGTCATGATAAAAAAGACCTTCTGCCCGCTATTTTCAAAGGGCTGGAACGGCACAAAACCTACGGCGACCTGCCGCCGTGGAGCTATATACAGCTATCCGGCAGGGACAATCTGAAATTCTATATCGAAGGCCGCTTCGTTGGCCATTACGACCGGCATAGAAAACTGCGCCGGATAGTATTCCTGTTCCGGGACATCGAAGAGGAAGTCTGCCGCAGGTTCATTCTCGACATGGCGATGGCGCAAACGAAAATTTTCCCGTGGTTCTTCGACCTGGACAACGGCAGAATGGTCATCGACGCCCGCTGGTTCGACCACGTCGGCATCCCGCGCGGCGACTGTTCGATGAGTCCCGGGATCTTTTTCGACATGCTCCATCCCGACGACCGGGAAACCCTTTCCGCAGCATTCGCAAAGCAGCTATCCGGGATACTCACCCCCGAGGCATACGCCTACCGCGTCCGCCGCTGCGACGGGACATGGGAATGGTTCGAGGGACAATCCGTATACCTGGGGCAGGCACACGACGGCTCGCCCTATCGCGTGGTGGGTATCTGCCAGAGCATCCAGGCCCACAAGGAGGTCGAAGGACGCCTGCGCGAAGCCCGCGACAAGGCCCGCGAGAACGACCGGCTGAAATCGGCGTTCCTGGCCAACATGAGCCATGAAATCCGGACGCCGCTCAACGCCATCATCGGCTTCGCCAACCTCGTGACATGCGACGACGTCCCCTTCAGCGAAACGGAAAGGCAGGAGTACAGCCGCCTGATCTCGGCCAACGGCGACCAGTTGCTGCGCCTGATCTCGGACATCCTCGACCTTTCGAAGATCGAGTCGAACACCATGGAGTTCTGTTTCGGCGACCAGTCGCTGCACACGCTGCTGTCGGATATCTACCAGTCCCAACTGCTCACCATGCCCCCACAGGTCGAACTGAGGCTCGAACTCCCGCAGGCCGACACGACGATCCGCACCGATGCCTCGCGGCTCAAACAGGTCATCAACAACCTGATAAACAACGCCGCGAAGTTTACCGACAGGGGCAGCATTACATTCGGGTACCGCACGGACGAGGGCGCGGGAGAGGTCGAACTGTTCGTCAGGGATACGGGGAAAGGCATTTCGCAGGAGCACGTGGGCCGGATATTCGAGCGTTTCTACAAAACCGACTCCAATGCGAAGGGCGTCGGGCTGGGGCTTTCCATCTGCCGCACGATCATTGAAATACTCGGCGGCGACATCTCGGTCGTCTCCGCACCGGGCAAAGGCACCTGCTTTAAGATCGTGCACCCCGTCCACCGTACGGAAACGGCGGCGGAAACCGCGGGGGCATACCGGTAAGGTACGATTCTTGCCCCCGCTTGCAGCGTTCAACATAAATTCTGTGACTTATGATCGAAAAAGTAACGCTGCAACTCTCCGGGGATGCGGACTTCACGTCCGAAGGCGGGCCCCGCTGCGAGGAGATGAACCCCAAGACACTGCTGCTCTATGCCGCGGCGAAATGCGTCGGCAAGACAGCCCTGATGATTATGGATAAGGAACGCTTCCGCCCCAAACGCTTCGAGATCGGCATTTCGGGCGAGCTCTCGGACGAAACGCCTCAATCCGAAAGTACCTTCAAATCGTTCCACGTGGTCTACAACATCGAATGCGACACCGAGGACGACCAGGCCAAGGTCGGCCGTGCAGTGACGCTGGCGCACGAAAAGTATTGCGGCATGATGCAGATGCTGCGCAAGGTCGCACCCGTATCGCACGAAATCGCGGTGGTCAGCACCGACGCGGTGAAAGCCTGACGCGACGGACAGGATATACAGAAACGGGGATTATCGAAAATCCCCGTTTTTTTGTACCCCCACAGGCAGGAAACCGGCGACGGCGTCCCGAAGAGGCGGTCTCGGCCATGCGGTTTCCGCAGCCGGAACAGGCATCCCCGCCGCGACGGCCTGCCGGGCAGGGCCTGCCTGCCGCCGCTCACTGCGCCGTGATGCGCAGGTAGTCCGATACCGCCACGGCATAGTTGTAATGAGCCTTGATTGCATTGGTATAGAGCTGTATCCAGCTCAGCTGGGCCTGCAGCACGTCGAGAATCGTCGCCAGCCCCTCGCCGTAGGAATAGGTGCTGATGTCGAGGTTTTCGCCGGCGATGCGCAGGCTCTGCTCCGTGGCTTCGACCTGCGCACGGCTGTTCTCCAGCGCCGTCCAGCCGTTCATCTCTTCGCGCACGATATCGTCGTAGAGTTGCGCGGTGTCCATTCGCTCTGCCGCTGTACGGCACGGGCGACGCCCGTCGCGCGGCGGCGTTCGCCCCAATGGAATATCGGCAGCGAGAGTTTCACGAACGCCGAACCGTCCACCGTCGTAGCGCCCGTGCGGTTGGGATAATAGGGCTGCCACGATCCCCCGACGCCGACGCTCAGCTGCGGATTGAACGGCGCGCGCGCCGCCCGGATACCCGCGTCGGCCTGTTCGCTGCGCAACCGGGCAGCCATATAGTCCGGACGGCGCCCCAGCACCTCGTCGGGCAGTACGCGCACGGGCTGCGGAAGCGAATCGCGGATGCCCTGAGCAAGTTCCACCGCAAGGTCGGGATCCGTGCCGCGCAGGATGTTGAAATTGTGCAGCGCGACGGTATAATTCTGCTCGGCACTCACCAGCCCGTACTGCGCTTCGCCCAGGCGCGTGTCGATCATCAGCACGTCGCCCTTGGCGATATACCCCTCGGCAAACCGGCGGTCCACCACCTCCTTGAGCGAACGGATGATGCTGACATACTGCCGCATCGAAGCGGCATAGAGCGCCATGGCCGAAAGGTTCCAGTAGGTATACTCGGCCGTATAGCGGACATCGAGCCGGGTGAACTCCTCGTCGCAGAGGGCGATGTCGTATCCCAATTCGGCCTGCCGGTAAGCCGCACGCACGGCTCCCCGCCGCCGTAGACGGTCTGCACGAGTTGCGGAAGGACGCTGAAATTCCACCGCTCCACCCCGTCGTAGTGGTGTACCGTGGCGGTGAAACTGCCGTCGAGCGACAGCCGCGGCAGGTAACCCGTACGAGCCTGTCCCATGGTCTGGGAAGCGGCATCGCTCTTCGATGCGGCGACCTTCAGCTCCCAGCTGTATTCGGTCACGGCCTGCCGGTAGTCGCCGAGCGAGGTCTGGGCGGTGGCGGGCACGAAGGCCAGCAGTGCGGAGAGGATCAGATAATTCTTCATGACTTGCGGATATTGTAGAAAATGGCATAGACGACCGGCAGCACGCAGACCGTCAGCAGCGTGGCGACGAGCAGGCCGCCCATGATCGTGGCGGCCATGGCGCCGAACATCGAGTCGAACAACAGGGGCAGCATACCGAGGATCGTGGTACCCGAAGCCATCGCCACGGGGACGATTCGGCTGCGCGTAGCCGCCGTGAGGGCTTCGTAGGCATCCTTGCCTTCGGAGCGCAGCACGCCGACCTGTCCGACCAGCACCACGGCGTTCTTGATGTTCATGCCCACCAACCCCAGCAGTCCCAGCAGGGAGAAGAAGTTGAAGACCTTGCCCGTGACGGCCAGTCCGAGCACCACGCCGATGAAGATCAGGGGGATCATCAGCAGGATGATGACCGGCTCGCGGTAGTTGCGGAAAAGCAGGAGCAGGACGATGAAGATCAGGATCATCGTCAGGGGCATGTACTCGGCCAGCGCCGAATTGGACTCCTGCTGGCTCTCCTGCTCGCCGAAGACCTTCATCGAATAGCCTTCGGGGAGCACCACGCCGCGCAGAACCGAATCCCGCAGCGCAGCGTAGAGCCGCATGGTGTTGACCCCGCGGCCGGGGTCGCACTGCGCCTTCATGACCCGCTGACGGTTGTAGCGTTTCACCACTCCGACGCGGTATTCGAAGCGGAAGCCGTCGGTCGCCTGCTCGATGGAGTAGACCTTGCCGGCGGGGGTGAAAATCGGCAGTGCCTGCAGGTTGGTGAGGTTGTAGGTGTCGATATTCTCGTCCTTCAGAAGGATCGGCATGAACTGGTCGCCCTCGCGGTATTCGCCGAGGCGGTAACCCTGCGTGGCGATGGTGATGCCCTGCGCCATCTGGCTGCGGGTGACGCCGATACGCTGCCCCTTCATCTGCGAGTAGAGCGGCAGCCATGTCGGGACGCGGTTGCCCCAGCTGTTGCGGATGTTGACCGTGCCTGCCGTCCGCCACATGATCTCTTCGGCGGCCTGCGTCAGGCGGCGGAGCGTGTCGATATCGTCGCCGATAAACCCGAATTCGATCGCCGCATCGGGCACGGGCGAGAGTTTGAAAAGCGACGAGCGCAGCCACACGTCGGGGCACATCGCCCGGACATAGGCGTTGAAACGCGCCTCGACAGCTTCGGTCTGCCCTTTGTCGTGCAGTTCGACGAGGATGTTCCCGAAATTGGGACGCAGCGAAATGCTGCTGCTTGCCAGATAGTAACGCGGCGGCGTGGAGCCCATCGTCACCGATACGGTCTTCACTTCGGGCTGCGCATGGAGCCACTCCTCCATCAGACGCAGGTTGCGCTCCGTATCGCGGATGTTATACCCTCGGGCAGCAGCACGTCGGCACGGAAATAGGGCTTGTCGAGCGACGGGAAGAAATTCTGGGGCATAAGACCCATTACCGCCAATGCCGCCGCAAAGAGCGCCACGACGCCTGCCACGACGCCCCACCGCCATCGCAGCAGGGCAGCCAGCAGGCGGTCGAAAGCGCCGGTAGAACTTCGTATCGTAGGGATCGTGCGCCGTAGGTTTGACACGGAGCATGAAATCGCCGAAAAGCGGCGTCTGCGTAAGGGCCAGCCCCCAGCTCAGCAGCAGCGAAAGCCCCAGCACGACGAACAGCGGCTTGACGATCTCGGCAACGGACGAAGGGGCCAGATAGAGCGGCAGGAACGAGAAAATGGCGATCAGCGTCGCTCCGAGCAGGCTCCAGCGCGGAGCATTCGCTCCGTCGATGACCGCCTGCCGCCGCGCGACGCCCCGCAGCATGGCCTGCTGCGCATTGTCGGTCACCACGATGGCATTGTCCACGAGCATACCCATGGCGATGATGAACCCCGCCAGCGAGTACGGTTGAGCCCCTCGCCCAGAAACTGCATCAGCAGAAGCGTACCCCCGATGGAGAACAGCAGCGAGCTGCCGATCAGCACCCCGGCGCGGAAACCCATGACGAGCATGATGATAAGGATGACGATCGCCACCGACTCGGCGAGGTTCAGGATAAAGGTGGAATTCGCCTGCTGGGCAATGCGGTCTCGGGATAAAGCACCGTGAGGTCCATGCCCACGGGCATCTGGCGCGTAAGGCCGCCGAGCACCCGGCCGATCTTCTCCCCGGCCTTCACCACGTCCACGTCGGCCTCGGTCGAGATGCCGATGCCCACCGCCCTGCGGCCGTTCACGCGCATCAGCGTCTGCGGCGGATCGGCGTATCCCCGCTCCACGCGGGCGATGTCGCCCAGCCGGTACTGCTTGCCCGAGGCAGCGGTCAGCATCTGGTTTGAGATATCGTCGAGGCCCTTGTAGGTTCCGGCCTCGAGAATCTGTATCTCGAGCGCCCCGGCCTGCTTCTCGCCGCTGTTGACGATCGTGTTCTGCTGGCCGATGGTCCTCACGATCGATTCGGGGCGGATCGAGAAGTTGGCGAGCGCCGCAAGGCTGACATAGACGTTCACCACAGGCGTCTGCTCGCCGAAGAGCGTCACCTTCTGCACGCCGTCCACGGTCACCAGCGCCGTCTTGATCCGCTGCGCCCATTCGCGCAGTTCGGACCATGTGAATCCGCCGTCGACCGAAAGGCCGTAATAGATGCCGTACACGTCGCCGAAATCGTCGGCCACGGTAACGGGCGAAGCCCCGGCCGGCAGCCGGGACTGGATGTTGAGTACCTTGCGCCGCAGCTCGTCCCACAACTGCGGAATCTCGGAAGCACCGGTCGCAGGATCTAGTTCGACCATGATCTTCGAAAGTCCGTAATAGGACTCGGAGGTGATTTTATGCACGAGCCGCATCGACTGCACCTCGCGTTCGATCGGCTCGGAAATGAGCTGTTCGACCTCGAGCGGCGTGGCTCCGGGTAGGAGCAGACCAGCGACGCACTTTTGATGACGAATACCGAGTCCTCCTTTTTTCCCAGCGTGACGAAGCCGAGGACTCCGCCAGCAAGCAGGACGAAAAGGAAAAACCAGACGACTTTTCTATTCTTCAGCGAATATTCGGGCAGACTCATGACCGTATCACTTTAGGATTCGCACCCGTTCGCCCTGCCGCAGCTGATAAACGCCCGGCCGTGACGACGCGCTCGCCCGGCTCCACGCCCGCTGTCCACCACGACGCGGTCACGGCCGTACAGCTCGCCCAGCGTCACCTCGCGGCGCACGACATGGCCGTCGCCGATCACGACCCAGACGTAAGTGCCGCCTTCGGCCGGGGCATAAACGGCCGAGACGGGCAGGGATACCGCATCCGTGACGGGATCGGCGCTCTGCATCGTGACCATGCACGACATGCCGGGCGAAATCGAATAACGCCCGGTGTCGACATCCGTAAGGCGAAGCGATACGGGGAACCCCGACGCATCGGACGAAGTCTTGGCGTAATCTTTCAGCACGGCGGGAAACTTCACGCCCCGGTAGTTGTCGAACTCGACTTCGAAGCGGGTCGAAGGCAACGACAGGAGCGACAGGCCGCTTTCGGGCAGGGTGAACTGCACCTGCGTCGTCACGGGATTCACGACGCGCACGATGGTCTGTCCGGCCTGCACCCGTTCGTAATTATCGACGTATTTGCGTTCGACGACGCTGGCGAAAGGCGCCCGGAGCTTGGTCTCCTTGAGCAGGCCGAGGGAGTTCTCATAGGCGGACTTGACTTGTGCGTAACGGGTCTGGGCGCTTTCGAACTCCTGGCGGGATACGGCTTCGTGCTCCAACAGCCGCTGCATGCGCTGCAGCTGCGAGCGGGCCTCCTCGAAAGCCGACCGGTCGGCCGAAACCTGTAATTCGATATCCCGGGGGTCGAGCTCGGCCAGCAGCGCCCCCTTCTTTGACGCTCTCGCCCTGCGACGGGGAACGTCCAGCACCTGTCCGGAAGCTTGAACGCCAGATTCACGGCGTCGTCGGGCGTAGCCATGCCCGCGAAGTCCTTGTCGATGACCGCCGCACCGGCTGCCGTGGTGACTTTGACGGGACGCACGGTCTCGGGCACAGGCTGGCGCCGGGCGCAAGCGCCCAGGAGAAAGACTACGATTAAAACATGGAAAGTTCGCATAATAAGAAAGTTGACTCCGTTTCCGGGGTCAACTTTCATACCACTCGCCGCAAAATGTCCCTACGGACGAATATCGCGACAATTCTTTTTAGCACGGATCACGCCCTCTTCGAGCAACACCATGCCGTTGTTGGCGCGAAGCATGGTCTTCATGGTCGAAGCGTCTATGTTATAGCACCGTACTTCGCCCCGATCCGAAATCGTGGTAAGTGACGCCGTACAGCGGCTGCGGCGTGAGGCAGACGACGCGGCACGTGCTCCTCCGCTGCACGCTGTATGACCTTGGCAAACCGCTTGGCGCAGGCGCGCGGCAGGCGGTCGAACGAGGTAACGCAGAGCATATACACGCGTCCGGGAGCGGTCAGTATCTCCTCCGTGGCGTCCCCCTCGGCATCGCGCAGGGAGAATTCGCTCATAAGCGGGCGTATGGCGGGCATCTCGTCGGTAGTCCGGGTATCGACCCACTCCCACTTCCCGGCGTCCTGCCATGCGGTGTCTTCGAGCGAAAATTCGTGCAGCTTGCCCGTTTCGAGATTGCGGTAGACGAGTACGGTCTCCGTCTCGCCGGGTTCGACGGCCGGAGCGTGCATGCCCCTCCCAGATATTGACCCCGACCTTGTAGGGCAGGAAGTCGATCAGCGGCAGATGGCGGTAGCAGTAGTACCCCAGATACATCGAGGAAGAAGAAGTTGACGGTAAGCACGATTTCCAGCGCGGTTGAAGGCGAAGATCTTGTCGGGACGGTAGCGCCACCAGACCACCAGAGGCCATCGGCAGCAGCGCCAGATTCTTGTAGAAAGTCTGCCACGGCGTCAGTTTCAGCGCCTCGCCGAAACAGCCGCAGTCCTCGACGGGAATCAGCGTAGCGCTGAGCAGGGTCAGCGCTGTGAAGAAGAGCATCGAAAGCACGGCGAAGATCGAGATCAGGCGGATACGTACCTTGAAGAGGAGCATACACCCCATCATCAGCTCGGCGCCGCACAACCAGATCGAAAAGGCCATGCTCGCCCGCCTGGAGGGATTCGACACCCGTAGATCGAGAGATACTCGTTGACCTTCATCGCCGTGCCCCACGGGTCGATAACCTTCGTGAAGCCCGAAAGGATGAACGTGCAGGCGAGGATCAGCCGGCAAACATTGGCCAGCAGTTTAAAGGCCCTGGACTTCCGCATCGGCTTCGAGTATTGGTGCCAGCTGGGCACATATTTTAGCAAAAATACCCTCCGGGGAATCCATCGCCCCCGCAGGATCGCTGCAATCGACGACCCGCAGCGCGGGGTCCTTGGCCGCCGAAGCGAGATAGACGCTGCGCACGGCCTGCTGCAGCTGAGCGACGCCTCGTGGATATCCTGTCCGCCCTGCAGATACTCGCGGTCGTCGCCTTCGCGCACTTCGGAGAGCTTGCGCTCGGTAAAGGTGAACGGTACGTCGAGGAACAGCGAGAGGTCGGGACGGGGAAGCGCGTTATGGCCGAATTCGAGGTATACGATCCAATCGGCCAGCCGGTCGCGTTCCTCGCCGGCGGGAAGCTTGGCGCACTGGAAACCCACGTTCGAGTAGACGTAGCGGTCCAGCACCACCGCTTTTCCTTCGGCGAGCCACTGCCGTATCTGCGGCGCGGCATCGGCGCGGTCGCCCGCAAAGATCAGCGCCACGAGGTAGGGGTCGACCTCACTGCACACCGCCGAATTCGCCGCGCAGGAAACGGGCTATCAGCTGGCCGTATACGGGCGAATCGAAGCGCGGGAAGTGCACATACTCGCTCTCGACGCCCCTGTCGGCAAACAGCTGGCGCAGCATGCGTATCTGGGTCGATTTACCCGCTCCGTCCAATCCTTCGAGTACAATGAACATAGGTTAATTCCGAATTATTTAAGTTTTTATCCTTCAATAAGTTGCCACGGCCCGCTATCCGCGCAGCATCCGCACGGCCCGTTCGACGCCGTCGGCCAGCGCATCGGCTTCGGCCTGCGTGTTGTAAAGCGCGAACGAAGCGCGGCACATCCCCGTCGTGGAGAAATGCGTCCATGGTGGGTTCGGCACAGTGCTGCCCGGTACGGACGGCGATGCCGAGCTTGTCGAGATCATGCCCATGTCGTAAGGATGCACACCTTCGACGTTGAACGACACGATGGCACATTTGCCGGGCGTCGTACCGTAAATCCGCAGCCCGTCGATCGCCGCGAGACGTTCGGTCGCACGGCGCAGCAGCGCCTGCTCGTGCCGCTCGACCTCTTCGGGATCGAAGCGCTGACGAATTTCACCGCTTCGCCGAGCGCGATGGCGCCCGAAAAATTGGCCGTTCCCGCCTCGAACTTGAGCGGAACGGGCGCATAGGTCGTCTTTGCGAAGGTCACGGTATCGACCATATCGCCCCCGCCGAGAAACGGCGGCATGGCTTCGAGCAGCGCGCGTTTGCCATACAGCACGCCGATGCCCGTCGGAGCCGAAGAGCTTATGCCCCGAGAAGGCATAGAAGTCGCAATCCAGCTCCTGCATGTCCGCACCGCCCGTGCACGACACCCTGGCATCCGTCCACGACGGCGATCGCCCCCACGGCATGTGCAGCGTCGATGACGGGCCGCAGGTCGGGACGCGTTCCGAGCGTATTCGAAGCCTGCGTAACGGCGACGGCGCGCTTGTCATCCAGCAGCGACGGCAGCAGTTCGGTGCGCAGACGCCCTCGTCATCGAAGGGCAGCACCCGGATCTCGGCCCCCTTGCGTTCGCACAGCATCTGCCACGGCACGATATTGGAGTGGTGCTCCATTTCGCTGACAAGGATGTTGTCGCCCGCACGGACGAATTTCTCACCCCACCCATAGGCCACCGTATTGAGCGAAGCCGTAGCGCCGGCCGTAAAGACACCTCTTCCTTCTCGGCCGCGCCGATAAAAGCGCCGATCCGCTCGCGCGACGCTTCGTAGAGCGTCGTGGCCTCCTCCGAAAGGTAGTGCACCCCGCGATGTATATTGGCGTTGAGCTCCCGGTTGAGGTAATCGATCGTCTCGATCACCGCCAGCGGCTTCTGGGACGTGGCCCCGTTGTCGAGGTAGACCAGCGGCTTGCCGTAGACCTCGCGTCCGAGAATCGGGAACTCCCCGCGTATTTTTTCAACGTCGAACATGGTTACAATTTTTCCAGTTTGGCCCTAACCGCCTCCATCGCCGCCTCGCACAGCGGTTCGATACCGCAGCGGCGTACGACATCGCCCACGAACCCTTCGATCTGCAGCCTCCGGGCCTGCACCTCGCTCAGGCCGCGCTGGCGCATATACAGCACGGCTTCCGAGTCCATCTGTCCCACCGTCGCGCCGTGCGAGCACTTCACGTCGTCGGCATATATCTCCAGCTGGGGCTGGGTGGCGATATGCGCCGTCTCGCTCAGCAGGATATTGCGGTTCTGCTGCTGCGCGTCGGTATGCTGCGCATCGGGCGCCACATAGACCAGCCCGCAGAACTCGCCTACGGGCCGAACCGCCGGCAACACCTTTGATATAGGAGTTACTGCGGCAGTCGGGCACGTTGTGGTTCGTGCGCAGTTTGACGACGCAATGCTCCTGCCCGGCGGCGAGGAACGCTCCGCCCAACAGGCTTTCGGCACCCGGCCCGTCGAGATCGACCGTATAGGAGGCATTGGCGCTCGAAAGCTGCACCGCCGTGATATGGCAAAGACTGCGGGCAGCCTGTTTCACGGTCACCTCCGCAAAGGCTTCGGAAACGAATAACTCGGTCAATACGAAGCGTGCGCCCTTCTCCAGCACGATCTCCAGGGCCGACACCTCGGGCGAAGTATGGAGCACGGCCAGCCGCAGCGAAGCCCCCGCCGCAACCTCGACACGCATACGCCGGGGATCGACCGCAGCGATAAGGCTCGCTTTCCGTCCCGGCAACCCGGAACACTTCGCCCTCGGCCGTGCGGAACCCGCGGATAATATCGTAAAGCGCCGTCATTCCCTGTAATCGTTAATCAGCCAGTCGTAGCCCTCCTTTTCGAGCTTGAGAGCCAGCGTCTTGTCGCCCGTATGGATAATGCGCCCCTTGTAGAGCACATGCACCACGTCGGGCACGATGTAGTCCAGCAATCGTTGGTAATGCGTAATGACCACCGTGGCGTTCTGGGCGTATGCAGTTTCGTAACGCCCGTGGCGACGATGCGAAGGGCGTCGATGTCGAGTCCCGAGTCGGTCTCGTCCAGGATGGCCAGCTTCGGATCGAGCATCGCCATCTGGAAAATCTCGTTCTTCTTCTTCTCACCGCCCGAGAAGCCTTCGTTCACGGCACGCGAGGTGAGCTTCGCATCCAGCTCCACGACAGCGCTCTTCTCGCGCATCAGCTTCAGGAATTCGGCGGCCGTCAGCGGATCCTCGCCGCGGAACTTGCGCTGCTCGTTCACGGCCAGCTTCATGAAATTGGTTGGCCATCGTGACGCCCGGAATCTCGACCGGATACTGAAAGCCCAGAAACAGCCCCAGACGCGCCCGGTCTTCGATCGGCATCTCCAGCAGGTCCCGTCCGAGGAACGTGGCCGAACCTTCGGTCACCGTGAATTCATTGCCCGCGAGCACCGCCGCGAGCGTCGATTTGCCAGAGCCGTTAGGCCCCATGATGGCATGCACCTCGCCGGCTCTCACTTCGAGGTCGATGCCCCGCAGAATCTCTTGCCGTCGACGGACGCATGCAGATTTTTTACGCTTAACATATCTTTCCTTTTTTATATCCGGTTATCCGACCGAGCCTTCGAGGCTGATCGAAAGCAGTTTCTGCGCCTCGACGGCGAATTCCATCGGCAGTTTGGCCAGCACCTCGCGGGCGTAGCCGTTGACGATCAGTCCCACGGCATCCTCGGTCGAAAGGCCCCGCTGATTGCAGTAGAAAAGCTGGTCGTCGGAAATTTTCGACGTGGTGGCTTCGTGTTCGACCACAGCCGTGCGGTTGCGGCTGTCGATCACGGGGAAGGTGTGCGCGCCGCACTTGTCGCCGATCAGCAGCGAGTCGCACTGCGAATAGTTGCGGGCGTTCTCAGCCCCCTTAGCCATGCGGACCAGACCGCGGTAGGAGTTTTCGCTCCGCCCCGCCGAGATGCCCTTCGAGACGATGCGGCTGCGGGTGTTGCGGCCTATGTGGATCATCTTCGTACCCGTATCGGCCTGCTGGAAGTGGTTGGTCATCGCCACCGAGTAGAACTCGCCCACCGAATTGTCGCCGGCGAGGATGCAGCTCGGATATTTCCACGTGATGGCCGAGCCGGTCTCCACCTGCGTCCATGACAGGCGGGCGTTCTCGCGGCAGATACCGCGCTTGGTGACGAAATTATAGATGCCGCCCCGGCCCTGCTTGTCGCCGGGATACCAGTTCTGCACCGTGGAGTATTTGACCTCGGCGTCTTTCTCGACGATGATCTCGACCACGGCGGCATGCAGCTGGTTTTCGTCGCGGCGAGGGGCTGTGCACCCCTCGAGGTAGCTGACATAAGCACCTTCGTCGGCTACGATCAGCGTACGTTCGAACTGCCCCGTTCCCAGCGGCGTTGATACGGAAATAGGTCGAAAGCTCCATCGGACAGCGGACACCCCTCGGATGTAGCAGAACGAACCGTCGGAGAAGACCGCGGCATTGAGCGCGGCGTAGAAATTGTCGGTATAGGGCACGACGCTGCCCAGGTATTTCTTCACCAGGTCGGGGAAGTCGCGCAGCGCCTCGGAGATCGAACAGAAGACGATGCCTTTCTCGGCCAGCACCTCCTTGAAGGTAGTCTTGACCGACACCGAGTCCATCACGGCGTCGACCGCCACGCCCGCCAGCGCCATCTGCTCTTCGAGGGGGAATGCCCAGTTTGTCGAACGTGCGCTTGAGCTCAGGGTCGACCTCGTCCATCGAATTGAGTTTTTTCTGCGGCTTGGGGGCGGCGTAATAGATGATGTCCTGAAAATCTATTTCGGGAATCGTCAGGTGCGCCCACGTCGGGGTTCCAACGTCAGCCAGTGGCGGTAGGCCGCCACGCGCCGCTCGGTCATCCACGCGGGCTCGCCTTTCTTGGCGGAGATCAGACGTACCACCTCCTCGTTCAGACCCTTACCGATGGTTTCGGTCTCGATATCCGAGGTACGCCGATAAGATCGACACGATGGATGTCGGGCAAATCGTCGAATTAATCCAGAATTTCAAAGACGAGGAAAATTTCAAATTGGATTTCTTTGCTTATGGCCAATTACACATAGAGCGGCTCAAGGCAACGGGGCGCATACAAAACGCCACTATGTACGGAACGGCGTTAAGTGCGCTCCGGCGCTTCATTGGCCGGGATAATTTAGACATTCGGGAAATCACGTCTAAATTCGTCGGCAGATTTATAGATTTTCTTATTCAAGAACCACCGCGCCCCGGCCATAAGAAAGGCCGTCGGGCACCCTCTCTATATTTTTCGACGTTACAAGCCCTGCATAATGCAGCTAAAAGGGAATATAACGATGAAGATTTGGGGATTATCCGCATTCAACTCTCGCCGTTCTCAAAGGTGAAAAAGCCACCCATCCCGACAACAGACAAACAGCCTTTGAGTTTAGCACAATTCAGAAAACTACTTACCATCCCAGATGATACGTCATTTGTACGCAAAGGAGATTGCAATTTACAGGATTTAGGCCGGGATGTAGGCATCCTAACGTTCCTGCTCATCGGAATAAATACCGTAGACTTATACGAAGCAAAGGGAATACAAAACGGACGCCTTATATACAATAGGAAAAAGACCAAAAATCGCCGAACAGACAACGCACGGGTCAATATCCGTATTGAGCCAGAGGTAATGCCGCTGATCGAAAAATACCGTGATCCGACCGGGGTTCGCCTTTTCAACTTTCATAGGCTATACAAGAGTGTAAATAACTTTAACCGATCAGCGAACATAGGGCTTAAACGGATCGGAAAGATCATCGGATTTAAGGATTTAGAAACCTACACTTTCCGTCGAACATGGGCATCCTTTGCATGGAACTACTGCGGTATCCGGGATGATATTATAGATTTCGCGCTCGGGCACTCTCCGCGCAGCGCATCAAAACTGGCTCACATATACATTACCGAGGATTGGGATGTCGTCGATCAAGCCAACAGGCTTGTAATCGACTGCATTTTCAGCAATCGAGTGAATACAATCATTAAAAACACAATTCAGACCCAGCAGATTACCCTAATTGCCCCGAACAATCCATCCAGCACATTGGGGCAACGACTTATAGCGTCCCGATAAACCTCTTTGTTAAAATTCATTTTTTCGCCTGTTGCCCTAAAAAGCAGCAGGCGCATTTTATTTGATTGTCAGTCTTTTAGATATGTCGAGACCTTTTTAAATTGCTTGTATGCTATCTTTTCATTTTGTACCTTATAGTCACCGCAAAAATGTGATTTTTACATATTTCACACAACCTAAAACAAATATACAAAATGGACTACGAGCACATCAAACAGGGCGAATTACCTCGAACATGGAGTGATATTTTAGGGGGATTTGGCTGCGGGGAGATTAAAAGATTCCCTTTAGAGGGACAAGCATTAACCAATGCCCGGCACGCTATACCGCGCATGGGCCGTAAGGGGTTGAAATTCCGCACACGTTCAAAAGGCGATCATTTCTACATCCTTTGCACCGCCCACCAGCAGGATGGAGCTCGTCTTTCTCGCAAAGAAATTCAACAACTGTTCCGGAGCCTCGAACTCGGAGAATAACCCCCATGCCCTTATGCAAACTCAATGGCATATCAAGATTGACTGTGACTGGCAGACAATCACACACGAAATCACCCCGCGCGTTCGGGTGATTGTCGATCTGTCACACGCAATTCGAACAATAGCGAAAGACGGACAAGCCATCGACACTTGCCAATTTGGGCCCGACATCCTGCGACACTATCAATGGCTACTCCGAATAGCTGAAGATGCCGAACAGGTGAACACACAAAACTATGGATGATCTATTCGAACAGAAGAACCTGATAATGGAAAGCGCCGCGCTGGGTGCCTCTATCGCCCTCAACCGTTTGGGGCTGATTAAGGACGAAATTTCACAGCGTGAAGCGTTCCGTGTCTACGGAGAGAGCCTCGTGCGAACGTGGTTAAATCGCGGCTGGATAACCCGTATAAAACCGGGTGCCGGGAATACGAAAGTAACCTATTCCCGAATCGAACTCGACACCGTAAAGCAACTTTACAACAAAGGAAAATTGCGCTAATAACATGGCAGGCAGAAACGTAAAACGGGGTTTAGTGTATTTCCGGATGGACTGCGACATCTTCCAAGACCGGAAATTAAAACGGCTGATGCGTCGATGGCAAAACGACGGGCTGGCTGTCTACCTCGCCCTGCTATGTGAAATCTACCGGGACAAAGGGTACTATGTTACTGCGGACGACGATCTGATCGCCGACATCGCCGACACCTGCCTGCTCGACGATGAGCGCACGACACTTATATACAACGACTGCATAGACCTCGGCCTATTTGACCGCGAAATACTCAAGCAACAAGGCTTACTGACATCCAAAGGCATACAGGCCCGCTACCTCGACATTATGACCGTTTTGCGGCGTAAAGGCGGTATAGATGCAGCATTATCCCTCATTTCTTCGGAAGAAATAACCGAAGATGCGGAAAGAATACCCGAAAATTCGGAAAGACGGGCGAAAACTGACGAAACTATCCGAAGAAATGCACAGCAAACCCAATTTCCACCGAACAATGCGGAAGCTGTACCGGAAAATTCCGAAGAAACGGCTATTAACTCCGACAATAGAGAAAGAGAAGATAATAAAGCAGATGATAATTCAGAAACAAACCTACATACACATAGTGAAAAATGGAAAGGGGTTAAAGGGGAAAACCAAATCGAAAACGACCGGGCGGCCCTTGCCATGTTCAACCGCAGTTGGAACGAACTCGCCAAGCACGAACGAATGTATATCTGGGTTCGTCGCCACTATCCGATCATGTTGGAATTTGAACGGCCTTTGACCCTCGACAACTGCCGCAGCATCACGGACAGAATAACCGACTGGCACGATGTCGAGCGGCTTATGGAGAGCATAGCGAATCGCCGGAACGTATTAACCGCCCACACCAGCGCAATAGCCACATTCAACAGTTTTGCCCGGATGGATGTTGTATTGCAACGAAAGCAGAAGATATGACAGAACTGTACGACACAATATGCCGAATTGTTGAAGAAAAACGAGCGGCACGCCGCCATCCGACAATAGCCCTGTCGTTGGAAATATCCCAGCGTACAGGATGGCCCGTGTTCATCATAGAGTGGGAAATGCGCGAGTTGGAGCGAGCCGGGATAGTTTATGTCGGCAGAACCGCAGGCCCGGACTATGCCACTCCCCGGTGCGCTATATCGAAACAAATAAAGGCGTCACGCCCTTACATAAATCATTAACTAAAAAACAACCCAAGCCAATGACAAAAAAAGAGTTAGTAGACCTAATCGCGGACAAGCGAGATTTGAGCGCCCAGATGGTGCTTACGGTCGTAGAAGATTTTATGAAAATCATTCAAAGTAGCGTGGCCGATGGCCAGCGCATTTTTCTGCGTGGCTTCGGTGTTTTTCAGCCGAAAGAGCGAAAAGCCAAAGTAGGCCGAAACATCACACGAGGGGAACAACTCTCTATTCCTCCGAAACGTGTACCCCAATTCCGCCCTTACCCCCACTTTAAAAAAGTCGTGGAAAAGGGTAAGTAAAAACTCCAGCCCTGTCCTCGTGGCAGGGCTCCTTTAAGAAACGAAATGAGTGCACTCGAACATAAGATCGCATATTCCATCGCACTTCTCCGACGTGGTGAGGCGTTGGCCTTACGCATGTCCCCAGACGGCTATCATTTAGCATTCTCCGGCGGGAAAGATAGTATGGTATTATACCACCTCGCAAAGATGGCCGGGGTCAAATTCAAAGCCCACATGCAGGTAACAACTATTGACCCGCCGGAGCTCATGCAGTTTGTTCGGGCCAACTATCCCGACGTGGTGTTACACCGCCCGACGATCAACTTTTACGATCTGATCGTAAAGAAACAGATGCTCCCTTTACAGCATGTTCGGTACTGTTGTGCTTATCTAAAAGAACAGGCAGGAGCAGGAACCGTCACACTTTTGGGCATCCGAGCAGCAGAAAGTACCCGCCGGGCAGCACGCAACGAGTTAGAGGTATCTGGTCATAAATTCAGCGGGAGCCTCGACCAATTCAACCGACGATCTGATCGCAGCTTCGCGTGTGTGAACGGCAAAGACAAAATTATGCTTTCGCCGATTTTCCGCTGGTCGGATGCTGATGTCTGGAATTTAATTCGTGGACAAGGCTTACCATACTGCCGACTTTATGACGAGGGCTATCATCGTATAGGCTGCATATTCTGTCCAATGGCATCAACAAAAATTAAAGCCAAAGATCGCATGCGTTATCCCGGAGTTGAAAAAGCAATTAAACGCAGTATCCAACATCTAATCGACAATAATGGCTATATGAATAATTATCAAGCAACAGCAGATGAGATTTTTAATTGGTGGGTATCGAACACGTCCGCAAAGGAGTTTTTCGGAATGTTGAGGTTTCAGAGAACAATAGACTTTAACGATATATGAAACGTATTATCCGCGTGTTCCCAGCCCGAACCCATGCTACACCAGACGACGATCTGGTGCGCATCAACGCAATACCGTCTCTCTTTGACGAGGCCGACGAGGTGCACATCTCGGTCGCCTTTACATGGCACCTCAAATGGGCGGAATGGGCAGCGAAACAATGGGCTTGCGTTGCGCCGGTGAAAGTCGGCGGCCCAGCCCTCAACGAGCCGGGCGGGGACTTTATACCGGGCATGTACCTAAAGAAAGGCTACGTTATCACCTCGCGCGGCTGCCCAAACCGTTGCTGGTTCTGCGCTGTTCCCAAACGTGAGGGCGGCCAGCTTCGGGAACTACCTGTTACGGACGGCTGGATTGTCTCGGATGATAATTTACTGGCCTGCTCTCCCCGACACATTGACGAGGTATTCTCCATGTTGGCCAGACAACCACATCGGCCTATATTCACGGGCGGATTAGAAGCCGCCCTTATGACCTCTCAAATGGCCGCGCAGCTATACCAACTACACCCCCAAAGGCTATTTTTCGCCTACGACACACCGAACGATCTGGAACCGTTGCAAGAAGCAGGTAAGATGCTGACCGATGCAGGATTTTCGAAATCCAATCACGCGCTGCGCTGCTACATACTGATCGGCTACAAAGGTGACACAATGGAGAAAGCCCATAAACGGATGGGCGAAGCATGGCGGGCAGGGTTTATGCCCTTTGCCATGCTATATAGAGATAATAGCGGTCAGTTCGACCCTGCGTGGAAATGGTTTCAAGGGCAATGGGCCAATCCAAGAATAACCTATTGCAACTGTAAACGAGATTTCGGAGATTAACGCACCCCGTGAAAACGAAAAAATATGAGCGGTAACAAAGATAAACTGATCGCATTTAATTATTTCGGAGGAAAATTCGTCTGGTTAGAATACCTCTACGACAATTTTCCGCCCCACTTTACGCACCTGATCGACCTTTTCGCCGGCTCCCTTTGTGTATCGCTGAACTATCGGGGCCGGGTTATACGGACAGCCAATGAGATCAACGGGGAAATAACCAACTTTTTCGAGATACTGCGCGACCATGAAGAAGAACTTATCCGACGATTATCACTCACGCCCCACTCGGAACTGGAATATTTGAATAGCTGGGGCAATACAAATTCGGGTAAGATCGAGCAGGCGCGACGCTTCTATGTCCGGGCCCGGCAATCGTTCTACGGATTAGGGGCCCAAGCACAATCGAAAGGCTGGCATATGACCAAGCAGCACGTAAACGCTCAAGGCGGAGAAACGATTAGCCGGTGGAATAACGGAATTGGAAAGTTGCATACAGTAGCCGCCGAGATCCGCAAAAATTTCCAGATCACCAATACCAGCTACGACGACTGTATCGACCGGCTCGACTTTCCGGGCGCGTTCTTCTATTGCGACCCGCCCTATCCGTTGGCATCCCGAAACTCCCAGAACGACTACCATTTCGATTTCACGGACGACGATCACCGGGCGCTGGCGGCGCGGCTCCACTCGATTAAAGGTTACGCAATGGTGAGCAGTTATGATTGCCCGCTGATGCAGGAGTTATACGGCGATTGGTACATGGTGCGGTTCCCCAGAAAACGAAACAACCTACGTTCTACCGTTGTAAACGGCAGCGGGACGCTCGTACAGGAGTGCGTTTGGTGTAATTATACGCCCCCTGTCGTAACACAAAAATTATTCTAACCACAAAAAAATCAAAGCTATGAATGAAACACTTGTTTTTCTGGTTTCGGGCGTGATCGCCGCCCTTATTTCGGCTATGGTCTGTCTGCTGTTCCGCCTCTGGGACAGTCAGCGGGCCAAATGCAATGCCGTACAACGTCCTACTGCCGACACCCTCGCCCGGGGCGGTTCCCGTGGAAAATGAAAACATGGGTTAGCTTCCGGATCGAACGGACAAAAATCGGGATAATCAACTACAACAAAAAGACAACGGCTGGCAAAACGCCAGCCGTTGTCTTACATTAATCTATTGCATGTTCGAGAGCGTATTCGTAATCCTCTTTTGTGAACACAAAGACTGCCAATGATAAGCCATCGGAAACCTCAGAACATTGATATCCATATTCAATAAAAATGCTTCTATTATCCGGTAGTTGATTTGCATAGATTCGGATAATATCATCAAATTCTAATATACAAAGTTCCTTTGCCTGAAACGGGAAAAATCCGGGTCTGTGTTTTGAATTTCCCCATGAAAAGCTTTCTTCATTCTCCAATATCAGCGGATTCGGAAAATTACCATATTCATCTATTAACTGGATTGTTAATTTATGTCCGCTTTGATTTTTAAACTCATACTCAAATACAGGTGGTTCGTTTCGGCTGCTATTGTCAGAACAGCCCAAACAGAATATTACTAAAAAATAAAATAGACATAATTTACTCACTGGCATATAGACGGCTTTTAATGTTTCAAAGTTATAAATAAAATTCAAATAAATCGTCCAATGATTTATCTGTTATTCCATATTGTCCTTTGTATTCTTTCAATGCTTCTTTGAGTTGGGGGATGGTCTTAGATTTATATAATACCTGCTGCAACTTATCAATATCGTTCAAGTAAATATTATCATTGACATATATCATTGCATCGGTATTTGGTCTATACTTTTGATAATACACCCTTTGATTTGAGCCGTCATAAATATCAATAAAAATTGGTGTATATTCTCTGCCATAATCCGTATTTATACTGTATTTCGACCAACTTTGGAAATTATACTCATCAGGCACTTCAAAAAGCATGTGATACATTGGCGGCTGGAAAAATGTTTCGTATTTATGCACTTCATGGGCATATCCACGTAAGGTATATTCATTTTCCGTTACTGCCCACCCGATCAAATTAGACCAACTTTCTCGTATCGTATCTACATAGCCTTTATAAGCATTTCTTCCATTGACACGATAGAAAAAAGCACAATGGCCCAATTCATGAAATGCAGTTTCAAGAATACCGTATGTGGGACGCCAACCACCTGCATCTTCTCCATAGATAACTATATCCGGTTGAATACCTCTCAATGCTTGGGTTTTAAAATGTCCTCTTTCATCTCCTTTTTTATGTCGATAACAGATTTTAATTTTCCGTAAAGTCAAAATCTTATCGAATAGATAGGGCCCAAAGAAATGATGATAAAGTGCCCTTGTTAGCGTTGCATAACGCAAAGATTTACCCCCTCCGATATTTAAATTCCAATATCCACGCTGTTTGGGCCCATTGTAAAATGCTTGCACAATGCTTCCATCTCTAATATCCCAATAATTACTTTCCCAACAAATAGAATAATTAGCAGGCCGTTCAAAACCATCGCCGCGACACAGATAATGTCCATTTCTATCCGTATATCCTACACGAGTGGTAAACCAACGACGGGCTCGAACTTTTACACCACCAATAGGAACATAATCCTGCGCTATATCATCCCACGCTTTAATATATCCTTGTGGATAATATCTACTTGCACGAGTTTCTGGTTCCGTATCAATATTTCCAGTTAATTCAAGTGATTTATCTACAAGAGCCTCAATAAAATTAGAAGAAACCATACCGGGACGTGTAATAGGTTCGTCATCAAGATTTTCGTCTGGGATATACAATTCTTCAAGTATAGAATATGGAACATTAGACGGCAGTGTTTTTCCATATGGCCACGAGGCATATAACGATTCGACTTGGGTATCTTCAAGGGCCCCCGCAGTGTCAAATACGCCCGTGCCTATCAGTTCATAATCAAGAGGATAACTATAAAATTCAATAGTCGTATCTGCTTTTAAAATATCAAGTTGTTCCTTTGATTCTGGCGAAAATTCAATGTATAAATGAGTGGGATGAATAGATGATTCTGGCACCTCAATTTCTATATTACCTGTTGCTTTAAGAGCCCTTACAGCAGCTTTCATATTCCTTACAGAATAAGGATTTTCCAGTTTATTCCCAAGTTTTACAGTAGGCTCAACAGATTCATTGGCTAACATCGCAGAGCGTGTCATAATTTCCTGTTTATTGGCGGCTTTATCCTGATTAGGAAGCACATTATCAGTCAAATCCTCTGAACATGCATAAAAACCAATAATCATTAGGAGAAATAATAATTTTTTCATGATGGGATAGTGTTATTATTTTTTAAGGGCAACCAACAGTTTATCACAACCTCCTTTCCTAAAAACTGTTTTTATATGCTATATACAATATAAATATTATTATTTTAACCAAACATATATAACAAGACTTTAATAGCATCTTACATATATGTAGTAGTAATAAGACGAAATAGAACATAATATAACATAATGTAACACTCTACCGGAGCCGTCCCACAAAACGCGGGTAGAACTCGACATCGACACTGGTGGTCGAAATCCGACAATTAGCTGTCAGATGCAGTCGCAGCCGGAAAAACTTGTATGATAGAGGTGTCCTGCGCAACCTCGCATCCATGCCCTGAACGTTACACCATGCGTCACGGAGAACGCTCCATGTGTTACAGTCGTTCGACCCCTCGACGATAATATGGGCGAAGCAATCCTGCGACATAATGCGTGCTACGACGGTTTCAAGACGTTTAAACTCCGTTGTACCGAGTTTCAGAGGTCGTGTTACGGCCCAACATTCGACCGGCTCGATCATCTGCTCGTCGGTAAGTGTAGCGAGAGCATGGGCCGTCACAACCTCGTCATTGTTGAGCACTCGCCCGGCCATGTCGCGTGTCGCCCAGACGCCTGCTGCTATGGAATATACATAAGCATAAGAATAGGCACGGTTAAAGACGATCAGATCGCCGTATTTGAATTGAAAATAGATACGGGCTTCTGTAAGATACTCGGCCAGTTCGCCGGGGTATTGCTCCAGTTCGCGGGAGATCACCTCGGAAGAACGTCCCCGCAGGGCATGAACGCCCCGTGAGGTGATATAATATACTGTTTCAAGGGCCGCACAAGTATTCGGGTTTACGATCTGATCGTGATTCACCGGCAGAATGTTCGAATAGAGCACCTCGCCGGTGCCGCTTTCCAGCGACCACACGCCCCGGTCGGTAAAGACATACAGCGGGAACGCACCAAACCGGGTGGCTGACAGTTCATCCACGACGGTCGCAATGGCAAATATGGTTTCTTCGTTCAGTCCAACACGATACGAGTTTGCAAAGGGCTGCGAAAACAAATTGTTCAACGCCGACACCTGTACCCGATTAGGCTCTGTATATACATCGTCCTCTTTTTCAAAGATTTCATGCTCTATCGGGGTTTCGGGCATCCAGAACGACGGATATTTAGACCGTGAGGTCGGCGATGGAATAGCATAGGCATAGTTATTCCCCTTACAGGATTCAAGGTTCACATCCAACCACCAAAGCTGCGCCATAGAGCCGGGATCGTTGGTACAAACCGCAAATTTAATGGCTCTGTAATCGGGGTATGACACTACACGCCGGATTCTTGTAGGTTTGAAATTTCGAATTGACTGGCACACCTGCTTTCGGGTGTTATCAATATCCACTGTACAAATCATTTTCGTTACAAAATTCGCAGCATCCTCGCCGTCATTTCCCAAACAAAAACGCGAATATCCGGGGAATAGCTGCGTGCGTAAATTCGCCTTATGCAGCCTGCCGTTGTACTCATAGTAACATTTCCCCACTTGCGTATGGTGTGATTGTGTAGGCTCGTAGACAGGCATACTTTCGACATTTTTCATGTCATTATAAGACAATGATTCCGAATGTCGATTGTCTACAAAGTCCCGGATTTCTATTTCTTTGATCCTATATAACGGTTCTTGCATTAAATCAACATCTTCCGTGAACAATTTTCTAAAATCATAAGTCTGATAATAACCGCCACCGCCGCGATCTGACAGGCTCCAGTTATCTTTCCACGTTTTTTCAAAATCGTAAATTGGGACGATACGAGTAGAGCATATTACGACACTTTGAACGATTCGGGTATCTATTCCTGCGGGAATTTTGATTGTTACCTGCGGTTCAATGTAGAACGTATTGCTTCCCGGCGAAATTTTTGCCTTACAGCCAAAGAAAATGCCCGTTCTGTATTTTTCCGGCACGTAGTTAGGCATCCCGTCGGCCACAACATCGCCATAATCCTCTTGCCAACCGTCGTCTCCGGCGTCAGAGGCAAATATCATCAACTCAGAGTTAGCAACGACCGTTCCGTCCATCATCCTATAAGCCACCATTAGAGCAATAGCCCCCTGCCAGTATTCTCCGTTGTACATGGGCAGGTGTAGCGTTTGATTCACACGGTCGGTTATTCTCGTATAATAATATCCACCGTCCGGGGCTATATTCGGATGCCGCGCGAGGTTGTCCCCGTCTGCAAATTCTTCTTTTATATCATGGTTTTCCCAATACCTACGATAATAAAAATCAACTCCAAAACGAACTTTATCCGCCTTTGATTCGCTTATATCCGGTGGATCGGGCATCTCAAAGCGGACATATTCGCCCCCATACAATACAAAATAAAGCTCTTTATTATCCGTGACAATAACAAGTACATGTCCGAACGAAAAGACGGTAGAAAGGCCCGAAACTGCGGGCATGATCGTCTGCGTCGAGGAGAAAGCTCCATCCGCATAGCGTACCTCGTGAACGGCTCCGGTAGTGTCAATAGCGATATACAGATCGTCAGCCGTCATGGGATGCTTATAGAGTAGTTCGAAACCGTGAAAATCTGTCACAGCCCCGATACGCCGAAACGCTTCGACATTGCGCCAAGCGCCCGCGTCATAACGCAGGTTGTGTAGCGTTTCGCAGCTTCCGTCCTTAACCGTCAGATCGGTTTCCGCCCGATTGATTCCCAGCACCGGGACTGGTTGTTTCATTCGTTCCATCTTGTAAGTAGTAGTTGTTATTGATTTCCTTATGAATACGTTGATTCAGCACCATAAATAGGCTGCCGGGCTCCGTCTGAGGCTGCTCGGCCCCAATGCTGATGTCGTGCAGGGTTTTACAGGCTGCTATCAGGTTCTTATCCGTCATTTTGTTGCGATGCACAATATTGGTCAGCCGATTGTAGAGCTCGTTGATTGCCGCATTTCGGGCCTGTATCACCCGTTCCAGATAGTCCCCGGTGAGCTCGCTTTGCACGATCACCGTTTCAACCTCTTGCCGAACCTCTTCGACCGATGCCCGTATTACCTGCTGCTGGTCGCTGCCTATGCTATCCCATAACCGCTTTACTCGCATCGCACTTATTCCGAACTCGGCAGCAACGGCGCGTAAACTCCCCGTCTGCACGTATCTCACACAGACTGCGTTCTTTTCATCGTCGTCGAGTGTTTTGCGCGACATAAGTAGCTGATTTATTGATATATTCCGATCAAAAATAAGGATAATTCTTATACACGCGGTCGCTAATTTTACAGAGTGATAAAATTTAGACACTATGTTTCCATTAATCGCATTGGCCGCCATTTCCGTCGCTTCGTCGATTGCAGGCGGCATTTCTGCCAATAAAAAGCAACGTAAGGCCGATCAGATACTCAGCGACCGCGAGCGGAACCTCAAGGAGTGGTACAACTCCGAAATGAATATGCCTTACCTCGACCGAGCTGATTCACGGGCCATGCTGAAACGCATCCGGGACTACAACGAGGACGAACTAAAGGCCATGAACACCAACGCCGTGAAAAGCGGCGCTACGGACGAGGCAAAAGTTGCCGCCGCCAACAAGCTCAACAAAAACTATTCGCAGACCCTCGCCCAGATCGCGGGGCTTGGAGAACAGCACAAAGATCAAGTGCGCCGCGACTATCAAGCCCGCATGGACAACCTTACAGGGACGCGCTATCAAGCGCAACTTGGCAAGGCCGCAGGCACGCAGAATATGATTAGCGGCATCGGGAGCTCCCTCGGCCAGTTAGCCATGCTCTACGGTATGGGCAGCGGTTCCGGCGGCGGTTTAGCAAATTTTGCAGGTGGGAAATAGTATGGAACAGGAGAAGCCAACCACACCGGTATTCTCGATTGCTGACGAGATACAGCGGCGACAAAAAGAAGCCGACGAACGCCGCGCCACATGGGAGCAGAAACGCCAGCGAGCTACCGACCTGTACCGGGACGGCCAGAACCCGATTTTGGCCTTCATCGACACGATGAAGCCCCAGCAGGACACCGACCGGATAAAACGCGCGGAAAAGGCGGCAAAGATCACGGCGTGGTCGAATTTCTTATCAGCGCTGGGTACGGGTATTGTCGGCATGGCCACCGAGGGCTACATTCCCAAGACCGGCACTGATGCTCCGATGAAGATGCTTGGAAAGATCGACGAGTGGGATAAACTCTACAACAGCCAGAACCGAGAATACCAACAGTTACGCCTGCGGGCACTTATGGGCCAGCAACAAGGCGAGCAGCAAGCCGCCAACATGGACGCTACCGCCGCCGGGCAGGATTACACGTTGGCCCAAAAGCAATACGACACATTGATCGGCAACCTCTGGAAAGCCCAGCAGGAAAAAGAGAAACGAGCCGATACTTTGGACGATAAAATGAAAGTCGAAAAATTACGAGGCGAAAACAACATCAAAGCAGCCCAAGTGCGGGCCGCAGCTTCGGCAGCGGCAGCCAGCGCCCGATCTGCTGCGGCAGCGGATAAATCCGCCGTTCAATTCCTCGATCGGGACGAACAGACCGTCGTAAGGCTCAATCCGGCACAAGAAAGCCTGCTATACGAGAAAGGCCGCGAAATGGGTATAATTCCCGAAGATGGCACCCCGACAAAAGAACCGACATACACGGGTGAAAAGGTACCGCAGTTCGTCTTTGGGAAGCTCAAACCGGCACAGAAAGCCCAGATATTACGTGCCGTCTACCTCAAGCTGAACGGCGTAAAGCAGAAGCCGCAAGCCCCTGCCGATCTGGGGCTCCTGTTCCGCCCCGAGAAACGCTATATCGCGGGCCCGGTTTCGAATGATGTGCGCAAAGTGCTGGAAACTCCGCAGGCTGAACGGATGCGTGAGGCTGGTTACAGCGACCAACAAATTATCAACTACTATCTGGATTACGAATAGCTATGCCACTCCCCGAACTCACACCTGAACAACTCGAACAGCTTAATGCGATCTCCGGTCTGGGAAAGACCCGCAAACGCAAAGATGCTCCGTCTGGAGACAACCTGCCGGACGTTGCACCGGCAGACCTTATGCAGACAGCCTTACAGCAGGACGATAACGCCGGATTTGAGCCGTTTTCACTCCCGGAGCGCACCCCGGATATGGATAACGAGGTATACGAGGGGCTTATTAAAGAGAGTTTACAACAGCAGTTAGGGGCGATCTATGACCGAGCCCGACAGCGGGCTGATGCCAACAGGACAAAGATGCTGGCACCCTTTGACGAGGCAATCGAAGCTGATATACCGGCATGGAAAAAGGCATTTATCGCTCAAGCCAAATCAAGCACGCTCCGTAGTCCGTCCGGACTGGGCGGAGATGATACCTACCTAATGCAAGCGACAGAGCGGGCATTGAAGCTCCTAAACCAGAAAACCGTAAAGGACAAGCAGGCCGGGGACAAATCATCCGGCATTGCCCGTGAGGTGTTCGATTGGGGCACCCTCGGCGACCTCGCTACAATGGGGTTTGGGGAGTTAGGCGAGAATATCGCCATCACACGGGCGCTCAAGAAAGCCGCAAAAGGCGAACATCTCACACCTACGGAGCGGGACATGATAGACCTTCTCCGGTATGGGGAACTGATAAACCAATACACGGCCCAACGGGGCGGGCCAACGACCGGCGCAAAGGTCGGCAGCGGCATTGCCGCCTCATTACCTTATATGGCGGGCTTCGGGGCCACCAGCAAGATCGGCAGCAGCGGAGCCAACACCCTCGGCAAAATGCTGCTCAAAAAGGAAGCGAAAACGCTCTTGGGGAAAGGGCTTCGCAAGCTGGGCGAATACACGGCGAGCGCGGCTGTAATGACACCCTTACAGGCGGGTACCTACTCAAACTACCATGAACGGGCGCAGGGACAGTACGAGGTTAAGGACAACGGCGAGGTTGTCGAACACCTCGAACCGCAGTACAACCTGATGTATAAGGCCGCCGCAGATTCATTCACGGACGTATTTACAGAGCATATCGGCGGGGAGCTCGGAGCCGGAGTGAAAAAGGTGCTGGGCTGGCCCGTGGAGCAGATCGGGCGACGCTTGGGTATAAAACTCTCGCTCGACCGCTTCCTGCCGGGATATACCCGCAGCAAGTACCTTACCGATTTCCGAAACCGTACACTTTGGAACGGCCCCGTAGACGAGTGGTTAGAGGAAGTCGCCGGGGGGTGTCATGTCCCCGCTGCTGACCGGGGAGCATGAACGCTGGAAAGAAAATCTTTCCGGCGAGAACCTCTGGACAACATTTCTCACAACCTCGCTGATGGGTGCGGGGTTCTCGGCCCTCGAACTGCCGAACGTCGCATCCTACGCCCACAAGAACCATGTTTTGAAAACGCAAGAGAAAAGGCGCTTTCAAGCATTGAGAATGAAACCTTACGGGCGCAAGTATTCGAAGCGATGCAAAAACCGACGATGGCCGAGCAGTCGCAAGCGCTCGCCGCGATTGATTGGCAGGCGGCAAACATCAACCAGATTGACGCGGCGCACGCTGCTGACTATACCCGGTTTCACATCGAGCGGCAAATCCTCGACGGCATGGAGCTCGGGGATACACAAGGCAAACAAATCCAGCAGACAGCGCAAACTGCGAACGCATGGGCCTACCGTGGTGTTGATGGTAAAAGTCCCACCGAGGACATCATCACTGGACAACGCGCCGACGGGAAAGCCTACGTCGTTCTTTCCGGCAACCTCGATACCGAGGGCCCCGACGGAACATTATTCGTCCTCGATACCGAAACGGGCACGCCGACACAGATCGACCGGGCGGAGTTCGAGAGCTTCGCAAGCACGCCCGTTGCGGAGTTCTCGGCAGAACAGTTACAAATCTCCGAACAGCAGGCCGCAGCGGAACACCAGAAGCGTCAACAGCGACAGGACATGGAGATCGGCACCGAAGCGGGCATAGACCCCGACGAGGTAGTGCGCGTTGTGGCACCCGAAGCTCCGCAGTACACGAATGGCGACGAGGTTGTAACGACAGACGGTGTGCGTGGCCGCATTACCGGCAAACATGGCAGTAGCTATGTGCTCCAACTGGACGACGGACAATTTGTTTCGGCACCGCTCCACACAATCAAAGGGCCCGCAAGCCAGATTCAAGAAACAGACCCCACCGAGGCAGCTATACCCCTCGGCAACAATGACACGAATAGCGGACAAGCCGACATCATGCCTACGGACGTTACACCCCAAGAAGATGTAGCTGCACGGCTCGCAGAAACCATGCAGGCCGCCGTGGGCAAAGACGAGGCCCCGCGTGCTATTCAGCGTATGATCGACGGCACAACAGACGCGAACCAAGTGCAGATTTATTCCGCTGCGTTGGAACGGCTGCAAAACAAAAGTAAGGGCATGCCGAGATCCACGCAATCGCCCGTTGCCGAGGGGCCTGCCGCTGCGGTTCCCGCCCGGAATCCCCGGCCCGATATTCCGAAATTCAAGCGTGAAACCCCGACCCCGTATGCGAAACCCGCTGCGGAGTTGGGCGACTACCTATCCATTGAGGACGTGATACTGCGCGACGTAGCCAGCGGCCTTAAATTCGCATGGAAAGATAACGGTCAACGGCGCGGACTTGCCCGCGAGTTGGGGTTCTCCGGTAGCGAGAGCGAGCGTCGCTCCCGCGTCGGCATCCTATCCCCCGACGGTATGACACCCGACCAATATGCGGAGAGGCTTTATTTTCAGTATGGGGCCGGAAACAACGAGGGGAACGGCTACCGCTGGGATATGGACGACATGACGATCAAAGATGCCGTTCTGGATGTCCTTTCGCGCATACACTCACCCCGGCAGGCTTACATGGCCGCAGCACAGCTACACCAGATCGAGCCGCACCCATACGATGACATGACGGGCGAAGAATACGAGCAGATGCAGGAGCATGAGGCACGGGTGGCGCAAATGCAGGATGAACTACTATACGACAGCGCATTTGTCGAATGGGCCGGACAGACTACACCCGAACAATGGGCCGAGATTGACAATTTATTTACCGAGGGAACGGATAATTTTGCGGAAAATGCTAACTTTGAAGCGTTGGCCGCCAAACCAGCCCCGACAACAGAACAAACACCAAAGACTACATCCAATGACAACAATTCGCAAAGAACCGAGCAACCTGCGCCTGCGGCGGATGGCGAAAGTAGTAGCGACGTTGGCCGAGGCGAACGGAGTGACCCCCGAACAGGTGATGATGCGGATTTCGGACAACCGGAAAGCGAACCGCGAGCAGTTCGACATGGACGCGGACTGGACGCAATATCCGGCGACCTTACCGACGAAGAACGAAAGGTAGCCGAGGACGCCGCCGCATCCACCGATGCCACCGTAGAGCAACTCCGGGCGGCACTCAAACGCAAACAGGCCCAATACACAAGAGAAAAGCAATCTATCGGGAGCGCATACAACGAGGATAACCAAACTATCCTTTTCGAACAGCCGCAAAACACGGCAGAGGGCAACTTGTTTGACGTTCCGCGCGATTTCTCCCAGCAGGTCGTTGAAACTATCCTAAAACCTTTACAGGCTGAAATAGACAACCTGCAAGAAACCATATTCAAAGTAGAAGCGTCGAAAGGAAAGATCATTGCCGATGCGATTGCGGCCCACCGTGCGCAACAACGCCTATCATTCAATGACACGCCCCAAGCAGCCCCGCAAGCCCCTGTCGGGCCAAAGTCCACCGATGCAGAGTTTACCCCGGCTGTCAGAACAGAATATAACCAATACCTTACCCATGCAATCAAGACCTTTCCGGATAAGGTTTTCAGCATCTTACATAATGATCTGATAAAAGCCGGATTCGTGCGGGATGTTCGGCGACTGGCAAAGAAAGACGCTACCGCTGCTATCAAGCTGGTTGCCGAGGTCAATGCCGCTGCCGAGAAATATGCCGGGAAACAAGTACTCACATCCCGCCACAGCATATTTGCGGAATTAGAGAAAATGCAGGCCGCCCAAGCCAGCGCCAGCATGAAAGCTACGAGCCCATCGACGGAGCAAAGTTCGATCTTCAAGCCAACAGAACATACACGACACTCCAAAACCGGGGCCGAACTCTACTCCGTAAAACTGGCCGACCGGGTAGAGCGGGCTATATTCGACGATCTGAAAAAAAGGGCCAAAGCACATGACGGCTATTATAGCAGTTACACCCGTAGTTTTCTATTCAACACCTCTGAGGATGCAGAAGCATTCCGAGCCGAGCAGAAGCGCCCCGACATGCAGGCAACACCGGCCCCTCTAAATGACATGCCAGCAGCCCCCGAAACATACACCGGCAACAACGCAGGACACCTCGTCCCGGCGGTAAGTGCAGAGAAAAAAAGCGATACAGAATACAATGCCGCAGAAAAGCCGACCGAGTACGGAGCCCAGAACAAGCTGGTAACGTCGGAGCGATACGAAGAATTGAAACGGCAGATGCGGGCCAAGCTCGGCCAGCTTAACACCGGATTCGACCCCGAAATACTCGCTATCGGTACACAAATGGCTGCGTTCCATGTTGAGGCCGGGGCCCGAAGATTCGCGGATTATGCCCGGCGGATGCTCGCCGATTTGGGGGAGGCTATCCGGCCTTACCTCAAGCCGACCTATGTAGGCGCACTCCACATGCCGGGCATGGAAGAATATACCGCGCAAATGGACACATACAGCGACGTGATGCACTTTGATCTGGACAGCCTCGACAAGCCGCAATCTGCGGCAGGACAGGGAGCAGCACCGAGCCCGGCCATAGTCCCCGAAGCCGACACACAGCGCCGTCTGGCAGGCCGCTATGACACTACTGGAACCACGGAGAAAGACATACACGAAACCGGCAATCTGCGGCCCGAGAAAAAATTCCGCAAAGACCTTACGCAGTTCAGTAAAGAACTCGTAAAGGCGCTGGGCTGGGAACATAAAACAGACAAAAAAGGTAAGACGTTATATGCCGAAACTAATATCGCACCGGCAGGCGGCGACGGCTCCATCACGCTCTTGCCGGCGGATTCCGAATACGGAATATACATAAATATTCCCGTTCATCCCTCTGGATATATAGCCAGTAGCGACTATACTGATGATTTGGTAATTGAAGATATATTAGGAGCCGGTAGCCCCATCCTATACCGTGTCTGCACGACCACAAAATCATACCTGCTCGATGCTCCAAACCGCTATGCCCCGGCAGATATTACCGTCGGTGAAATGGCCGAACTTGCTAAAAACGAATTAAATTCATATATTCGCCGTAAGAACGCACCGGAACCCACTACTCCCGATGCCTCGGACGGCACAAAACCAAACAACCATGAAAACCCTGCGAACAATACAGACCGAATGGGCCCGGACAGCCCTTTGGGAAATGGCCGAATACCTGCCGGGGATGCTTCTGCGTATGTACCGCGAGGAACCGAGGGAGTTGGTAACGTGGATAGAGGAAACCGTAGACAAAGCGTTGGATTGGAAGAAAGCGGCGCTGGCGAACGGGAGCGACCCGCAGTTAGTCGAAGAACTGTTCCGGGAACGTCTGAAACCGGACTACTGTCCGGAGGAACCCGAGCCAATCACGATCAGCGAGGAACAGATGGCCGAGATCGTCGCCGATCTGGAAAAAATAGCCGAAACCATGTAATAGAGCGCGGGCGCGACATCGCGCCCCACGGCGAGGTCAGCAAGATCAAAGCGAACCTGTCGGCTATCCGATTGGTAAAACAGCTTGAAGCCGAGGAACGCGAAGCAACTGCCGACGAAAAGGCCGTATTGGAGCAATTCACGGGCTGGGGCGGCTTATCATCCGTATTTAAAGGGGGTAATTCCTATTTCAACGAACTACAAGAGTTATTAACCCCCGAGGAATACGAGGCGGCCCGAGCATCCACGACTACATCATTCTACACACCGCCCGAGATCGTTTCGTCCGTCTGGGACATGATCGAGCGGCTTGGATTCGCCGGTGGCTCCGTGCTGGAACCGTCGGCAGGTATCGGACACTTTTTCGGGCTTATGCCTGCTGCGTTGAGTGCAAAATCCAACCTTGCGGGTGTAGAAATCGACGAGATTTCCGGACGCATCCTGCGGGCACTCTATCCGGATGCAACCGTAAGGGTTGAGGGTTTCGAACAGCAGCGCATCCCCAATAATCGGTACGACCTGATCGTTACGAACGTGCCGTTCGGGGCGATCAAAGTACACGACACGTTCGACAAAGACCTGTCGGCCAAGTTCGACATTCACGACTATTTCATCGCCAAAAGTGTACGCAAGCTCAAACCGGGCGGGCTGGGGGTGTTCATCACCGCCACCAGCACGCTCGACCGCAGCACAGCTCTGCGTAACTGGGTCGTTGCCGACGGCAACGCCGATTTTATCGGGGCTGTACGTCTGAATACAGCGACATTCAAACAAGCTGCGGGTACTGAAACATCCGCAGACATCATCATCATCCGTAAACGGGACGAGGCCGGGCAGTCGTCATACGCGGCGAATATGCAGACCACGGTTTTGGAGCGCGAGGCTCCATATATTAAGTACGTCAAAAATGATAAAGGTCGATTTACAAGCGAAGATGCCACGGCACGGATGGTTTACAACAAATATTATTTCGATCATCCCGAGTTCATGGCCGGGCAGATGCGGTTCGGCTTCGAAAGTGGTGTAGAAATCCGTCCCACCGAGCAGCGCTGCATTCCGGTTGTGGCTATCGACCAAAACCAAGTTATAAAACAATTCATCGCGTCACTCCCGACTGATCTGTATTCCGTAACCCCCTCGGTTCCGGAACAAACTCGGACTATGATAGCCCCAGATGGCACCAAAGAGGGTGCCCTTACGCTGATCGACGGCAAACCGCATATAGTCCAATTCGGGTCTGCAATCCCTGTGGATTGGAACCGCCAGAACGTAAAGGGCCGTAGTAAAACCGTAGTATTGAAAGAGTATTTGGAGCTTAAAAAGACCATATACGACCTACTCGATGCAGAAAACAAAGACCTGCCGAATATCGAACGGTTACGGGCAGAACTTAATAATCTTTACACCAAATTCACCCACCGGTACGGTACACTTTCAAAGAATACAAGCCTTACATTTCTGCGGGACGACGTAGACTATCCCGCAATCGCAGCTATTGAAAATGTCGAAGAATCGAATAATCCGGGTGAAAAGAAAAGATTTACCATAACCAAGTCTGATATTTTCTCTCGCAGGGTCATTGAGCCAGTACGTCAGCCAAAAGCCGAAAACGAGAAAGATGCAATCGCACTTTCGCTTTATCACCGTGGCCGCCTCGACCTGCCCTACATCGCCGAATTACTCCATAAGTCGCAAGAGGACGTACAAGATGCAATGCTTACGCAGGAACTTGCATATATCAACCCCGTTACAGGTCTTGTTGAGGAACGCAGCGAATACCTATCCGGCAATGTCCGCGACAAATTATTACAGGCAGAACAGGCCAATGAAAACGGCCTGTTCAACGCCAACATCCGCGCATTGTCGAAGATCATCCCGCTGGACGTTCCGTTACCGCAGATAAAAATTTCGCTGGGTAGCACATGGGTTCCAACCGAGCTATACGAACGTTTTTTTCACGAGAAGTTCAACGTTGAGGCGAAGATCACCAAAACTGCGGCTAACAAATATATTGCACGAATAACCAACAAAGGGAACACGGTCGATGCGAGCATGGGTGTAGCGGATGCCCCCGGCAGCAGGCTCGCGCTTGACCGAATGAACAAGACCCAAACCTACCTATCAAAAAAGGAGTGGGACAGCCTTACGAACAAGGAAAAGAAAGTTAAAGACCCCGAAGCTATGGCGCAGGCAGCCATAAAGCAGACGGAACTGGATGAGGCTTTCGAGCAATGGTGCAAGCAACAAGACGAGGCGACCACCGACAAACTGACTGAAATATACAATACGGCATTTAACAGTATCGTCGAACGTCAGATCGACGTTTCGACATTCGACTATTTCCCCAATGCCGCGCACACGAAGAAACCCCGTGAACATCAAAAAATCGGGGTTATGCGTGGGTTGCAAGGCCCGACCTTACTTGCGCATGAGGTCGGCACCGGAAAAACGATCACGCTCATTTCGACGGCAATGGAAATGCGGCGGCTCGGAATAGCTCATAAGCCCTGTATCGTCGTTCAACGTTCGACCTATGAGCAGTTTGTAAACGAAATCAAATCATTATATCCCGCGGCCCGCGTGCTGGTACCCTCCGCCAAAGACCTTACGGCATCCCAGCGGCAACAGCTTTTCGCCAAAATCGCCTACAACGATTGGGATATTGTCGTTTTGTATCACGGTTATCTGGATGCTATACCCGATGATCCTATTAGGGTCAATCAGTATATCGACGGATTGATCGAGGAAAAGGTAGAGCAGTTGAAAGAGGTTGAGGCAAGCAATCCCGACAATGCGAAACGACTGGCCTACGGCATTAAGAAAGAAATTGAGGGGCTGGAGAAGAAAAAAGTAGGTAGCGAAAAATCAATAAAAGAGGAGGAAAAGGTAAAATCTAACGCTCGGGCCCAAGCTCAACGGCTACTCGACCGTCGCACGGATGAAACCATGACCTTTGAGCAGTTAGGCATTGATGCGTTATTGGTAGACGAAGCACATGCCTATAAGAAACTCGGTTTTACAACCGACCTGCAAAACATTAAAGGAATCGACCCGGCAGCGTCCCAGCGGGCACAAAGTCTACGGCTGAAATCAACCTATATTCTTGAAAATAATAGCGGGAAAAATGTTGTCCTCGCCACCGGAACGCCGATTTCCAACACGATGGCGGAAATGTGGACTTTCATGCGCTACCTGCTGCCGCAAAACGTATTACAGGAATACAACATAGACACTTTTGATGCCTTTGCAAGCAATTTCGGGAGTATCGAAGAATCTGCGGAATTTGGAACAAACGGGAAATTTAAGGTCGCTCAGCGTTTCGCCAGCTATTCGAATATGCCGGAATTACTGGCGATCTGGCAGCAGATCGCGCATGTCGTATTGACGGAGGATGTATCCAGCTTACGCGAGGGGGTTGGCACACCGCGCCTCGACGGGGGTAAGCCGACAGATATAATGCTCGATCAAACCCCGGCCCTGCGGAAAGTCATGCGCAGCATCCGGGATACGCTTGAACGTTTCGACGCTATGCCCGCGAAACAGAAGCGGGAAAACAGCCATATCCCGTTGGTGATGTTCGGGCTGGCAAAGCGTGCAGCTATTGACGTTCGGCTGATAAATCCCGATCTTCCGGATGAACCGGGCAGCAAGGTTAATAATGCCGTGCGGGAGATTCTCGCCGATCTGAAATCCACCGACCACTATAAGGGTACCGCAGCTATCTTCTGCGATTCTTACCAAAGCCGCGACCGGCGGTTCAATGTCTTTGAGGACATAAAGCGGAAATTCATTGCTGCAGGTATTACTGCCGAACAGATCGCTATTATCCACGACTACAACACAGACGAACAGAAAGCGCGACTTTTCCGGCGCGTGAACAATGGCGACGTTCGAATAGTAATGGGTACTACTGAAAAACTCGGTATCGGAGTTAATATGCAGGAGCGTTTGCACCTTCTCGTAAATCTCGACGTGCCTATCCGTCCAATGGACTATATGCAGCGGGTTGGTCGTATCATCCGGCAGGGTAATTCCCATCTGAAAATGGATTTACCGGTGCGTATTCTGCGGCTGGGCGTAAAACAAACGCTTGATGTAACCGGCTATCAACGCTTGAAGATCAAAGAGGCGTTTATCCGACAGGTGATGAAAGGCGATATATCATCCCGCACGCTGGAGGAACCCGACGCCGAGAGTAGCGACAGCACGAATTTCGGACAGATGATGGCGTCATTATCCGGCAGCCAAGCGGCACTTGCGTTGTCGCTTGCACAGAACAACCTGCGCAAGTTGAGAAATGCCCGCGACTACCACTACCAGCATCAGGCATACGTTACCCGCAACCTCAAATGGCTGCAAAATATACTTGACACGACACCGGGCGTTATAGCAACACTTGAAAAGCAAGGGAACGAATTTCGGAAGATATTTCCGGACAATACAATCGTATCAGTAGAATATGGCTCACAGAAAGCCGAAAATGGCGATTATGAAAAACTCTTTGCCCCACTAAACAAGCGCATCGAGGCCGAAGCCGATGCACTACGGAAAACGCCCGAACGCGATCACGCAGAGCTAAAAACTACAATCCGTATCAACGGAAAGACATTTGATATAAAGATAGGACTTAAAAAAACGTGGGCTTTATCAAATGAAAAAGATGTTCGGATATTCCGCGGCATATCCTATGTATGCGAGGAAGCACCTGAAATAAAAGGCGATGCCGGAGCCAAAATATCGAATGTTTTAGAGCAGGTTGCCTATACTATTTCTGGCAAGTGGTACATACAGGAAATAGAATCCCGCCAACTTGGATTGGAAACAGCAAAGCAGGACTATGAACGGCTGCAAGCGCAGGTTAGCGGGGCTTTTCCGAAACAGGCAGAACTGGAAGCAACAGAGGCCCGGATAGCGGAATTAGAGGCACAGATGGCCGCAGAACTGGCTGAGATCGAAGCCCAACAAAAGGCCGATACGGACGAAGAAGCGATAGACATTGACCCGGATGAACTGCTCGACGATGCCGCAGGCGACAGCATCCGGTTCCGGGATGGCAGTAGTTGGTTTGACCCCGAACGTCCCGCGAGTGACAACACCATAGCGCACGCGGCAACCCGTCTTGCAAAAAAGCTCAACACACCGGTTGAGATCGTCGCCGACCTTACACACATCACGGACAACGACCCGCTGGCCCTGCGGAGGAAACGTCGGGCCAAAGGCTACTACGACCCGACCACAGGCCGGGTGGTTATTGTCATGCCGAATATTACGACCCGAGCGGATGCCGAGGCGACCGTATTACACGAGATCGTCGGCCACATGGGGCTGCGTTCCCTGCTGGGTGAACGGTTCGGGCTATTCCTCGATAACGTTCATAAGTCGCTGGATGAAACCGGCGTTCGGGCCGTGGCCGACATGATGGCCCAAGAGCAAAAACAACGTTCCGGCAAACTGACGGCTGTTGAGGCCCGGCGGCTCGCCACAGAAGAATATCTTGCGCGGCTGGCCGAAGGGAACATCACCCCGAGCCGCTTTGCCCGCATCATTGGGCGCATACGCTCCATGCTCCGCGAGGCGTTGAGGTTGCCGCTGCGCATCAGCGACCGGGACATCGCCTATATGCTATGGTTGTCGAAGCACCGTCGTATGACGGCCAAGACCGCAGGCGCAGCCGTAACCGAAGCTGCCACCGCACACCGCATCCGGCAGCAGCTTTACAGCGTTCCCGGCGACACCCGTTACCGCGTGATCTTCGACGATGCCATCCCGGAGAATATCGAACGATATGCCGTTGAGCAATATGTTAAGGAACGACACATTATCGGAACATTATTCGAGAACGAACACGTTGCGAACGATTTCGCATTACGAGCCTATGCCCTAATCGACGACATGGGCCGAACGATCATCGACCACATGGGCCCCGACCGGCTCAAATCCATGCGCAAATACCTCGCACTATTTGATCTGCAAAAATTGACCGACAAAGACAGTTACCGGCGGGTGATCGACGAACTGGTAGCTACACTCCCGTCAGCGACCAAGCAGGAGATTATGCGCACCATGAGCCGACACCTGCAATTTGTCATGTCGGATAAGTACCGCAGCCCCTTACGGCGGCGGACGATGGCCAGCGAACGCCCGCTGCCGGAGAATTTCAAGTATGCCGGAGAATTTGTTGAGGAACTACTCAAACAGAAGCGCAAACAACCCGAAATGGCCCCCAGCGGCAATATCGAACCTACGGTGATTTACGACAAACAAAGTTGGAAAAACCGTCAATACACCCGGCTCATAGACAGCACGCTGCCCGTGCAGCAACTACAAGAGGTGATAAAGCAGCGCGGCGGCCAGATCGACGATCTGACAGACCTACACAAGCACTTAAACCACTTATCAAGCGTCACAAAGACCGCGATAGACAAGTACACGAAAGAGTATTTAGACCCCATATTGGATTGTATTGTGGGTATCTCCAAGCAGACCGGAATGACCGAGGATAATATCATTGACTATATCACAGCCGAATCGTCACTCGAACGCCATGCCTCGGGCATCGCGGCGCTCTCCGAAGATCAGCGCGATCCGTGGAATGATAAGTATGCCCGCAAGCTGGTTGCCGACTTTCGCCGTCGGGCCGGAGACGAACAGACACAACAGCTATGGCAGGCGATCAATGCGGCCAATGATCGGGTACTCGACATTCTCGTTGAGGATGGGATGCTCGCTCCTGAACACCGAAAGTTGATAAAGGGCCACGGCTGGGCATATTATGTACCCTTATGCGATTACGACTACAACTTTGAGGACAGCGAGGGGAACCCGCAAGCGTTCGACGCAACCGAAATATACGACTTTATGGACGAAATCCGTGGCCCGCGACCGCTACGGCAAGTACTACATGAAGCCGAGGGCCGCACGAATAAGCCCCGAAACCCCGTGGCCCAAATGGTAAACATCGGCATTGGGGCTATCATCGCGGCCAAGACCAACCGGGCACGGCAGGCGGCTCTGCGTTTGGCACAGAACAATAGCCGGGGCTCGGATGATCTGTTTCGCGTAGATAAGGTCTGGTTGGCAAAGGGGCTTGGGAACCGCTGGGTAACAACGACTATTAACCCGTCCGTTGAGGATATAGAAATATCGCAGGCTGCACGCAAAGAAATCGCACGGCTGAAAAAGGAACTGGATGCGGCGTTAAATGCCCATGACGACGAATTGGCCGTTTACCTCGAAAACCGCATCGACGAAACCGAACGCCTAAACATCGTGCGACCGGCAGAGGCCGACAGCCGTTTTGAGAACGAGGGGCACATGGGCCAATCCATCGAGCGACAACGCAATATAGAGTGTTTCGTAAACGGGATTCGGTACATGGTAACATTCGCCGATCCAGCCGTGGCCAATGCCATCAATCAGTACAACCGACTGACTATCCCAAAATGGCTGGACGACACCGTGGGCAACGCGACACGCTGGCTGGCCCAAGCGTTCACATCCCGAAATCCGGCATTTGTAGCAGCGAACTTTCTGCGTGACGTGCAACACGCCGCGCTGATACATGGCATCGACCCCGGCGGCGACCTGCGCGGATTCATGCGCAACATTCCCCCGAGCATGGCGACGATCACGCGGAACGTGCGCGGTAAATCCGCACCGCTGAAGGTGGCAGAGCTCGGGCGGCTCGACATACTCAATACCGCCGACCGCAAAATGTTGATCGAGCAATACGGGCCCGAGCGTGTGATGGATGCACTCTACGAATATTTCCGGGATAATGGTGGAGAAACAGGTTTTGTGCATAGTAAAGATGTAGCCGAGGCTGAAAAGGAGATCAAGCGTTATGTAGCGTTCCGCACGGGCCGCGTTGCGGAGCTCGCAAAAGCAGCGCAGCCCAGCGAGCGCCCCGGCATCTGGCTCTCCTATGCAGCGCAGAAAAGCGGTGCGAAAGCGATAGCTACGGGATTGGAAAATGCGTCGAAAGTCGCCGAGAACACCTCGCGTTTCGCTACATTCCTCGCGTCACTCGATCAGGGCAAATCGCTGCTGGTAGCTATTGACGAAGCGAAGAACGTAACGGTGAATTTTAACCGGCGCGGAACGGCAACACGTCCGCTGGGTATGTTCTACGTCTTTTTCAACGCATCAGTACAAGGAGCCGCCCAGATTGCCCGCGTAGCGTTCAAAAACCGTAAGCGATTTGCGAAAGTCGTTGCTTCATTGGCCGCTGCCGGGTTCCTCGACAGCCTGCTACTCGATTTCTTTTTGGCGGGTTCCGGCGACGATGGCCGCGATCTGGTCGTTTCGGAATACGAGAAGCGGAACCACCTTATAATCCCGTACATGGGAAAGAACGGTTTTTTAAAAATTCCACTTCCGCAAGGGTTCCGGGCATTTTATGGTATAGGCTCGCTGCTGCATGACCTCTACCGGGGCAAAGTTAGGGCCGAAGATGCTGCCCGGACAATGCTGACGCTGCTGTACGAGGATTTCTCCCCCGTGGCTTCACCGTCCCCCAAAGGAGATGCAACCCGCGTGCTGATACCTACGGCCCTAACTCCGTGGTATGACATCTGGTATGCCGGTGAGGATGCTTTCGGTTATCCGGTGGGGCGTCGCTCCTATGGCACAACCAACAACTACCCACTATCTGAAATGGGCCTTAAAAACGTGAATAAGGCCATATACTATCTCTGCCGAGGCATCAACCGATTAGGAGGTGGCGACGAGAATACACCGGCTGGCCAGCGCAAGAATGGCGAGATAGACCCGTTATTGCGGGGTATCTTCGAATGGAACCCCAGCCACGTTGAACACGTCTTAACCTACTACGGCGGCGGTATGGGGAAGTTTGCCAAAGACATGGTACATACGACACAGGCCATACTGACCCCCGGCGAGGAAATCAGTAGCCGTGATCTGCCGATACTCAACCGGTTTTACGGCACCGCCCGGCCCGAGAACCCAGCAGGCAGCTATTACAACCTCAAAGACTGTTTAACCAACATTGCGGCAAAGTACAAACGGCTCGGCCCAGCGCTCGACCGCCAAGACCCCGAGGTGCAGCGGAACCTGCAACGGATTACGATTTTTAAAGCCCACCAAACCGCCGTGAACAAGCTACGGAAAATCCTATCTGACACCCGCCCCAACACACCGGAATATGACCGGCTCCGGGAAGAACTGAACGAAACGATGGTAAAAACTCTCAACGAGGACGAAAATGTTACAGAATATTGACACCAAAAAACTGAAGCTATTGGCCCAAGCCAGCAAAGGCATCGCGCAGACGTGCTGCGAGCAGGAGCGCAGCGGACTGCGGTATTCGAACGAAAACCTTTCGCTGTTGTGGCGTTGTGCGCAAGATTGGGATGCTATGCTCTACCTGCGCAAAGAGCACGCCCGGAACCTGCGCTACAAGAACGGCGACCAATGGTGCGACAAGGTGCCCGACCCGGAGAACCCCGGCAAGATGATACGCGAAGATGCCCTTATTTCCCGAAGCGGCAAAATTCCGCTCAAACACAACTATTTACAGCAGTACATCCGAAACATCCACGGGCAGCTTCTTTCATCGCCGACACAGACTGTCGTATATGCCCGAAGCAAAGACGATCAACCGCTGGGCGAAATGCTTACGAATGCGTTGCAGTCGTGTCACCAGCTAAACAAAGTACGAAAACTCGACATTAATGTTGTTGAGGAATTATGTCTGACGGGGTTGGCTTGCGCAAAAGTGCGCTTTGACTATTGGAGTACCAAGAACCGCACCGACGGAAAAATCGACCTCGTGAACATCAACCGCCTATTCTTCAATAAAGACATCGAAGACCCCCGGCTAAACGACATCCGGCGCATCGGCGAGATCCACGACTATACGTTCGACGATCTGGTACGCAATTTCACAATAAACCGCGAAGACGTGCAGGCATTACGCGAGATTTACGGCGTTTGCCACGACCCCGCAAAGCTGGAAAGCATCTACATGCAAACCGCCGAACGGCTCCAAAACCTAAATTTCCTTTTCTGCAACGATCTCGGGAAATATCGGGTAATTGAGGTCTGGGAACGGGTCGGACGCTGGGTGCTTTACGTCCACGACTACGCAGACGGCACCGAGGAAGTTTACACCGACCTTACTATGCAAGAGGTCGAAGCGATCAACAACCAACGGCTCGAACAGGGCACGGCGGTAGGGCTCGCTCCCGAAGCGGTGAAACTGGTCTATGCGCAGGAGCAATACGAATACTACTGGCGCGTGAAATACCTTACCCCGAATGGACATTGTATCAAAGAAATGGAAACGCCCTACACGCATGAGGAACATCCCTATGTCCTCGCAGCCATGCCGATCATCGACGGCCAGTTTAAAGCCGTCATGTCGGATATTGTCGATATTCAACGATATATCAACCGTCTGCTGACCCTGTTGGATTTCATTATCGGCTCGTCGGCAAAGGGCCTGCTTATGGTACCGCAGGAATGTATTCCCGACGACATGGACATCAAGGATTTTGCCCGTGAATATGTAAAGGTAAACGGAGTTATCCTACTGAAAAAGGGAGCCGGGGATAAGCTGCCGAAGCAGATTGCCACGAACAGCACGAATATAGGTGCGTGGGAACTGTTCAATACCGAAATGACCATCATGCAGCAGATCAGCGGCCTAAACGGAGCGATACAGGGCCAAACCCCACACGCTAACACTCCGTCAAGCCTCTATGCACAACAGGCGCAGTACTCCGCGCAGAATTTCGTGGTGCTCTTTGAGAATTACAATATGTTCTGCGAAGAACGCGACGAAAAGTTACTCAAGGTGCTGATGCAGTTTTACACGACACGCCGCTATGTAGATATTAACGGTAAATCGGTCAGCGAACTGGCGAAATACTACGAGCCTGAAATGGCCCGGAAGATCGTGGATTTCAACCTGACGACATCCAAATCAACCGATACGCCGGTGTTCCGGCAACTGACGGACGATCTACTTATGAAGCTATTGGAGAGCGGGCGCATTCCCCTCGAAATATTCCTAAAAAACTGCTCTATTCCGGGAGCGGAGAAGATACAAGCCGAGCTAAAAACGTTCAGCGAACAGGCTGCCGCCGGGCAGATCGACCCCGACCGGTTACAAATGCTACAACAGGCAGCCCAGCAAAACGCCGACCCCAAAGCGATGGATATGCTGAAACGATACATGGATGCAGCGCAATAGAGCCAATATACACGTAATTTGTTGATAATTTGTGCATAAAAGAAAATAAATAAAATAGGTTTTCGGTAAATTTCGCCCCTATTTTGCTACATGATTTTTATATTATTTATTATGGATATATCATCAATCTGGGGCATGATCAAGGATGCCGTAAATGTAAGCCGTATTTTTTCACACACGGAATTAAAACAGAAATTTATTGAGGTTAGCAATACCGCTCTTAATCTTCAAAAACGCAATGACGAATTAGAGCGAGAAATTCGCCAATTACGTGAACAACAAGATTTAAGACACAAGATCGAGCGTACGACCGACGGATATTTTACGCTTAAAGGAGAAAACCCCAACATCCGCTATTGTATACATTGCTGGGATGCAAAACACCTGACCATACAAGTCGGGGAAGATTCAACACCCGGCAGTTTTTTCTGTCCGGAATGTAATGCGTCCGGGGTGTATGATAAACAACAATTTGATAAGTCCCGTGCAGAACGTCAAACCACGTATATTGTACGCAGGAATATAAGTCGTTATTTAGGATAGCATAACCATCGGCCCGGCAGTCGCCGGGCTTTTTTATTTCGGTCAATACGAATTAGATATGAAAACTAATTCCCCGAACCAGAACAATTATTCATTTTTCTGTTATCTTTGTGATAAAGATTGCGTTACCATGTCAGAAAAGCACACAAAGACGATTTCGGTTGAGGGCACCGAAATAACTATTTTGCAGATCGACGATACCGATTATATCTGCATTACAGATATGCTCAAAGCCAAAGACGGTGATTTTGTTGTCAAAGATTGGCTGCGGAACCGGAACACGCTGGAATTTCTCGGCATCTGGGAAAAAGTCTATAATCCCGATTTTAATTGGGGCGAATTCGCCCTAATTAGAAACCAAGCCGGGTTGAACAGATTCCGGATTAGCGTTAAGGAATATGTAGAGAAAACCAATGCTATCGGCCTCAAAGCCCGAGCCGGGCGCTATGGCGGAACCTACGCTCACAAAGACATCGCTTTTGAGTTTGCTATGTGGATCAGCCCGGAATTTAAAGTATATTTGGTGCGCGACTTTCAGCGGTTGAAAGAGCAGGAGCAGGCTCGGCTGGGTTGGTCGGCCAAGCGGGAGCTTACCAAGATAAACTACCGCATCCACACCGACGCGGTGCAACAAAACCTAATCCCAAAAGAGCTTACGCCGGCACAGGCCAGCCGAATCTATGCAGACGAGGCCGACGTTCTCAATGTGGCCATGTTCGGCATGACCGCGCGGGAATGGCGGGATGCGAACCCCGGCAAGAAAGGGAACATCCGCGACTACGCCTCGATCAACGAATTGATCTGCCTATCAAACATGGAAAATCTTAATTCGGTCTTTATTTCCGAGAGCCGGCCCCAACGGGAACGGCTGTTACTGCTAAACCAGATCGCCATGCGGCAAATGGAGATTTTAGAAACAGGCCCGGTAAACAAGGTGCTGAAATAACGAAAAAGGCTATCCGACCGGATAGCCTTTTTAAATGTCTATATCTTTAAAAAATTCGTCGAGCGTTATATTATAGTATTCGCACAACCGCTCAAGGGTGGTAAGGGTAACATTTTTCCGCGCTCCCTCAAGGTGGCCCATATTCAGCCCGGTTTCCGCCGATACTGTTTTCTGCAATAGGCCAGCCTTTCGCCGCAATAACCGTAACTTTGCGGCGATCTTTTGTAGAATTTCATTATTTCGTTCCAGATCGAGCATATTTCATTCCCTTAAAAAAATCCTCTAACGAGGTGTCGTAAGTACTGCACAATTCCACCAGCGTAGCGATGGTAATATCCTGCCGTCCGTTTTCTATATTCGAAAGGTGTATGTTTGTTTCAAACAGCACTTTTTCCTGCGACAGCCCGCGTGCTTCCCGCAGTTCCCGCAATCGCATCCCCGCAGCCCTTATCAGTTTTTCGTTACGATGTCGCTTAATCATGGTACAAAGGACAGAAATTTAGACTTTCTATTTATCACTATTAAAGTCTGCGGATAGACCTAAATTATATATTCGTATAAAGTATTGTCTTTCAACGGTTCCGACCGATCTATTTTGTAATTTTGTTTTTATATTTGTGTGGGAAATTATAACCGCATGACTGTTTTTGCAGATAGTTGCAGGCTGGCCGTACAAGGCAGCCATACCGCAGGCAAATAAGTCCATATCCCCTCTACACATACGGGCAATGGGCTTTTAGGCCCGGCGCGAATATTGCAAAGTACCCTCTATATTCGGTGATTTATGCCTATGCAAATCACGGGACATACCAAGGGTATCCAGTATGCTGTTTGGATTGAATGATAACAAAAGGACGCCACAATAGATAAAAAATACCTGCGCATCGTTGCCCGGATAGAATTTTTATACTACTTTTGGGTAACGATTCGCTGAAAGGGCGAATTGTAGCTTTGTTCCACAGAAAACCGCTAAATTTTCATTGTTCGGAGCAAAGACACATAGACGCTCCCACGGATCGCCGGGTCTACGACCGGCGGCGCGGGGAACAAACTTTGTGGACACCACACGCTACCGGCGTGGGCTCTTGTGTCTTGTATTTTCGAACGGGCTTTAGCGGGCCTTCTGTGGAGTACTTGGCACAATCCCACGCCCTTTTTATGCGGGTTGCATAACTAAAACCGAAAAAGTTATGTTATATTCGCACAAAAATACGGCTTTGCCGTGACATATTAGGGAAACAAATTGTATTGATTACCGAACTCGCGCCCATCCTCGGATGGTGTTCACCAAATCAAAGACAACTTGTTACCTCGGTTCGTGTCTGTCTATCCAGCACTCCGGGGCGCAAGTACGATCTTGATTTGGGGGCTCGCGAGGCCCGGTAGTCGGATTGCTACAAGCGTCCCTTTCTTTTTCCGGGCCGCAAATCATACCCAAACTTATGTCACGGTCTACCAACATCCAGCAAAACTCACTACGTTCCGGCGGTTCGACATCGCCGGGTGTCGGTATGCGTTTGATCTGGCAGATCGTGACGGGGACGGTCGGTGAGGCTCTAAAATCTGGTATGGTAATTAATGTGAACCCGCGCCGCGTCCCCCTTTCTGCAAATTCATTCACTCCATATACTCAATTAAGGAATCTCCCAAAATTTAGCAAAGGACAAGTCACCGGCCCAATCCCCTTTGGGCCACGGGTGCGGGGCCAAATCTGTGTGAATTGCGTCACTACCTCAGCCCCGCACCCTTTATTATTTTCATCCAACATTAATAGCCACACCCGACGTAAACCGGGGGCGGTTGAGGTATTCCGGTATAGCATCTACAAAAGGCTTTCAAAGGGGACAGCATTTGCGGGGATTATTACAACTGATGGCATTACGAATAACTGGAGTGTTGCCTCCTATTTTACCAGCAAAAACACATACAGGGGCATCCCGTCGATCATGGCAATTTGTTCTTTTCCAGCAAGATTTCATAGTCATTTTACAAAGGCGGGGGCCCCTGTTTTTTCATGCGGCAAGGTAAATTCTAACTACCCAATTTTGCCGCACGGAGTAGTCGGCCTATGCGTTAGGGCGCATAATAGGCAATCGGCTATTCCTTTCTTACAAACGAACAAAAAATATTATATGTTTGCTTCGATAAGCAGGCTGAAAAATTGTGGGGCAGCAGAGCCCATTGCACCCTGCCCAGTTCTTAATATTTCAATCTACACCATCGCACACCTGCAAGCAACACACATAAGGGCTGCCCGGAAATCGACCGATTATTTTTTGCGCACAAAACTCGCCGTGTTTGAGGGGCACGGCGGGGCAGCCCCACACGCCGCAAAACCGAGAGTACGCAAAAGCAAGGATTACGACATCTTCCGTGAAAGCTCACCCCTTATAGGACAGAGGCGGGGCAGTTCCGGGCCCACAACCGCAACAGACCGGGACTGCCCTTATACTATCACAACACCCACAAGCAACCCACGGCAAAACGGCCCTGTACTAAGGCGTAACAGGGCATCTACGAGGCGAAGCAATGTCCGGGGTTGCTTTTTTAACCAGCCACTTAAATGTGGATTAATAGATAATGCGTCGCGCACTCCTTTTGCGCGACCCACGGGCAGGCGTCGAGTTTTGAGAACAAATGAGGCGTCACTAAAGTTCAAAAATCTTCATACACAAGCGCCTGCCCGTTCCTTTTTGAAAAAAACGTTTTGCTTTATATCTGGTACTGCTAACCATGAACCGGAACTTTCCTTAACGACCAAACCAAGTATAACAGCAAGACCGGGCCGGGAACATTGGGAGTGCCACTCGCAAACTCCCGGCCCAAACATACCGGGGGATAGGAGATCATCCACCATAGCGGCATTACGTTATCAAACAGATCATTGTCAACCTATCCCCCGTTTTTTAGATGCCAGAAAGCGGGAGCACCCAAAAAAATTGTCATTGGCTTGACGATGTAAGGATTCTTTCCATACACTTATATTGGGGCTCTCGCCTTTCTTCACTCTCCTATATGCCGTCGTTAGCCGCAGGTGTGTTTTGCCTCGGTTGGATGATCGGTCAGCATATCCAACGGTGCCGCATATACACACAACATAGACGGGCAAATACCCCGAACATTACGCAACTGGTTACTACCATATAAGTGATACAACTATGACCAAGACTACAAACGAACAATGGGAATACCTCTTTGAAATCATCCAAAAAAGTGAAACAAAATATACTAAAGCGAGACAGCAAGTACTTGCTTTCGGGGCGAGAATCGGCTTAGAAGAACGACAAAAACTATTTCAGATAAGAGATCAGCAAGCAACAATAACATGGCCTCTTGCCATGCAAATCCTCAATACTTTGCCGACCACAGACCCCTACCGGCTTATGGGGCTAAAGCGGCCACCTATGACAGGCACACTCGCCGGAGCATGGACACATCATATTCTCAGTTCTTACAGAAACGGATTCTGGGAAGATGCCAACATTTGGCTGGGCGGCCATGAAGAATATCTATTTTCAAAGGACAACACCGTTGAAATAGCCACACAATACAATAACAGCATCCAAACCTATTCATTCGACCGCAAGACAAGATATTTACAGATCGGAGAAAGGCGCTACTATGTCGCCAAACTAACCGACAAACACTTGAAAATTATTTGGGGAAATGGGGAATCAGTATACAAGCTGCAACTTGATCGTTTACTTGACGGGAAACTACATATCATACAAAAACAAAGTGATGAGATTTCGTGTGACAACTTGCCGTCCGGTTACTGGCGCGTTGAAAAAGAGTATAGCCGCGAAACCGAAAATGAGAATTGGGTGTTAGAGAAAGACTATACCCAAAAGGCAGGATTCTGGGTTTGGGATTTTAAACTCAACTCCCGTGATATTGTTGAGTATAAATTCGGCCAAAGGGGCACTTACCAAGCCGCGAAACCAGTAACCCCGCATATTATCTATTTTTTCTTTAACCAAAAACGTTATTTCAACGGCCAAATAATGTTTGACGGCAAAAATAATTTTTGGTTATATGTACTTACCGATCAAACGGGCACACCTGAAAACAGCCTGAAAATGTATCGCTTCACCCGGTGGGATAGCAGTAGTTTACAGGTTATAGGCCGTAATATATGGTGGGCGGAAACTTACCCGGTCTTTGCCATGAACACGGATAACTTTCCACTTGAACATTTGGAATTGTGGCATAACGCGCCAAGTGATGCCGCAACTCTATTCGACACGATGGATTTTATAGAACGGCCCAGCGAATATGCAGACGAGAAATATGCGGGGGCTTACGTCTTTGCCCATGCGTTCAAACAAAATAAAAAAGTGCGGACAGCAGCCGATGCAGGTTTACTCTACCGTCAATTTCTCGCCATCCTCGACATGTGGCTACAACTCCGCAGCAAGGCCATAATAATCAGAAATATTCGGTTATTTGCATTCAAAAAATATTCCGAATATATAAATAAATTACAAGCTGAGATTGACCGGCTGAAACAAGAATAGAAAAAACCATAGCCCCACAACGGAAACCCCGGCAGTCAGTCTGTCGGGGTTTTTACATGGATGCTTCCGACAATATGACGTTACCGGGCGGTGGCTTGATACTCTGCCGAATCTCCACGGGTAAATCCATAAGTTGTGAAACTTTGAGTACAATGCCCCGGCTCATATAAATATCGTCATGCTTTCCATCAACAGCCCCATAGCTGCCGTCGGGCTTGAGCTCGTACCAGCCAATTTCATCCAACGCCCGTTTATCCCGCTCAATGTAGAGAATTTCGCGTAGCCGTTTCGTCATTTGGGTTACAAGATCGGTCTTGCTGGCCGCGTTGGTGTGAAAACCATATTTCACCGGCTGGCCCTCTCGGATGCGCGTAGGGTCTGACCGCGAGAACAGGTTGTCGTAATGCTCTTTGATCGTGTCGAGGATTGTCAGCGTATGGTCGCCCTCTTGCCCTTTGGGGTTGAGGCTATTCGCTTCGACGGCCAGCAGCGCATGACAGTACCATTCCGCGACCTGCACGGCCCGCCATACGGTTAGGTCTTGGTCGAGGTGGAATCGGTAGGTAGCGATACATTCTTCCACACCCCCGTCCATCATGGCGATACGGTCGAGTACCGAAATAACACTCCAGTCGGCATTGGGACTGCGCCCGCCAATGTCGAGCGCCACCGCATAGCGGTTGGCGATACGCCGCGAGGTATCAGGCAGCTTCCAAAGGTGAAAATCTCCGGTGGCCGTTGGCACAAAATGTAAATTTTGCAGAGCTTCGGGCCCGTAGGTCGCATCGGCGAGCAGTTCCCCGACATACAGCGGTTCCCGGACAAAGGGCCGCTGCTGGCGGACATACAGCGGGTCATGCGCCGGGCGTCCGGTAGTTTGGAACGCTTCATCGGCGGTTGAGGGAAACTCGCTGCACATCTGCCAATCGGTCGAATACTCGCGTCGCTTCTCCCGGTACCAGTTGAGGCCCTCCAACGTGGCCCCCGCATAGAATCGGGTTAGTTCGTCGCGCGTCATGGACTGTATAAACTCGATCTTCTGCTTTTCGTTGATGAACGGTTTATAGTAAATGTCAATTTCAAACCACGGTACGAATAGCGGAGTATAGGCCGATTTCCCGTCTACCGCATCGCACCATGTATCGTGAAAGAAATTACCGATGCCCTTTGCCGTCGATTCCAAAACCACGACGGTAAACGGTTCCCGTGGCACCGACCCGAGGATAGTCTGTATCACATCCTCGGGGCTCTTCTCTTTTGTCCGCTTCCATAGGCCCACCTCTGAAAGATGGGCCATTTTTATATCCCCTGCTCGCAAACTATCGGGTTTCTGCATGGAGCCTATCGAAACGACACAATCCCGATCTACCAGCATTTTATTCTTGCTCGAACCCTCAAAATTGCAAAACCGTACCGGGCATATTTCTACCGGATGCCGCAGGGCCATGCGCGAGTACATAGAGCGAATCGTTCGGGATTGTTCTTCCACATCAGACACGATTACGCTATTCCAGCCCGAACGGTGGAATATCTGCACCCACGCCATAAGCATCTGCGTAACGGTGGAACCTCCCCATTGTCGCGCCTTAACCAGCACGACCCGGACAGGCTTCCCCGCGAATAAATCAGTAAGGAGAATATGCGCCAGCTTGAGTTGGGCCCGGCGGAGTTTGAACGGGACGAGGCGGCCCGTGGTCTTGTCGAAGATTTTAACGCAGGAGATACACCAAAACTCAAAATCATACACAGCCCGGAGCCGATGCACGACGCCACACATGACCTCAGCAGCAATGCCCTCGCGTGCGGCGTATTGTTCGACACCCCCAGCGTCGATGATTGCAGCAACCGTCGGGGTCTGGGCCATGTATGTCGGTATCAGTACATAGGATTCCGACGAGAAATAAAGCCGGACACGTTCGATGGGCGATCCCTCACCTGTAAGCGGATTGTAGGGCGCAAACAAACGGGACTTATGCTCCTCGTTCTGGGTAAGCAGCGACGGTATATCAAATTCGCCCATTGATGATACGCCGTACATAGTTCGGGCTCAATCCGATTACAGGGTCTTTGCAGAGCATTTCGACAAAATATGTCTTTGATAAGTATTTCAGCCGTTCGGGATTCTCGGCGCGTTCCCGCGCAAGCATTTCTTCATAGCGGCGGCGTATCTCATTGTGCCTCTTCAAAATCTTCTCGGGCACCTCGTCCCGTACCCTCGTTTTCCTGCTCATAGTGATACATTTTGTGCAACTATCGCAAGTTTAATAATAATTATAACATCTTGAAAATTAACAAATAAGATACTTTTACATCGAAATCTATCACACACAAAATCAATGTGAAAAAATGCGAGAGGAAAACACAAATCAGCAGCAGGCGGAAGCTCCCCGCGTATCGCGTGTTCGGGAGTATATGACTGCAAAATTCCCCGACCGGCAGTTCGCCGACGAGGACGACTACGAAAACACCCTTTACGACTACCTCGCAGAGAGCGACAAGAAAATCGCCGGACACGAGGCGGCCAACAAAACGATCATGGAGGTAGTACAGGCATACCCCGAGTTCGCGCAGATCATCGAGGACGTGGCGAACGGTGTGCCGGTGCAGGTTGCTATTGCCCGACAGTTCGATCCGTCGGAATTGGCCGTTCCAGAAGGTGAGCCCGATTATGACGCATACAAAAAGGCAGCAACCGAGCGCAGCCAGCGCCTCGCGGACATGAAAGCCCGCACCGAAGCCCGCGACAAGAACATCGCCCAAAGCAAAACCGACGTAGATGCGTTCTTCGCCGAACATGGGCTCGACGAGGCCGAACAAAAACAGTTCGTCGAATGGGTAGATAACGAGATTCTTGCAAACCTGCTCGACGGCAAGGTGAATAAGGGAATCCTTACCAAACTCTATCAAGGTTGGATATATGACGCAGCCGTAGCCGACGCGCTCGAAACAGGCAAGGTGGAGGGGCGCAACGAGCAGATCGAGGCCAAGCGCAAGCAGGCCCGCAAGACGGACGGCCTGCCTGCCGACGGCGGAAGCGTCGAAACACCCGAACAAGCGGAAACCCCCAAAGATATGTTCGACGAGGTAATCGAGCGCCGTAACAAACGTAAGTTCTAACCAAAATTCAAACTATTATGAAAATTAACAAATTCCTGTACGGCGTTCTGGCGATCTGCGGATGCGTCGTTTCCGTTTACCTGTTTCGTGAATTGCTCGCGTTCTTCTCTCCCGACGACCTCGGCACGACGCTGATGGCCGTGAGCGGCGCAGCAGCGACCGCCGGTGAAACCATGCGCGGCACCGTCACCACGACTAAGCCGGCGAAAGCTGACGGAACGGTGGACGATCAAGACATCAACCGCCCGACAATTTCAAAGAAGATCACAAAGATCAATCCCTCGCTGTTCCCGATGGACACGCTGTTGCGGGAACTCGAAAACGTCCCGTGCAGTTCGTTCGAATATCAGTATTACAGCGTCCGGGGCCGAGGCGTGCAAAGCAAAGTAAAAACAGCCTACACCGTGACCGCTGGAAGCGAGAGCGGGGCAAAGCAAATCAACGTAATCAACGCGCACATCTTTTCGCAGGACGGCAATGTCTTGTTCCCCACGATGAACGTGGACGACACCACAAAGGTCGCCACGCCGGTAGCCTCGGGTGGGTTCTCGCTCAATCCGCTGATCTGCCACATCGTCGCTACCGATTCTATTGCACAGGACAAAATCACGATCTACCCGATCAACGCAGCAGTACTCCCCGCGCTGCCCGCTGACACTCCGATTTACCGGCTCGGGGTGGCAAAGCACGAGAACGCGGGTATGTCGGAAGACCCCAGCCAAATGCCCTATTCGGACAGTAACTACTGCCAAATTCACATGACGACCGTAAGCGAGGGCCTCTACCAACGCCTTTCGGAAAAGGAGGTGAATTTCGGCATCCTCGATATGCGCGAACAAGCTCTGCTGGATTTCCGCATGACCAACGAGGCCGATGCGCTTTTCGGTGTGAAAGAGCGGTTCGTAGACCCCGTGACCCGGAAAGTAAAGTACATGAGCGACGGCCTCGTGCGTAAGATCGAAAAGCATCTCGACATGGGAGCCGAGAGCAAGATCAGTAACGACCTGCTGTATGGCTGGTGTAGCGACGTATTCTGCGGCAATAACGGCAGCGAGCGGCGCATTATGTTCTACGGAAAAGATTTCGGGAGGCAGATGGCCGGGGCCTCGACTGTTCAGAAACAGTTAGAGGCGGGCAGTACCGAGGTCGTATTCGGTATCACGTTCCACCGTATCAGCACTCCGGACGGCGAGTTGTTGATGAAACCGCACGACCTGCTGAACGAATACGGCTATTCGAAGGCCGCCATCGTGATTGACCCGGCAAACGTCTATCGGGCCATACAGAAACCGCTGGAAGCCACGGAGCTCGACCGCGACAAAACGGGTCTGTCCCGCTCAAGTGATGTTCGTATCGACGAGAGCCACACTCTCGCCGTGACGAATCCCGACGCACACGCACTGCTTACGGTGAAATAAGCTACTCACAACGACGGGAGCGGGCAACTGCTCCCGTCATAAAACCCACGACACATGGCAACATTTTTCGTTCTCAACCACAAGAAATACCGCACGTCCGTCCGTTGCGCTGACGGGCGATTGGAAGCGGTACGCTTCGAGCCCGAGGTATATTTCGGCGGGGTCGGAGAAAGCACCTACACCACATCCGACCCGGCCATCATCGACGCGCTGCATGAGCATCCTGCCTATCAGGTGACATTCTGGGAAAAGGCCACCATCACAACCGCCCCTATCGAGGAAACAACACCCGGCAACCCGGCGACCGATCTGGAAACGCTGCTGTCCGACCCGGCCACGGCCACTCGCGAGGAAACGGTAACGTCAGTAGCGGCAGCGCGGGCATGGTTACAGGCCAACCTCGACTATGTGGTGCCCGCAGGTATGAAGAAAGACGACATCAAGATCGAAGCGGCCAAACGCAACATTCTTTTTATTAACTGGTGATGAAGCGCGAGCAGATCATAGCACAGGCGCTTCGGTGTATCGACGAGATTTATCCCGAAGATAACGCAGCTAACAGCCCGAATTTCCCGCTTGCTGATTTCATTGACGAGGCGGGCAGGCGTGTTTTGCTCGCGGCCCCGTTGCATACGATTTCATCGGTAGAAAGTCTTGCGGAATGTCCGTTGAGGCCCAATCCCGACGGGAGCGGCGAAATTGATCTGCCCGCTGATTTCTTACGCCTCGCCCGGTTGCGTATGGACGGCTGGCAACGGCCCGTATTAGTTGCTCTGCCGGAAGATCACCCGGCAGCGACCTATCAGTATCACCCCGTTACACGAGGCGGTATGGCAAAGCCTGTCGTCTTACTTACGCATGGCGGCACCAAGCTGCGCTATTCCAGTATTACGGGCACCGATCACCACATAGCCGAGGGCGAGTACATCCCTTACAAGGGGATCAACGACATCTATCCCGAAAAACTGATCGACGTAACCGCATGGACGCTCGCCGCGCTGGTACTGGGTGTTTCCAACGAACCAGCCGGAGCACAGGCCGCAGATAAACGCGCATCGGAAATATTATCGCTGCTATGAATTTCGACGTGAAAATAGATTGCCGGGCACTTTTTAACGAGTGTGTCGATCAGACATTACTGGACTACCGCAACCGCACGACGGAAGCCGGGCAGAGTATGACTGCGACACATACACTCGAACTCTCCCTGCTCGATGCGTTCATGTTCAATTTACAGAGTGTCGCCGAAGCTCTCCGGGCTCGTATCAGTAAAAACGTAGAACGGCTGTTATTCATTCCCGACCTGCTGTTATTCCGTATGCGCGATATTCTCGACATGGCCCCGGAAGCAACAGCCATCCGCATAAAAGACGCGCTGAAATTCGGGATGCTCATGTGGTGGTATGGTGGTAAGGATGCCCCCTTATTCCAGTATTACCAAATCCTTTTTGGAAATGCGCTCGATGATTTGCGAAGCAAACTTATCGGTTCCCACACCGAACGACCATACCGGATGCTATGATTACACGGGAGAACAAGATTATTCGGTTGTCATGGGCCAAAGCTGACCTGTTCCAAACAATATGCACGGAAACGGCCTACAATGCCCGGACGCTGGCCGACGATAAGGGGTTGCCTCTATTCGACAGGTACGCCATAACTGCTGACGAACGGGCCTTTTTCGATCAACACATTGCCGAAGCCCTCACCACCTTATCGCATCACTTTCGGCGTATCGTTCCGGATAGTCAGCCGATGGCGGTTGAGGGCGACACCTGCGGCCTTACGTTCACGGCACGTCTGGCGGACGACGGACGGGAGCTATACGGACTATCCGAGCTCGACGCAGTAGACCATAGTGCAACCAATGTATTATGTTATTTGATTGTTTCCGAGTGGTATTTATCCGTACAGGCCAGCGATTTATGGAAAACTTATTTACAAAAACTCGCCATCGCTGCTGCTGAATTATCAACGCTTTTATTCCGATTCTACCGTCCGGCCCTAAAACAGTCGTTCATGGTAGCTCCCGACCCGAGCGAGGCCCCACCTAAAGATTATGAAATAAACATCGACGCAGGAACAATCTAACAATATGGAACAATCCGAAATATTACAGTACCTCGCCGAACTGACCGGCATAGAGGGACACGCTTTCCACCGGGCGATCTTGCTGGAGGTCGTCGTATGGTTCGTAATGATAGCAGCAGTTATCATCGACTTTTCCACCGGCATCCGCAAGGCGCGTGTTCTCAAAATCCCGAGGGACAGCCACGGGTTCCGGCGGTCGTTCGAGAAATTCGGCGACTACGGAAAAGTTACCGGAATGTTAATGCTATTTGACCTGCTGGCCATACTGTTCGGCATCTATTCGCTCCCGTATGCTTCCGGGCTGGCCGGGGTCGGTGTGGTTTACACGGAATACAAATCCGTGCGGGAGAATCTCACGGCAATACGGTCGGCAGCGGTGAAAATGACAACCCTTGTCGAACTACTCGCCAATGCCCACGACCCGAAAGAAATAACCGGCTTATTGTTGAAATACAACGAGGTCAAAGACAGCGCCGACAAAGGCAAAGCGCGGCGCGATCAACTCAACACGTTACTAAACCTTACGCAAAATGAAAATATTGATTGACAACGGCCACGGGAAAGAAACGCCCGGCAAGCGTTCTCCGGTATGGCCCGACGGCTCACAGCTTTACGAATACGAATTTAACCGGGATATTGCCCGGCGGGTATATGCAGTACTGACGGCCCGAGGCGTGGACTGCGAATTAATCGTGTCGGAGATCTGCGACATATCATTGGCCGAGCGGGTGCGGCGAGTGAACAAGATCGCGCGAGTTGTCGGCCCAAGCAACTGTCTGTTGGTATCAATACATGCGAACGCGGGCGGCGGTACCGGCTGGGAAGCGTGGACATCCATCGGACAGACCGAAGCCGACAACTATGCGACGATCTTTTACGAGGAAGCCGCCCGCGCATTTCCCGAGAAGCGGATGCGCAAAGACATGACCGACGGCGACCCGGACAAAGAGGAAAATTTCTACATTCTCAAGCACACGTCCTGTCCGACGGTCTTAACCGAAAATTTCTTCATGGACACGAAGGATGATTGCAAACTGATCTTTTCGGGGTCGGGCCGTCAGCGTGTGGCCGACATGCACGTTGCGGCCATCGTCCGCTGTATCGAATATCACAACAACAAATAACCTACAACTATGAAAGTCTATTACAACTCCAAGCTGGCAAAGCGCCTCCTTTTCGGCAATTTCAAAACCTGCATGTTTTTCGGGACTGTCATCACCAAACTCGCACAACTCTCGGCCCGCACCAAGCGACACGAGGGCATCCACATCCGCCAGTTTTGGGAGTGCTGCGTATTAGGAGCCGTCCTCTGGTGCCTCGGGCATGGAGCCGCGCACCTGTTCTGCGGGCACCTTTCGGCAGGATGGCTCCTGCTGGTGCCTTTCACCTACTACCTGCTTTACGGCGGAGAGTGGGCAATATCCTACGCATATCACATGATACGAGGCGATGCCCGCGACCGATGGAACGACGAAGCCTACCACGCTTCGGCATTCGAAATGGAAGCCTACGCCCACGAGAACGAGCCCGAATACCAACATAAGCGCCGATGGTTTGGCTTTGTAAAATATTACGGAAAAATCTGACCCCATGCGCACCGCGACATTCATACTCTCGTTTGCCATCGTCGGACTTGCAAGTTGCTCGGCACCCCGGACACTCATCCAGAGCAGCCGCACCGATAGTGTGGGTATAGATCGGAAAGTAGACATCCGCACACGCATCGAATACGTGCCGATCATCGTGCATATCCCCGACCAGCGGGCAAGCGCGATCATCGAGCCGTCCGACACGTCGCACCTCGAAACGGATTACGCCGTTTCTGACGCTTTTATCCGTCCCGATGGTAAGTTATACCACGACCTACGGAACAAGCCGCAGGAGAAGCCGATAAACATCCCTGTTGAGGTTACAGACACGACGACAACCCAGACAATCGACCGGCAAGAGCGCGAACGCATCGAAATCCCTGTACCTATGCCGCTGACATGGTGGCAGCGGTTCTGGCTCACCTCGGGAAAAATCGGCTGGGGACTGCTGACCGGGGCGATCATCGGCATAATCATCCGCAAAAGACTATAACAATGAATTGCTGGCGCACAAAAGCGATAATTGCAGGCACAAGTTTCGGGATGCTATTCACGGCCATAAAGGACGAGATAGACATACCAGACGTGTTGCCCGAGATCATCCCGTCAGCATGGTTTGACAATCTCGACCGATACCGAATTACGGCCCAGCTTTCGACATCACGACGCGGCGTGTGCATCGTAGCACGTTCGGACACATCGGCGGATTTGAAGATCGAGCGACGCGACAGCGCCCACTACTTTATAAATGTCCCAGCTTCAGCCACGGTCGATATGGACGAGGGTGAAATCGTACTGACGATTGAACTCCGCGACACGCTGACCGATGCAGTACTCAAGGCCGAGCGTCGGACAATCCCCCTAATAAAAGCACGCGAAATACGACCATGAAATTGATTTGCACAATCCAGCAGGGCAATCTAACGGTTGCGGACGGCTCGGCGCTTTCGCATCGGCTGTATTTCGATTTTGTAACCCGTATTGGAATCGACGGAAAAGATGGCATAACCCCTCATGTCGGCCCAGACGGGAATTGGTGGATAGGAACACAAAATACCAACATCCCAGCCGAGGGACTGCGCAGCTTTCAAACATACCACAACTTTCCAAACATCGGAAATCCGAACATGTTGTATCTGGATATGCAAGCCAGCAAACTATATCGGTGGGATGATGAACACTTAACTTACTGCGTCATTGGAAAACACTATGACGAAATAGACATTATCGACGGAGGAAACGCATAAAAACCTATCATTATGGCAAACGTAACATTAAAAGCAAAGCTCGTTCTTCGCAACGATACCGAATCGAATTGGATAAAGGCCAATCCGGTACTGATAAAAGGAGAAATGGGATATTGCACGGACAAGCAGTATCTAAAAATAGGCGATGGCACAAAGGTATTCACAATGCTGCCTAAAAATACTCTTGGGAAAGTCATTCTTTTTTGATGATCCCCCAACTGATGAAGACGCGAAAATGGGAACCGGGAACAATCTTCATGCACATTATGACAACGCCACCTACGCTGTATATGGTGACATGGAGTGACGATTTGGAAAGGGTATTACAGCAAATTGTTACCGTCGAAAGTTTCGACGCCCTCGGGGTGATGCAGCAAGATAAATATGCGAAATCAGCAGGAGCGGGGCCCGACACCGGATATGTCGATAAGGCATTGATGGCCGACAAACTGAAAACAGCCCGGACAATCGCCCTTACAGGCGGCGTAGGTGGTAGTGCCTCATTCGACGGAAGCGGTAATATTTCAATCGCAACGACTTTATCAATTACCGAAAACGACGTACCATCGCTGCCCCTCTATAAAATCCGGGATGCAGGTACGGCGGCATCGCGCAATGTCGGCACCACCGCCGGACAGGTACCGATATTGGATGCTTCCGGCAAACTAAACACGTCTGTATTGCCGCAGCTTGCGATTGTAGATGTCGTAGAAGCCGCCAGCGACGCGGAAATGTTAGCCAAAACCGTACAGAAAGGTGACATCTGCTTGCGAAGCGATGCGCCGGCAGGGGCGTTTATCCTCGCAGGTAACGATCCCAAAGAACTGGCGAACTGGAAGCGCATACCCGTCCCGGCCAACGCCGTATTATCCGTAAACGGAAAAGTCGGCGTTATAACTCTTACGACTGACGACATAGCAGAGGGCAGCCGTCTGTACTTTACGCCTGCACGCCTCACCAGCTATTTACAGGATGCGAACAATACTTTCATCATGGACGGCGGTAACGCATAGAAACAATGAATCAAATTATCACTATTCATACGCGGTTTCAGCAGCGGCGCGGAACTGCGGCACGCTGGGCCGCGGTCAATCCGATATTACAAGAGGGCGAGATCGGGCTGGAGCTCGATACGCGGCGCATCAAATTTGGCGACGGCGTTACGGCATGGAACGACCTCGAATACAGCACACAGGAATTATTCCCGGCTTCAGCTACCCAATTAGGTGGTATTATTGCCGCAGACAAAGGAAAGAACTACACCGTTGAGGTGCAGATAGACCCCAAAACGCATCGACTGTATATCCCGGCATATCCGACTATGCCGGAGCTGGCCGCCGTCGCCACAAGCGGCGACTACAACGATTTGGATAACACCCCGGCTCCGTATGAACTACCCGCAGCCACAGAAACCGTTATTGGTGGAGTGGCCGCAGCGCAGATAACAACCGGCTACACCGTTGAGGTAAAAAAAGACCCGGCATCCCATAAACTTTACGTCCCCGCAGCCAGCGGCGGCGGGAGTGTTGAGGACGACGGTAAATTACCGGGGTTGGTTATCCGCGTGATCTATAAACAACAAGACAAAAGTACGCATTTCACCAATGAAACCGGAGGGCTGCTTAATGCGGACATCTATTTTCGGCCCATGTGTAGCACGGAATATTTCAACCGGATTATGCCTAAACTATTCATAGGACTTGCTCGATGCACGTCACGGCACCGGCAGAAGCGAGACAAAATACCGAACCGCTCTATAATGGGCACTCAATGGCATTTTGTAGGGGCCCCGTCGATCAACAACACCCTTGCCGAACGTTATCCCAGAATATCGACATTTACAAACCCGACGTTTAATGAAGCTCCACGGTGGACTTACGATGATGTTGTCCCGGTGCGAGTAGCAGACCTGATAAGTAAATATAGTGGAGAATGGATAAGATTTCCGCACGATCTGGAAACAATAGTCAGAAGATTTATCTATATCTATCAGGTGCGCGATACCATAACCCCGCATCAATACTTAATACTCCCAATTCACACGATGCAAAGAACTACATTAGTTAATCGGGGGTATATAAAGATTAGCGGCCAGCGGAATCGTACCGTACTTTCAAAGGCGCGGACTAAACCAAGTGAATTTTACGCCTCTGTAAATCTTGGGTTCTGTTTCGCAAAATACATAGAACATCCACCCAATTTGCGGCATTACATTTTTGGCCCTATTGCTCAAAAACGGGCAATGGCCGTCAGCGCCAAAGCAGAAAATACAATCTGCTATTTTCTGAAAGACATGGATAAAAAAGCACGAATACTATAAATTAGGGCAGCAGGTGAGCATAAAATAAATTGTGTCGGGATGCCGACTCGCGTAAGCATAGATTAGGAGCCTTCGGGAACTTACGAAAGATCAGCGTCGTCTTCCATCTTTTATTGGCATTGGGGTGCTTCACATAACTCTCTTCTGAAACCTTTTCAGGATGCAAAAATTCATCCACAAATACAGAGGGGAAACGCTTATCGTATAATACAAGCGTTTTTATCTTAGCCCTTGTTATTGCTACATAGAATAATCTTCTTTCTTCTCCATATGGGAATTGGTCGCTTTTAGTTAGTACATAGTTAAGCACAGGGTCGTCACTCACAAGAGATGGGAAGCCATAAGTGTCTTTATTGCATTGCAAGAGTATTACGTAATCTGCTTCAAGACCTTTCGACTTATGTACAGTTAAAAACTCTATTTTTCGTCCTCCTATCACATAGTAGAATCTATTGCCCTCTTTGATGGATTGGTACATAAAAGAGAGATAATAATCATCAAAAGAATAACGCCCCAACAAGAATATTGATTTGTCTGATGGAATAGAAGCTACAAGTTGCCCTATCGTATTGCAGTAATCTCGTCTATCATAAGCATAGAATTCCAACTCGGTTCTCATTTCTGAGCTGAACGAATGGATATTCTTTTGTATTTGGGCTTTATTGCGTTGTATAAAGTTCGACGATAAAGAAACCAAAGGCTCTCCAAATCTGTATGTCGTTTCAATCTTGTTTATCTCCGTTGTTCCAAAATATTCGGGGAATTGATTGAAAAGAGCCATATCACTTCCCGAAAAACGATAAATGGACTGCCAGTCATCACCTACACAATACAACTTTGCAGGTGGATTACCCTCTCGCAATACTTTCAAGAAGTTGTAACGGTCAACAGAAATATCTTGAAACTCATCCACTATGATATAATCATATTCAACAGGGTGTGAAGTACGACATATCTCAGTGGCTTGAAGAATAGCATCGGTAAAATCAATTTGGTTACTATCGCTTAACGCATTTATGTAGCGTTCATATACAGGTTGAAATATATTCTTGATGATAAACACACTTCGTTCATCATCTGCATTTTTGGCTTGTTTCAAAACCTCTTTAACTGATTTACAACTTGATTTTACCAATGTAACGAAAGTAACAACAAGTCGTATAAACGCCTTTTCCTGCTTGCTGCCTTTGGGTAGTACTAAATCGTATAACTCCTCATCGGTCTTTTCTTGAATTGGTACACCTGCTTCAGCTAATAGTTTACGGAGTTTATCCCTAATATCAGAATAATGAAAATCTGCACTTGATGTTACTAAAAGTTGTGTGCCAAATTTCTCGTGAGCTGCTTTCTTCCAAGTTATACCATCATTATATTTCTGATTGGCTTCTTCGTATGTTATACCCTTATCTTTTGCGAACCAAGCAGGAACAAGCCCGTGTTCATCAACTCCGAAATGTTCAAGATAGATGCGTTTGGTTACTCCTCCTTGCTTAAAATATATTGAGAAGTCGGGACGATATTGTGAGTGCATCTCATCTGCTAATTGATGTTCGTATGGTTCTTCATATCTGAATTTCACTCCCAGCGAGGACAAAGCAAAACATATTTTTTGTTCTTGTTCACTTCTCACATATATGGCTCTGCCGTCCATATCGGGAAACATCGCCTTTAGCTGCACATTCTTTAGTCCTGATAATTGCTCCCGTCTTTCATTCTTGCGTTGTTCCCAATCAGCTTCATTCGTTTGGTAATCAATAAAGTATTCCACTATACTTTTCTTGAAAGACGATTTATCTAACAATTTGTGATATATATCTACAAACAATGAATCTGTATTGTCGCAAATAGATGGTTTTGTGCCTGTCGTTTTGCCTATAATATCAATGGCTAACTTATGGAATGTGTAGCCTTTCAATCCATTGGTCGCCATTCTTTCGGTTAGTTCGGCTGCTGCTTTGTTGGTATAACTGATAAGTAAAATTCTTTCAGGTGCTATACCCTTGATTTCGGTGAGATATTTAACCTTACCGACAATTGAAGAGGTTTTACCACTACCTGCACTGCTGACTACTAAACAATTATCCTCTTCTGAAACAATTGAGCGTCTTTGTTGCTTGTCTAATGGGTATTTTAGGCAATGGTCAAAAAGTCCCTGTGCGTGTCAAGTAGAAAGGTTATAACACCATCATTGTGTTGTTTTACAAGTTTGTTGATTCTTCCAAAGTCGTTAATGAATTTGGATATGGTTTCTGATGGAGTGATGTTAAATGCTTCAAGTTTCTTCAGAAGTGAATATGCCTCTTGGAAATGCACCTTATAATGATTGATGAAATCTTTTTCTTGCGTTGCGGAGATTACCCTGCCATAAAAGCCATTATTTAAGTCTGAGGGAATATCTATAAACGCCCCCTCCTTAAGAGCCGATAATCTCTCTTTTGCTTGCTCATAATTTGATTTCTCGCTATATGCAGATATATGGTTTAGCTTTTCTGCAAGCTCTTTGGATTTGTTTTTTAGGCGTGTTCGTACCATCGCTATTACAATAACCGAAATAGCAATTATACAAATTACCCAAATGAACAATGGCTGCATATTGGAAGTAATATTTATCTGAATCTTTCAATCCATCTATAATCATCACCCTTAGTACTCCACTGAAATTTCCACATATCACCTGTATTATCATTTATAAGATAGTATTGATACATGCTTGTCAATGGTTGAATAGAGAATATACACCTTTCGTTATTTTCTACTAATTCGTATTTATTTATAGGAATACAAAATAGGTTGTCTAAATCTTGTGTACTATATTGAACTTGCCATAGTCGTCCATTATATGAGTCCAACAATATAAATGTCCACATGTTTTCAGTGGCAAACATCTGAAATCTATTAGTCCAATTTGACGACTTCTCAGGATATGCAAGAGAAAATATGTTGATTGGTGCAGCAAACATGTAATCCTCACCCTTGACACTAAACTGGACTTGCCAATTCTTACCTGTATATGTATCAAGCATTATGA